>ENA-UERG01000474-UERG01000474.1-human-gut-metagenome-genome-assembly--contig:-NODE-474-length-39202-cov-17.964089_pt1 | contig 39202 bp, 24 predicted proteins | sample MGYA00242954_ERZ507954 | MGnify/ENA primary metagenome ERZ507954 (study PRJEB26167, sample SAMN06115478) | human gut metagenome | host: Homo sapiens | place: China:Sichuan | collected 2015-01-21...
TCTACGTTCCCTTCCGACGTCTGATGCCCGTTTTCGTAAAAATCCGTTTCGTTTACGAACTTCAACTGCCGCAAATGTGCGAAATAGATCCGCTTCGCGTACTTCGCCGCCATCTTCGGCAAATCGTTGAACCGCCCTGCCCCGAGACTGCCCGTGCAGAACGTTATTCCGTTGTGCTTGTCCGGCACCGCCGCAAATAATTTGTCGTAATCTTCTTCTTTGCCTACAATGCGCGGCAAGCCGAATATATCCCACGGCGGATCGTCCGGGTGGATCGCCATATTCACGCCCGACTCGTTGCATGCGGGCATGATGCCTTTCAAGAAATACACGAGATTTTCGAACAATTTTTCGTGCGTTATGCCTTCGTACTCTTTCAATAGGCCGTTAAGCTGCTCGGATGTGTAGCTTTCATCCCACCCCGGAAGCCGCAGATTGTGCTTATCCAACTTTTTGAAATCTTCTTCGCTGTACGAAAGCGAAGTGCTGCCGTCCGAGTGCTTATAGTACAGATTCGTGCGGAACCAGTCAAACACCGGCATGAAATTATAGCATACGCATTTCACGCCGACTTTGCCGCAATTGATAATATTTTGCGCGTAGTTTGCGATGAGCTTATCCCGCGTGGGCTTGCCGAGCTTGATATCTTCGTGTACGGGAATACTCTCGATGACTTCCATTTCAAGCCCCGCGCCGTTTGCAAGCGTTTTTAAGCGTTGCAACGCGGAAACACTCCACACTTCGCCCACGGGTACGTCGTATACCGCCGTTACCACGCCCGTCATTCCCTGTATCTGCTTTATGTATTCGAGGGGGATACAATCCTTTTCCCCGTACCATCTGAACGTTAATTTCATAAGTTTACGCTCCTTTATTTCGAATGTGGCTCATCAGTTATTCAAATTTCTGTCAAACAAAGACAAAAATTTTTTCCAATCATCGCGAGAGAGAAAATGCTTTCCGCTACGCACATAATAAGTGGTTTTATCGCCGTAAATCTTGTTCGTTTCGGGATGTTCCACGTATTCAAGCGTTTTTTCGCCAAACAAAGCGCCTATTTCGGAAGCTTTCGCCGCCGAGTAAAATTCTGCCGGCGGATTTGCCCATAAATCCTCTATTGCAGAGCCGATACTGAGTGTCCTCGGCTCAATCAAAGACATAAGCATATATTGCTCGAACGGCATTTCCGTTTCCTTATCCGCGTACTTCGAAAAATCAGCGCTGAACCAATGCGGAAATACTGCCGTCTACGGGGATAACCGTTCCCGTCACGAAACCGCTCGCTTTATCGTCGGAAAGCCACAGCTCGCCTATATCAGAAAACGTTTTATCGTTTTTAATCGCCTTGTCGTCAAGATGACAATGATAATCGATTATAGGCAGATCTTTAATTGCAGAATATATCTTTTTGGCGCTTTCGTTTGCCAAAAGATAGTCTTCACCGAAAAAATCTTTCATATTACTTTCTCCGTTATTGATTATCCCAAACATTAAGTATACTCTTTACTACGCTGTCCGTAAGAATATCTACCCCTTCTTCATTGAAATGCGTACCGTCAATACTTCGACCGCTTGCATCTATTGTTTTGCTGACGGAATAGAGATCATCAATCGGAAAACCGAACTCTTCCGAGAGTTCGTCGATAGCGGCATTGCGTTCGGATACCCTTTTGCCCCACGCCTTATCGGGAATAACATTACCCTCTTCAAAAACGAACGTGGTACTTGCCAAAATAACTTTACAATCGTTCGGAAACGCCTTAAGTAACTTTTTAAGTCGAGATTTATAGGTTCTTTTGCCGACGTGAAAGCCATGCAACCCGTTATTGAAATGTATGACGGAGTACTTTGAATCTCCAATAAACGCCTTTATAAGCGTTCGGTAAAGAGGCGAATCTGCCGCATAAGACGACGAAAAATAGTCAACGTAACACTTCCCGCGAAGCAGTTCTCTTACGCGATCCTGATACTGCCTCGTTATGCTGTCGCCTATAAGAAGCACGCGAGGCAAATCGTCGCTTAAGGCTTCGTCGCACCAACTTTGTACCCATTCAAATCTTTCTTTCATTTTTCTATGAATTTTATAATAGGTTCGACATTCTCAAGCGAATGAGGGTGATGATCGCAATCGGGTTTGGTAATGACCGTTATCGGTAAACCGTTCTCCGCATAATAGTCAGCCAGGATTTTGCCGTTTTCGTTATACGGCACGGTTGAATCCTTAAGTCCTGCAACCAAAAGAATTTTGTGTCCGCTTCGGGAAAATTCGGGTAATCTATCAATCGGACTGAAATTGTACATCTGGAACGTGTTTTCGTCCAAAAGATACTCGCTTAATAACTGAAGATGCTCCGCACTATCTTTCGGCGGCCACGATTTAAGGTTGAGAACGGGCGCGTCGAGATAGATTTTATCCACATATTCGGGGTAATAAAGCGCGTAGTTAAAAGCATAAAGACCGCCTCTTGAAAACCCGAAAAGACAAGGTCTTGCGGTAAAGCCGAATTTTTCGGTTAAATGCAAATGGAATTTATGCATAAGTCGTACTGCGCGATCGCTGCCGTACATATTGCTTATCTGATAATACACGCGGGCATAGCCCATATTTAAAAGAGTTTGCTCCGCTTTATCGAAAGCATAGAAAAACTCGGTTTTCCAAAGCCATTTACCGTTAAAATTATCAGGCACAAGAACTGTCGCGTTGTACCCGTTGAATGTAAATTCGTGTTTTTTCATCGTTTTAATAAACTTTTACACTCCGTTGTATGCCGAGAAACCGCCGTCCACGGGAATAACCGTTCCCGTTACGAAACCGCTCGCTTTATCGTCGGAAAGCCACAATAAACAACCTATAAGGTCACTTATCTCGCCAAATTTTTTCATAGGCGTTGCCGCGAGTATCTTACCCGTTCTTGCCGTCGGCGTGCCGTCCTCGTTATATAAAAGCGTGCGATTCTGATTGGTTACAAAGAACCCGGGCGCGATCGCATTGCAACGGATTCCGCAGGGCGCAAAGTGAACGGCAAGCCATTCGGTAAAGTTTGACACGCCCGCCTTTGCCGCAGAATACGCGGGGATTTTCGTCAGCGGACGAAATGCGTTCATAGACGAAATATTTATGATGTTTCCGCCCGTTTTAACCATTCCTTCGGCAAAAACCTGCGTTACCAAAAACGCCGACGTGATATTAAGGTCGAAAACAAATTTAAGACCGCTTTCGTCGAGCGCGAAAAAGTCTTTTAAACCCTCCGCTCTGAGCATTTCGGGCGACATGGTCTCGTTATCGCAAGTGGCTTTGGGACTGTTTCCGCCTGCACCGTTTATAAGGATATCCACCTTACCGAATGCTTCGATAACGGTACTATAGGCGGACTTTATGCTTTCTTTATCCAAACAGTTGCAACGAATCGCAATAGCGTTTTCGCCTATTTCGGTAGCGACTTTTTCGGCTGCGTCATAGTTGATATCAAGCAAAGCAACCTGCGCGCCGCAAGCCGCAAGAGCCTTTGCGAACTCGCCGCAGATTATTCCGCCCGCGCCCGTTATAGCCACGATTTTGTTGCTTAAATCAATTTTAAATGGTAAATCGTACATAATAATTCCTTTCGTTATTTTTTTAAATCTTTTTGCACTGCCTCGAAAACGCCGTTTAAATACGCCGCACCCAAAGCCCTGTCAAACAATCCGTAACCCGATTTTTACGAAAACGCCCCGCTTCGTGGAACGCGTTCGGAAATATCTACTGACGACGGCGACTTTTACGCTTTATTCAGCCGTAAACATTCGAGATAAAACGCCCAGTCCTCGCGGCTGAAAAAGTGTACGCCGTCGCGGACAAAAAACGCGATTTCGCCGTCTGTATTCTTCTCACCGACTTTAAGCGGCTTGTCCGCATGCTTTAAGCCCGTTAATCCTTGTTCCTTATACGCTTCGCTCGCCGCTTCCGCGCATAAATACTGCGCATCGGTATCCGCCCAGTCGTCCTCGCTCGCCGCAACGACAAAAACCTTTCTCGGCAAAACCGAAGCCATTAAATAATGCTGATCGAAAGGCATTTCGTACTCTTTTTCTGCGTATTTTTTGAAGTTTGGAGTAAACCAATACGGAAAAACGTCCGTGATTACCTTGATTGTTTCGCCGTGCTTATCACGGGAAATCGCCGCGCCCGAGCACCCCGAGCAGTTTACCATACAGCCTGCAAAAATATCGTACTTCGCCGCGGCTAAAAGCGCGGTTTTACCAAGCCTTGAATGTCCGGCAACGTACAATTTTTCTTTAATTGTATATCCTTCGTTTATAAGATAATCGCCGACAATTTTCGCGGCATATGCCCAAAGCGACAGTTTTCCTGCGCAGTGCTTATCCAAACGGTCGCAGAAAAGCGGCGCGATTCCCGTAGAAAAGTCGCCGTCGTCGGTCGATATTTCCTTATAATAAAGATGCGCGACGGCAATCCCTCCGTCCATAAGTTCCTCGACGGGACAATATTTCGTCGGAAGATACTTCATAAAATCGACGTGAACGACAAAATTATACGACCTTATTTTCGTCGGAACGAACACGTCCGCCACAAAAACAGCGGTTTTACCGCCCTTTTCAAGCGCAAACTCCAAAGCGGTATGCTTCGCTTTATTGCAGAAAAAATAGCCATAGTCGCCGTCGAACTTCTCGTCCGTAACGTCTTTTACGCTTATTTTAACGCCTTTTTCGTCGATTTCGCCGTATTCTTCCCGAACGATTTCGCTTAAAGTTTTTTCACGGGAAAACTTCCCGTTTTCTCTTAAATAATCGGGCAGATAAAACCCTTTCGGATATCTGTTTCCGATCAAAACGGAATTAAATTCTAAATTTTTCATATTAAACTATTTTATCAAAGCACAGCTTTACCCTGTTCGGTATTTTCGCAAGCGAAACGTCGTCAAGATGCTTTATTCCGCTGCTTTCGCCGAGTTCGGCAAAAGTCGTGTCGCACTTTGCGATATTCTGCTCGTTTATAACTTTTCCGCCTGTTTTTTGAACGCCGCAAACGGAATATTTCACGCCGCCGAAAAGCAGCCTTACGTTGGAAACAAAAATCGAATCTTCGCCGAAACTTTCCAAAATAACGTATTCGACGGGCTTGTTTTTCATAGCGAAACGAATTGTAGCAACACCGCCCAAGTCAAACGTGACCGCTTCGGGTTTAACGCTTCCGAAATACAATTCGCTTTCGGCGTTTTCGCCCGCATATTTAACGATAATCTTCATTTTCGGCGAACCGAATCCGTCGGGCGTTACCGTATCGAGATACAAAACTCCGCAGCCTCTGTTTGCCTCTATCGACTGTTTTATATTTGAAACAAGCGTTTTTCTGCGCTCCTTTTCCGCTTCCGTAAGTCCGCCCGAACTCTTTATCCCGTCGCGGTACTTTTTCCAAAGATAATCGACGTTTTCATTGATTTCTTCAAAACTCTTTTCCGCTTCGTCGAGCGTGGCGAAAACCTCCGAAAAATCGGCGATTCCGTTTCCGAAGTTTTCCTTTTCGTATTTATCGAAAACCTTATAACCCAGAGAATTTATCTTATAAGTGAGATATTTTTCGAGCGAAAAATCGTAAATATCGAGCAGCATATCCCTTTGCTCCCCGCATATGCGATTTTCATCCGCAAGAACGTCCCGCAATTTATCCGTAAAATCTTTCAAAGCGTTTTTGTAAAGCTGTTTTACGAAAGAATCGTCCTCGGCTTTAACGCCTATATTCGTGCCGATAAGGCATGAGGTAAGAACCTGCGTTTTCAAAAGAAGTCCGGCAATTTCCCTGTCGCCCGTCACATCTTCGTAAATTTTTACCCTGTCGCCGAAACCTCCGATTTGCCCGTTCCAGAGTTTTCCGCAAAGAGCCATAAGGGGGTAAATTCCGTTATAGAAACTCGCCGCCCTCTCCCATATCGTAAGGATTGCGCCTATCGGCTTATGTTTCAAAGCATACTCGGTCAGCGTATCGACGTTATAAGTCGAAGAAGCGTTGCTTCCGTACGCGCAGAAGATATACTCGAATCCTAAGCGGTCGTAAATGGAAAGCCAGTCTTTTCTCACTCTGTTCGTCCAGTGACCTTTGGTCTCTGAACCGATAAATCCGTAATTCCAATGGCACAGGATTATATCTCTCGGAAGGTCGGCTACTATGTCGTAATACTCGAAAAAGTCATCCCACATAAGCATGGTTTTACCCATGCTTTTCGCAAGTTCGTAATCGTGCATGACCTGCGAAAAGAATATATCCTTTTTCGTCGCGCCCGCTTTAAGGCGAGCCTTGCATCTTAAACACTCGGCAAACTCGAACACTTCGTCAAGCCCCATGTGGACGTATCCGCCCGAAAACGCCGAACACACTTCCGTAATATACGCGTCGAAAAATTTGTTGAAATCGGGGTTTGACGTACAGCCGACCGAACCGCGTTTAAACCGCTCGGGCGACCAGCCTCTGCCTTCCGTCCTCTCGTCTTTAAATTCGGAAAGACTCGCAGCTTCCTTGTATTGCAATAGTTTTTCGATGTGATAAAAGTTCTCGAACGCGGGAATTGCGAGAAGCCCTTTATCTTCTATATAGCCCGCAATCTCCTTGATTTCGGCCATCGAATAAGTGTCGTCCTCGTCGAAAAAAGGCGTGACTTTTGTTCTTATTGAACACTCTAAATACAGAATAATCGTGTTATATCCCCACTTTTGGGCATTATCCACAAAACTTTTTATAAACTCGATTTTCTCTTTTTGTCTTCCGAGATCTAATTGTATGGCAACGATTTTCATTGTTTTCCCTTATCCGATTTCGTTCCAGACAGCCATATTACATTTTTCGCTGTCGTAATTCTTACCTGCGGACGAATAATCGCAAAGAGTTATTTCGCCGTCTTTCGTTTTTACTTTTACCGTTTCGTTCGTGTAAAACTTATCGTTTTTAACGAGTTTGGAAATCGCTCCGCCCGATTTTTTTGATACTGCGACGGGGTTTTTCAGATCTTCGCCGAACCTCTCGTCTCTCGCGAGCGCGACGGGGCCTCTTTCAAACCCAACCTTTCCGTTTAAAACGATTCTTTCGGTTTTCATCGGCATCGAAACGACTATTTTGTCGCCGTTTTTAACCTTAACGACGGCATAGCCCTTTTCTTCGGTAAACGTTGTTTCTTTACCGCCTGCCGACACCGAGAATTTTTCCGTCCATTTCGGAATACGCAGGAAAAGCGTCGTTTCGCCGCTTATTTTCACCGAGATTTTCGCCTCGCCCTTTTTATAGAGGTTGGCTCTTACCGAAATTTTCGTCCCGCTCTCCTTTTCCGAATACGTTCCGTCGTTATAGAGGTTGACGTAATAACCGTTTCCGCCTTTCGCTATGGCGACAAGCCCGAAAAGAGCGGTTCCAGCACCGCCGATAGCCGCGCAGCAGCCGTAAGATCTGCCGTTTTCCATAACTCTGAACCCGCCGATTTTTTTCGCTCTTTGCCCTAAACAAAGGGGGCTGTAACTGTCGAACGGGAACGCTTCGTGCGGAACAGGCACTGCCTCTTTGCCTTTCCACACTATCCCCAAAGCGCGTTTCATAGTCTGATTTTCGCTATTTACCGCGCCGAAAAGAGCGTTATAACCCGACCTTTCGATTACGGCGGCGTATTTTGAATCGCCCGTTATCCTAAGAAGTCTCGCGCAAAGCTTCATAAGCGTTACGGTAACGCAGGTCTCCTGCATAACGCCATCGGAATAATTCGTCTGCTTAACCGAGGAATTATCGAAAAGTTCGTGCGTGCAGCCCGAGCAACCTATTATCGTGTAATCGCTCTCTAAAACCATATCGACAAAATTGACTACCGCTTTTAAATCCTCTTCGTCGCCTTTTACATTGTAATATTCCAGAAGCCCTTCGAAACAACTCATCATTTCGTAGGCTTTGGTATGATTGAATTCGAACGGGCGTTTTTCCTTGGTTTTGCAAAGACTTATTATGTCCTGATCTTTAGAAAAACCCGTGCTTATGATATACTCCGAAAAATCGAGATATCTTTGTTCGCCCGTAAGTTCGTAAAGTTTCACGAACGGCTCTAAAATCGAACAGGAATTCATACCGCCGTAAATGTTGGTCGTGTCGTAAATTTCGACTTTACCTCTGCCTCTGCCGACCTTTTTTATAATATAGTCGGCGTGCTTTTTAAGAGCCTTGGTTATCCTTTTTGCAAGCGACTTGTTTTTGCAAATATCTATATAATAAAGAAAACCGAGCATGGCGTATTTTCTCGACCACATATCCCACCCGTTGAACTCGTATTTCAGATCGTAAGTGGAAAATCTGCCGCTTTTATCTTCGGTCGAAAGCATATCCTTTACGCTTTCGGTTAATTCCTCGTATAGTTTCGCGTTGTTCGTAGCTTTATACGTAAGGCACGCCGCCCGCATGAGTTTACCCCAGAATTCGCCCCGCCAGCCGCCGTCTTCGCCGTCGGGCTTAGTTCTGAACTGATTGACCGTGAGTTTCCATAATTCCTTGTCCGAAAACTGTTTTTCAATCGTGTACTTAATCATTTCGCCGGGATATCCCCTGGTTACCGTTTGCCCCGCCGCGGGGAATTTCATCGTCTCTTTCATAATCGTCACTTTTTCGTATTGATATTTATGTTGTTTACTTTAAATCTATAAGCGTATCTCTCTTTTTCGAGTTCGCTTGCGGGATTTAAAACCGCGGTCGCGCCGTTTCCTCTGCCGCGTTTATCGCTTCCCGATAATAGAAGTTTATAAGTAAGCCTCGCCTTTTTGTTTTCCGAAAAATCGCCGTCGGTAAACTCGCAGCTTTTCGATTTTCCTATAAACGTATACTGCGTCTCGCTTTCCGTCGCTCTGAAAACGTCGTATTCGTTTCCGTCGTTTTTCCATTCGAGTTTAACGCCGTTCTTTTGCCATTTAGCGGTAAAATCCCCCGCTATAAGTCGATTAACCCGCTTTTTAAAGCCTGATAAGCAATATTTTTCACCTGCCGTCGTACAAAACGAAATTTTACCGTCCGCGCGTTTTACGGGTATCTCCGCGCCGTTGCCGCAAACGGCTATTTTATCGGTATCTCCGCCGTAATAAAGAGTTATCGGCTCGCCGTTATAGGAGATTATCTCGCAGTTTTCTATAATTCCATTTTTATAATCGAGCGAAACCTCGAAATTCCCTCTCGCTTTCAAGCCTTTGAAACTTATGGTTTGCCATTTTTCCGGTATCGCCGGAAGAATCGAGATATATCCGCCGTGGCTTTGCAAAAGCATTTCGGTAATTCCCGCAGTCGCGCCGAAATTACCGTCTATCTGAAAAGGCGGGTGAACGTCCCACAAATTAGGGTGCGTTCTCGTTTTCAGAAGGTTTTGCAATAAAATATATGCGTGATCGCCCTCGCCCGTTCTCGCCCTCGAACAAAGCCTGTGCGCGAGCGCCCAGCCCGTCGATTCGTCTCCGCGATAGTTTAGCGTTATTTTCGCCGCATCTAACGTTGCGGGGGTGTCGCTCGTTATCTGTTCGCCGGGCATAAGCGCGACCAATTGCGACAAATGTCTGTGCTTCGCCTCGCCTATCTCGCCGTAAAAATGTTCCTCGTCGTATTCTTTTATTTGTCCGCTGTAGCCCACCCGTATTGCGTCGAGCGAATTTATATTCTCCTTTTCGTAGCGGGTGATTTCGTCCGAAATTCCGAGAATTTTTGACATTTTGAGGTCATCCTCGAATACCTCTTTAACCATTTGCTGATCGAAGGAACAGCCGACCGTGTGATAATACTGCTGATACTCATGCTCGTTCACCCATTCGCCCGACAAAATCTGCTCGGGAGAAGCCGAAAACGAACAGAGTTTTCTGCCGTCGTAATCTCTTAAAGTTTTTTTCAGAAACTTCGCCATGCCGTGAACCGCGGGATAAGCGTAATTTTTCAAAAACTCCTTGTCGCGGGTGAAGTCGTAGGCGTCGTAAAACATTTTGGCGGTAAGCCCGCCCGTTCCCGGGCCCGAATGACTGTTCTGGTTTTTACCCTCGACTTCGTAGCAAAACGCTCCCGTACCTATTATCCAGCCGCAGTCGCCGTCCGCGTTTTCGGGGTTGGTTTCCGCAATCCACGCCTTTGCGTTTTTCTCCGCTTCGGGAAGATACGCTTTGAAGAAATCCGCGTAAGCGGCGAACGCTTCGGCAATGTTTGCCGAAAAAGCGTGCCAATAGTTCATTTGAATATTGATATTATGCCAGAATCCGCTTCCCCACGGCGATTTGTCGTGAACCGTCCATACGCCCTGAAGCGACGCGGGCGGAGTTCCTTTTCTCGACGAGGATATAAGCAGATATCTGCCGTACTGATAGTATATTTCTTCTAAATAGGGTTCGGTATTTCCCTCTCGGTAAGACTGCAGAAGTTCGTCGGTCGCCCGTCCGTCGTCTTTACCTCCGAGGTCGAATTCCACTCTGTTCATAAGAGACGAAAAATCTGCAACGTGCCTTTCAAGCAACCTCTCATAACTGAGTTTCAAGGCTTTTTCAAGCCTTGCGATAACCCTTTCCGTCGGATCGTCGCCCACCGCTTTATGCGTTGAAAACGCTTCGGGACAAAGCTTATACGACGTGTCGAACACAACGTAAATATCCGCGTATAAGGCGTTTATTACAACAATTTCTCCGTTTTCGCATCTCTTTTCGCCGTTGGTTACAACCGCAACTTTCGCGAAATATTTAAGATCTCTCGAAGGAAGCGTTCCTAAAATTTCAATTTCTTCGCCGCGCGTTTTCACTTCGCCCGTTCTTCCGCCCTCGTCGAGCGATCTGTCGCCGAGATAGGGTATCTCGGCTCTTACCCGCAGCAAATCCTTCGGCTTTGCAAATTCCGCGCGGTAGACGAAAACGTTGTCGGGATAACAGAAAAAGGCTTTTCTCTCGGTTTTCCCGAAATCGGAAAGATATTCGGAATAAGCGATGCCTGTCTTTAAATCGAGACCGCGTTCGTAATCTCTCGCCTTGTCGTTAAAATCGACGTGAAGTTCGAGAAAATTCGACACTCCGCCCATGCGGAAAGTGTTTGCGAAAGCGTTCGTCGTGAACTGTACGCGCTCTTCGTCTACCCCGCCGAAAACGCTCGCGCCGCCATAACCGTTACCTATCGGCAAAGAATATTTTTCCCACCCCTCGTTTGTTCTTTCGGCGGGAGTTTTATACCTTAGTTTTAATTCTTTCAAAGTCTGTTCTCTTGTTTCGGATATTTTATCCGTTTTTCTCGTTTTAATCGACAAGTTCGAAATCGGCTTTTAAACAATCGCGGGAATTTCCGCCGACAAACAATTCGAATTTGCCCGTTTCGGCAGCAAACTCGCCGCCGTCGGTGTAAAATTTCAGCGTTTCTTCCGTAATTTCAAAAGTTATAATCTTTTCTTCCCCTGCTTTCAGGAAAACCTTTTCATACCCTTTCAATTCTTTTACGGGGCGGACGACGGAAGCGAACAAATCGCGCAGATACCACTGAACCGTTTCAAAGCCGTCTTTTTTGCCGACGTTTTTAAGTTTCACGCTCGCCGTAATTTTTCCGCCGCGATTAAGTTTCGCTGCCGACAACTCAAATTCCGAATACCCGAATTCCGTGTACGAAAGCCCGTAACCAAAGGGATAAAGCGGCGAATTATATTCGTCGTCGTAACCCGAGCGGAATCTCTCGTCGCTGTAAAACGACGGGATATCTTTATGTTTCGGTCTTGCCGTCGAAAAATTATTATAGTAAATCGGACATTGCCCCACGGAGCGCGGAAAACTCATAACCGTTTTTCCGCAAGGATTTGCTTTTCCGTATATGAGGTTTGCAATCGCGTTGCCGCCTTCCGTTCCCGGCTGCCAGACGTACAATATAGCGTCGACAAACTCCGCAACATCGCTAAGAGCAAGCGGTCTGCCGCCGAATACGACAAGCGCGAGCGGCTTACCCGGTTTATAAAGTCGCGCGATAAGTTTACGTTGAATTTCGGGAATACGGATATCCGCGCGCGAGTGCGCCTCGCCCGAATTTAACATATACTCCCCGACGCACGCAACGATAAAGTCCGCGTCTTTGCACACTTTTTCCGCTTCTTCAAATCCGCTTTCGTCCGTATCGAACAACTTCCGCGAGCAACCGCTTGCGCTCGGTACGACGCGTTTCAAAAGCCTTTCGACGCCCTCTTTTATACATACGGCGTCTTCGATATGCGCTTTTTTCGACCAGTTGCCTATAATTTCGCGTTCCTCGACGAAAGGACCTACAAACGCAACCTTCGCATTTTCCTTTAAAGGAAGCATTCCGTTGTTTTTCAACAAAACGCAACTCTCTTCCGCGGCTTTACGCGCCAGATTTCTCGCGCTTTCGGAAAGCGTTACTTCGTCTCGTTTCCGAATATCGGTATACCTGTCGGGATTTTCGTACATACCGAGTTTGTTTTTCAGTTCCAGAACGCGTAAAACCGACTCGTCGAGCGTTTCTTCCGATATAACGCCCTCCCGAACGAGTTTCGGCAAGAACCCCGCGTATACCGACGAACCCATTTCGATATCGAGTCCGCTTTCTATCGAAACGCGGGCGCATTCCTCGCCGCTTTGGCAATAGCCGTGTTCGTACAGTTCCTCAACCGAACTGTAATCGGAAATAACCACGCCGTCGAAACCCCATTCTTTTCTGAGCATATCGACCATGATTTCTTTATGCCCCAAAATCGGTTTACCGTTTAAAAGGTTAAACGAACTCATAAACATTTCGGGGTTTTCTTTAAGGCATTCCCTGTACGGGCGCAAATAGTATTCGCGCAGATTCCGATCGGAAATATCCGTCGTATTGTATTCTTTTCCCGCCTCGGCGGCTCCGTAACCCGCAAAATGCTTCACGCAACAGGCAATTCCGCCTTTATGATAACCGCGGATCGTCGCTTTGCCCACTTCGCCGCCCCAATACGGGTCTTCGCCCCCGCCTTCCATAACCCTGCCCCAACGCGCGTCGCGGGTAAGGTCTACCATAGGCGAAAAAGTGACGTCTATACCGTCGTATTTCGCTTCGGTTGCAGCAAGTTCGGCGCAATCCTCGATAAGAGAGGTATCGAAACTGCAAGAAAGAGCGACAGGCACGGGATAAATCGTTCTATAACCGTGAATTACGTCCAACATTATCGGAAGGGGATCGTCAATACCCTTTTCCTTACGCGTTTTGCGGAGCGATTGCGCCGCTTTAGCGTCAGGCGCGTTTAAAACCGTACCGAGCCGCCATAACGATTCGCGTTCTACACTGCCTAAGCGGCTGAAACCCGTCACGATTTTGTCCGGATTGTCGTCCAACTCATACGAGGGAAATTGCGTTAATTGCAACGCTTTTTCCTCCAAACTCATTTCCGATATTATTTTTTTCAGTTCTTTTCGGCTTTTACTCATAATTTTTAAATATTTTACCGTGGTTTATTTAAGATATTCTTTCGCCGCGCGCCAGAATTCGGGGCTTTCCACGGGCGCGTCGTCAAGTTCCCAGAACTGCGTCATAGTGCGTTCCCTTACGGGTTCTTTCGCACAGTTTGCCATATAAGACTTCAACACTTCGAGTGATATTTCGTTTTCGGGGTTGAAATCCTCGCTATTTATATACTTTTTAATAAATCCCGACATAGCAACCACCGACGGCTCGTTTTCGTCAAGCCCCGTAAGGTTAAGCCCGCACACAAGCAAACTGCCGCTACCCGCTTTAAGCTCGAACAGATACGCATAATCTCTGAGCGTTCTGTCGGGCATGAGTTCGGGGAGATTGTAAGCGTCTTTATACGCGTCGAAACGATCTCTCGAACTCTTGTCTATCCCCGAAATAAGATTTTTCGCCTTGACGGGGAAGTCGTCGAGAATAATCTTGTCGCAATCTTCGCTCAACCTGCCGTAATTGAAATCGTAATAATCTTCGCACGGAAAACCATATTTACCGAGCAGATTTTTGTCGTTTATGCCGCCGAAATTCGTACCTCTGTCCCATATAACGGGTTTGAAGCGATTCCAACTCGCCTTAAACGCGTATTCCGGTTTTTTCATATCGACATTACTGCGATGTCTTGTCCATTCCGAGCGATACACAAGGCAGACTTTTTTGCCTTGTTCAAGCAAATCGAACGCCTTTTCGATATCGTCGGTTATTGCCTCGCGTCCGTTATCGTAAGAAACAAATTCTTTGTAAGTTTCTTTTTCCGACGGTTTTTCGTATACCCACAAAGTCCATTCGTTTTCGGAATAAACTCCGCTTTTTGTTCCGAGCCTTAATTTCAAAGCATAAACACCCGATTCCTTCGGCAATGTTATTCTCGCTTTGCATAATCTGTACGAACCTTTTCTCGATATATCCACATTCATCATAGAACAATCGACGTAGGTTTTACCGCCTTTTTCGACGGTTAAGGTAAGGTTCGCCCTCTTTTCAATATCCTCGCCGAGGTTTGAAAAATATACGGGAACGGTTATTTCGTCCGCGCAGAAATAATTCCTTGTTTTTAAGTCCGCAACCAACACCCTGTCACCGTTGAATTTAAGAAAATCCTCGGGCTTTACGCAGGTTTCGTCGTCGAAACAATCGACGATCCCGTTAGAGTTCTCGTACGCGTCGGTGTCGGCGAATTGCAGGAAGTGGAAACCGCCGAGCAGACTGCTTTTGCGCATTTCTTCGTAAGCCGTTTTCCAGCAGATATACTGAAAATGCTTGCTCGCCTTAAACATCTCGCCGAAAGCTTCTTTATAGCCCTTTTTGTCTATGAGTTTAATCTCTTCGTCAACCCACCACGGCATCGGCGCGCCGCATTCCGTAAATTTTTCTTTAAGCGAATAAAAATCTCTCAAAGCAGTATAATGACACACCTCGTGCGCGATAAGCGGAACGTTGAAATATAAGTCTCTTACGATTTCGCAATTTTCCGTTTCCGCTTTCATCGGCTCGTTTTCGTCAACGTTTGCCGCAAGAAGGTTCTCGGTGTCGTCGTACATGCCCGCATGCCTGCCGTAAGGGAAATAATAACTCAAATGCTGAACGTCTATATCCACGTTCGGGCGGTTATTTTTACCCCAGGCGCAGGTGTCGAGAAAAAGCCGCGTTCCGTCAAGCTCGTCTATTTTTTCTTTTATTTTGCGTATATCATCCGCGCTCGCCTTTTTAATTTCGTTGCCGACGCAATAAACGGCAAAAGACGGGTGATTAAAACACTTGTCAACCACCTCTTCAAGGAACTCTTCGGGAACGATCGCGTTTCCCGTCGTAACCATTTCCTCTAAATTATTGTAAATATCGTGCGGAGGGCGGAGTTCGACGTGAACGAGCATACCGACTTCGTCCGCTGCCTCGAAAAGCTCCTCTTCGGGAACGACGGAGTGAAATCTTACATAGTTAAATCCGAATTTTTTCGCCTGTCTGAGATTTTTAAGATAAAAATCTTTAAGCGGAAGTCCGAGAAGATTTGCGTGATCGTGCGCCTTCGCGCCGCGGATATAACCGCGGATATAAACGGGTTTGCCGTTTATCGTGATGTTTTTGCCGTTCTCGCCTATTTCGCGGAAGCCGAATCTGCCGCAAACACTTTCCTTTTCTCCGTCGGTATAAGCGATTTCAACCCGATATTCGTACAATACGGGCTCGGAAAGCGACCATAAAACTGGGTTTTCTATAAAAAACTCGCCGCAAAAATCGCCGCACTTATCCCACTCGTAACCGAATTTGTCGCAACGATTTGTTTTGTCTATAATTTCCAGCCCGACCGACCGGATTTTTTTATAAGATTCGATGAATACCTTTCCGTATCCGTCGGTATTCGTCGAATCTATTTTAACTGTCGTAAATTGTTTCTTTTCGTTCATCTTTGCCGTATTTTGCATTTAGCCGACGTTCCAGGAACCTATTTTATCCGTCTTTTTGGAAAGTTCGTAAACGCTGTCGTATCTTTCGATTCCTCCGTCCTTGATATCCTCTTTCGCTTTGAATATCCAGGCGTACTTCTTACCCTCGTTCGCGCCTCTGCTGTAACTTATCGTTCCGAAATACTTATCTTTATTCGGGTTGTCGTCCGCAGCGATTACGTGGCAGTAAGTGTAAATATGGCTGTATCCCGTCGCCTTGAAATCGCCAAGATAACTCTCGTCGTTCTTCGCGTAGGAAACGTACCTATAACTTCCGTAACGCCAATAACAACATGCTATAGGCATAAACTTGCCCGTCACGACGAATATATTTCTGAATCTGCCTTTAAATTTGCCGTCGTTGGAAGCCATGGTAGACGTAAGGTCGTAATGGAACAACGCCGCCATTTCGGATTCGACACCCACGCTCGCATAATCGGGTAAACTTTTCGTACCGTTAATGTTTACGTATATATCGTACATCTCGAGGTTGAAATTGCAATAACCGAGAAGCGCGTAAGAATTTTTGAAATAGTTGACCGTTTCGACGTTGAGGTTGCTTAAGACAACCGATCCGCCCGAAAGATTGAACGTTCCGTTGTTACCCGCCAGCCCGCACGATTCGGTTTTATCCGAAAATTCAAGCACGAACTTGGTGTTCTTTATCGTAGTTCCGTCGTAAAATCCGCCGAAAATTCCCTGCTCCGCGACTTTCGCCTTAAGTGTATGACCTCTTCCGTCAAACGTTCCGCTAAAATAGGTGTTGTTTTGCGGGTTATTTGCGTTATACACGCTTTTAGCCTGCGAAGTGAAATCGATCGTTTCGGTTATATCCGAATTGAGAATATAATATCCGTTTTTGATGAGATCACCTTTGCCGAGTTGCAATACGTCGAAAATATTATCCTTCGTAAGCTCCGCGTCGTATGCGAACACGTCTTCAAAAACAAATCCGCCGACGCTTGTAAGAATAGTCATTGACTCGGTATCTTCGCCCGCGATTTTAACCCCTTCTATATAGTTGAACTCGGTTTTCAGTTCTTTTCCGCCTTGCGAAGCGGAAAGAATTTTCGCGTATTGCGTTCCGAAAATCGCTGCAACATCAACGGCTTCGTTCGGGCAGAAATCGAACTGCGCCTGATAAACTTCCGTCGGACAATAAACCTCGACGGGTATTTTCGTTTCGTAAACCTTTCCGTCCGTATGAACGTATTTAGCGTTAAGAATCGCGTTCCCTATGCCTTTTGCAGTTATGCGGACTTTGCCATCCGCCAATTTTTCGATGTCAAAAAGATCTTCGTTTTCCGCCGTGAATTCGCACGGATACGCCGTTCCTTCAACGGTTACGAAAGAGGAAATTTCAGCTTCGTTCGGGTAATCTTTACCCTGCCATGCGGGCGTAATGGATAATTCCGCCGCGGCGGAAGAAATCTCCTTGCCGCCTATCACGATGGAATTATTATATTCCGCGTTCTTTTTGACGGTGATTCTGATTTCTTTGTTGAGCCTGTCCGTCGAGAAATCAAGCCAGCTTCCCGTAAAGGTTGCCGTAACTACCCCTTCCGCTTTCGCCGTTATCTTGCCGTCCGAATACTCGACGACGCCGCTTGCGGAAGAAGAAAAACCTATTTCGCAATCATAGTAAACTTTATTGAAAAGCACTTTTATTTCGGGTTCGAACTCGTCTCCCACTCTCATGGAAAGCTCGTCGCCCGAAAGATGGAGAACTTTAAGCTCGGGGAGATAATTTCCCATAGCGACGTTGATTTTACATGAAGCAGAAGAATCTCCCGCTTTAGCGGTGATAACGCAGTTGCCTACGCCCACCGTAGAAACCGCGCCGTCCTCGTCGACAACCGCAACAGTTTCGTCAGACGAACTCCACACAACGGCGTTTTCCCCGCCGTAAAAACATATGATGTCGAACTTATCGCCGAATATCATATCTTTGGAAACGACCGACAAGGAGATTTTTTCGCCTGACGAGGCAGAATCTTTCACGCTCCCTTTTCCGTCCCCGCCGCCCGAAGAGGAATCGCCTCCGCAACTTGCGAAAAGCGACAGAGATAAAACGGACAGAGCAATCGTTATTAAAAGAATTATTTTCTTTATCTTCATTTTTTCCCTCATTATTAAAGACTATTGATAAAAGGTTCTATACTCGTGAACTCTTTGATATATTGAATACCCAAAGTTCTTACGTAAGTTTTGAAATTCGTCTTTATTTCCGCAATCTGACTTTCGGTGAACAAACCCGTATCGTTCGAAACGACAACCTTCGCCGGGAAAAGCCATTCCATATCTATGTGCGATTTTAAACTCGAGTATTTTGCGGGGTCTTTTTTGTACATTTCGATTTTCGCATACGCATCGTCTAAATGTCTGAACATCGTAACGATATCACCTTGTTTAACAAACTCCATCGAACCAGAAATACTTCCGTTCATGTTTGCCGACCAGCCCCAGTTGTTATCCGTAAGGCATCTTGCGAACCACAATCTCAGATCGTCGAACATCTCTTTCATCGGCTCGGCAGCTTCTGCGTACATCGCTTTGAAATATTCGTCGAAAATGTTCTCCACGCTAAGTTCGCTGTTCCAGGCAAGTTTCGAATACATATAAATCGCAAGCACGTTGAAGCCCGTATCCGCGCCCGTCTGACAGCTCTTTATCTGCGGGAAGGTCAAACTATAATTGTTAGCCTTTAAATACTTATAGTAACCGGGGTAAAAGCTGTATAAATCCCAGAAGGTAAAGAAGTCGTTATAGAATCCGCCGTAAGACCATGCCCACGTTCCCGGGAACGCCTTGCCCCAAAGCCTGATATATTCTTTCTGCTCGATATTCGCGTTATCGTCAAACGAAACGCCCGTGTGCAGGTGGCTCTGAGCGAAAAACGGAGCAACGTTTACGCCGTCTTCGAACTTAAGATCGGCAGCTATGTTTATGTTGCCGGTCGCATCTTCTCCGAAAGGAGGTCTCGATGTATCGAGATAGGCGAAAAACATATATTTGAAGTCTTCCCTGCGGTATTCCGCATTCTCTTCAAGCTCCATCCATGCGTCGACTTTCTTACCGACGTCATGCATAAATTTCATGAGCGCAGCGGAGTTTGCGTCGTTGTGCTCACTCTTCATTCTCATACATTCCGTACATTTACACATCGGAACGTTATCCATTTGTCCTAAAAGAACTGCTTTATACTGCGGATATTCCGCGGCGGGATACCACACAAGCGACTGCTCGATTTTCTCCGCGCATATCGTCGTCATCATGTCGTAAGTATCTTTTCCGTGCGCCGTATAGCAAAGCTGTCCCGTGCCCGAATAAAACTCAGGATATGTCCCGCCGTATTTTTGCTCGGGCAAGAAATATAAACTGTTGTGGTTATTCTTGATTTCAGTCGTTTTCGTATCGCCTGTGTGAATGGGCAAAAGAAGATCGCCGTAACTGTCGCGGAGCCTTAAACGATAAGAAATCATCTTGCCGTCCGTCGTGTCTGAAGAACCTGCCATATAACCTATACTCTGACGATATTCTATATCGGAAATATCGGTTACGTCGTAATCCAAAAGTTTAAGGTCGGTTACGTTTGTTCTTAAAGTGTAGCCGTCGGTGAAGAAATATTCGAAGCCGAAGTTTATTTTAAGAAAGTCGTAAACGCCGTTTAAAACACCCGTTTCCTTTCCGCCGATGATATACACGGTTTTATCTTTCGTGAAGATTTTCGTTCCGTCCTTTTTAAGCGCGGTTATATCGTCGTTTCTGTTAAGGCTTTTATAAAGCGAAGTATCGCCGAGCGAAATATAACGGTTCGTGTCGTTATGGGTAATCCCCGTATCTTTAATGAATTTGAGATCTATGCCCGTCGCTTCCTTGAAAAATCTCGAAAGCTCGCTTTTTGCGTATGACACGGCCTCCGTTTCAACTTCCGGAACTACTACCTTATAAGAAGTTTTGCCGTTTTTGACTATATACGTTCCCGTGGCTTTATACGAGAATACGTGGTTTTCGTTGAAGGTTTTATCAAACTGCTTAAGCGCCTCCGTGTTTACGGCAAGTTCACCCGAATATTCAACGATTTTGTCATTATTGTCCGAACCGGGTTCAGTTGAATTCCCTCCTTTTTTACAAGATGCGAACACCGTCAGAAGAGACATAATTAAACATAGAAATATAACTATTTTTTTCATAATTCCTCCTTATCCGACGTTAACGTAATAACTCTTGCTTACGCCGTTATATGCCTCGTCAACGACGTATACGATAACGGTATATCTGCCCGCTTTTGTAATCGTTATATCGGAAGTGGTGACCGTAACGAAATTTTCGTTGGAATCTTTAACGATATAATATACAAGAAGATCTTCGTCCGCGGTGAAGTTATCCGTAGCAGTAAACTTCGGTTTGAAAGTTTCCCCGACTTTTACGTTCACCGTCTTGCCCTCGTTTTCGAGATTAAGTACGGGAGATTCGATATCGACAACCGTAACGATTCGGTACAATAAGCTCGTACCTCTTCCGTTGCCTCTGCCGTCCATATAATTATAAATTATTGTGTATTCGCCGTAATCATCGAGAACAAGCCTGATTTCGCCTTCAAAATCTGTAATTCCGCTGAGTTCTCTTCCGTTTACGTCCTTTGCGGGAGCGTCGCCGTAAGCACCGCTCTTCAGAACGGTTACGGAGAGTTTTTCATAAGACGAAGGCGATAAAACGTCGGCGGCGTAAGGTTTGCCTATTATTATTTCTTGTCCGAGCGAACCTACTTCGTCAGGTAATTTAGCATATACGTAAGGAGCGGCAACGTCGCTGACCTTAGTCGAAGTCGCGCTTACGGTTGTAAGCGACTGATTGCAAATTTCGTTTACCTTAACTTTAAAGCCGCTCGAAACTCCGCCGAATTTCACCGACATAAAGCACAAATCGCCTGCGAATTTGTTTACGGCTTCGATATTCCTCGTCCCGATAAGAAGTGTCCCGCCGCTTATCTTTATCGGCACTTTTACGCCGTTCCAATCGCTGTCAAGCGAATAACTTTCTCCGCCTATAGTCGCAGCATATCTTCCGTTTCTGCCGCTTACTTCTATTTCGTATTTATTATCCGCGTCGAAATAGTCGGCTAAAGTTATCGTTACGGAAGTCGCGCTTTGCTTTCTTCCATCCGAAGTCAACGGAATTTCAAAACCGAGACCAAACTGAGAGAAAACTAATGGATTTATAAACTCAAAATACGCATCGGAAGAGGATGCCTCCAATAGCGGAACCCTATCTTCAATCTTGGCAGACATATTCCCATCGAAATATCTTGCGATTTCGACCGCATTGTCGTCATTATACCCGACGTCGACGATTTTTCTTAAATCGCTTTCGATATATACGTTTTTGTTATTTACGCAAACCGTCTTGAATTTAATCGTTGAATTACCTGCAACCACAAATCCTTTCGGGTTTATTTCGGCGTATTCTCCGCCGTCATAAGAAACGTAAGTTTTAGTATTGACAACTTCGCTTCCGCTTACCGTATAATTCCACGCTTTGACGTTTAAAAGAGAATACTCCGCGTTTTTAATATAATATCTGTTAGTGTATAACTTGTCGCTTTCGAATTTCGGAAGAACGTTCGGCACGACGTTCACGTCCGCCGCGATTTCTCCGCCGTAAAACATGTCGGAATAAGCATATTTAATCGAATACGTCCCCACCTCGTCGAATACGTAAAGCTGCGAGGAGCTTTCTGCTTCGATCGTTTCGCCTTTCGGCGTTTCAATCGACACGGCGACGTCGAGAATATTTTCGTTGAGCGAAGCGATTTCCGCTATATCAGAAAGTTTGTATCTCTCGCCCGCCGAAACGTCTTCGGTGAGTTTAACGGTCGCCGTAATGCCGTTTTCCGCTTCAACGGCGTAAAGACCTACAGAAAGCTCGCTTCTGTTGCCGTAAACGTCGTAAGCAAAATAATCTATCGTATACGCGCCCTTTTTATTCGGAACGAATTTCCCGTTTTTAACGCTTACGCTGCTTGCGCCCGCGGTATTTTTTTCGTAAGTGACGGCGTAGTCCGCAAGTCCTCTTATTCCGTAATCGTCCTTAACGTTGACTTCGGGAACGATAACTTCCTTTCCTACCGCTATTTTATATTCTTTCTCAAAATCGTCCGGAAGGAAAATCGGGCTTAAATCGTCCTTATAATACTCGGTAGTCAAAAAGCCTTTGCCCGAAAGCCCGCCGAATTTCGCGATTTCTATCGGAGCTTCGCTCACACCTACGAGCGACTGAACGCTAAGCGACAAAAAAACGTTTCCGTCGGTGAACCCTTTAAACGAATACTGATAAGCCTTGTCGTTATTAAGTTCCGAAACGAGAGCGTTCGACGTTCCGTCGCCTACGCGGACGTAAATTTTGATTTTGTTTTTATCCGTCGTATCAAGATAATAGCTGAGATTGGAATAGTTGCCGTTGTCGGGATTGTTGCCGTATACGGTAGTTCCCTCCTTGCCTATCTCGAAAGACTTGCCGTCGACTTTGACGTTGCCCTGTTCGTTCTGAACAAGCCCTACCGTTTTACCGCCGCAAGTTCCCGCAACGATGTTCGTGGAATAATATCTCTCGCCGCGTTTATAGGTTATGTCGAGATATACCGACGGGTCGTAACAGTCGGTAAGTCTTAACGTAATGAAATTGCAAAGCACGGGTTCGGTCTGCATGCAGTTGAACGAAATGAGATCTTTAAGATTGTTTTCGTAAATGTTAAACGGCTTATTGAGAGCGAAAACGTCGCCTTCCGCCAGTCCGATTTTAAGCCCTTCGGGATTTCCCACCGCAACGAACTGATTGTTGAGCGTTCCGTATTCCATGCTTTCGCTGCCCGAAGTCAGCTCGAAAACCTTTTTCTTTACGGAAAAAGTCTTAGCCGCGCTATAACGTTTGCCGTCAACCGTTTTTTCGTAAACGATCGAATAATTTCCGCAAACGTCCAACGTAAGCTTCGACGACAAAACGCGGTTGCCGTCCGGCAGTACGACGTAATACGAATCGGATTCGTAACTTTTCCCGTCGATTGTCACGGTTGCCGTTTTTGGGACGTTCACCGTGTCTTTATATAAGTATTCGGTTTTTATTCCGTCAACCGAAACTTCGGCGGCGTAAACGCCGTCGGAACTTTTAAGTCCCGATAAAAGCATTATCGCGAGCGACGCGATAACGCCGACAATCAGAACCGATAAAATTTTCGTCTTTTTAGGCTTCACCGTTTTTCTCCTTATTCTTTGATACCGCCGAGCGATATGCTGCCCATGAGTTTGTCTTTGAAAATAATGAACAATATGAGAACCGGAAGGGCAAGAAACATGCACGCCGCCGTTTTCATATGCAACTCCTGAAACGTCGTGTTGTCCGTCGCTTCGATTACTTTATAGTATACCATATAAGCAAACGTGGGATAAGACGGAAGATACAGATATAACGTCTGATAGTCGTTCCACAGGTTTACGAACTGAATGAGGAATACCGTGAGAATCATTTTCTGCGCGAGCGGAAAATAAATTCTGAACGTTATCGTCCACTCAGACGCGCCGTCTATAGAAGCGGCATCCCTGTAGACGTTGGAACGTCCTTTAAAGAACGCGTAGTACACGAGGTAGTACGTTCCCGAACCCGTCATTTTCTGCACATAATTGCCGAGCATATTGTCGTATAAACCACTGTTTCTCAAAAACGTGAGTTCGGTGGGATATCTCCCGACTACCGGTATGCACATTATAACGATGTTTATCAAGTGTAATGCTTTACACCATGCATAATCGTATTTTGCCGTTATGTAAGCAGTAAGCGCGGGCATGAAGCACATTATTGCCGCGCCGCCGAACGTATAAAGAATAGTGTTTATCAGTATGTCGATAAACGAAGCGTAATTCGCACCGCTTGCCGCGCCGCCGAACCACACCTTCTGATAATGCGTAGTAGCACCCGAACTGCCGCTTATGTAAAAAGAAGTCGTCTTTTTATAGGTAAAGAGTTCTATTACCTGTTTGTAATTGAATAACTGAAAGAACTCTCTGCGGCTGTGATAGATGTACTCTTCGCCGGTTTCCGGATCTATCCACACGTGGCTTGCGTCGAGATCGGGAAAGCCGAGAATGTTCTTTCTCGTGTAAAAGTTAAATCCGCCGTTAATGTCTTCAAGGCTTTTGAGCGAGGTCATCACTCCCCATAAAAGAGTGATGATAACGAACAGCGCATAGATAATGAGGATCGCGAAAACAATCGCGAATATAACGGTCGTAACCGTATTTCTTTCAACTCTTTTTTTCATATCAATCCGTCCTCGGTCCGTATTTGTTTAAAAGATGTCTCGTGACGAGCGTTACGGGGATTACGACGAAAGAAAGCAAAAGCCCCATCGCCGACAACGAGCCGTAAGTGTTGTTCGTGGTACTCTGTCCTCCGCCCGAAATTTTTCCTACTCTGCTTGCTTCCATATAAAGGAAATGTCCGATATTCTCAAGCGAACCGACTTCGTTATATTTATACAGAGAAAACATTCTGAACTGATCGGTGAACAGCGCCGCCAGAGCGACGGTGAAAAGAGTTACTATCGTCGGAAAAATGGTGGGTATCGTGACGTATATAAATTCCTGAGCAACGTTCGCCCCGTCGAGCTGCGCCGCTTCGGACATCGAAATATTGACGTCTTCCATAGAACTCGAATAAATAAGGCTGTTTATGCCGAACCACATAATTATGTTGAAAATTATCGCCGCGCCCCTTTTCGTCGATTCTTCGGTGAGAAGCTGAAATTTCGTCGCGTCGGCAACGTGGAACCAATTGCTCATTATTTCCGGTATTACGTTGTTCGTCATGCATCTGTAGAGCGTTGCCACGATTATTTCCGAAAGGATATACGGCATGAACAGCATAACCTTAAAAAATTTGCTCATGCAACCCTTTTTGTAGATATAAAAAGAGAAAACAAGCGTGAGCGGCGTAACGAAAAACAGATTTATCGCCTCGAAAATAAGCGAATTTTTAATCATGAGCCAACCGTTCGCGCTGAACAGTTGACCGAGCGCGTTTTTGAAGTTATCCAGCTTCGCGAATTTTGTCACCATTCCCACGCCGCTGATGATTTCATATTCTTTGAACGCCAATGCGAACGAACTTAAATTTATATACAGGTAAAAAACCAGGAAATGCGCGATGGGGATAGCAAGCATCAGAAGGGAAAAACCCGCTCTGCGCTTGTTTTCGATGATAATTCTTTTACCCGTTTTTCCGAATGTCATAGAAAAAATACCTCTGTTATTGCTCCGCCGACGGCGGTTGCGGTTTTAAGCTTTGCAACAAAACCACCGTCGGTCGGAATCGGCAGGGAATCGCGTTCCCACCGACAACTTTTTATCTTGTTACTTCGTTGCGTTCTCGAGCAAAGTTTTCCAGACAGCTTCAGAGAGAGTAGAACCCGTGTAAATGTCCTTTGCCGTTCTTCCGTTTCTGTACGCCTGAAGATAACCTTCCATCATAACCTGCCCGTTATAAGTGTAATAGTTGAGCGTGCCGCCAAAACCGAGAATGAAATTCGAAAGGTTTTTATACTGAACGGGGTTATCGGAAGCTGTGGTTATAACGTCCGCTTCGCTTCTTAATTTCTTGAAGCTCGTGTAGTAATAATCGCCGAGTTTTTTCTCGTCGTAATCGTAATTTATAGGAATGTTCATTCCGAGGTATTCGGTGAACGCCGCAAGTTCTTCCTGCGTATAGAGGAACTTAAGGAAGTCGACAACGGCTTTCTTCTTGCCTGCGTTTTCGGATACGCGGTTGTTTACGAACATGAAGGAGGAACCGACGTTAAGCATCGTGTTCTTTTTGCCTTCGCCTTCCGCTACCGATCCTTTTAAAGTCGTCGGCAGGCACATATAGCTGAGTTTACGCTCTTTTCCGCCGCTCGTTCTCTTCCACTGAGTGAACGCCGAGCCTTTGTTGTAAAGTTTCGCTTCGTGATACCAATAAGTTCCGTCGATATACATAGCCGCTCTTTCGTTGGCGTTTGTTGCGATGAAAGTCGTCTGCACTTTGTCCGCGCTCGTGTCCGATTTGGTTTCGGAATGGAACCAGTCGTTATCGTTTGCGAGCTGCATAAACGCAAGCGCATAGTATCTCGACGCCATGTCGTACATCTTATACCCGTTTTTGTCGCTTAAAACAACCTTTTCGGTAATCGGCATAGGAATGTTTTTATCTCCGAAGAAATATTCTCCGTCTTTAAAGCCCGTTACGACTTCGACGGGAGTTTCGGAATATTCCGCCTTAATGCTTTTCATCGTCTCCGCGCCTTCGAGAGCCGCCCAGATTGCCTGCACCATATGGAATGAATAAACCGAACCGCCCGCTCCGCCGGGGATTAAGAACGGCGAACCGCCCTTGGATTTGATATAATCGCAAAGCTGAGCGAATTCTTCGAGCGAAGATGGCAACCCGTCGTCGGGCGTGCCGTATGCACCGTCGGGTCCGCAGGATTTCTGCATGTCCGCGGGATCGACGAACTTAACGGTGCCGTATTTGCCTTCGTAAGTAACCGATTTGGTTGCGTCGGGTTTTGCGAAATAAAGACCCGCGTCTTCGAAATAGTTTACGTCGTAAGTCAAGCTGTTGCTCCACTCGTATTGCGGAAGTCCGTAATAATGGCGTTGTCCGTCCGCGCTTTCGTAGCCGAGCATTCTCTTTTTAGCGTCCGCGTCGATGGTAAGCTTCTGATCGTTTTCGATATAGCTTACGATTTCGTCGAGCTGCATAAGCTCGTTAGACGCAGAGTAAGTGTACATATCAGCTTTAGCTTCATCGAGATAAATATCGTTACCGTCCGAGCTGAGGCTGTCGTAAGGGATAAGCTTATTGTCTTGAATCGTTATGTTTACGCCATTCTTTCCGCTTTCGTAAGATTCGTCTTTCTTAAGTTCGGTGAATCTTGCCGCCGCGTCCTGAATCCATTTAATAGCGCCGTTTCTGGTTGCCGTACCCGTGAAGATAAGAACGTTGATGTTGGTTGCCGCCGTATCTCCGCCGTTTCCGTCGTTGTTTCCGCCGTTGTTTCCGCTGCCGCCGCACGAACTAAGCGCGGCACTCATGCAAAGCGCCATTGCTCCGCATAATGCTCTTTTCAAAAATTTGCTCTTCATTGTTTGCTCCTATAAATTATATTCAATTACCAAAAGGTTCTTAAATTTCCTTATCGGATGATTGTACATTTTTCGTTTTTATTTTTTTTCGGGCGGAAATATCCCCCGCCCGCCCGAATTCATTACAGTTTTTACTGTGGAATGGTCAGCCCGTCGATTCCTGCAGCCGAAATGACCTCGTTTGAATGAACAAGCCCCGCTAAAGATTTAGCGTTAACCACGCAATTTTTAAACGTATTCGCTTTTTCTGTTTTGTAATTGCCGTAACTCTTGCCAAACAATGTATCAAGATCTTTACCTTCGGCGTTTATAGTTACGTCCTTGTAATGCGTCGTATGGCTCATAAGTCCCGTTATTACGCCGCCTTCAGCCGTTGCATCTAATGTTCCGTATACGCTCTTAATGTTTATGGTTATATTTTCTATCGTCGCGCCGGTTATGCTGCGTGCTAACGTCTGTCTTCCGTTCTGATAATAGTAAACGTTGAACGTTATGTTCTTAACGACCGCGCCGTTACCTATTATTCCGAACAGTCCGTGCGTTGCAAATTGTCCGTCAACAGCAAAACCCGCTCCGTCTAAAGTGCCGCGGAAGCCAACGCTTCCGTCGGGATTCATCCAGTTTCCGTTGTTCTGAACGTTTATCCACGCTCCGCTTGAGCCTACGCTCTGAGTTAATTTGTAATATCCGTAAACAACGTTATCCGTTCCTGCCGTCGTTACCGCGGTAAGTTCGTCTATAGTGGAAATCGTTTTGGTTACTACAAGAACGTTTGTCGTTACATTGTAATACGTTCCGTCTTTCTGAACTATTACGCTGAGAGTCTGATTTCCGTGTTTCTGCGTGTTCGCCTTAAACTCGTCGGTAACAGTCAGCGTTCCGCCGGAGTAAGTTACGGTTTCACCGCCTAAGGTCGCCGCAAGTACGGTGGCGTTCGTATAGTCGCCAAGGTCTACCGAGAAGTTGTTACCGCTTGATAACACGATTTCTCTGTTTCCCTCGAGCGCTACGGGAGTAGCGACAAATTCAACGGTAACGTTAAGATTGAAATTCATAACGTATCCCTTTTCGTTTTTAGCCGTAACAACAAAAGTTTTAGAACCCGTATCGGAAGGAGCGAACGCGTCGGCATTTATCGTAAGAACTCTGCCGTTAAAAGTATACGCGGTGAAAGCGTTTCCGCCGAGTTTGATTTCGGTGATTTCTGCAACGTCTGTAAACGTATATTCATACGCCTGACCTATCGTCAGATTTTCGGTTGCGGTTTCGGCCGCCCTGGGAACGATTATAGTTAACCCTGTAATCTCGTTTGTGTAAAACCACGCTTTATTTGCATCTCCGCCATCGCAGGAAAGCGCAAAAAGCGATTTTACCGTTACCGTGCAATTACTAAACGTATTCTTTTCAGGGTTAGCAACAGGATAACCGTAATATTTTCCGTTGCCGAACAGCGTATCTATTGCGGTATTTGCTGCATTTATGGTTACGCTTTCAAGATTTGAATCGTAACTTGTGATTGCGGTTAAAAGTCCGCCTACACCGCCGGCGGGTATAGTTTCGGTGCCATTACCAGAAACGTTTACGGTTACGTTATTTAATGTAGAGCCTACCATAGTGTAACCCAAAATCATTTGAGTTGCTTCATACTTGGAATGAACGAGAGTAATGTTTTTAATAACCGCGCCGCGACCTAATACGCCGAATATACCCATTCCGTTCCAACGAGCCGTCATCGATAAATTATTGCCGTCAAGGGTTCCGCGGAATCCATATTGACCGTCATAACGCCATACTTGTGTATTTTTACCACCAATGCTGTCATTCGAGCCACAAGACATATTACCGTCAGTGGTTAAATTTTGTTTTAATCTGTAATATCCGTATTTGACAAAATTCTTGTCAAGTTTAACGGCCGCTTTAAGTTCGTCAAACGACGTAATTTCCTTAGTAACTATAAGAAGGTTTTTATTTACGTTGGTATACTGCCCGTTTTTCTCTACCGTTAAGGTAAGCGTCTGCTCGCCGTGCTTTACAAGGCGGGCTTTAAAATCGGCGTTTAAAGTTACGTTGCCGTCCGCAAACGACACCACTTTGCCGCCTATCGTCGCTTTAACCACGGTTCCGTCGATAGTGCCAACGTTTGCGGCGTAAGATTCGGCACTTGCTAAAACTATTTCGGTTGTGCCGTCAAGATTTGTTTCCGACACCGTTTTAATAACGCTTTCCATTCCAGCGGGTACGGTAACGGTGCTTTTTGCAAGAATTACTTTCAGCGAAAGGTCCGTTCCGCCGTCTTGCGCGGCTTTTAACGTTTCAGCCTGCTCGTTTGTTTCTACGTTTACGGGATAATTCGCCGTTCCGAACCATGATAATTCTTCGCTTGCAAAAACAGATTTTGCGTATTCTGCGTTCATAAGAGCGGTTGCGTTTACAACACCGTATAAATTGCCCCTTACGTTTTCATAATTAACGGTGGCAAAAGTATTGGCGCCGTCTTTTACATAATACGCCAAAGCGCACATATCGAGCGTTCTGTTTTGTTCGAGAACGTTTGATATTACCACGTTTGCGTAATAAAAACCGTCGTCACCGCTATAAATTTTACCTTTATCGGCAACCATTATTTTTGCGGGTACTTTACTGCCAGTAGCGGAAGTAGCCGCAGTAACGATTGCGTTAAAATCTTTTGCCGCGTCGAAAACGGCGCGCGGCGCAACGAGAAAGTTAAGAGTAGTTTCGTTATTGTCGATTTGCGTTTTTACGCTTTCGTTCATTTTAACTTTAAAACGAATTCCCGCGCCGCCTATAAGTCTTAAAGTAAGACCGCCGTCGTCCATAACGAAAACGTCATCGGTTGCCGCGTCTGCCTTTGCAGCGTTTGCGTTAAAAGTGAAAAACGCGCAAAGAGTAGAAGCAAAAATAACGGTGAAAACCGATATTAAGCATAATTTAATTCTTTTAATCGCTTTCATTTTATTCCCCCCCCTTTTTAACTGCTGAACCCCGAATTAGTTAAATCCCACTCGCAGTCTTCAAGCAAATTGTCTTTGCCGGAAGACTCGGTGATGACGTCAACTTCATTGCCGAGATAAACAATTTTTATGCTCGGCTTTGCGTAATTTGCATAATTTTTCATATAAATTCCTCCTATATTCTTAATCGCTCGGCAAAACACCTATGGCGGTGTTTTTGTTCCACATTGCGACAAGTTTCATGTTTTCCGCGACGATATTATCGAAATTCCATTTCGTATCGCCGAAATACCAACCGACGAATTCATACTCGTAAGCCGAGGTTTTAACGAATTTTTTTATATTCGGCTCAACGACCTTACCGTTTACGGGGTCGTAAGTTATCGTCTGTTTTTCCGCCTTTTCGCCTACTTCGCTGACGAAAGTCACCGTATAAACTTCGGGCGCCCATTTTGCGACGAGCGTTATATCCGAAACGACTTTATCGGCTTTAAAGTCCCACTTTTCGCCGCCCTTATACCAACCGCTTAAAAAGTAATGGTTTTTTGTCGGAGATTCGGGTTGTTCCGTCGTGTCGCCGCTTTTAACCTTCGTTTCGTAAATAATTTCGCCGTCCGTTTCAAAATAAACTGTGTATTGCGCGGCGGAAGTTGCCGAATCGTCCGGTATTTTTTCCGAAGCACTTGTCTTCGGGTTTTCGCTTTTGCTTTGGTCTCCCGCGTCGCCGTTATCGGAACATGCGGACAGAACGAAAACCAAAAAAAGCAAAATTACAGTAATTATCGGATATTTTTTCATCGGAATACTTTTTATGCTCCGAGCGTTACGGTAAGTCCGCTAACGTTCTCATAAGGCGTTACGATTTTATTCGCGTTGTCCGTACATGCAAGCCCGACAAGCGATTTTGCCGTTATAAAGCAATTTTCGAACGTATTCGGCGCGTAATCTTTCGGATAAGTGAACCAGCAGCCCGTTCCGAATAACGTATCTATCGCGAGACCTTTGGCGTTTATCGTTACGTTTTTCAATGTGTTGCCGTATCCGCCAAGGCAGGTCAACAAGCCGCCCGCCGCGTTTGTGGCGATATCCGCTTTGCCGCCTTTGAGAATGTTGATCGTAACTTTATCCATGGTTGCTCCCATCATGGAATAACCGAACAAAGTATTGAAATTCCCGTTGCCGCCCTGATACTGCTTATTGTTAATCGTAAGATTTTTTATCACCGCGCCGTTGCCGACAACTCCGAACAAGCCGTCTCCGTAAAACCACGAAGAAATCGTCTTGCCGTTACCGTCAAACGTTCCTCTGAAGCCTAAATCGGCGTTGCTTCTTTGCACTGCCGACCATTTCTCGGCATAACCGACCGAGTACCAGCCGTTAGACGACAAATCTTTCGACAATCTGTAATATCCGTAAACTACGCTGCTGCCTTCGGTCGGCGTCAACGCGGCAGTTAATGAATCTATATCGGAAATCTCCTGCGTTACGACGAGGACGCTTGCGATCACGTTGTAATATTTACCGTCTTTTTGAACGGTCACTTTCAACGTCTGCATTCCGTGCTTCTTCACGTCGGCTTTAAACTCGTCCGTAACAGTCAGTTTTCCGTTTGAATAAGTCGCGTTTTCTCCGCCAAGCGTTACCGAAAGTACTGTTGCGGAAGTATAATCTCCGAGGTCTAAAGCAAATTCCGTTCCGTTCGACAATACGATTTCTCTTTCGCCGCCGAGCGCGACTTCCTCCGCAGGGACTTCGACAGTTACGCCGAGGTAAACGGTAACCGCCTTAATTCCGGCTTTCCCTTTTAAGACAAGCGTTTTCGCGCCCATGTCGGAAGCGGTGAATCCATCTGTTATGGTAAGGACTCCGTTTTCGAACGAGAAGTCCGCAATTTCTCTGCCGTCAAGCGATACGGAAGCGATTTCGGTTACGTCGGCGTTTTCCGCTCCGATCGCAAGCTCTGCCGCACTTCCGACGATTGCCGTATTGTTCGCATCGCTGTAAGAACGGACATAAGCGACTGTTATTCCTTCCACGCCGTCTATCGTGTAAAGAGATTCGGCAATGTTTGCTCTGAGGCAAAGAAGTCCGCCGATAGATTTAACGGTTACTTTAACGTTTTCGAAGGCGTTTGCCTTTCTCGCGTCGTAGTTCCAGTAGCTGCAACCGAACAGCGTATCCGTTTTTCCGTCCGAATTGATTTCGACGTTTCTGTAAATCGTCGAATGACTCATAAGCGCGGTTATTATTCCGCCCTCGGTAAGGTAGGAGTCGGATTCTCCGCTCTTGATGTTTATCTTAACGTTTTCCACTACGGCGTCTCTTATAGTGCGGGCGAGAACCGTTCTACCGTTAGCGTAGCCGTATGCGTTTACGGTGAGATTCTTTATAACCGCGCCTTTGCCGACAAGTCCGAATAAACCTCTCGCGAGAACAGTGCCGGTTATGGAATGTCCTGCCCCGTCTAAAGTGCCTCTGAAACCGTAAATGCCGTCCACGTTCTGCCAGTTTTTGTCGTTTCCGTTGTTGAATTCCGATTTGGAGTTGCCGATATCTGCCGTCAATTTATAATATCCGTAAATCGCGTATTCCGCGCTGTCGGATTTCATAAGTTCGTTGAACCGAACAACATCGCCTATTTCATCGGTTATAAGCGTAACCGGAATTTGCAACGTGTAGAATTTATCGTTTTTACCGACAAGCGCGGTAAGCGTATTGTTTCCGTGAATGGTCTTATTCGTTCTGAATTCTTCGCTTATAAGAAGCGACGAAACGTCGTTTCCGAAATAGTATCCGTTGCAGAATAACGAATACACGGTCGCGTCGGCGTATTCGCCGAGGTTTATCGCGTTCGTCGCTCTGTTTAAGAATATTTCGCGGGCTCCGTCCAAAATCACCTCTTCGGAGTCGCTGAACACGACCGCTCCGATTTTCGCTCTGACCGAAATACCGTTTACGGCTCTGAACGTTATGTTTATAATCGTTTTGCCGAAGTTTGCGCCGAAAATATCGCGATCGTTGAAAAGGCTGAGAACGCCGTTTTCAAATTTAAATTCGTTTATACGATATCCGTTGCATTCTATTTCTTCGATTTCCGCATTCAAAAAACGCTCGTCGACGTTTAACCTGATATTCGAGTCGCTCACGTTGATGATATCCGCGACGGTAGTTTCGACAACACCGCCGATTTCGCCGCCGAAACCGAGCGTATTTTCAAGATATACCGAAACGTTACTTCCGTTTGCGTAATATCTCGCAAGTTCTTTTACGTATTTTGCTTTGATGGTGCAAGTTTCGAATTTATTCCCGTCGAACGCGTATTTATCGCTGCTGCCGAACAAAGAATCAAGCTCTGCGTTTTCCGCGTTCACGGTAAGTTTTCCGGTCGAATTGCCCTTATAAGAGATCGACGTGACAAGCCCTATTCCGTCCGTTCCGATTCCCGACGTTCCTTCCAAAACCTTTATCGACACGTTTTCGATAAACGAATTATGAACGTAATCGCCGATAACCGATTTCCCCGCTTCGTTCACGCCGCCGCTTACGACGAAATTAACGTTCCTTATCGTCGCTCCGCCGCTTACGTAACCGAACAATCCGTGATTGCCGAGCGCTGCCGTAAGGGTGTGTCCGTTACCTTCGAAAATTCCGCAGAATCCGTTTTTACCGCTGAACGCGACCTTCGCTTCGTTGGAAAAATCGCTTAAAGCTATATCTTTTTTAAGTTCGTAATATCCGTAATTTCTCGCCGAAGTTATTTTTAACGCGGCGTTTAAGTCTTCCGCGGTATATATATATTTCGTTACGATGAGTATCGGTACTTTAACCGTTTTTTTACCGCTTTCAGTATTTACGGTTACGGTCAATTCCCTTTCGCCGTAATAGTTCGCGAAATCGCTTCCTTTCAACGCGGAAAGCGAGCCGTCGATTCTGACGTTATCGAGATATATGCTTTCTACCGAAGCGTAAACGACGTCGCCGAGAGTTACGGAGTTATCCGATTTAGAAACTTCTATAACCTGTCTCTCTCCGTCAACGTATTCGATTTCGTCGGGCGTATAATCCGAAAGCATGATTCTCTTTATGCTCTCGATTTGTTCGTGAGACACGCCTATATAGCCGGTAAGGAAATTTTCGATCGCATACGAAAGCGCTTTGCCTTCCGCGCCGTAGTTGACCTTTATCGCCTCGATAAGCGCACCGAATGCAACGAAATTGTCATAATCGTTCTGCATTACTCCGATTTCGGTGAAATTTCCGTCTTTTATTTCGCTTCTGTATCTTAAACCCGACACTTTCGAAAAACTCGTAAGCTCGAAATCTCTGATAAGATCGGCTTCGCTTACACCGAGAAGACCGTTAATCAAAAACGCCACGGTACCCGTTCTGTCCGCGCCCGCGTTACAATGTATATAAACGGGGTAATTGCTTTCGTCCGCAAGGACCTCGAACACAGTTTTCAACGAACGTTTCATAGCGTTTTCGTTGCGTATCGCGTTACCCGTAGCATACGAAAGACGACGAGCGTCGTTTTTGTTCTCCACGGTGTCGCTTTTTGTATTTCCGTCATTCGGCAAAGCGTTCCACACCAAGGCTTCGAAAATGTCCGTATACTGACCGATAGTACATTTATAATACGGGAACGTCGCGTCGACGTAGTTCGTCGTCTGATTCGCGTCGTCTTTATTCTGAGTTCTGAGATCTATTTCCGTTCTGATTTTCAAATCGTCCTTAAAGGTTTTAAGCCCCTCTTCGGTCAATTTGTTATCGCCCCAGTTTCCGTAACCGTTAAGCTGGTTTCCGCGATATATTTTCCCGTAATTGACAAAAGAGCCGTCCGCATTCCAGCCTCCGAGATCTCTTATATTCGAAGTTCCCTCGGCATAAATCAAACGAACGGAAAGATCTTCCGTCTTAAAAACGGAAGTATCTGACATGTCGGATCTGTCGCCTGCAACTTTCCAATAATATGTCGTAGACGGCAGTAAGTTATAAATATTGAGTTCCCTCATAAAACCCGAAACGACATACGACGTTGCGTTATCGAAATTTTCGTTATCGGCAATGTAAATCGTATATCTCACGCTTCCGTTGCCGTTCCAGGCAAGTTTTACAGGTAACGCACCGCAATCTTTTGACACCTTAACCTGCGGTAAAGCGGCTATCTGTTCCGAAACGTCAGAGGCAGAAAGATATTCCCTTATAGCATCATCAACAAGTTTAACATTGCCCGCCTCGGGAATTTCTTTAAGAACGATTTTTTCATTTTTGATTTCGCTCGAATCTTCCGAATCGCCGGGGTCTTCGGAATCGTCAGGATCAAACGGGTCCGAAGGCGAAACAGAAGGATCGCCCGGTACTCCTCCGCCACCGCCCGCGCAAGCAACCGTGCACGTCAAAGTAATGACCATAACGAAAACAAGAAGCATCGCCGCTAAAGTTCTGCATTTTTTCAGATTTTTCAGATCGCCTGATAACATTTTTTCTTTCATTTTCCCTCCGTTATCGATTTGCATGCCCTTTTTATGAAAAGAAGCGAGTTTAATTATTAAATGTTTATTTAAAACCGATAAGCGATACTCCTTTCGTCGAAGACGAAAGGAAGGGTATACCCTTCGATTTTTCCGATTTCAAGACGTATTTTGGGCCGTATACCACATTTTATCGTTAGACAATCACGGGGCGAGACTATACCTTTATTCCCAAAACGTACGTAGTACCATATATTAACGTGCGTAGCACCATATATTAATGTTGGCGATTCTGCAATAATTTTACTCGCAAAATCCCGATGTTACCCCATTACAACACTTGCATTATACACCACGATGTGATATAATTATTGTAAAATTCAATCAAGTTTTTGTAGGATCCTGCCAAAATGAAAAAAAAGAACCAAAATTATCCCGTAAAACTTAATAAACATGCAAATCCGTTTTATTCGCTTAACAACGTTTCCGCTTTCTCTCAGGGGTTTGCATATTATCATAACCGCTCTTACCCGATCCTGATGCACTCTCACGACTATTACGAACTAAACGTAGTTACATACGGCGAATGCAGGCACTACGTTAAAAATAAAAATCACCATGCACAAGCCGGAGATATGTTTATGATTCCGCCGTACACCGAACACGGATACTGGTCGGACGACGAATCGACAAAACTTTTCCATCTTATCATAAGGAACGACTTGTTGCATGATTATAAAAAACAACTCGACCATTATCCCGGAATGAAAATATTATTTGAAGTCGAACCGCAAATCCGACAAGCATTTAATAATCTTTCGCTTAACATAAATATTCCTAAAGAACTACTAAGCGATTTTGTAAACGATTTCAACGAACTTATCGACATAGATAAAAAAAAGGACGAAGATGACAATATAATGTTCGATCTGAAAACCGTATGCCTTTTATGTAAACTTGCAAAGTTGATTTCGCAAAGATATGCATCGACGGTCGAACCACGCAAAAACACAGCCGACTATATAATTTTGAAAACCACGCAATACATGGAAGAAAATTACGCCTCGAAAATCACCGTGGACGATTTATCCAAGATAGTAAATATGTCAACGTCGAATTTCTTCAGGTACTTTAAAAACGTTTTTAATACGTCGCCTATGGAATATCTTAAAAAAATCCGCATTGCTCACGCCACCGCCATGCTTTCGTCAACAGACAAACCGATATCTTTTATAGCGCAGGAATGCGGGTTCTTCGATCAGTCGCATTTTACCAATATATTCAAACAGACCACAAATATGACACCAAAGGAACTACGCCAAAACGCTCAGAACAAAAAAGATACCAACGCCAAGTCATAAAAAACAAAACGCATCGTGGCGTATATCGATCATCCCTGAACTTTTTGTCTGCGATGTTGTTATTTTTGCATTATTAGTAAAATATCGATATGTTTTATTTATTCCGCATATATTGTTTTTTCTGCTTTTAATGGTTATAATGGGTGGTTCACATTCACCTTTCATCGCGACACCTGCCACCTGTCAGATAAAACAAACACTATGCGCTTGTAAGGTAAATTAAATAAAAATTTAGCGAGAGAGCCGTTTTGTTGACTCTCTCGTTTGCTGTTCTCGGCTATTTTTATCCACCGTTTCTATTAGCCTTCGCGCTTTTTCTTAATAATAAGGAACATCGTCGCGACGACAGCTAAAACCGTTTCTCGATGCCTGGCAAGGCAAAGACTTGCCGAAGCGCCCTACTTTAAACCACTTGCGATATATCTTCAATAACGCGATTCCCGGGCATATTCTTTACGATTGCCGTAGAAACCTTTTCTTAATACTTGTCGGATCTAAATCCCCTTTTGAATTTTGAGTCAAAACTATTTGATAATCCAAATCATATTTTCCGTTTTTATCCTGAACAATACATCTGCGAGTTTGTGATCCAATAGGCCGGCAAAAAAATCTGTATTCTTTTCCTAATAGTTTATGTACATCACGTATAATCCTGTCTGCCCTTTGTCTGGCTTCCGAACTTGCTTTTCTCGTAATCAATTTCACAATTAAAACTACCTCTGTATATATAATTATACCATATTTCGTCATTTCTTTCAAGCCGTTTTGCCATTAACTCCATCACAGATATTCTTTATATACTTTTTGATTGACTTAAACCCATATTTTCTTCCAAACGCATTGCAACTATGATATAATTTTGCTCATTATTTTTATATAAGGAGCAAGATTTATGAACACTTACCCCGAGAAAGAAAAAATCGCCGTTGTAAGCAGATACTTAAACGGCGAAACAATTTCAAAAATTTCTCAAAGCACCAAGATATCCAGAACGACTATTTATCTCTGGATAAAAAAACGCAATAACTCTTTTAATAAGGGAAAAGCGCCTAACTTCCGTTATTTGCACGATTTACAAGAAAAATGCGACAGACAACAAAAGATTATCGAAATATTGCAACGCTCACCATGTACGCCGAGCGCGCCGCTATCAAAAAGGTACAAAGTAATCAAAAGCCTTTCCGATGAATATACCGTAAATATCTTATGCGAAGCACTGAAAGTCGCGAAAGGGAGTTACTACAACCACATACTGCGCAACAAAAACGGAAACACGAAAGCCGCAAAAAGAAAATCAGAAATGCTTCCTGTTATCGAACAGATATTTCACGATTACAACGAAATTTTCGGAAGCAGTAAAATTTATGCGATTTTGAAAGACCGCGGGTACGCCATATCCGAAACCACCGTTGCGAAAATTATGCACGAAAACGGAATGTTTTCTATTCGTGCCTGCGCGAAAACGCTTTACAAACAGCATCAGGAACGAAAAGCAAATATATTGCAACAACAATTTCAGGTTTCACGCCCGAATGAAGTTAGGGTAAGCGACGTTACATATTTCAGCGTTTTCGGCAGAATGTATTATATTTGCGTTGTTTTAGACCTATACGCGAGAAAAGTTATCGCATATAAAATTTCACGACATAACAGCACGCAACTGACAAAATCCACTGTTAAAGCGGCTTACGGAACAAGAAAGCCGACAGAAATCCTGCTTTTCCATAGCGACCAAGGCAGCAATTACACGTCAAGCGAATTCCGAAAATACTTAAAAAGCCTTAATATCATACAATCGTTTTCAAATCCTGGAATGCCCTACGACAATTCGGTTATAGAGTCTTTCTTCGGTAGTTTTAAGCGAGAAGCATTATATCGCTACCGTTTCAAAACGGAAAAAGATTTTTTTGAAGGTGTCGCAATATACATACACTTTTATAACAGCAAAAGACCGCACTCTGTTTTAATGAACCAGACACCCGATAAGTTTGAAAGCAAATATTTCAATAACAATAATAAAAAACCGAATTTTGAAATCGAACATTAACGGTTCGAAAAAATAATATCCGAGCGTTCTTACAGTAATTTCGGTATTTTTTGCAATTAAACGTTCAGTTTGAAACACATCCTTAAACAGGGCTTTTTATCAGAAATAATCTGCGTTTTCGCATATAAAAAGACCTTGAAACCGAACAATTAAAGTTCATATTTCAAGGTCTATTCAGATGTCTGCGTTGCCCAAAATAGCTGATTTTATCAGCCGTTTTGAGTTTTCATTTCTCTGTTTTCTCGCTTTTTCCGTTCCGTTTTCGAACCACACACTT
>ENA-UERG01000484-UERG01000484.1-human-gut-metagenome-genome-assembly--contig:-NODE-484-length-38729-cov-20.150316_pt1 | contig 38729 bp, 27 predicted proteins | sample MGYA00242954_ERZ507954 | MGnify/ENA primary metagenome ERZ507954 (study PRJEB26167, sample SAMN06115478) | human gut metagenome | host: Homo sapiens | place: China:Sichuan | collected 2015-01-21...
ATCTGGGCGTGGAGCCCAGCTACTCCGCCGAGGAGCTGCTGGGCATGGACACCACGGTGCCCAATGTCATCGGCATGAGCGTGGAGGAGGCCAAGGCGAAGCTGAAGGACCGCGCGCTGAGCTATAAGATCGTGGGCGACGGCGAGACCATCACCGACCAGACGCCGGCCGGCGGCGCCATCATCCCCGGCAAGTCCAGCGTTATCCTGTACGTCGGCGAGGAGAAGTCCACGGACAAGTGCGTGGTGCCGCATCTCATCGGCAAGACGCCCTCAGAGGCCAACACCACCGCCACGGCGGCAGGGCTGCTGATACGGTTCTCCGGCACCACAGGCAGCGAGTCCAGCTCCGTCCGGGTGCTGAGCCAGTCCATCGACGAGGGCACGGAGGTGGAGGCCGGCACGGTCATCACCGTGCAGCTGGGCGACACGTCCGTGACGGACTGATGCCACACGTTTTGCGCCCAACAGAGCACACGGTTCCCTTTTGTCCGCGGACGAAATGTGGTAGAATAGTGTGTATACCATTACGCATAGACGCAAAGGAGAGTTGATGATGAAACTGCGTGAGCTGTTGAACGGGCTGGATATTCTGGAAACAAACGCCGGGCTGGATAGCGACATCCGGGAGGTACGGTACGACTCGCGGCTGGTGGAATCGGGCGATCTGTTCATCGCCGTCACCGGCGTGGAGACGGACGGACATAAATATATTCCCATGGCACGGGAGAAGGGCGCTGCCTGCGTGCTGTGCGAGCGCGCGCCGGAGGACGGCGCGCCCTTCGTCCGGGTGGCGGACAGCCGCCGGGCGCTGGCGGTGGTGGGCGGCAACCGCTTCGATCACCCCGCACGGGAGATGACCATGATCGGCATCACCGGTACCAGCGGCAAGACCACCAGCACCTACCTCATCAAGAGCATTCTGGAACAGAAGGCCGGGGCCAAGGTGGGCCTGATCGGCACGATACAGAATATGATCGGCGACCGGGTGCTGCACACCGAGCGCACCACGCCGGAGTCCTTCGAGCTGCAGAAGCTGCTGCGGGAGATGGCCGACGCGGGCTGCACCCATGTGGTGATGGAGGTGTCCTCCCACGCACTGATGCTGGACCGGGTGTACGGCATACCCTTCGCGGTGGGCATTTACACCAACCTGAGCCGGGACCATCTGGACTTCCACAAGACCATGGAGGCCTATTGCGACGCCAAGGCGCTGCTGATGCGGCAGTGCGACGTGGGCATCTACAACGCCGACGACCCGTGGGCGGAACGGCTGATGGCCGATGCCACCTGCCGCCGGCGGTTCTCCTACTCCGTGAACGGTCAGGCGGACCTGATGGCGAAGAACGTGGCGCTGGAGCCCGGCAGTGTGGATTTTGACGCGGAGGCGGACACGGAATGGTGCCACGTCCACGTGGGCATACCGGCGCTGTTCACCGTGTACAACACGCTGGACGCCATGGCCTGCTGCTGGAACCTGGGCGTGCCGCTGGCGGAGTGTGCCAACGCACTGGCGAAGAACCACGGCGTGAAGGGCCGGATGGAGATCATCCCTACGCCGGGAACGGGCTACACCGTGCTGAACGACTATGCCCACAAGCCGGACGCGCTGGAAAAGGTGCTGCAATCCGCCAAGGCCTTCGCCAAGGGGCGGGTGGTGGCGCTGTTCGGCTGCGGCGGCGACCGGGATAAGACGAAGCGGCCCGTGATGGGTGAGATCGGCGCAAGGCTGGCAGACTTTGTCATCGTCACCAGCGACAACCCCCGGACGGAGAAGCCGGAGGCCATTATCGACGACATTCTGGTGGGACTGAAGGGCTATGACACACCCTATGCGGTGATCCCCGACCGGGTGGCCGCCATTCACTACGCCATGGACCACGCCCAGCCGGGCGACGTGATCGTACTGGCCGGCAAGGGCCACGAGGATTACCAGGAGATCGACCACAAGCACTATCCCATGGATGAACGGGTCATCGTGGCCGAGCACCTGAAGGAAACGCAGAAATAAAGAAAAGACCTCCGCGCGGCGCGGAGGGAAGGAGCAAGATAGTATGGGAATTATGGAGATCGTGCTGCCTGTCGCGGTATGCTTTATCGTCACCGCCATCGCAGGCAAGCTGCTGATACCGGCGCTGGTAAAGCTGAAGGCGGGACAGTCCATCAAGGAGATCGGGCCCTCCTGGCACATGACGAAGCAGGGCACCCCCACCATGGGCGGGCTGATGTTCATCATCGGCATCGGCCTCACCATCGTCGTGTTGGGCTGGCAGCGGATGATGGCCGGCAGCTTCGTACACCTGTATGTGTACCTGTTCGCGCTGGTATTCGGCGCTATCGGATATATCGACGACTATCAGAAGGTGAAGCACCACCAGAACACCGGCCTGACCGCGCCGCAGAAGTTTATTTTGCAGCTGGCGGCGGCGGTGGCGTTCCTGTGCCTGATGCGGTACGAGGGGATGCTGAGCCCCAACCTGTATATTCCCTTCTGGAACACCCACATCGTGCTGCCGTGGATCGTGTATCTGGTGTTCGCGGCCTTTGTGATCGTGGGCACCGTCAACGCCGTGAATATCACGGACGGTCTGGATGGACTGAGCAGCAGTGTGACCGTGCCGGTGGGTCTGTTCTTCCTGGTGATGGCGGTGATCTGGCCCGGCTTCGAGCAGCTGGGGCTGTTCTCCGGCGCACTGGTGGGCGGTCTGCTGGGGTTCCTGCTGTACAACCACTATCCGGCCAAGGTGTTCATGGGCGATACGGGGTCGCTGTTTCTGGGCGGCGCCGTGGCGGCGCTGGCCTTCGCCTATGATATGCCGCTGGTGCTGATCCTGGTGGGCATCGTGTATATCTGCGAGACACTGAGCGACATTATCCAGGTGGGCTATTTCAAACTGACCCACGGCAAGCGCATCTTCAAGATGGCGCCGCTGCACCATCACTTCGAGATGTGCGGCTGGAAGGAGACCAAGGTGGTGGCGGTGTTCACCGCCGTCAGTGTCATAGGCTGCGTCATCGCCTATCTGGCCGTGTGCCAGCGCTTCAGCTTCTAAGGCTTCGCACTATTTTCACAGGGAAGGAGGGAGACTATGACACGGGAGGAACAGCGCGCCCGGAAGGCCCAGCAGGAACGGATGCGGCAGGTGGAGCGCCGGCATAAGGAAGCCGCCCGCGGGCAGATGGATCTCCCCTTCCTGATCCTGACGCTGCTGCTGACGGTCATCGGCCTGATCATGCTGTTTTCCGCCAGCTTTCCCCGGGCCTATTACGACACCGGGGACGGCACCTACTACTTCAAGCGGCAGGCCATCTTCGCGGCCATCGGCCTGGTGGCCATGTTCGTGGTCAGCAAGATCAACTATCAGCGCTGGCGCGGCGCGGGACGGCTGCTGGTGGGGCTTGCGCTGTTTCTGCTGATACTGGTCATCATCCCCCACAACCCGCTGGCCATCACCTCCAACAACGCCACCCGATGGCTGGGCATCCGGGGCGTGTTCCAGTTCCAGCCGTCGGAGATCGCCAAGTTAGCGGTCATCGTCTACTTCTCCGACACCATCTCCAAAAAGCGGGAGAAGATGCTGACGTGGCGGCAAGGCATACTGCCCTATTTGACGCTGCTGGCGGTCATCGGCGTGCTGATGATGCTGGAGCCCCACCTGTCGGGCACCGTTCTGATCTTCGCCACCGGCGCGGTGCTGATGATCGTGGGCGGCATACAGGGCTGGCTGGTGGCGGCGGGCGTCGGCGGCATCAGCGCGCTGGGCTTTCTGTTCATCAAGCTGGCGGAGGCGGGCGTCATCCGATACGGCGCGGCGCGTATCGAGATGTGGCACAACCCGTGGGAGGACTATTACGGCGACGGCTACCAGCTGGCACAGAGCTTGATCACCATCGGCTCGGGCGGCCTTTTGGGCGTGGGACTGGGCCGGGGACGGCAGAAGTTCCTGTACCTGCCGGAGCAGTACAACGACTTCATCTTTTCCGTGATCTGCGAGGAGCTGGGGCTGATCGGCGCCTGCGTCATCATGTTGATCTTCTCCATGCTGATCCTCCGGGGCTTCTGGATCGCCCTCCATGCCCGGGACCGCTTCGGCGCGCTGCTGACGGTGGGCGTGATGACCCACCTGGCCTTGCAGACATTTCTGAACATCGCCGTGGTGTCGGGCTTCGTGCCCACCACGGGCATCTCCCTCCCCTTCTTCAGCTACGGCGGCACGGCGCTGTGTTTGCAGCTGGTGGAGATGGGCATCGTGCTGAGCGTATCGCGACAGATACCGGCGGCACGGGCGGGATAAAAGCACAGGATTTGACAACATTCCGTATTTTATTGCAGGAAAACTACTATTCGTATCAAAATATAGAGGTCGGACCGCCGCGGCGGTCCCAGGGAGCAGCAGAATGAGAGTGATATTTACCTGCGGCGGCACCGCGGGGCACGTGAACCCAGCCCTTGCGCTGGCGGGGTATATGAAGGAAAAGGCCCCGGAGACGGCCGTCCTGTTCGTGGGCACGCCCACGGGCATGGAGCGGGAGTTGGTGGCCAAGGCGGGGTACGACTACGCCGCGGTGGAGGTCAGCAGCTTTCAGCGGAAGCTGAATGCGGCGGGCATACGCCACAACCTGCACACGGTGCGGGTGCTGGCGTCCTCCGGACGGCAGGCGCGGGCCATCCTGCGGGATTTCAAGCCCGACCTGGTGGTGGGCACCGGCGGCTACGCCAGCTATCCCATGGTGAAGGCGGCGGCCAGGGCACACCTCCCCACGGCGGTGCATGAGAGCAACATGGTGCCGGGGCTGACCACGAAGCTGCTGGAAAGCTACGCCGATGTCATCATGGTGGGCTTTGAGGACTGCCGGCAGCACTACAAGCACCCGGAGCGCATCGCCGTCACCGGGACGCCGGTGCGGGGGGATTTCTTCCGGCTGAGCCGGGAGGAAGCTCGGAAAAAGCTGGGCTTTGACGACGAGGCACCCCTTGTGGTATCCTTTTGGGGAAGCCTGGGCGCCAGCCACATGAACGAGTGCATGGTGGACTTCTTCCGCCGGGAGGACGCAGAGGGCTATCCCTTCCGCCACATCCACGCGGTGGGCAAGGGCGGCTGGGAGGCCATGGAGCAGAAGCTGCGGGAGCTGGGCCTGCCCAAGTCCGACCGGCTGGACGTGCGGCAGTACATCTATGACATGGATGTGGTGATGGCGGCGGCGGACGTGGTGCTGTGCCGCGCCGGGGCCTCCACCATCAGTGAGCTGACGGCGCTGGGCAAGCCCACGGTGATGGTGCCGTCACCCTACGTCACCAACAACCATCAGGAGAAGAACGCGCGGCTGCTGGAAAAGCACGGCGGCGCGGTGGTCATCACGGAGCCGGAGAGCACCGGAGACGGGCTGTACAAGGCCGTGGAGGCCATCCTCTCCGATAACGAAAAACGCATCTCCATGGCCCGGGCCATGAAGGAGCTGGGTATCCCCGACGCCACGGCGCGCATCTACGACACGGTCATGGCGCTGGTGCGGAAGTAAGGGAGTCACCCCTCTCCCCTGTCCGTTCATACAATGGCGTAGCTGTTGGATGGACGGGAAAGGGAGGGCACATGAGGTATATCACCATAGAGGGCGGCACGCCGCTGCGGGGCGAGGTGGCGGTGCAGGGCGCGAAAAACAGCGTACTGCCCATTCTGGCCGCCACGCTGCTCAGCGGGGATGTATGCCGCATTGAGGGCTGTCCGCACCTGAGCGATGTGGACTCGGCGGCGGATATCCTGCGGTACTTAGGCTGCGCCGTGCAGTGGGACGGAGACGATCTGCTGGTGGACAGCACCACGCTGACGCGGTGCGATATACCCCAGACGCTGATGCGGCGGATGCGGTCGTCCGTGATCTTTCTGGGGGCGATACTGGCGCGGTGCGGCTGGGCGGAGCTGAGCTATCCCGGCGGGTGCGAGTTGGGGCCGCGGCCCATCGACCTGCACCTGGCGGCCCTGCGGGCGCTGGGGGCGGATATTGACGATGCGGGCGGGACCCTGCGGTGCCGGGCACGGAGGCTGACCGGCTGCCAGATCGTGCTGGCCACGCCCAGCGTGGGCGCCACGGAGAACACCATGCTGGCGGCCTGCGGCGCGGAGGGCGAGACGGTGATCTGCAACGCGGCACGGGAACCGGAGATCGCGGACCTGCAGGACTTTTTGTGCGCCATGGGCGCGGAGGTGCGGGGTGCCGGCGGCTCGGTCATCACGGTGTCGCCGAGACGCAAGCTGCACGGGTGCGTGCACCGGGTGATACCGGACCGGATCGTAGCGGCCACCTATCTGTGCGCGGCGGCAGCCGCCGGCGGAGAGGTCACGCTGCGGAACGCGGAGCACCGGCACCTGGCTGCGGTGACCACGGTACTGGACCAGGCGGGCTGCGGCGTCCGCTGCGGCGAGGGGTACATACAGTTGGTGCGGACAGGGCCGCTGCGGGCCGTGCCGCCGGTGCGGACGGCGCCGTATCCGGGGTTCCCCACCGACTGCCAGGCCACACTGATGGCGGCGCTGCTGCGGGCGCAGGGCACCACGGTGTTTGTGGAGAATATCTTTCAGAGCCGGTACCGGCACGTGCCGGAGCTGGCGCGCATGGGTGCGGACATCCGGACCGAGGGACGGGTGGCAGTGGTGTGCGGCACGGAACGGCTGCACGGCACGGAGGTCGTGGCCACCGACCTGCGGGGTGGGGCAGCGCTGGCGGTGGCCGGGCTGGCCGCCGAGGGCGTGACCACGGTGCAGGGCATCGGCCACATCCAGCGGGGTTACGCAGACCTGGCCGGGGACCTGCGGGCGCTGGGCGCCCGGATCACAGAGCAATAGACGAGACAACGAGAACAGCGGAGGAGCACAGACCATGGCAAGGCGCAGACGGTACAACCATAAGCGGCGGAGAGGAAGCCTGAGCTTCCTCTACAAGCTGCTGGCTTTTGTGCTGATCTGCACCGCCATCTCTCTGGCTCTGACGCTGTTTTTCCGTATACGCAGCATTGAGGTCAGCGGCAATGACCGCTATACCCGGCAGGAGATCATCGACGCAGCGGGGGTCAATGAGGGGGACAATATGTTCCTGATGAACAAGTACAGCGCGGCGGAGCGCATCCGCAAGGCGCTGCCGTATATCGAGACGGTGCAGTTCCGGCGGTCGCTGCCGGACGGGCTTTCCATCATCGTGACGGAGTGCGCGGACCCGGCGGCCATCGTGCAGGACGGGAAGGCGTACCTGCTGTGCGACACGGGGAACATCGTGGACGAGGTAACGCCCGCTGCCGCGAAGCAGCGGATGCAGGTAAAGGGCCTGACGCTGACAGACCCGGCGGTGGGTCAGCCGGCAAAGGCGGCGGAGGGACAGGAGCTGACACTGGAGCAGCTGCTGACGCTGATGCAGGCGCTGGACCAGCGCGGCATGACGGCGGACGTATCGCTGCTGGATATGAGCGACCCGGCACAGCTGACGCTGCGGTATTTGGAACGGTTCGACGTGCAGCTGCCCCGGGAGGCCGACTACGGCTACAAGCTGGACTATCTGATGGCCGTGGTGGAGAAGCTGGAGGTCAACGAAAAGGGCGTTATCAATATGATGCAGGAGGGGAAGGCACGGTTCATTCCGGAGTGATGCCGCGCGTACCACACCGCATCGGGGACGCTGCGCAGGTGCTTCATGCTCCCGGCACAAAACTTTTTCGGTAAATTAAGTGCTTACACTTGACGCTTGCGCCAATTCGTAATACAATACAAGATATAGCATTTACCAGGAGATAATCCGTCATTTTCATACAAATTATGGCAGGAGGAGCAGACATGGCTTTTGGATTGGAAACCGGCCCGGAGAACGTTGTCAGCATCAAGGTCGTGGGCGTAGGCGGCGGCGGAAACAACGTGGTCAACCGCATGGTACGCGGCGGCGCGCAGGGCGTTGATTTTGTCGCAGTCAACACAGACAAGCAGGCGCTGAATGCCTCCAGCGCTACCTATAAAATTCAGATCGGCGAGAAGCTGACCGGCGGTAAGGGTGCGGGTTCCAACCCGGATGTGGGCCGCAAGGCCGCGGAGGAGAGCCGCAACCAGATGGCCAAGGCGCTGGAAAACACCGACATGGTGTTCATCACCGCCGGCATGGGCGGCGGCACCGGCACCGGCGCGGCACCCGTGGTGGCCGAGATCGCCCGGGAGGCAGGCATTCTGACCGTGGGCGTGGTGACCAAGCCCTTCGGCTTTGAGGGACGCCGCCGCATGACCCAGGCGGAACAGGGCATTGAGGAGCTGCGGAGCAAGGTGGACTCGCTGGTCATCATCCCCAACGAGCGCCTGAAATACGCCACCGACCAGAAGATCACCTTTGCCAACGCCTTTGAGATCGCGGACGACGTGCTGCGTCAGGCGGTGCAGTCCATCTCCGACCTGATCCGCGACACCGGGTTCATCAACCTGGACTTCGCGGACGTGACCGCCATTATGAAGGACGCGGGTCTGGCCCACATGGGCGTGGGCCGCGCGGCCGGCAAGGGCAAGGCCGAGGAGGCCGCCAAGATGGCCATTTCCTCCCCCCTGCTGGAGACCTCTATCAACGGTGCACGGGGCGTGCTGATCAACGTCACCGGCTCCATGGACATCGGTCTGGAGGAGGTGGAGCAGGCCGCCACACTGGTGCAGCAGGCGGTGCATCCCGACGCGCTGACCATCTTCGGTGCCGCCTTCGACGAGACGCTGGACGATGAGATCCGCGTGACCGTCATCGCCACGGGCTTTGACGAGGCGCAGCAGGCCGCCAATGCCGCTGCTGTAACCCAGCCCGCACAGACGGAGAACAGCGGCGCGCCCCAGCCCCTGGACGAGGTGAAGGGCGAGCAGGGTCAGGACGAGATGGACAAGTCCTTCGACGAGATCCTGCGGATATTCAATAAGGATAAGTTCTGAGAAACAGGCCCCCCGGCTTCGCCGGAGGGCCTGTCTATATAGAGCAAATAGCCTCCCCCGGACGGGGGAGGCTTTTGTATCACCATTGCACAAGGTCAACGGGAACAGCGACCTCTTTATCGAATCCAGAGAATATCAGAGAGGTGTCCCCCGTGAGATCCTCCAGCACCGACAGGTCATAGGTGCATATAAACACATCGTCGTTGGTGTCTGAAACGACAACATCCTCGGGATAGTACCAGTTTTCAAAGCCATCGCTGTCCACCTGCACCAGGTAAGGGAATGTTTGATATGTGTCGCCCTCTACGACATAGACGGTGAGGGCATCCCCCTCCCAGTCCGCTTTGAGACTCGCCACGGCGAAGGCAGAATCCTCCAGATAGAAGCTCGCTCCTATCTCCGCGTACTCCCGCACCGTTGCTTCGATCTCCTCGGCGGGTGCTACCTGCTCACAGCCGTAGTCGGGCATCGGCTCATTGCGGTCAAAGATGTCACCGGACACGCCGCGCAGCGTGTTGATAAGCCCGATCAGGACGCTTACCGCGATCACAGCGCCTATCACGCCGGAAGCGGCATTCTTCTTCGGTACGTGCCACTGGATATGGGACCGGGGGCGGCGGGTCTGGTTTTCATAGCAAACCTTCTCTTCGTGGCACTCCTTCTGCTCGTAGCAGACCTTCTCCTGTTCGGCGTAGTGGACGTCGCCGCCGGCGTCCACCCACTCCCGGCGGGGCGGGCGGTTATAGGCGCCGCACTTAGGGCAGAAGCCCTCACGGGAATCATAGGTCTTGCCGCAGGCCTTGCAGCGGATGGCAGGCATAGGCGGTCCTCCCTTCTGTGTGTTTGGATCTATTATACAGCAGATCGGGCAGATTGTCTATCAGCCTTGGGTTGCGGCGAAAAAAAAGACGGGAAACCTGAAGTTGCACCGCGCGGACGCGCCCACCCCGTCGGGGTGGGCGCGTCTGCTTATTCCACTAGGCCGTATTTGATCTTGATGCGGTCCAGCTTCTCCAGCATGGGCTCCGCCAGCACCAGCAGGAAGAAAACTGTGGCCGCGGCGTGGACGCAGTCCATGGGAAAGCCGGTGACATAGTAGGCGGCGATGACCTTCCACTCCAGCGTGCGGGCATAGAGCAAGGCGGAGACGGGGTTCATAATGCCGCCGTAGATGAGCACGGCGGAGATGGCCCCGAAGACGCACAGGGCGGCGCGGCTGCGGCGCAGCCAGCCCCGGCGGAACAACACCCCCGCCAGGAAGCCGATGATGCCCATGGCGAACATCTGGAAGGGCGTCCAGGGGCCCTGGGAGAACAGAACGTTGCTGGCCAGCATGGTCATGGCGCCCACCAGGAAGCCGGTCTCGCCGCCCAGGGCCACGCCGGAGATGATGGTCAGAGCCAGGACGGGCTTGAACTGAGGCAGCATGAAGAAGGCGGCGCGGCCCGCCACGCCCAGGGCGCAGAGGGAGGCCACCAGCACCAGCTCACGGGCCTGTGGCTTCCGTCCCTCGAACACCAGGAAGAAGGGCACCATGCATTCCAGCAGCACGGCGAAGGCGATGGGGTAGTAGGCAGTGTTGCCCAGGTAGAAAAAGCCCAGATACAGCGTGGCGGGGATACACAGCAGGATCAGCACCGCCGCCAGACGGGTACGGTGGGAGAGCTTTCGCTTCTGCACCGGGGTCTGGAGCAGCGTCAGGGGCTTGGAGCGCCGACCGATGGCGGCGATGCAGCCGAAAAGCAGGGCGATGAACAGGCCGTAAAGGCCCAGGGCCTGCCAGCCGGCCTGGGAGAGCGTGCCGCCGCCCACCAGGGCGGTGAGGTCCGTGTGCTTGGCCGCCAGCCAGAAGATCGCCAGCGCACCCGCACCGCATACGGCGGCGATGGCTCTGCGCCACCAGGGAAGCTTTTTCGGCTTCCAGGCGGTGGACTCCTCCGCCACCGGAGGCAGAGGCTGCCAGGCGGCAGGCACCTCCGGCTGGGGCGGGACGGTCCCGCCGATGACCGCGATCACGTCCTCCGGCGTGACGGCACAGGGGCAGAAGTCCCGGGCCATACGGTTAGCGGAAGTGGTATAGAAGCTGTTGCCGGAGAAGAAGTCACGGGGTGTGCCCTCCGCGACGATGCTGCCGTCGAAAAACAGGGCGCAGCGGTGGGCATACCGGGCACAGAAGGCCACGTCGTGGCTGACCATCACCACTGTCGTGCCGGCGGCGGTCAGCGCGGAAAGAATAGCGGCAAAGGACTGCTTGAAGGCGGCGTCCAGGCCCTTGGTAGGCTCGTCCAGCAGCAGGATATCCGGCTGGTGCAGCAGCACCTTACCCAGGGCGGCCCGCTGCTGCTCGCCGCCGGAGAGGTCATAGGGATGACGGTCCAGCAGCTCGGTCAGGCGGCAAAGGGCCGTCACCTGTTCTACCCGGCGGTCACGCTGGTCTTTAGGGAGGTCCGTGCCGTCAAAGGACTCGTACAGGTCCTGACGGACCGTGTTTTTCACGAACAGAGCCTGCGGGTCCTGGGGCAGAACGCCGACGCGGCCCGTATGGGTCACGGTGCCCCGCTGGGGCGTCAGCGCACCGGACAGCAGGCCCAGGGTAGTGGACTTGCCCGCGCCGTTACCGCCCAGCAGGGCCAGCAGCTCACCCCGGCGGGCCTGAAGGTCCAGACCGCGGACCACGTCCGGCTGGTCCGGCTCATAGCGGAACCAGAGACCCGCGCCGGCAAGGGCGGTATCCCCGGCGGGATACACCGGCTCCGGCGGCAGCGGGCACAGGGGGTGTTCATCGCACCAGCCGGACAGGAAATCGCGGCCCTCGCGGACGGTGATAGGGCAGGGCGCGTCGCTGTCCACCCCGGCCCAGATACGGACGGCGGCGGGCATGGCCAGGAACATATCGTGGCCGCGGCCCCGCAGGGAACGGCACACCGCCTCCGGCGCGCCGGCACAGAGGAGATGGCCGCCGTCCAGCACGGCGGCGTGGGTGGCCAGGGGCAAGGCCTCCTCGAGACGGTGCTCCGTCAGGAGGACGGTGATGCCTAGCTCGCGGTTCAGGCGGCCCACAGTCTGCAAAAAGTCGGCGGCGGCAATGGGATCCAGCTGACTGGTGGGCTCGTCCAGTATCAGCAGACGGGGTTGGAGCACCATGACCGAGGCCAGGGCCAGCAGTTGCTTCTGGCCGCCGGATAGCTCGTCCACTTTCCTATGGAACCAGTCCTGGATGCCGAAGAAGGAGGCCATCTCCGCCACACGACGGCGGATGGAGGGCGTGTCGCAGCCAAGGCTCTCCAGTCCGAAGGCCAGCTCGTGCCAGACCTTGTCGGTGACGGTCTGCTCCTCCGGAGACTGGAGGACGAAGCCGATATCAGCGGCCTGCCGATGGGGCGGCAGGTCATCCAGCGGCTGACCGTCGAAGAGGATACAGCCCTCGGCCGCACCGTGGGGGCGCAGGGCGGGCTTCAGCTGGCGGAGAAACGTGGTCTTGCCGCAGCCGGAGGCGCCGCAGAGGACCCAGAACTCGCCCTGACGGACCGTGAGGGACACATCCGCCAGCGCGGGGCAGGGCTGCTGGGGATAGGTAAAACCAAAATGCTCCAAACGCAGCAGTTCAGGCACGGGGTGTCCCTCCTTTCCGGGCAAGATAGCGGCGCCGGGACAGGGCGTCCAGCAGCACCGGCGTAAAGCAGAGCAGGCCGTAAACGGCGAAAAAGCTGACCGTCAGCGGCGTGACGAGGCCGCTGAGCAGCATGGGGTAATACTGAAAGCGCAAGCCGCCGGCCAGACCGCCGCCCAGCAGATACAGGCCGCAGAAGGCCAGCCAGAGGGCGACGGCACCGTCACGCCGGTCGAAGCGGTAGAGGGAGAAGGATGTCCTCCCCGGCAGGCCATAGCCCCGGCAGCGCATACTATCGGCGGTAATGAGCCCGCTTTCCAGGCTCCAGGTGACAACGATGGAGAACACACGAAGGGCGCTTCTGACGCGCCGGGCCGGGGCGCCGGTCTGGGTATCACGGCCCAGATGCCGCTGGGCCTGCGCCACGGCACGGAGCCGCCGGACAAAGCGGGGTACAAAGCGGAGGATTATGCTCAGCAGCAGGGACAGCGCCGGGATGACGCGGCCAAAGAGGTACACCACCTTGTCCGAGGTGATGACATCGGTGACGCAGACGAACCACAGCGCCACGGCGCTGAGCATGGCGCCGGCGGCCAGACCGTAGAGCAGGCTCTCCAGCGTCAGGGGATTGCCGGAGGGCAGGTAGGCCAGAATGGTGACGCCCTGGTGGACAAAGGCCGGGTTCAGGGCCGCCGCCAGAAGGGCCATGGGCAGCAGCCACAGCAGGTGGCGGCGCAGGCCCTTGCCGCCCAGCAGGCGGGCGACATACCACCCGCCGCCCAGCGTCGACAGAACCAGGCACACCGGGTGCATCAGCAGCATCGCGCAGGCGATGACCAGGGCGAAATAGGCAAAGCTCACCGCCGGATGGCAAGTGCGCAGCGTATCGTCCATGGGATCACCTCCTGCATACATGATGTCTTAACCTTTTGATTATACCCTGCCGCCAGGGGATACGTCAATCCTGCGTGCGGAAAAAGGGCGGCAAAAGCCGCCCTTTTGTCAGCCCATGTAGGTATTGCCCACGTCTGCACCCATATTACAGGTGTAGAGCCACTGAATACTCTCGCCGCCGGAGAGCGTATAGCTGTCCGCGCCATAGCTGGGGAAGGTTCCCCCCACGCAGTACATCCAGCCGGAGCTCCTGCCTACGTTCTTTTCGAACAGGCCGTTGATGCCCCTGACATAGCTGCCGCTGGAGCTCACCGGGATACCCGCGTCACCGCAGGCCCGCTTCAGTACGGACATGACAGACTCACCCTCGGTGATGGTCACCGTGGTGGACAGGATCACGCCGTCGGCGGGGATAAGGCCCTTCACGCTGTCGGAGCACTTGTCCATATTATCAAGCACCGTGGCGCAGGAGATGTACAGCGATACGGATGCCGCCGGTGCAGGGGCAGGTGCAGGCGCAGGGTCCGGGTCCGGCGCAGAAGGCTGCTCCTGTTCCTGCTGTTTCTTCTCTTCTTCCAGCCGCTTCTGCTCCTCCAGGCGCTTGGCTTCCTCCTGCTTTTTGGCGTCCTCCTCGGCCTTTTTGGCATCATCAGCCGACTTCTGCTTGTCAGGCTTCTTATCGTCCGCGGTCTTATCCTCAGTCTTTGCCGCGTCCTGCTTGCCGTCAGCCTTGGTGGTGCCCGTTTCAGCTGTGTCGTTCTTCCTGGTGTCCGTGGTCTGCTCCTGCGTTGCCGTGGGAATGTTGCCGGGGGCGTACGATACGGTCTTTTTTCCGCAGGCGGCGCAGGTCAGCAGCAGGGACAGCGCCAGCGCCAACAGCCAAAATCGGTGGTTTTTCTTCATATCTCTCATTCCTCATAAAAGCGCCATACGCAGAGGCGCTTTCGCGCCCCTGCGTCGGCTGTTCTGTTGTTACTTGGAAACGCGCTTCTTCCGGGTCAGCACCACAACGGCTGCCGCCGCCAGGACCGCGCTGCCCAGCCACAGCACCATCTGACTGTCGTCCGCCGTGTTGGCGGAGTCGGTCTTGTCCGGCGTCGCGGTGGGGTTGTAGTAATAGTGGTTGGTGGACTCCGTCCAGCTGATGGCCACAGGAGACAGGCCGGTCAGCGTCACCAGCAGACCGCTGGCGGTTTTGGTGACAGCGGGGAATTCCACGGTGCCCACATCCAGGCCGCAGTCCGCCATAGTCACAAGGTGTGCCACGGTAAAGCTGTACTTGCTGTAATTGGCCGCAATAGCCTCAGGATAGGGCAGCAGCACGGTGATCCTGCCGTTTACCAAGTCCGCCTTGGTAGCGGGAGTCTCCACCTGCTCACTGTCCACGGTGGTGATGATCATCAGCCGCACATCAAACACCGCGGTGTTCTCCGCTGTGTTCTTGCTGTCCTTCCTGGAGATCTGTAGCTGCAGCTCGGCTTTGATCTTTTCCTCGCTGTTCAGCTTCTCGTTATTCCGCAGGGTATCGGGCACTGTAATAGTGTCAGATACCTCGATGCGCTTCATCGTACCATCCTCGGACTTCACCGCACCGCAGACGCACTGGATGCCGTTCACATAGGTGTGCCCGGTCTTGTTGACCGCCTCATGGCAAACTTCGCAGATATTCCAATGGTCATTTTTGTCCACGAACACCTCTGTGCCGGGGGTGTGGCCCAACGCAGCGATCACGCGGGTCTCCTCCTTGGAGCAGACGGAGCAGATGCGCTTCTCCGTGCCGGTCTCGGTGCAGGTGGGTTCCTTGGTGGTCGTCCACTCACCGAACTTGTGGCCTGCGGCAGGAAGCGTCTGGACCTCCACCGCGCCGCAGCGCGTGCAGACGCGCTGGCGGGAGCCGTCCGCCGTGCAGGTGGCCGGGGAGACTACCTGCCAATCGCCGAAGCTGTGGGCGCAGACGGCGTCGGTCATATCGTAGAGGGCATTGGTCCTCCGGCAATAGCGCTCGTAGGCTGCCATGGCATAGAGGGCCTGCTCGGTGGCCTTCTGGTCAGCCGTCTTGAGTGAGGCCGCATGCTTAAAGCCCTGACCCTCGCCGAGGTAATACCGCAGCAGATCGCCCAGCACGCTGGTGGGCGCACCATCCACGGTCTTGACAAAGCTGCTGTCGCTGTTGGCGTTCAGCTGCAGGGCGGACAGGGCCACCACCACCTGGGCACAGCTCTCCGCACTGGTATAGCCCTTGCCCTTGTACTTAGCGGACAGCCATTGCAGCGCTTTATCGACGGCGGCGTTCACCGTGGTATCGCCGCCCTCGTTGTAGTAGGGCGCCAGCGCCTGCAGCGCCATGGCGGTCATGTCCACGTCGCCGGCGGGTTTTGTGACGGCGTTGGCGCTCCAGCTGCCATCCGCATTCTGCTGGGTCAGGATGGCCTGTACCAGCCAGTAGCTGTCCTGGGTATAGTTGCCGCTGTTGAGGGCCAGCAGACCGAATACCAGGCCGTTGATATCCGTTTTACTGGCATTGGTGACCTGCATGATATTCCGGTCCTGCAGCGCCGCCAGCAGGTCTTTGCCGCCCACGTTGGCGGGGTCCTTGCCGATGGCGGTAAGGGCCAGGATGATGCGCTCGTTGTCGGTGACGGTGGGGTTATGGCTCTCGGGATCGACAAGAACGCCGTCAGAGCCGATGTTCGCCTTTACATAGGCCACGACCTTGCCGTAGTAGGCCTGGATGTATGCATCGGACAGCTCCACGCCGGCGCGGGCCAGGCCCAGCACCGCCCACTCGCCGCGGTCGTAGGCCACAACGGGTGCGGGCACCTTGTCCTGGATGTACTTCTTGGTGTCGGCGTACACCTTGTCAAAGTTGGGGATCTCCGTGCCGGGATCCACAGGCTCATCGGGGTCCACGGGGATATACTTGTTCGTGAAGAACAGGCGGACAGTGTCGCCGTCATGGATAAAGGTCGCATCCAGCGTGGTGTTGGGCAGCGTCTCCTTGCCCTGGGCCGGCGTGACGCCGAACATCCAGCCGGAGGACTTGCCGTCATCCTTCTCGCCCAGTGTTTGGCCCTTTGTGTCCGTAATGCTCTTGAGATACGCACCGCTGCCGGTATATTCGTACTTGGCATTGTCCAGGCAGGCCTTGACGGCATCCCAGGCCGTCCAGTCATTGTTGGCCTTCCCGGTAAAGGTGTAGTTGGTTCCGGTAAAGCTGTGCTTGTTTTCGTTATAGCTGTCCACCTGGACGGTGACGGTGATCATCGCGTTCTCGTTGGGATCATCTTTTTCCGTCAGGCCCGTGACCCTCAGATCAACGCTGACCGGCTGCTTGTAGAACTGCTCGAAGAGCTTGTACTTCTCCTTTGTCTCCTCAGTGCCGTTCAGGCCGAATTTCTCCCAGTACTGGGCGTACTTGGTGTAGGTCAGGACGCTGTCCAGCGTAACTGTCGTATTGTACTCCGGCTGGTGTACACGCAGCAGCTCATTCTCGATGACGGAGGGTCGGGAGGATCGGAAGCAGCGGTATTTCTCCGTATCGAGCCAGCCGGGGATATCGTCGGCCTCGATGCCGTCGAAGGTCATATTCACCGTGCCGCGGATGTATTTCAGCGTGCCGTCCTCGTTTTTGCAGATCTCAGCGAAGGGATACAGGTCGGAGGTGACCTTGGTCTTATCCGTATTCTCGTTCTTGATACCGTTCCAGTAGGCGTTCCCGGTCAGCGCCTTCGTCATAAAGGCGGCAGCGTCATCCAACTCCTGCTGGGTAAAAGGCTGAATGGTGAAGCTGAACTCCTGACGGGCCAGCAGCTGGCCGGAGCTGCGGGTGGTGATAGTGACCACGTATCTGGCCTCTGCCGCTTCCTCACCGGGCAGTGGGCGGTAGACCATGGCGTGATAGCCGTTGAAGCCCAGCACGTCCGGGGTGAGGCTCACCATCGTGACCTTCTGGTTATAGCTGTCGGTCATGATGCCCTCCTGCTGCAGCAGATAGGGCCGGGGCATCTGCAAATCGGCATCGACTTTGCTGAGATCGGGCTTCGTCGTTTTGTCCACGAAGTCCACCAGCAGAGACTGATAGTTGTCCGTCAGGGCGTTTTGCATCTCGCTGGTCACGCTGCTGTCGAAGGGCGCAACGGTGGCGTCAAAGAACACATCGGCATAGACCTCCACGCCGTTGTCGCCGGTGATGTGCGCCAGCGTGTAGTCATCGAAGGCGTCATAGGTCACGCGGGCGATCAGCCGGAACTTGCCGGCCTTCTCGGGCAGCGGCGTGCCGTCGGCGGGCTGCAGGGGGCGGTTGACGGTTCCCACGCCGGTGCCGTTGGTGCCGTTGGTGATGTAGAGCCACTCGGTGTTCCGGGTGCCCCACTGCACCTTCACATCATAGCGCCCCGCAATGCCGGAGGGAAGCGTGAGGTTGGAGGTGATGCGGTCGTTCACGGTGTAGAGCGTCCAGCCCGCCACCTCGCTTTGGGTGGCCCCGTTGGTATTCTCGCCGCGGATGAGTTCCCAGTTCAGGGACTCGGCGGCGCTCTCCACCAGCTGCTGCACAGCATCGGCGCTGCGTCCCACGGTGCCTCGCAGGATGATCTCCTTGGTGACCCCGGCATAGGTGATGTTGAACTTCAATCCCGTGTACTGCACGGTCTGGCGGGCGGTGCCGTCGCCGGTGAAGTAGGTGATGTCGCCGTTGTCGGCAATGTACTTTACCTTGGTATCGTCAAAGCCGTTGGCCTTGGCGCTGCCGTTGACATAGGTGATCTCGGCCTTGTCCGCCACATCCGCATAGCCCTGCTCTGCCAGCAGGCGGCGGAAGGCATCGGTGATGTTGGTTTCATAATAGAGCCCCACGCCTTCCAGAGGCTGCACGGCGGTATTCTTGCGCGTGAACTCGGCGGCAATATCCTCCAGAGTCTGCACCTTTTCCGCATTCTCGGACCAAAGGCACAACTTGAAGGTCTTGACCTTCGTGGCCGCGCCGCTTCGGAGCGTGGCGGTGAGGGTCACCGTGACCTTATCCGCCGCAGGCACGGTGAGCGCGCCGGTGGCGGTGTTCACCAGAGCGTTATCCGCCGTCCATGCGAGGGAAACGGTCTTTTCCGCCCCGTCCACGGGAACGGTGACGCTCGTGGGCAGGGTCAGGAAGCCGGTATAGGTCTGCGCGGTCTCCTCTTCCTCCTCCGGGTCGCCGCTCACCGGGGTAAGGCCGCGGAGCTGATAGACGCCGGTGGCATCGGCCTTCAGAAGGTCTGCATTCTCGGCATCGAGCCCCAGTTCCTTATAGAAGTACTTTTGCAGGGCGGTCAGGAAGTAGTCGTGCAGGTCCGTGACCGCTTCGCCGGGCGCTTCGATGCCGTATTGCTCACAGAGGTCGGCCTTATCGTTATAGTTGTTGAGGTCATAGGGTTCCAGCACAATTTTGGCGTACCAGTCGGCCTTGGCTTTCTTGGCGGCGTCGGCGGCGGTCATGCCGCGAAGTTCCAAGGCGTTGGCGGCGGCGGCAGCGGCCTTGAGGTCGTCGGCAGAGAGGACAGTGCCGCCCTGCCAGGGCAGAACGGGGAAGCCGCCGTTGAGGGTACCGTCGTCCTGATTCATGTCCATGTCCACGGCGAACTCCGCGGAGCGCATATAGTCCGCGGTGCGGGCGGTCATACCGCTGGTGGTGCCATCCGCCGCGGCCTGTGGTGCGATGGTGTCCAGATAAGCGCAGTTGGTGATGGTGGCGCCGGAGTTCACCTTGCCTACCACCGCACCGAACTTACTCTCATCTGCTATTGCGAACTCTCCTGCCACATAGGAACCCTTGAGCTCTGCATTAGCGTTCAGTTCGCCTACAAGGCCGCCGCGTTTTTGATTGATAATCTTATTCGGCTGCGTCTTTTTTACCGCGAGAGTACCGGTAAAATAGCAGTTCTCGACAACACCGTATGCATATCCGGCAATGCCTCCCAAAGGTGCGGATGTACCATATGTACTATTATCGTAAGCATCCTTGACGACAGCCCTACTAACGCAACCACTAATCACACCGTTGCCGGTATTCCGTCCAGCAATGCCGCCGATTGCCGATGCACCATTATAGCCCCCGCTGGAGAACGTGATACTACCACTGACCATGCAGTTCCGTATCGTTCCTGCACTGGAATTGGCAACACCTCCCAAAAGCGACGAGGTACTGACAATCGCGCAATTCACACGCAGATTTTCAACTACGCCGCCCTCTGCAAGTTCCCCCACAAGGCCGGTTGTAACGAGTCCACTAACGGTGTGACTATCGCCGTCCAGGGTGCCGGCGAACTTATTGCTGCTGGTGCCGATAGCCGTCCAGGTCTTGCCGTTGAGGTTGATGTTGGCGGTGAGTTTGCCGTTGATGGCTTTCTGCCCGCCGTTGACCGCATCGGCAAACCATGCCAGTTCCGCGGCGGTGCCGATCTGATAGACACCGTTTTCTGTTTTGGGCGCGGTCTTGGCCTTGCCGTCCCAGCCCGCACCGGCATAGGTCAGTGTTACCTTGATGGTGTCGTTTTTGGCAGCGGTAAAGCTGCCGCTGACCGTGATATAGTCCGCCTTGGCGACGGTATAGGCATAGGTCTCGCCGGCGTAGACGATGTATGCGCCGTTCTCGTCTGCTGCAATCGTGCCGCCCACGGGGTGGGTCAGCGTAACAGACGCATCCGCCGGATCAGCGACAAACTTCACCTGGTACGCCGTCAGGGCAGTGAGGGCCACATCCTTGGACACGTCCCCGCCCTCAACCTTGATGGTTCCTGTCTTAGTCTCGTAGCCGAACTTGCTGACCGTGTAGGTGTACACTCCGGCGGGGACCGCATACTTACCGTCGGTGCCGGTGATGGCTGCACCGCTGGCATCCTGCAAGGCGACCGTGCAATCCTCCGCGCCGGTGACATTGAGAGAGACGGTGTAGACGGGGGAAACGGTAAAGTTTTTCAGATCGACATAGCTGTTTTCCCCATATCCTTTGTATGTCAGCGTCAGCACATCGCCCGCAGCCACTGCCACACTATATGTCTTCCACTCATTGCTGTTATATGACTTAAAAATCTCGGTACTTCCCTTTTTTACAGAAAAATACTCGCTGCTGCTATAATACGTACCTCCGTAATAATCAAACTGCAGCACAAGCGATTTATCAGCTTTCAGGGTAATCGTGGCTGTATTATTGCTGTAACTTACGCTGTCATTTCGATGCAGGTAGTTCCCGCCAGCAGCCCGTACCGGTTCAAAGCCATATCGTGTGCCGTTCTCGGCGGTGATACCGTCCAGGCCGGCAAAGAAATCGTCAAAGGTCAGCGACTTGACGAACTCCAGGCCTATGGTCTTGGCAGCCTTGACCACAAAACTCCCAGACAAGGTATCGCAGCCATCCAACTTGGCCGTGTAGGTATAGTCCCCGGCGGGGAGGGTGCAGTTCGTGCCGCTGCCCTCGTACACCTTGGTACCGTTGTACTCCACGGTGACGACAGGCTCGGCGCTCACGCCCTCCGGCTTGGTGATGTTGAAGGTCACCGTCTGCTTTGCCAACTCGGTCAGCGTGACGGTCTTGTTCACATCGGTGGTCGCAACATTGATCGTGCCGGTGGCCGTCTCATAGCCAAACTTGCTGACGGTGTAGGTGTAGGCCGTATTCTTGGCAGCGATGTAGACATTCTTGCCTTTTTCGCTGTCCGCAGACTCCTTGTAAACGGTGGTGTTTCCCTGTTTCAGTGTTACCGCCGCATCATCGGGGGTAAACTGCAGGGTAATGACCGGCAGTTTGACAAGGGTAACATTGACCGTTTGATTTTCGGCGCTCATGGTCACCTTGCCGGTGGCGGGCTCATAGCCCTTTTTGGTGACGGTGTAGGTGTAGTCCGCCGCGGCTTTTACGGCGAATACGCCATTGCTGCCGGAGACGGTTTTGCCTTCCTTATCTTTCAGAGTGACCGTCGCGTCCGTCTGGTCCGGCGCTATGGTCAGCGTGTACAGCGGGGAGACGGTGAAGTTTTTGAGCTTCACAGAATAATGGCTTCCATACGAATAGGGATGCTCAAATTTAAGCGTCACAGTGTCGCCTGCTGCCATGTCTACACTGAAGCTTTTCCACGCACTGCTGCTGTAAGAAGTAAGCAGTGTAGAAGATCCTTTTTTTACCGTGAAGCAATAATAACTGTTTGAAGACGCACTCCCCAAGTAATCAAAACTGAGGGTGACATTCTTCGTTGCCTTCAGTGTGATTTTGGAGGATGAGTAGTTACTTGTATTGCTGGACTCCAAATAATTCCCTTCGGGCTTTTGCACCGGGGTAAAGGGAGAAGTTGTATCATCCGTGGCGGTGATGCTCCCGGAAATCGCCGTGAAGAAATCGGCAAATTTCAACTTATCATTCACCTTGATGGTAAAGGTGGCGGTTTTGCCCCTGTACTTGACAGTGACGGTTTGGCTATCTGTAGGATTTTCGGTGCTAAAGCCCTCACAGGTCACACCGGCGGCGTCATAGCCATCGGTAATGGTGCGGGTTTCGTCGGTTCCATCATAGTTCACCGTGAGAACCATGCCGGTCAGGTCAAGTTCGGCATCGCCCTTGTAGTACTCCGTCTTTGTGGGAGCCTTGGTCACCGCAATGCTCTGCACCTTTTTCAGCGCCACGGTTTGGGTGCTGCTCTCGTTGGGCGTCACGGTGCCGGAGGCGGGCTCATAGCCCTCGTCGTCACTGACGGCGGTATAGGTGTACGTGACGCCTTTCAGCAGCTTATAGCTGCCGTCACTCTGCGGCTCGATCACCGTGTCGCCCCGCTTGACGGTCAGGGCCGCACCCGTGGGCGTGACATTGAAGGTCACGTTCACCCAGGCAGAGGTGTCCTCCGCCAGCGTAACTTCAACGCTGTTGGGAGTCGCCACGGGGTTGTCCTTGTTCATCACGGTCACGCTGCCGGTCTGCTGCGTGTAGCCGGGGCAGGACACGGTATAGGAATACGGTGCATCGGCGGCGGGCAGCGCCACGGTGGTCGAACCGGTATAAGTGCCGCCGTTGATTTCGAGCGTGGCATTCGCGGGAGCAATGGTAAAGCGTACCGCCGCGGTGGGCGTCTCCCATTTCAGCGCGGGGTAGTCCCCGCTCTTGACCATGAAGCCATCCCCCAACAAAGCCGCAAACGCGGGGGATTTCATCTCGGTTTCAGTTTTGAAGCCGGAAGCTCTATCAACCGTAACATTATCAGCGGGTACTAACAAACTAGCAGAGCCCTTCAAAGCATAGCAATTCTTGACCTCAATCGGATTTCCTTGTTTGTAAGCAAAGGCAAGTATTGCATTTCCATTGCTGATATTCTCCAGATTGTAGCAATTCTCAATTAAAACTCCCTTGGCACCTCTTCCGAGAATACCGCCGATGTTGGAACCTGTTACCGCACCGGAATTATAACAGTTTTTGATAAAATGGGCGTTCTCCAAAGTGCCGCAGATGCCGCCCGAATTTCGTGCGCCGCTTATTGTTCCTGTATTCGCGCAGCCTGTGATCGTAACACTATGGGCACTGCCCGAACAATAGCCAAAAATGCCGCCTACACCATTACCACCTTGTACGGCAGCCGTGTTCTTGCAGTTTTCGATGGTCACATCGCCGCTATATGTGTTCGCAAACCCTGCGATACCACCCACATATTTCTCTGTACTGGAAATACTGCCTGCGGTGATCACATTCTTCACCACGGCGCCGCCCGCCAGTGTACTGAACAGGCCGACATTGGCCGTGGAAGCGGTGATATTCAGCGTCACGGTGTGGCCGTTGCCGTCAAAGGTGCCGGAAAAGTCGGTAAATTCATTGGCATAGGGCGCCGTGACGGTGATGTCCGCCGTCAATTGATAATTGCCGCCGGGCTCCATCGCCGCAAACGCCTCCGCGGTGCCGATATTCTGCACCGCGCCTGCCGCAGCCAGCATCGGCGCCGCACCGCCGCTGCTGGTCATTTGGGGCGCAGGCGTTTCCGCAGCGGGCTCCTGCTGCTCCTGCGTCTCCTCATTCCCGGCAGGGACGGTGTTCTCCGTGTCCACCGGAGCTATCTGTTCCTGCTGGGTCTGCTGCTCCTGATCCGCGGCCAGCGTGTCGGCCAACACGGAGGTGGGCAGCATGCTGACGACCATCACGACGGTCAGCAGCCAGCTTATGACTCTCTTCCTCATATCTCCTTCTCCTTTATGTAAATTTTTTGTCGACGTGAGGGGGTGGGCGGGGATGCGGCAACATCCCCGCCCCACTTATGGAAAAGCACGCGGCCAATGGCCGCCTCAGCTTGACAAAGGGGACTCGTCTGCACAGTTTCACGGTCAGATGGAAAGCGCACGGCGCCTCAGCTTGACAGTCGAGTTTTCCGCACCGCTTCGCTGTGTATGGCAGCGTGTCAGCCTGGCAAGGGAAATATTTTTCATGCAGGGCATGAAAAACGGGACAGAGTGCACTCTGTCCCGCGAAAATGAAACGCTGCCCGGCGCAAAGCCGGACAGCGAACGCAATAGATACGACCCCTGCACCACGGAAAGACGTCGCCGCCCCCGCCGCCCGCCCAAAAGGGCCGGCCGCGAAAAAGGCGGTGCAAAAAACACCGACCTCCCGTTCAGGAGGTCAGCGTGGTACATCTACATGGTGGTACAAGATTCCCGCACACGGAGAGCGCGCCCGCTGCAACTTTGTCCTACACAATGCAATTCTCCTGGCTCGCGCCGCGGGGGACAGGCATCCCTCCTCGTTTGCAGCCTACCTTCTCATGGGCTTACCCACAATGGCGGACTTTCGTCCCGGCGGCTTACGCCGCTTCGGTGCATCCTTGCGCTCACAGTACCGGTCGTGCGGGGTTTGGCTACCCCTTTCCTTCTATGCCGACGCCTGGCCCGTGGTGGGCTGTACGGCCGCCGGCGACATTGGATCAACAGACTGTTTATTTACTTGTCAGCGACATTATATTACAGGAATTGGCCGTTGTCAACCCTCCTCCCTACCCCAATGCCACGTCCAGGATCATCATTACGGTAAAGCCCGCGGCAAAAGCCAGCGCCCCCGGGCCGGAATCGCCGCGCGTTGGCAGCAGTTCGGCGGCCACCACATAGAGCATGGCCCCGGCGGCAAAGCCAAGCAGCCAGGGCAGTGCCGGAACGATGAGCGCCGCCGCCAGCACCGTCACGCCGGCGGCCAGGGGCTCCACCGCGCCGGAGAGCACGCCGCCCAAAAAGGCTCTCCCCTTCCCCGCACCGGCGGTACGCAGGGGCAGGGCCACAATGGCGCCCTCCGGCACATTCTGGATGGCGATGGCCAGCGCCAGCGTAAACGCCGCGGCGGGCGCGGCGGCTCCTGCCGCCACACATCCGGCATAGGCCGCACCCACCGCCATCCCCTCCGGGATGTTGTGCAGCGTCACTGCCAGAAGGGTCATGGTGGTGGAACGGTCGGTAACAGCCTCCGGCAGCAGTCGCTCCAGCAGCCGCAGGAACAGCACCCCCAGCCAGAAACCACCCGCCGCCGGAAGGAAGGACCAGCGGCCCATGTCCGCCCAGTCGATAGCGGGCAGCAGCAGGCTCCACACCGAGGCAGCGGTCATCACCCCGGCGGCGAAGCCCTCCAGCACGCGGCGCAGAACGGCGGAGGGCGCTCTGCGCAGGCAGAATACGCACGCCGCACCCAGCGACGTGCCCCAGAAGGGGAGCAATATCCCCTGAAGGACAGATGATTGCATAGACACTCCCTTTTCCGTATCCGTAGTATGCGGAGCCAGGCGACTCCGTACAGTCTATCCTACGCAGCGGGAAACGAAAGGTGAAAAGACAAGGGCCCCCGCCGAAGCGGGGGCCTTTAGGAAAATACAAAGTCATTCAAAATGCTAAGATAAGGCGGGAGCGCCCGAAGGGCGCTCCCGCTGCGCGGCTTATTGCTTTATGTGAGATGCAGCTTCACTGTATCGGCAGCTCCACCGCGATGGTCGTGCCCTTGTCCGAACTTTCCTCCACCCAAACGGAGCCGCCGTGGAGATCGGCGATCTCCCACACCAGCGAAAGTCCCAGCCCCACGCCGCCGTACTCCCGGCTGCGGGACTTGTCCACCCGGAAGAAGGGCTGGAAGATGCTCCGCTGAAATTCCTCCGGAATGCCGCGGCCGGTGTCGGAAACGCGGATCAGGACTTTTTCCGGCTTCTGTGTGACAGAAACCTGCACCGAACCGCCCTGCCGGTTGTACTTGACGGCGTTCTCCGTCAGGTTGAAGATCAGCCGATAGATCAGCGCGTCGCTGCCGGTCATAACGCCGTCGCCCTCCGCTTTTAGCGTGACACCGCGCTTTTCTGCCAGCGGGGCGAGGTCTGTGAAGATCTCCTCGATCATTGGGATAAGCTGAATCTGCTCGTTCCGCGCCACCTGCTGCAAATTGCTCATTTCCAGCAGCGTTTTGGTCATCTGCGTCAGTCTCTCCGTCTGCTCCCGCAAAAGCATGAGAAACTCCGCCGTCTCCGGCAGCACATCGGTGTGCTCTGCGGAAAACAGCTCCAGCTGCGCCTGCATCAGCGCAAGCGGCGTGCGCAGCTCGTGGGCGGCATTGCCGGTAAACTGCCGCTGGGCGGTAAAGGCGTTGTTCAACCGCTCCAGCATCTGGTTGAAGGAGTGGCTGAGCTGCCGGAATTCCGGCAGCACGTCCTCATCGATCCTCACATCCGCCAGATTGTTCAGCTGCACCTTCTCTACCTGAGAGGCGAAGCTGTGCAGGGGCTTGAGGGCTCGCCCGCTGACGAAATAGGCCAAAATTCCGCTGAGCAGTGTCACTATAGCCGTGATATACCAGTTGGTGGTGCGGAAGCGTCCCTGCGCCCCATCGACAACGATGGTCAGCTCCTCGCTGGGCGCAACGAGCTGCGGGTCAAAGCTTGCCGCGCCGCCCTCATTCAGGATCACCGTGCCGCCGCCCTGTAAGCTGTCTGCAATGGTGTCCATATAGTACACACCGGAGGAACAGAGCAGCAGATTCATGGCCACGCAGGTGACGCCGATGAGCAGGACGGACATCAGTGTGATGCGCCACTGCAGGGAAAGCCGCTTCATTCTTCGTCCCCTCCCATCAGATAGCCCTCGCCGATGCGGTTGCGGACAGGGTCGTAGCCCAACGCGGTGCGCAGCTTCTTCCGCAGGGCGGAGATGTGGACGCGGATGGAGTTGCTGAAGCTGTCCACGCTGTTGTCCCAGACGTGATCCATCAGCTCCTCCTGACTCACAGGCCGCCCCTGATGCGCCATCAGGTATTCCAGGATCCCCGTCTCCTTGCGGGTCAGCGTCAGGGGCTGCCCGTTGGCGGAAACTGCCCGCGCACGGGCATCAAAGGTGAGCTGCCCGCAGCGCAGCACCACATCCTGCTGGGTAAACTGCCTCAGGGTCAGGCTGCGGATGCGCGCCTCCAGCTCCGCCAGATGGAAGGGCTTTGCCAGATAGTCATTGGCGCCGGCATCCAGACCCGTCACCTTATCCTCCACCTCGCCGCGAGCCGAGAGGATCAGCACAGGTGTCTCTCTGTCGGTCTGCCGCAGGGTGCGCAGCACCGTCATTCCGTCCTTTTTCGGCAGGTTCAGATCCAGCAGCACCAGATCGTACCGCTCCGTTTCCAGCAGCTCCAGCGCCTTCTCGCCGTCGTAGCAGCAATCCACGCTGTAGGCCGACCGCCGCAGGCTGCGGGCGACGGTGTCGCACAGGGTGCGCTCGTCCTCTACAATCAAAAGGTGCATAGTCGCCTCCTTAATGAACAGGTTGTCTCCTATTATAGCAGAGCCGGATAAGATTTGTGTTAAATTTCTGTTCTTAACAGAGATTTTAACCCGCCTGCGCTATGATAGGCCACAGAAACAGGAAAGGGTGATCAAAATGAGTCACAGGAAGAAGGCAGCAGCGCAGGTCACGCTGCTGCTGGCGGGAGCCGCCATGCTGTGCTTCGGTGTCTGGCGGGGCGAGGCCGCCACGGTGCTGAGCAAAGCGATCAAATTATGTCTGGAGTGTGTGGGCATTGGATAAGAAGAATACTTCGGGCGCGTCCCATCTTTTGGCCCGTTTTCGGGGCTGGATACAGGCAGGGGCGGCCTTATTGACCAACCTGCACCTGCCGAACTTTCTCAAGGGCGGCTTGTATCAGGGCGCGGGCAAGACCGTCTGCGTGCCGGGGCTGAACTGCTACTCCTGCCCGGCAGCCTCCGGCGCCTGTCCCATCGGAGCGTTTCAGGCGGTGGTGGGGTCCTCCAAGTTCAGCTTCTCCTATTATATCACAGGCTTTCTCATTCTGCTGGGCGTGCTGCTGGGGCGCTTCATCTGCGGCTTCCTGTGTCCCTTCGGCTGGTTTCAGGAGCTGCTGCATAAGATCCCCACTAAGAAGCTCTCAACAAAAAAGCTCAAGCCCCTGACGTACCTCAAGTACGCCGTGCTGCTGGTGATGGTCTTCCTGCTACCGGCGTTTCTCGTCAACGACGTAGGCATGGGTGACCCCTTCTTCTGTAAGTATCTCTGCCCCCAGGGCGTGCTGGAGGGGGCCATCCCACTGTCCCTTGCCAATTCCGGCATCCGGGCGGCGCTGGGCAGCCTGTTTACCTGGAAATTCAGCATCCTGCTGGCAGTGATCGTGCTGAGTATCGTATTTTACCGGCCCTTCTGCAAGTGGCTGTGCCCGCTGGGTGCGTTCTACGCGCTGTTTAACAGGGTGTCCCTGTTCCAGATGAAGGTAGATAGGAACAAATGCGTCTCCTGCGGAAAATGCGCCAAGGCCTGCAAAATGGATGTGGACGTGACAAAAACGCCCAACCATACCGAGTGCATCCGCTGTGGGATGTGCATCCGCGCCTGTCCCACCAACGCCGTCAGTTTCCGCTACGGCTTTGGAGACGGCAAAAAAGAACCTGTAGAACCTGCAAATACATTAAAAACGGAGGAAACAAAATGAACGTAAAGAAAATCATCACACTGCTGCTGGCGCTGGTGCTGGCCGCCGGTATGGTCGCCTGTGGCACAAAGCCCGCAGAGGACACAGACGGCAATGATGGCGGCGAGGAGGCAAAAGCGCTGTACGAGCAGCTGATGGCGCAGGAAAATGCCATCCTGTCGGAAAACACAGCTCTTTGGGAAAAGGTCTTTATGGCAGCCGATAAGGGCATGGCCATGATAGAGGACGGCGGCAACTACGGCGATTTTCTGCTCAAGACCATCGAGAATGCCAAGGATCAGTTCACCGAGGAGGAGCTGACGCTGCTCACCGGCGAGGCCACCAAGATCAAGGATATTGAGAACCAGCGGGCGGAGCTGGAGACGAAGTATCCCTGGCTGTCAGAGACGCCTGATAGTGATGACAATACGAGCGTCCCGGCGGGCAGCGATATGACCACGCCGCCTGACGATGGCAGTATGCAGAAGTTTCCCGCCTTTGAGGGCAAGGATCTGGACGGTAACACGGTGAAGAGCAGCGAGCTGTTCGCCAAAAACGCCGTCACCGTTGTGAATTTTTGGTTTACCACCTGCAACCCCTGCGTAGGGGAGCTTGCCGAGCTGGACGCGCTGAACAAGGAGCTTGCGGAGAAGGGCGGCGCCCTCATCGGCGTCAACACCTTCACGCTGGACGGCAACGAGACGGCCATTTCCGAGGCCAAGGATGTGCTTGCCAAGAAGGGCGCGACCTATCAGAACGTGTATTTTGCTTCCGATGGAGAGGCCGGCAAGTTCACCACCAATATCTTTGCCTATCCCACCACCTATGTGGTTGACAGGAACGGCAACATCGTGGGCGACCCCATCGTGGGCGCTATTACGGAAAAGAAGCAGGCGGAGGCACTGCAAGCCCAAATCAGCAAGGCTCTATCCGCCGATATGGGCTGACAAACAGACTTGTAGATATCTCCTGTACCTGTTTGTGGTCTGATCTCAGATACATATCAGCAGAAAAAAACGGGACGGCTGTTCTTTTGAGGAACAGCCGTCTTTTTCTGAGAAGACAGCGAATGGGGCGCGGGGCTATTTGCCCCGCGCCCCTGAAGGTGGGCCTGTTTACGTTTCGATGCTTTGCAGTGATTTTTCCTGACGCCGCCGCGTGATCTGCCATGTGGTCAGTGCAAGGCATCCGGCAAGAGATGTACAGAGGGAGAACCCCCACAAGCCTAACACGCTGCTGTCGCCGGTCTGCGGGACTGTGGTCACGCGCCAGCCTGCATACACGGTCATATCCTTCGTCAGATAAACACCGGAAACCTTGTTTGTCAGGCTGCGTTCGCTGTACCAGCCGGTAAAGGTGTGCCCTCGCCAGGTGGGGACATATTGGGTCAGGTCAATGTAGGCATTGTACGTTCCCTGCACACTGGAAATATCACTGCCGCCGCCTGTTTCAAAGCGCAGCGTGTAGTAGGTGACGGGCGGATAGTAGTAGCCGCCGCCGGTATACGTCCAGTGGGCGTAGACGGTGGTATTTGCAGAGAATACGGTATCCGTCGTGACCTTCGTACCGCCGTTCTTTTCGGTGTACCAGCCGTTGAAGGAGTAGCTGCTGCGGGTGGGCGTGGGAAGGCTTGCCAGCTTTCCGTCCGCGCCTGTAGTCACGGAATCGGGTGACACCGAACCGCCGTTTGCGTGCAGTGTTACGGTATAGGTCGGAGCCGTCCACTGCACCGTCAGTTCCGTCACATCAGCAGGAACAATGGCACCGGGCGCGTAGAGCTTGCCGTTGCTTCCGAGCCACATAAAGTAGCTGCCTGTATTTCCGTCCGGGCGGGTCAAACCGCCGGACGCAGGCGCGGTAAACTCGCTGCCGTTTTTCACGATGATTTGAATATCCTCGGAGCTGCCGCCCAGCTTGCCGCCGTTCAGGTCAAGGGTAACGGCCTTCAGTCCGCCAAAGCCCAGTGTGTCAGCGTTCAGGACTTCAAGGACGGGGCGGAAACCGAGGTAGACGTTCCGAAACGAGGACGAGGTGTAATACCAGAAGCGGGCCGAGTTGTACCCACGGTACGCCCGGAACGACTCGGCGCCAGAAGCAGCATCCTGCCCCCACGAATACATTTTATTCCAGTTTTGGATATATCCGCTGTTCTTGTTCAGCATCGTGTCCCATTCGTTGCTTTGGGGCACGCCGCGTTGGGAATCGCCCGAACCTGTAGAGATACTTCCCACAGACGGTGCGCGCAGGGTATAGTCCACGCCGCCGCTGGCATAATTTTTGCCGAAAATCAGACCTTCGTCATTCAGGCCACCCCAGCTAATCGTATGCGTTACGGCATAGTCCGCCACAAACAGGCTGTGGGGATATTTGTTCTGCTGTGCATACTCCTCGGTGGTTGCCGTCGCAGACGTGAGTTTGTAGGCTTCTATCGTTCCCACATAGGTAAAGGGAACATAGTGCAGCGACGTATCCGGCAAAGAAACCGCACCATCTGAGTTTCCGCCGTTTGCCGTTCCGGGAATATTCATCGCCGAAAGGTCAAAATAATATCTGCCGCCGGGGGTGAGGGTGAACTGCTCGTCAATCTCGTCCGTCAGCTTCACTTCCCGAAGTGCGCCGGCATAATCGGTCTTATAATCGCCGTTAAACTGCTCGTTGAACACGCAGAGCGTCTTGCCGGTCATGTCTATGCCGGTCAGGTCAATCGCTGCCCTGCCGCGTGTACCGTTTGTCGTGCCGTCCAGCTGCACAACGCGTGTATAGCGGGAAATGCTCCCGTCCGCATCCTTAATAACGGCAGATATATATTCACTATCGCCCACTTTTGCGTTCTTGTATTCGACCTCCAGCACACTACCGTTGACCAGCACCGTCTTTGCCGTAAAATCGTCGCGGTCGCTGTCATGCAAGGTCAGCTTCCATTCATCTCCGGCGTATTCGGCGATCGGGGTCGTTAAATCTGCAACTTTTCCGTGCTCGGCAGCAGATATAAAGAGAACGGAGGACAGATCCATCTCCATGGCAGGCCGCACGGCAGCATCGTAGTCCACGTTGAGGGCGCTGCCGCTTCTGCCTTCGGGATGAAGCGTCCACGATCCGTAGCCGTAAACCTCATTGGAAGAACGCGTCCACCACTGTGCAGCGTACTTGCACGAATTTCTGTACAAATAAATACTATCCTCTTGCGAGAAGGCCCAGAGCTTCTGCGCTTTGACCTCCTGCCCGGTGATTCCCTCGGTGATGTCCTTGGGGCGGATGACCGCCTGCTCCTTTTCGGGGATCGCCTCGGCCAGGGAAACCATTTTCTGCTGCAAGGTACTTCCCGCATACTCATTGGGCTTTCTCCATTGCGACATATCGGACGGGTTGTTGGCATAATAACCGTTGTCCTCGCTGTAGCGACTTGCATTTTCAAACGGCACGGCGCTCCCCGTGCGGAACGGGACATCTCCGAAATCATTGTTTACCGCAAGCAGGGTAATGATGGGCGCATTATTGCTTTTGTCGGTCTTTTGGCCGATCACCCACCATTCATGCCCCGCAAAGGACAGCCTGCTTTGGTCGATCTTTAATATGCTTTGGGCGCTCGTACCGGGCAGAATGGCTTTTGCACCGCCTGCGGCAAAAACCGTTATCGGCACAAGGCATAGCACCATGCAAAGGGTGAGCAGGATACTGAGTATTCGTTTCTTCATATTCTGTTACCTCCGTTTTCGTATATGTCGGCTCAGTCAAGAGCGGTTATTGTAATGGTGCCGTTGAAGCCGAGAAGCGTAGTTTTGTAGCTCGACTGTTCAATTTTGAATCGCAGGGGAATATCTTCGTCCGATGCTATATATATCCGGCTGAAACTGAAATGGTGCTGATCCCTTGAATAAGGCAGCTTTACGCCGTCTCTCTTTATGCGCGTAGCTTCTCTGCAAAAGTCGTCATCATAATTGTCCGTCATTTGAACAGAATAATTACCACTTTTGTCTTCGTGAGATTGCAGTTCCATAGATGCGCTTATGGTTACGCTGTATGTGTGACCTTTTTTCAGATATATCTCATCCATGTATGTAGAAACAAATCCGCCGCTTTCGGCTTCTTTATAAACTTTTATCCCAACGGGCCGTTCGGCGCCGTCCTCTTTGTAAAGATCGCCTTTTGTCCAAAGCGTACCATAGAACCAGCCGGCGCAGCTGCCGTTCTGTCCCTTGTCTCCCTTGTCTCCTTTGTCGCCCTTGTCGCCCTTGTCGCCCTTGTCTCCCTTTTCGCCGGGGTCACCTTTGTCGCCTTTTTCACCGTCAACACCTGCGGCTTTTACCCCGGTGTCGGTTTCTCCGATCCACCAGTTGCCGTTCTCGCCGATAAAAGGTGTTTTACCGTCCTTACCGGTGGCACCGTCGGTTCCGTCCTTGCCGTCAAGGCCTTTCAGAACCGAAAGGTCATACAGGTTCAGCCATATTTCATCGCCGGTGTAGCGCCACTGCAGGGTGTTTTCGTTCACGCGGAACTCCGGTGTTTTTCCGTTTGCTCCGCCTGCGCCTTTCTGCCCGGTAGGACCTGTGATATCGGCTATCGCCACAAGATTCTGCCACTTGTCACCCGCGTAACGCCACTGTATGTGGGTTGCGGCTCGCTGCACCTCTATGCTTTTGGCGTTAATTCCGTCTTTACCGTTGGCTCCGTCCTTACCGGCTTCTCCGGCAGCGCCCCGCAGCTCGGTAAGCGACACAAGGTCATGCCAATCGGCTTCATCGCTGTATTTCCACTGGATCGTCGTGCCGTTGTTCCGCACCTCCGGCAGTGCAGGGTCGGTTTTTGCCGCCTTGCTCCATCCTGCGGCAAGCACGATGCAAAGCACCAAAAGAGCGGCGCAAAGCGCCAAAAGTGATCCTGTGAGTAGTTTTTTCCCTGTTTTCATCTTCTTTCCTCCGTTCGGAATTGTTTATCACGGCGAAGCTCACCCGCAGCGAAAGCCGTTGTCGGCAGCAGCGTCAGCACCATGCAGCACAGCAGCAGGATACTGAATATTCGTTTTTTCATTGGCTTTTCTCCTCCTTTTCGTGTCGGGTGGGCTTGTCCGTCCCGTCTTTTTTCTGGTTTTCTCTGATTCTGAGCCGGAAGCACAGCGCGGTGATCGCTGCCGCCGCGGCAAAGGAGACGACGCCTACCAGCACATAGCCGCCCGCGTCCTTCCGCAGCAGCATCGCGCCGAACACGCCCCATGCGGCGGTCTGCCCCGGCCCGATGACCGTGCCCGCCGTCTGCATCAGCACCGCGAACAGCAGCATACACGCGGCACTCAGTCCATATATGCCGCGCCGCTGCCTCCGGCGGGTATTTTCCCGCACCCGCTGCTTGACGAGTGCGACCCGTCCTGCGGTATCGTACATATCGTTTGAACCTCCTTTCCGGTTTGTCTGGAAATGTGATAAAAAGCCTTTCACTTATATAGGTACAAAAAATCGGAAAAACTCTCACCCAAAACGAAAAATTTTTCAAAAAAATTTGAGAGCCGCCAAAAAGCAGCTCTCAGGGGGTGGATATTCGGTTATTGCTTCCGTGATAATCGGAAGATGGACAATCTTCCCGCCGCCACCAGCAGCACCGGCAGGGCGTAGGCGATGTACTGCGCCGCGCCGCCTTATATCAGTTGCATGTGCAGCTTGCTCAAGGTGCTTTTTGTTGCGGTGAGGTCACACTTCGTCCTTTTTCCTCTGCTCCAAAAGCCAGGCTGTCATGTCCTGCAAAGTATCCTCCACCGGGCGCGGATGATACGCAAAGCATTCCGATGCTGCGGCATGACTGAATTGCCCGTTTGAGGCAAGAACAGCAACGGAATAAGGGGTGAAAAACAGCGGCTTTCGCTCCTTCGTACTTCGACGTTCATAGTATGGAGCCGCCAGCTTTGCAAGCCCCAGTGGCAGGCAGATGGGGCGATACTTCAGCTTTGCAGTCTTTCCCACGAGCTGAAGCATCTTGCGAATGGTGACATAGTGGCCGGACAAAATGTATCCTTTGCCGGGCTCTCCGTTTTCGGAACAGGCAAGAATGCCTTTTGCCACATCTCGCACATCCACGAAGTCATATCCGCCGCAAACGGCAAAGGGCAGCTTTCTGGAAAGAAACGATTTCGCCATTGAGGTGAAGCTCCCTCCCTGTATATCGCCCGGCCCGATGATACCGGAGGGGAAGACAATGCTGGCATTCAGCCCGCGCTCTGCCGCATTGAAGACAAGCTCTGTTGCGGTTGCCTTGCTCTTGGCGTAATCCCCGTCCACAAGCCCCGGGGAGAATTCGCAATCCTCCGTAATGGTGCAGCCCTTTGGCTTTTCCGGTATGGCATGGACGGAACTAACATAGACCATTTTGCCCACATTACGCTCCATACATTGCCGGAGAACGCTCCATGTCCCACCTACATTGACCTGATAGAGCTTCGAACCGGGTCTGGACGCGACAGAGACGATACCGGCGCAGTGAATCACACAGGTACGGCTGTCCGCATCCGCGAAAAAGTCTGTCAGTGAGTTTTTCACACACACATCACCGATGACGGTATGGACTTCTTTGGGGAGCAAATTGATATAGGGGTCATCATGCAGCACAAGCGCATACACTCGTGTGCCGCGGCGTACCAGCGCTTCTACAACAGCTCTGCCAAGGAAGCCGGTGGCACCTGTAACAAGATATTTATCATACATGTAAAAAGCCTCCTCAAATAAGCATACAAGTGTTGATTATCTTTCACAAGTACAGTATACTTTAGAGGAAAGACAGAAACAATCAGCACTTGCCATACGACCGAAAGAAAAACAACACTTTCTGTCAAAGCGTTGCTTTTCTTTGTAAACTTTTTTTGGAGGAGCTCTATATGGAGAAGATGGATGCAAGGAAACGCTATACGCAAATGGTGCTCAAGCAGTCTTTTCTGAAGCTGCTGAAGGAAAAACCTGTAAACAGAATTACGGTGAAGGAGGTTTGTGCGCTGGCGCAGCTTAACCGTGCCACCTTCTATGCCCATTACAGCGATTGCTTTGCCCTGATGGAGAGCATTGAGAATGAACTCATCGACGCATTTGAGAAATCCCTTCGCTATGTCAATTCGTTTGATGTGACGGCGCTGATCGAAGCCATCTACGATATGGTCGATCAGAATCAAACGGCGTGCCGCGTCCTGATTTTGGGGAATACAAACTCAACGGTCCTCATGCGGATGATTGCCCTGGCCAAGGCGGACAGCATTGCTTACTGGCGGAAAGAACTGCCCGGAGCCAGTGAGACAGAGCTGGAAATGATGTATACCCATCTGTCAAACGGTTTGATGCATGTCGTCGTGGAGGGCTATGACAAGTACAGCAAAGAGGAAATGGTCCGTTTTGTCAACCGGGTAGTAAAAGCCAGTCTTTCGCTGTTCCAATCGCCCCAAAGACCTCTTGCTTAACGTAGGCCTTATGCTTGCGTGGTATAATAAGCTTTGCAAAACGGTCGATGGTCAAAGGAAAGAATGGAGACAATCAGTCATATTTTATGAAAGTGAGCATAAGAAAACCCCGGAAAACCTTGGCTTAACAGTGATAAGGAACTAATTTACTTATCAACTGTTAGCTGACGGTTTCCGGGGTGCATACGGACAAATCCCGTCTGATTTCTAACAGAAAGTCAGACGGGATTTTCGCTTTATATTACGAATTATGGAGGACATACCATGAAAACCTTAATATCTTGTGCCTACAATATGGATAATTGCTGTGTGGAAGTGAAATTCAGCGACGGCAGTATGATTGCGATTGACACTATCGTCGTTGAGAACGAGATTGCTGACAATATGTATCAGCGGTCAGAGCTGGATTATTTGATCTACAACGCTCCTTTGGAGTATGCAGACCTTATCTTGAACGGCGATCCCGAAACCTATTTGAAAACTGTAACAGAATACAAGCCTTGGGATAGCTGACAACACGCTGCCCGCAGGAGAAAATCCTGCGGGCGTTTTTCTGTTTATATTATTTCCCTCCGTTGGATCTCAATTTAGGAAAGAAGATGACAATCTTGAAGCTCTTTCCCCACTGGGAAGCTGCTTCCAGATGAAGATTTAGATCGTCGGCCATCTTCTTAACCAGGTAAAGTCCCATACCGGTAGCCTTCTTTCTGCTGTCAGTAGAATCCCCGGTAAAGCCCTTTTGAAAAATGTACGGCAGATTATATTTTTTTACGCCAATGCCGTTATCTTCAACAGAAAGGATATCTGCAGTCTCCGAATGTATCACGGAAATTGTAAGCATGGGACTATCGCTGCTATATTTGATGGCATTGCTAACGATTTGTCCCAACATAAACTGAAGTCCTCTACGGTCTGTATAGACTGTTTCAGATTGCAGTTTGTTGAGAATGACAAAATGCTTCTCTTCAAGAAGTGGGGCATAGTCCTCCAGAACTTCACCCAAGCAGTCATTCAAATTGACATCCTCAAATCGGTAATCCTTTGTACTGCTCTTCAACCGGGCATAGTACAGCATCTGCGTGACATCCTCCTGAAGCTGACTGCGGACATAATCCAGCTTTGCTTGCAGGGAAGGAGAGATTTCATCGTTCCGGTTATCCAAGAGCATGGTCAGCAACGATAGGGGCGTTTTCGCTTCATGTGCCCAGCCCTCCACGTATTCTTCATAGTCCCGTAGGGCATCCGCCATATTGTTACTCTCGTTTTTGTATTCCCGTAAAACCGAAGCCAAAAATCGGACAGATTCTCCTTCTTTCTGACTAATGGCACTGAGCAGCCGTTCTTCATTGCAGATGGTAGGATCACTGAGGAAATCTCGGAACAGTTCCATGTGGGTGTTCTCCCTCTTGTTTAGTACAAACAGAATCGCTGAAAACAAAAGGATGCTCGTCAGAACTACTAACCCGATCAAGGTTTGAAATACCTGAATGTCAGAAATCCAAAGAATGACAGCGCAAAAGCAATCCACGCCCAGCAGCAACAGAAGCCAGGGGTAGTACCGTTCTATCATGTGCCAAAGCTGCTTCATAGAGACACCTCCGCTTCCAAACGGTAGCCCATTCCTCGAACTGCAACGATTCGCTGCTTCATTTCAAGGGCGGACATCGTTTTTTTCAGCCGGGTTAGGTTAACCTGCAAGGCATTTTCATCTATGTATTCCGTGGTTCCCCATAGTGCCATGCAAAGCTGCTCCGTCGTGACCAGAGCATCGCCGCCGGACAAAAGAGCGACCAACAGTTTTCCCTGATTTTTTGGAAGCACCACAGAGGTATTATGAATATAAAGCGTGTAGGTCTGCTGGTCTAACAGGAAATCTGGTCCCTCTATGAGATTGGTACGGCCTTCATACCTTTTGAGAATATTGGATACCCTGGCAAGAAGTCGATCTTTTCTGCACGGCTTCGTCAAATATTCATCGGCACCCAACTGGAACGCTTGCAGTTCATCCTTTACCTGATCTCTGGAAGTCAGCACCAGGACGGGGATAGCAGTTTTATTCTTTAGCTCCTGGCAGATTTGAAAGCCACTGATCTCCGGCAAGTTCAGGTCTAAGATCACAAGGTCAGGGCGGAGGGCTGCCAAGAGCCGAGCGGCATCTTCAAACTCGGTAATTGCCTCCACAAGATAGCCGTCCTTTTGGAGCATATCGCAGAGTTCTTCCCGCATATAGACTTCATCTTCCACAACAGCAATTCTTTTCATGACAGCACCTCCTTCCAAATTATTCTTCTCTCTGCGGCTGCATCAGTGTCAGCAAATACCGATCACTGGAGCGCTTGACCACTCTCATATAAATATATTCTATCACGCAAAGTAGTAAAATCATAGCAGCAGATACAAGCAGCATTTCAGACACTGTCCCACGGGTTCGGGACGAGAGTATCCCTGTAAATAACGCCCTGACTCCAAACAGACTGCTGACAGCCGCAACCAATACAGGAAGTCCCATAAACCAGGTAATTTGCTTTCCAGCAGACTGGCAAAGGGTTTCGTAAGTAGCTCCCAGGCGGATCAGGGTCTGGTATCTGCGCCCGGTTTTCTGCTGACTCATCAGGAACTGAACACCCACGATGGTGTTGGCAACTACCAGGAAAACAATCGCAAGATAGAGGGTAATATAACTGGATGCTATGGTGTAGAAAAGCTGACGACCTATATTCTGAAGATAGCTTTCATATTCAATGCCAGTTTCGTCCAGCTTCTCGTTCAAATCCAAATATGCAGTCATAAGGCTATTTCCATCCAGAGCCTGCTCACTGAGCACCGCATTGACATAGGTATCATACATTCCCTGGCTATAATATAGGAATGCTTCATCCGGAAGAATCAATGCAAAGGACAAGGTTATAGAACGGTCCGTGACCAAATTCAC
>ENA-UERG01000494-UERG01000494.1-human-gut-metagenome-genome-assembly--contig:-NODE-494-length-38229-cov-15.650975_pt1 | contig 38229 bp, 28 predicted proteins | sample MGYA00242954_ERZ507954 | MGnify/ENA primary metagenome ERZ507954 (study PRJEB26167, sample SAMN06115478) | human gut metagenome | host: Homo sapiens | place: China:Sichuan | collected 2015-01-21...
GTGTGATCATATTTCCTTTGTTTTTTTATCGAAACGGTATTGACATTTGGGGGAAAATGCGTCATAATCATATTAAAGAATACAAAATGTGTGCCGCCGGCCGGACTCTCTCTCTCTCTCTGAGCAGGAGTTGCGGCGGCGGAGGAATACGGCGGAAACGGGAAGAGGATGAATCACAAGCTTGCCTTCAAACGTGCGGGGAATGCGGATTCGCCGCTGTACATGCAGGTCGCCGATACGCTGCGTTCGCTGATCGACAACCGCATGCTGCGCCCCGGCGAGAAAATTCCGCCGACGCGGGAGCTGCGCGACACGTTCGAGGTCAGCACGATCACCGTCGAAGCCGGAATCCGGAAGCTGGTCGAGGAGAATTACCTGATCCGCCGCCCGCGGCGCGGAACCTTCATCAACCCCGCGCTCGGCCGGAGCGGGCCGCGGACCGGCGAAAAGCTGACCATCCGCATCATTTTCGGCGAGATCGACCTGAATGATCTCTACTGGTACATTGTCCTGAACGCGATCGAGAGCTCTCCGCTGCTCGAACGGGCCGACAAACTGTTCACCACGCTGCGGGCCGCCTCCCTGACCCCGGAACGCATTGCGGAGCTGACCGACGGATGCGCCGGACTGATCCTCTGCGGCTACTCTTCGGTCCGCTTCACGGAAGAGCTGATCCGGCGGGGAATCCCGTTTTCGATGATCGGCGGCTTCAGCAGCGCCGAGGAGCCCGACGGACCGGAGATCGATGCGGTCGTGCACGACGATGTGCATCGCGCCTATCTGTCGACCCGCCATCTGCTCGATCTCGGCCACCGCGACATCTGCTGCGTCGCCGGGCCGCGCGGCAGCCGCCTGTGCCGCGATATCGAAGCCGGATTCCGCTCCGCCATGCGCGAATTCGACCTGCCGGAGCGCGAGTTCGACTTTGCGACCGTCGACGGCCATACGATCGGCGAGGGGCGCGAGACCGGCCTGCGGCTGCTGACCCGCATGGCCCGGCCGAGCGCGGTCTACGCCTGCGACGACCGGCTGGCGGTCGGTATTGCCAAGGCGGCGTTCCATCTCGGCTTCAGGATTCCGGACGACCTGTCGATCATCGGCGGCGGCAATCAGGAGATCGGCCGGGTCGTGACGCCGGAAATCACTTCGACTCCGAGCTATCCCGAGCGTTCGGCCGCCATCGCCATCGGGAAGCTGCTCGGACAGATCCGCGATCCGGAGCACCGCAAGTCCTGCACGGTGCTTCAGATCGACGAGCTTGTCATCGGCGGATCGACCCGAATCCGCCGCCCGCGCGGAGAGTGATGTCTGTTCCGCCTGTCGAATTGGGAATATCGGAAAATCGCAAATCAAGGAGTGAAGCACCATGAGAAAAGAGAGCCGTTTTACCCTGAGCTTCTGGTGAATATGCCGCAATATAACCGCGATTGCGCATAATAACGGGTATGTGAAGCTTCCGTGTACGGTCTGTCATGATGTAACTCCTTTGGTTAAATGAATTTGTTTGGCCTCTGGCGGCAGAATTGTTCTGTTTGCTCTTCCTGGTCTCGTCCGTCTTCATTGTCGTGAGATTCGCGGGGGAAATACATTTCCCCCGCACCCCCATTTCTTACTCTGTGCCGGGCTTTCATTTCCCGTGGGTTGCGCCCTTACCGCCCGCGGCGGAGGACTTTGTCCTCCTTACTTGTCCGCCTGCGGCGGCCAACTCTTCACCGCCCGCTTCGCGGGCTGCGGCAGAGGGCCTTCGCTCCGCTGCGTTCACCTTCGTCGCACCTGCTCCTCGCTGCCCGCTTCGGCTGCCGCCGAACCGTGCAGTCCGTTCACATCCGCTGCGCGGCGCATACCGCGCTTTTTCGCCGGGCGGCAATGCTGTTTCGTTTCACATACCCGTTATTATGCGCAAACCGTTCACTCTGATCGAACTTCTGGTGGTTATTGCAATCATCACGATTCTCGCATCGATGCTGCTGCCGGCGCTGCAGCAGGCGCGGGGCCGGGCGCACGCCACGGCCTGCACCGGCAATCAGAAGCAGTGTTTCATGGCGATGCGCATGTATATGAACGATCATAACGAACAGCTCTACTGCCGGGAAACCCAGCCGAACGATTCGAATCCGACCTGGAGCGAACAGTTGAAAAAATTAAATTACATCACTGCCGGATCGGACCGCAAGGTGTTCTACTGCCCGAATTCGAAGCGTCTGCCGGGATTCGTTCCCGCAAGCAGCTATCACTCCTACGCCGCGGTGCTGGTGGGCTCCGGGAAATCGATTGTCGACTTCAAAGCGAAGGAGTATGCTGCGATCAGGCCCTCCGAGCTCTTTCTCGGCGGCGACGGGGCGAGCCTCTCCGCCACGGGCAGCAAGCCGGATTACCGCATGAGCTACGGAAATTATGTCTCCGGCCGTTCGCTGCCGGTTTTCTGGCACAGCGGGCGCTGCAATATGTGGATGTTCGACGGCCATGTCGATTCGATCCAGTACCATGAAATCCGCGGCTGGTCGGGCTCGAAATACAGCAAGGTCAAGCAGAATGCATCCGGGTGGGCCGGCTTCTACTACACCTTCTCCGGAGCGCTTTACGAGGATAACCTCGGAATCAACGTTCCGCTTCTGTAACAATCTGACGAAAGCGATCTTTTATGAAAACAATGTTGTTTGCAGCCGCAGCGCTGGGGGGCGCACTCCTCTCCGCCGCTCCCGTCATCGAAAAGCTGGACTATCCCGAAACCGTCCGGGCCGGCGAGCCGTTTGCGCTGTCGGTCACGGTCTCCGGCACCGGCGACGCGCCGGCAAGCTGCTCGTTCAACGGGGAAACGCGCCTCATTCCTCCGAATCTCCATCATTACGCGGCCGGGAAACTCGCGGCGAAGTATTCGAAGATCGAAGCGGATGGAGCGGTCACGGCCGGAAGCGATTACCATACGCTGCTCTCATTCCCGCTCCCGCAGGACGGCAGAAGCTACACGGTCTGGGTACGCGCTTCCGGCGGCGCCCTCTGTTTGCGCCGCCCGGAGAAGGAGCTGAAGTGGAGTTTCGGCAGGAGCGGCACATTCCGCTGGATCAATTTCGGGAGCTGGAACCGTGCGCAGGCCGGTCCGACGCTTGCGCTGATGTCCGAAAAAACGCCGTATGCGCGGGTGGAGCGGATTCTTCTGACCACCGCTCCGGCGGCGGCGTACAGGCCTGCCGGGGACGGCTCCGCGCCGAACCGGTTCGTCTGGGTGCCGGGCGTTTCCGCCGTCGGCAGGCACCGGTTCGAGGTGACGGTTTCGGCGGGCGGGGAGAGTGCGAAGCGCACGGTCGAAGTCACGGTTCTGCCGCCCGCCCGGGAGACCGGAACGCCGGTTCCCGCCGCCGCCGCGGCTTCCGGAGGGCAGCGGCGGCTCGACCTTGCGAAGCTTTCCGTCCGGGCCGCCGACTATCCGCTTTTCGACTTCTTCGGAAAAGAGTGCCGGGAGGCGCTGGAGAAGAAGCCGTTCGGCCTTTCATTCGCCCCCGGAAACATGATCGCCTTGCGCTGCAATGCATTCCCTTCGCTGCCGGATACAGTTGAAATTCCGGTCGGCGCGAAGGCCGCCGGGATCGCGCTGCTGCTTGCCGAATACTGGCAGGGCGACGTCATGCAGGAGATGGCGCATATCCGCGTCCGCTATGCCGACGGAACCGAAGTGCGCATTCCGCTGCGGGAGGAGTTCGAACTGTGCGGCAGCTTCCGCAACCGCGAGCCGCAGGCCGCGCTGTACGTCGGAACCTTTTCTTCGGGGCAGGCGGAGTTCCACCTGACGGTTCTGCCGTGGGTCAACCCGCATCCGGGGAAGGAGATCGCTTCTCTCGCATTCTCGAATATCCGCATGGTTGTCTCGAAGGAGGAAAACAAGCTGATTCCGCTGAATGTGACCGCCGAATCCTCGCAGCTTCTGCTCGGGGCGCTGCTGCTGGAGCGTTCCGCTGACGCCGGAAACCTCGCCGCGGCGGCCGGGAAAAAGTGCGAGACGCATTCCGGCACGGTCGAAGTGACCGTCGATTTCAGCTCTCCGGCGGGAAAGATTCATCCGAATGTCTTCAGCACGAACGAAACCGACGTGCAGTCCGCCGACAACCCGAAGTTCGACGAATACCTCGAAAAGATGAAGTCGGTCGGCTGCCGCCTCTATCGCTTTCACTCCGGCTGGAATCTCGAAAGCGTCTACCCGGACAAGCTTCGGAATCCGCAGTACGAAAAGCTGGCGCTGACCATATCGAAGCTCAAGAGCGCGAATCCGGAGTGGGACGTGATGATCTGCTTCAACAAGATTCCATCCTATGTGAATCCGAAAACGCCGGAGGGCCGCCGGCTGTTTGCGTCGCTCTGCGCGGATCTCGTCCGGGAGCTGAATTTGAAACGCAAGTTCGATTTGCGCTACTGGGAGATTTACAACGAAGTCTACTTCAAGAAGATCGAAGAGGACCGCTCGCTCTGGAAGATGTACAACGAAGCAGCCGCCGCAATGCGGAAGGTCGATCCATCGATCCGGATCGGCGGTTATGCCCCGTGCTGGCCGTCGGTCGGCGCGATCCGCGACTTCTACCGCCACTGCGGGGAGGAGACCGATTTCATCAGCTATCACAAGTATCTGACCGGTTCGGTCAAAACGCCGACCGCCTACCTGATGGCCGGAACCGCTTCGTTCGGGGAGGATGCCCGCGCGATCCGGGCGATGGCGGAGGAGGAACGGCCCGGCAGGCCGGTCGAGCTCGCCCTGACCGAATACAATATCAACTTCAACTGGAAGCCGCACGATCCCCGGCAGGCGAACCGGATCGGCGCGGCCTGGTTCGCCTCGGTGCTGCACCATCTGGTGAAGGCCGACGTCGAAATCGCGCAGACCTGGCATTCACGCGGCGGCGGGACGTTCGGGCTCTTTTCCGCCGACAATGAGCCGCGTCCGGCCGCGGCGGTCTTTGCTGTGGCGAACCGTTATCTGAAGGGAGAGTATCTGAAGAGTGCGACGAGTTCTCCGGAGGTGGAGTGCCTCGCCTTCCGGAATCCGGAACGGCGAGGGCTGCTGCTGGTCAACAAGAGCGACCGCGAGGTGACCGTAACGCTCGATCTGCTGAACCTGTCGCCCGCGCCGGAAACGGTGCTGCCCTCCGTGGAGTCGGTCGGCATAAGCGGCGGAAGCGTCAGCTCCGAAAAGCTGCCGGCGATCCCGGAAGAGGTCGTGCTGAAGCCCTACGGGGTATATCTGCTGGCATGGTGATTGCAATATCGTATAATATAGAGTATGTTATGTTTTGCGGCATTTTTTTTCATGGCTCGGTCTCCTTGGTTTTAACGGGTTGCGGTTATAGTTATGGTACATGGTCCGGTTTGCGCTTCACGGTTTCACGGCTGCCGGAGACGGCAGGGGGCTGACCGTGTTTTCCGCTTGACGTCCATGCGAATTGTCCGGGACTTCGCGGGGAAGATGAATTTCCCTCGCAGCTTTGTGTGTGCGGTGCCCGCTGCGTTTTTTCCGCCGGGCGGCATCGGAGGCGTTTTTCTCCTTTTTCACATACTCTATATTATGCGTAACCCTTTTACGCTGATAGAACTTCTGGTCGTTGTCGCGATCATTGCGATTCTCGCTTCGATGCTGTTGCCGGCGCTGAACCAGGCGCGCGGCCGGGCAAGGAGCACCAGGTGCGCGGGCAACCTGAAGCAGCTGGGAACCGCCGAACAGTTGTACAGCGGCGACAGTGACGGGTTCGGACTCCCGAACGTCTATGTCATCAACGGTGTCTACATCGAGGGCTGGACCGGCAACCGGGCGTACCTCAGAACGGTCGGGGTCGCCTATAACCCCAACTCTCCGGAATACTGGAGCCGCGGCTTTCTGTGTCCGGAGGCATCGATCTCGCTGAACGAGGTCGCTTCCCAGCGTGACGGCGGATACGCCAACATACGGTACTCCTACGGCCGGAACAATGAGTACGGCCCGAGCTGGAAGATTCCGGAGATACGCTGCATCAAGATCGGACGCCTGAAAAATCCTTCCGGCAAACTTCTGGTCATGGATGCCACCGACTGGAATGTCGAGTACGATAAGGCGAACAGCTATCGGCTCTACGGTGAAAAGAACCAGAACAACGGCGGTGTCAACGTCATGCCCGCCTACCGTCACGGCAACGGGCTGAATGCGGCCTTTTACGACGGGCACGTCCGCTCCCGCATCGTCTGGAACGAGATTTATGATCCGTCCGTGACGTCGCGCCCGACTTCCGACCCGACTTTGAAAACCGTCTACAACCAGTATTGGAACCTGTGGCCGAATGCCCAGTAATTACAGAGGAGAGAATATGTTGATGCGAAAGTGGATTCTTCCGTTGGCCGTGCTCGGATTGACCATCGTTGCGGCGGCGGCCGACCGGTTGCCGGAAACCTTGCGGTTCGAGCCGCAGGGACGATTCGATATCGGTCCGGTGCAGGTGTTTCTTCAGCATTTCGGGCCGGGATGGAAAGGAAGCAGCCAGTCGGCTCTGAAGCCGGCTGCCGGGTACCCGAAGCACTCCGGCGGCCGATATGAATTGCGCGGCAAACTCCCGGCCGGAGGTTCGGACAACGTATTCGATGTGATCGAGAATGTGACGGCGACTGGAGAAAATGCGTTTCGCTGTGATTATGCGCTCACGGCGGGGATTCCCATTGCGACCAATTCGCTGGCGCTGGCGGTCGATATTCCGGCCGGCCGCCCCGGCGTTGCGCTCTATGTCGGCGGCAGCGAGGTCATGCTCCCTGAAGAGGAGAACGGCGTAACCATGCTTGACCGTGAAGCCGGACAGGTCGTCATCGTCCTGCCGGAGCGGCAGATCCGGATTTCCGGCGATTTCCGGGTTCACGTGCAGGATAACCGTTCTTTCAAAATCAGTACGTTCACGATCCGGCTGATTCCGAAGGGAACCGGCCGGGAGGTGTCGGACTGGAAGCTTGCAGCGGATTTCCGGCTGTTGCCTCCCCCCTCCGGCGGGGCGTTGCCGGCCAGCCCCGCCATCGATTCTCTCGGAAACCTGACCGTCGGCAAGCTCGCGCTGCGTTGGACCTGGTATGCGCCCGACTGGCGCGGCGAGGTTCTCCGGGCGGACGATTTCAAGGCGGATGCGGGGTTTCCCCGGCTCAGCCCTGACCGGTTCGAAACCTCCGGCGAGTGGAGCGGATTCCATACCGCGGTTTCGGCGGTTGCTGCCGGGAACGGCGGAATCGCCTATTCCGCCCGCTTCAAGGCGGCTCCGCCGGTGGACACCGCAGCGCTTGCGCTGGTCATGAACATGCCGCTCGGCGAGCCGGACGATGTCCTGGTCGACGGTAAAAAGATTGTGCTGCCGAAAGAGTTCGGAGAAATCTGCATTTTCAGAGGGAAGGCCCGTTCGCTCCGGTTCGGCTGCGGCGGCAGGACCGTCACCGTCGAAGGCGATTTCACGCTGCTGATTCAGGATGACCGGGAATGGGGCAATCAGTATTACGTGTTCCGGCTCGGCGCGATTCCGTCCTCCGGAAAAATCGGTGACGCCTCCATCGACTTGCGTATCCGGGTCGAATCGCCTCGTACTGCGGCGGTCGACTTCAGAGAGGCGTTCAATATGGGGTTCAAAGACGAGAAGCTCAACGACGGGCAGGGCGGCTGGACCGACCAGGGGCCGGCCAACGATCTGCGCATGATGAAGTCGGGCCGGTTCTCCGCTCTCGGCGTCGATTTCGACATCGTCAATCCGGAACGCAACGACAGGCGCTCCTGCCTCGTGCTCTCTTCCGGGCAGCGGAAATTCCCGGCGGAGAAAAGCGTTGCGCTCGATGGAGCTGGCGAGGGGTTCCAGTATCTGTATCTGCTGCACGCTTCGGCCTGGACGCCGAAGCCGCCGAAGCCGGTCGGCATGCTCGTCGCGGAGTACGCCGACGGCGGCGCGAAGGAGTTTCCTGTGCTTGCCGGCCGCGACGTCGGCAACTGGTGGCAGCCCTACGGCGTTGCGAACGGCGCCGTCGCCTGGACCGGGGAGAACAAAGAGTCGTTTGTCGGGCTCTATCTGTCGCAGTTTCCGGTCGGCGCCACACCGTCCAGGCTGACCTTCAAAGCGGCGGACGGCGGCGAAGCTGTCTGGATGATCGTCGGCGCCACGCTCGGCGACCGCAGGCTGAATCTCCGGCAGATCGAAACTCCGTCGTATATCGTTGCGGATAAAAACTGGATGCCGGTCGAATACAACGGCAATACCGCGGCGGGGTCTCCGCTTGATTTTTCGGTCTATCTCGACGCGCCGGCCGGCAAGTACGGACCGGTGACGGTCAACCGGGCCGGACATTTCTCATTTCGTGATGCGCCGGAAAAGCGGATCCGCTTCTTCGGCCCGAACCTGGTCGGTTCCTCGAATTATCTCGACAAGGCGCTGGCCGACGATTTCGTGACCAAGGCGACCCGGCTCGGCTACAACACGGTTCGTTTTCACCACTTCGAAAACGGCCTGCTCGATCCCCGCGCGGCCGATTCGCTGACCTTCGATCCGAAGGCGCTCGACGAGTTCGACTATCTGTTCGCGGAGCTTAAAAAGCACGGCATCTACCTCTGCCTCGATCTCTACGCGAGCCGCGAAATGCGTCCGGGCGACAATGTGAAGGAACGCGAGGGTCGCACCTTTGAGCGTTACGGCTTCGAGATGAAGAGCCTGATTCCGCTCAGCAAGTCGGCGATGGCGAACTGGAAAGAGTTCGCCCGGCGGCTGCTGACTCACCGGAATCCGTACACCGGGCTGACCTACGCGGAGGATCCCGCGCTCTACTCGCTGAATCTCGTGAATGAAAATCCGCTCGTCTCCCTCTGGAACCGCAATCCGGCGCTCGTCCCGCTTTTCGAGGAAAGGTATGTCGAATACCTGAAGGAGAAAGGACTCGACACACCGGAGAACCGCGCCTCCCGCGGCGGTCTTTTCATCGAGTTCCTGAACGATCTTCAGATCAGGAGCATCGAAGAACAGAAGCGGTTCCTGAAGGATGAATTGAAGCTGACCGCGCTGGTCACCGACCTCAACATGACCAGCAAGTTCACCCTGAACGGCGTGCGGGAACATCTGGATTTCGTGGACAACCACCAGTATTGGGACCACCCCCGCTTTCCGGTGCAGCAGTGGCGGATGCCGTATCTGTTCTCGAACATGTCGTCCATCTCGCGTCTTGCGCAGAATCCGCGTTACCTGATGCCGACCCGGATCTTCGGCAAGCCGTACACGGTAACGGAATTCAACTTCTGCAATCCGAACCCGTACCGGGTCGAGGCGGCTCCGCTGATCGGCGGCTATGCCGGGCTGCAGGATTGGGACGGCCTCTACCGGTTCGCCTGGTCGCACAGCCGGGACAATATGAAGAAGGTCGATGTGCCGCGCGGCTTCGACGTCGTCAACGACCCGCAGGCGCAGCTGGCGGAGCGCATCATTTACCTGCTTTTCATGCGCGGTTATGTTCGTCCGGCCGGACCGGCCTTCGCCTTCAGCTGCACGCCGGAACAGCTCCGCGCGCTGGCGGGGCCTCCGGGGAATGACGGTGATTATCCGGCGGCGTTCACCGAACTCGGCCTCTACGGCCGGATCGGCACGCTCTCTCCCGCCGTTTCGTTCCCCGGCGTGCAGAAGGTCAATGCACTCAATGACAACTGGGAGAAGCAGCTTCCCGCCGCCGCCCGCGCCGCTCTCGGCAAGCTCGGAAAAACCGGAGTCATCACGAGCGCCGGCGGACAGATCACGCTCGATTCGAAGGCGAAGACGCTGAAGATCGTCGCTCCGCAGTGCGAAGTGCTGACCTTCAGCGGCACGATGGCGGGCCGGGTCATGCATCTTGCCGGCGCCGACCGTTATCAGACGGCCGCGTTGCTGTCGCTCGACGGCAAACCGCTGGCCGAAAGCGGCAGGCTTCTGTTCATTCAGATGCCGAACCTCGGCGCGACCAGGCAGAAGTTTGCGAACGAGCGCCGCAACCTGCTCGAAAGCTGGGGAGAGCTGCCGATCCTGCTCGAAAAGTGCCGGGCCGACGTCGAACTTGCTCTGCCGCGGATGAAGGTCGAAGCGTTGAAGTTCGACGGCTCCCCGAACGGCAGCGTCCCGTCGACTTATGAAAACGGCAGGCTCCGTTTTACGGCGGACACCGCTTCGCGTCCGGGCGGCGTGATGGTCTATCTGCTGACCCGCTGACCGCAGCGCAAAACTCCCGGAGATGGACAGACCCTGTCCTCCTCCGGGAATTTTTTTGTCCGAACGGTTACCGTCCGTCCGGCAGGGCCTGGCCGGGCAGGATACCGGCATCCTGTCCCCGGACGGTGACGGCGACCTTGCGTTCGCGCCACTCTTTCGGGGTCAGGAGCCGCCACTCCGGCAGCTCGTCGGCATAGACGGTCAGCGGTTCATTCGGAACGGTGATTGAACCGTCGGAATTCGGGGGGACCGGGTCGAGCCGCCAGCTGACGGCCTCCCTGACGCCTCGCCAGCCGGAGACGTTGACGCTGTGGGCCTTCTGGCTCGAATGCATCCCTTCCTCCGCGCGGTCGAGCGCCCAGCCGACGATGGCGTAGCGGGGGCCGTAAGCGTCGTCGGATTCTTTTTCGAGCACATACGCTTCAAGCCCGGTTGCCGGATCGGCCATGCCGACGAGCTTCCGGCCGCGCATCGCGTCGGTCGAGGCGGCGTAGGCGAGCAGCCGGAGCTTCGGCTGCCAGTTCAGGTCGAAGAGTCCGGAGTAGAGCAGATTGCCGACCTCCTGAAAATCGCGGGCGAGGAAGTAGGTCACACTCTCCATATCCTGCAGGAAGAGATTGCGCGCAAAGAGCTTCATAAGGTCGCCGGGGTGGCCGTAACATGACTCTTCGCTGTTATGAAGCGGTTTGGGTGCGAAGCCGCGTTTTGCGCGTTCGGCGCGCATCCAGTCGGCGAAGCCCCATTTCGGCGGACTCCAGGTGTAGTGCAGCGAATAGGCGTCGAAGCAGCGGTCGGCTCCGGCGTCGAAGGCGCGTTCGACCCAGGCGCGGCCGCGCCCCTCGGCCCGGTCCCGCTCGACGCTGGACCAGGTCGCGCTGAAGCCGAGGAACGGGAATTTGCGGTTCGGGTAGGCCCGCTTGAGCGCGTCGCAAGTCATCTTCGCCTCTTCGACATAATCCTCCGGCGTACTGTCGCCGACCCACCAGACATGCGAGGCGTCCACTTCGTTCGCAAGCTCGACCGAGTGGATCATTTCTTCCGGGACATGGCGGAAGAGTTCATCCAGATAGTCGCGGTAGAGTCCGTAATACTCCGGCTTGCAGGCCGCGAGCTTGTTGCCTCTGCCCTTGCCGTACTGAGCGGGCGCGAAGCCCATGGTCAGCATGAGTTTCATGCCGTGCTTCCGGGCGAGCGACATTTCATAGTCGAGCTGGCGGTAGTCGAAGGTGCCGGGGACGTTGCCGAGCCGGTGCCAGCAGGGTTCGGCGGTACGCAGGAATTCGACGCCGGCCCGGGCGAGCAGATCGAGCGCCGCAGCGGTCCGTTCCTCGTCCGCGCCGACCTGCACGAACGGCTTTTCGATGCCGTGCAGCCCGAAGCGCAGTTGTTTGCGGCTTCCGATGGCCGAGGGGGCGGGCAGCGGGCGCGCCTTCATCTTGCGCAGGACCTCGGCGGTGGTTTCCGGATTCCACTCCTCGTTGGTTTCGGCGAGCTTGGCCGGATAAGTCTGCATCTGGATGTCATAGATCGCCTTGCGGAAGTTCGCCTTCCGTTCCTCCGGAGTCGCGCCCTTCGGAACGCCCTGCCACGGGGAACCCGGCGGACGGTTGCCGCGCGGCGCCCAGGCGGGGTCGGCGGTCAGCGCGATTGCGTCGAGAAAAACGCGGATGTTGTCCGTGTTGCCGCGCGGGCGGTCGGCGATGACGCGCAGCGTGTGTTTTCCGGCCTTCGTGAAGTTCTTTACGCCGGCTTTGGTCCAGAAGAAGTAGGCGCGGGGATGGTCGAAGCCGTACGGCGGACTGTACGGTCTGCGTCCGGCCAGGTCGATTGCCGGCTCGTCGTCCCACCGGATCGAACAGGGGGAGGCCCAGCCCGCGTTGAACGGTGTGGCGGCGATCCAGACGTGGTAGGCGCCCGGAGCCGGGATGTTGAAGTCGTACTGCGCGTAATATCCTTCCGGCGCCTTTTCGGCATCCGCTTTGCGGTCGATGTTGAAGTACATGCCGCCCGAGGCGCCCTGTCCTTTTTCATTCAGGAAGGGGACGTTGGCGCGCACGCCGAGATTGCTTTCATCGGGCAGTTCGGCTTCGCGCCAGACCAGGGTCCCTTTCGGCGGCGCGGGAAGGGCGCCGGGGGAACCAGCCGGGCTGTTTCCGGCCGGGAGCTGGTTCAGGTCGGAGGTAAGCGCCAGCGCGTCGATGAAAACCACAACCTTCGAATCGGAGGCGCGGGGGGTGCCGGTCTCGATGCGGAGCGTATAGGTTCCGGCGGCGGGGAAGTCGCGCGTTCCGGCGTCGTGCCAGAAGAAGAACTGTTCGTTTTTTCCGCGCCCGTAGGGGACGCCGCGGTATTTTTTCCCGGCCATGTCGGTCCGTTCCGGCCGGTCGAGCCAGCCGATCGAATAGGGGGAGGCCCAGCCCGTCACCAGCGGAGTCGAGGCGATCCAGAGCCGGTAGGAGCCCGGTTCGGCCACTTTGAACTCGTATTCCGCGAAGCGCGGCGCTTCTTTGCCGGAGGCGTCGGCGCGGTCGTTCTTCAGGTACAACCCGCCGGAGGCCCCGGCGGCCCTGCCGTCGGAGAGCGGGGCGACGCCCGGCGAGAAGCTGGTGTTCCGGGCTTCTTCGCCTTCGACCCAGATCACTCCGGCGCCCGAAAGCACCGGTGCGGAAAACAGCAGCAGGGCTGCCGCCATGGAATGAATCAGCCGCATGGGATTCCTTTCAATCAATTGTTATCGGAGGTGTTCCAGTTGAAACCGAGTTTGCCCCAGTAGGCGTGGCCTTTTTTCGCCCGGGCCTGGCTCATCAGGGTAGGCCCGACATAATCGACATGCCCGTCGAGAAAACAGAGGTTGATTCCGTCCGAGTGGCCGTATCCGGTTCCGAAAAACGCCTTTCCCCCCGAAACTTCCGCCGGAATCTGGGTGTACGTGTAATGGGCGACGACTCCTTCGTCCGGGGCTTTCGGCATATTGCCGTCGAGCACGAGCACGGTTTTGGCCGGGTGCTTGAACTGACCCCGCTTTCCGTATTTCCGCGTTGTCCGCTGCTGGGACAGATTGACGTTCTGTCCGTAGCTGAGGCGGGCGTTGTCGCCGAACTTGAACGAGGTCTCGTGCAGCGCGACGAAGTCCTTCATCGATTTGCTGTTCTCCTCGGTGGAGGCCGGGCAGAAAAACGCTTTGCCATTGGCGTTTTTGCCCATGTAAGGCGCCAGCGAGGTCGGCCAGACAATGTTGCCGGGCCAGCGGATTCCGGCGGCGATATAGTCGTTGTAGTCGTCGCTGTAGCCGATATGGCCGAAGGCGATCTGGCGAAGGTTGCCGGAGCAGGAGCTTTTCTTCGCCGTCGACCGCGCCCGCTGGAGGGCCGGGAGAAGCATCGAGGCGAGGATCGCGATGATTGCAATGACGACAAGCAGTTCGATCAGCGTGAAACGGGTTTTTCTCATGATAAAGCCTCTTGTGGTTGGTTGGGCGTTGTTTCTCGTTCGATCAGCTCCGGAGCGATGCGGACCAGCTGCCGCCGGTAGTCGGAGCTGCTGAAGATCCGGTAAATCTCCCCGGCCATCTCCGCGACCGGCAGCCGGACCGTGGTCGGCGCGACGAGATCGAATCGGTCGCTGTAACCGTCCACGCCGGTTACGGCGATCTCCTCCGGGACCCGGATTCCGGACAGCCGCAGTTCGATCGTGACCAGCTGGGCGATGCGGTCGTTGTAGCAGACGATCGCCTGCGGACGCTTCGCCGGGTCGCGCAGAGTCCGCACGTAGGCGCGGCACTCTTCAGCGGAGGCGAAGCTGACTTCTCCGGCGAGCTCCATGCCGGAGTGCTCCCGGACGGCGCTTTCGAGGTGGGTATGGCGCCAGCGGCTCGAATTGTTCCCGCGTCCTCCGATACCGGCGTAACACAGCTTCCGGAGCCCGCATCGCGCCAGCAGTCCGCAGATCTGCCGCATGACCTGCCCTTCGTCGAAGCTGATGGCGGCTGAGTAATCGAAATCCGGCTCGCGGTTCCGGATGTTGATGATCGGGATTCCGCACCGGCCGAACTGTTTGCGCAGGTCCGCGTTGCTCTCCTCATCGACCCAGGAGATGACGACGCAGTCGACGCGCCGGATCAGGAAGCGGTTCAGAATCTCACGCTCGCGTTTCTCGTCTTCGTCCGATGACTCCGAGATGACGAGGTAGCCGTTGTCGACGAAGAGCCGGCTGCACGCCGCGATCAGCTGCTGCGACATGGCCGACCGGTTCGATTGCAGCAGCAGCCCGATATTGCGGCTGCGGCCGGAGACCAGCGTGCGGGCGAGGTCGTTCGGGATGTAGCCGAGTTCCTCCGCCGCCGCCAGGATTTTGTTTTTCGTCTTTTCGCTGATGCCGACCGTCGTCTTTTTTCCGGGATTGAAGGCGGCGTAGACCGCGACGCGCGAGACACCCGCGTGTTTGGCAAGCATTGCCGCCGTCACCTGCTGTCCCTGCCGGGTATTGTCAATCATGATAGGAATCCTGTTATTGTTTGTGCCGATCCGGCAACCGGTAAAAGGATGAGCCGGAAAATAACTGTTATAGCTCGTGCTATATTTGCGATTTTTAAAAACAGCATGAGCGAAAAAATGGTTTCATAGCTCGTGCTATATATTATTATGATGCATTTTGATGAAAATGTCAAGTGCCGCGGGCGAAAAAAGCATTTTTTTTCGGCTGCGGCATATGGGGATGAACTCCGGAGGGTGCGGAAGGAGTCCATGCCGCAATCAGCGCTGCTGTTGATTGAAGAAAGAAAAGCAGAAGATTTTATGCGGGAACCTGCTTGGAACATTCCTGTTATTCAAAATTCCGTTCCGGTATTGTTTGATTATATGACAGAAGCCATAATCAGGAAAAAATGACCGGCTCCGGCCGGATCATTCACATTGATGAACGGCTTGCCGAAGTGAAAGCCGTTCAGGATAAAGAAATGCAGGAATAAAAAACGGGAACAGATCTAGTTTCCGGAAGGAGTACCGGTTCCGGACCCCTGAACCTCAGCGGGAATCGCTGCGCAGGCGAAGCGCACGAGGCGGGCAGTCGCGGGCGTCGCCGCCGCATGGTTCGAGTGGCGGATGCCGGGGGCCCAGAGTATTGTTCCGGCATTCGTGCGCAGGACCGGAAGCGGGCTGCCGGCCGGGATCTTCCGGTCGCAGCGCAGCTTTTTGAGCGGTTTCGGCTTTGCTTCTCCGAAGGGGACGAGGCGGTCGCCGTCGCGGCGCCGGTCGAGGATCAGTTCGTCCGGCAGCGCATCCGCGTCGAACAGCGCTTCGTAAAGCGTGACCGGCCCCGCCGCGGAAACGGTTTCGACGGTGAGGCGGAAGCCGTTCCACACCGTCTCCGGGAGCTCGCGCCAGCGCCAGGCGGCCGGGTTTGCCGGGGAATTCCGCAGGAACGAGACGGATTCATTCCGCAGGGCGAGCGTGCGTTCCGCGTCAACCGGCAGCAGCCGGAGCTCGGGGGAGGGGACGGAGAGCATCGCTTCGAACCGGTCGAGGAAGCTGCGGTTCGGCACGAAGTCGCGCCCCGACTCCGCCGCGAGGAACCGCCGCAGCAGCCGCACCCGCATGGCGGGGGGCTGCCGGCGCCAGAAACCGAACGGAATTTCAACTGTCCCTGCGATTTCGTTCCAGCGCCGGTCGGCCTCGGCCTCAAGGAAAACGGCGTCGTCCGCCAGCGCGTCGAGCGAGCGGAAGAGGCCGCTTTCGCTCCCCGGCGTCAGATCGTACAGGGCGGGCAGAATCCGGTTGCGGAGCGCGTTGCGCGTCAGCGACTCGTCGGCGTTGCTCGAATCGACGGCCCAGCCGGAGATGCCGTTGTCGCGCAGGAAGGCTTCGATTTCACTGCGCCGGAACCGCAGCAGCGGCCGCAGGAACGTCACTCCTTCGACCCGGGAACGTTCGCGCAGCGGGACGAGGCCGGACGCATTCGAGCCGCGCAGCAGCCGCAGCAGCAGCGTTTCGGCCCGGTCGTCGGCGTGATGCCCGAGGATGACCGCGGCATCGTGACGGTTCCCGGCAAGCCGCTTCCAGACGTCGAGGCGCGCGTTCCTGGCCCGCGCTTCGAGGTTCGGGCCCGGAGCGAGATGCAGCTCGACCAATCGGAATTCGATGCCGTGCGCCGCGGCGAACCGGGCGGCATCGCGCGCTTCGCCGCGTGACTCTTCGCCTCGCAGCCCGTGGTCGAAATGGACGGCGGTGAGGCGAAAGCCGATGCGTTCCCGGTAAAGCCGGGCGGCAAGCAGAACCGCCGTGCTGTCCGCCCCGCCGGAGAAGCCCGCGTAAAGCGTTCCGCCCCGGAAAGATTCAAAAAGTTTGCCGCAAATTTCGAGATTCATTTGTAAAGCGTCCGTTTCAGTTATAATATATATGACAGGAAAGAGAACGCAAGGAGTTTCAAGATTTATCATGGCTTATATTGTTGTCGCGACGAGCAATGCGCATAAGGTGGAGGAGTACGCGAAACTCCTGGAAGGGCAGAAGGTCGAACTGAAGTCCCTGCTCGATTATCCGAATTTCCCCGGCGTCGAGGAGGATGGCGCGACGTTTCGCGAAAATGCCGCGAAGAAGGCGCTGGCCGCCTGCAGGTACTGCGACGTGCCGGCGTTTGCCGACGACTCCGGGCTCGAGGTCGAGGCGCTCGAAGGCCGCCCCGGCATCTTCTCGGCTCGCTACGCGCCGACCGACAAAGAGCGGATTGCGAAGCTGCTCGAGGAGCTGAAGGATAAGGAGAACCGCCGCGCCCGCTTCGTCTGCGCGATCGCAATCGCGATCAACGGCGAGGTGATCGAGACCTTCGAGGGAGAGGTGAAGGGGAGCATCGTCGACGCGCCGCGCGGCGCGGACGGCTTCGGGTACGACCCGATTTTCCTGCCCGACGGCTACGACCAGACCTTCGGCGAAATGCCGCAGGAACTCAAGAACCGGATCAGCCACCGGGCGGCCGCGTTCAAGATGGCGCTGAATTTCGTGGAAGACGAGATGTCGGTCCTGGACGACGATTTCGATCTTTGATCCCGTAATTGCATTTTGCGGGAACGCATGATATATTAACGCGTTCGGGATTTTTATTTAATCATATTTCGATTGCAGGTCAATGGAACACGGTCAATATCTTTTCGCCGGCGACGCTTATGATACGCCGGAAAGTATGCGGAAGTCCATGCTTTACCGTCTGTCGCTCGGCAGCCGCTGGTACTTTTATCTGAACAACTTCGGCATATTTGCACGGACCGGACGCTGCGGCCGGCGCGGGCGGCTCGACAAAGAGCGGCAGATTTATTACTCCAACAAAAACTTCCGCCTGGTCGAGAAGTGCGGCGGCAGGATCCACCTGCGCGGTCTGGAAAATCTGCGCGATGTCTCCGGCGAGCCGGTGGTCCTGATCGGCAACCATATGAGTCTGCTGGAAACCGCGCTTTTCCATGCGGTCGCTCGGGAGTATCTCGATTTCACGTTCGTCATCAAGCAGTCGCTGCTGACGGTGCCGTTTTTCCGGGATATCATGCGGTCGCTCGGGGCGATTCCGGTCGGCCGGGAGAACCCGCGCGACGACCTGCGCGCCGTGCTCGGCGACGGGAAAAAGGTGCTGGAATCCGGCCGGTCGATCATCATTTTCCCGCAGTCGACCCGCAGCGAGACGTTCGACGCGGCGAAGTTCAATTCCATCGGGATCAAGCTGGCGAAGTCGGCCGGCGTCCGGGTGCTGCCGTTCGCCCTGAAAACGGATTTTCTGGGCAACGGGAAATATTTGCGGGATATGGGGCCGGTGCGGCCGAAGCGCGGCGTCTATTTCGAGTTCGCGCCGGCGCGCGCCGTCGAAGGGAACGGCCAGGCCCTGCAGCAGGAGATTATCGGGTTCATTCAGTCGCGTCTGGCCTCCTGGCAGGCGATGGATTCCGAGCAATAAGGGAGAGAAGGGAAGAAGATGAGCAACGTTTCGATTCCGGAGAAGATGCTGGCGTGGCCGCTGTTCGGGGCGGGGATGGAAAATTTCGGCGTGAACGACTGTCCCTGCACGATTCCGGTGCCCGAGATCGGGCCCGATGAGCTTCTGGTGCGGATCGATGCGATCGGTCTTTGCTTCTCCGATGTCAAACTGATCCGGGCCGGCGAGGCGCATCCGCGCGTGATTTCGAAGGATCTGAAGAAGGACCCGGTGATTCCGGGCCACGAGGCGGTCATGACCGTCGTGAAGGTCGGAGACAAGGTCGCCGACAAGTTCGATGTCGGCCAGCGCTTCATCATTCAGGCCGACGTGTATGTGAACGGCAGGGGATTCGCCTACGGTTACGCGATCAACGGCGGCATGGAGCAGTACAGCGTGATCGACCAGCGCATCCTGAACGGGGACGAAGGGTGCTATCTGCTGCCGATCTCCGACGATATGCCGTCCGCCGTCGCCGCGCTGCTTGAGCCGTGGACCTGTGTGCAGGCCAGCTATATGATCGAAAACCGCACAGCCCCGCTGCCGAACGGCCGGGTCTTCATCGCGGCCGGCGACAATCAGATTTACGGCGCCGGCGAAGCGCTGAAGAAGGCGGCTCCGGCCAGCGTGGTCGGCTTCGGGCTGGCCCCGGAGGCGGTTGAAGCGCTGAATGCCGAGCTCGGCGTCAAAATGACGCTGGTGGACGAAATCCCGTCCGGCGTCCAGTTCGATGACATTTTTCTCTGCAATCTTCCTGCCGAGTTCGCGGAACCGGCGGCCAAGCTCGGCAGCCGCGGCGCGGTCACGAGTTTCATCGGCGACTACGCCGGCCGCAGCGGCATGTTCGACGTCGGCCGGATTCATTATGAAGGCTTTTTCTATCAGGGTGCGCCGGGGACCGTCCTGTCGGCAGCCTACGGCCGGAATGTCCGCAGCAAAGTGAAGAAGGGCGGCACGTGCTGGCTGCCCGGCGGAGCCGGCGCCATGGGCCAGATGCATACGCAGCTGGCGGTCGAGAATCCGGAGGGGCCGGCGCGCATTCTCGTGACCGATATGGATTCATCCCGCATCGCGAACGTCGAACGGCTGCTCGCCGAAACGATCGCGGAACGCGGCATCGAATTCAAGGCCGTGAATCCGTCGTCGCTTTCGAAAGAGGAGTTCGACGCTTTGCTGCGCGAATTCGCTCCGGAGGGATTCGACGACATCATCATGCTCGTGCCGGTCGTGCCGGTGCTGGCCCACGCCGCGAATTATCTCGGCGAAGACGGCCTCATGAACATCTTTGCCGGGATTCCGGCCGGAGTCGAGGGAATGCTCTCGATCGACGGCATGGTGAACCGCGGCTGCCGGTATATCGGTTCGAGCGGCAGCCGCACCGAGCACCTGCGCCACACGCTCGTGCTGGCGGAGACCGGGGAGCTGAATCCGGTGACCGCGCTTGCGGCTGTCGGCGGCATGAAGGCGCTGAAGCAGGGGCTTGAGGCGGTGATGAATGCGAAGTTCCCGGGCAAGACTGTGATTTTTCCGAATGCGCCGGATATGCCGCTGACGCCGGTCAGCGAGATTGCGAAGCTCGGTTCCGCCGTGGCCGGCACGCTCGACTGCGGCGGCTGCTACACCATGGCGACCGAATTGGAGCTCAAGCGCCTCTATGAGAAGGAAGGATGACGCGATTGCTCTCGGCTAAAGGAAAATTTCTGCTTGCGGCCTTTGCGCTTGCGGCGGCGCTGGCGGCGCCGCTGCAGGCTGCGAGCCTCGGCGCTTCGAAGCTGAATTTCGCCTCCTTCAAGGAGTTCAATGCGGACAGCTGGCAGTTTGTCGGGCAGAACATCGTGGCGAAAGGGGTCTATATTCCGGCCGGCGATCTGGAGATTTATGCCGACCAGGCCACGATCAACATCGAAAGCAGGGATATCGAGGCGGTCGGCAATGTCCAGGTCTACCGCTGGGAAAATTCGGGCGGCGTGGTCGATATGGCGAAGCTCGCCCGGATTCAGAATACGCCGAACTGCAGTGTGACGCTTCTCGGCATCACCGGTGACGTCTGGGGAGATTTGTCGGTTCAGGTCAGCATTTCGATGCTTACCGACAACATCAAGGCGCAGCGGCTGGTCGGCAATCTGGACAGCGGATACTTTCAGTTTGAGGACGCCCAGTTCCGGTTCAAGACCTACGTCTGCCGGGCCGAGCGGGGCGAACGCAAGCCGGACGGCATCATCACCGTTAAAAACGCCGAGATCAGCTCCTGCAATTATCTGGAGGACGACAACGGCCACTATTCGATCGGCTGTACCGAGGCGCAGTTTACGCCGCATACGACCGAGTTCTACGGCATGGAGACGATCGACACCGATGTCGGTGATCACACCGTCTTCCTGACCAACGGATTCTGGAAGGTTTACGGAGTGCCGGTGCTCTGGCTGCCGGTTTTCTACAAGCCGAAGGACGAATCGCTGGGGCTGTTCAGCATCCAGTGGGGCGAAGCGTCGGACTGGGGCTATTACGTGATGCTTTCGAAGCGGTTCGACTTCAGCGAATACCCGTATGCGTCGGTCAAGCTGCTCGGCGACTATTATTCGAAGCGCGGCTACGGCTACGGCGCCAAGGCCGACTTCGAGACGGACAACTCGCGGACCGAGATCTTCGGCTACGGCATCTGGGACTTCGACCCGAACAAGACGGATGACTACGACAAATACCGCATCAGGGTGCCGAAGGGACGTTACGACTTCCGGATTTCGAATGTGACGCACATCACTCCGCGCCTTGATTTCCGCGGTGCGCTGGAGGTCATCAGCGACCCCTATTTCACGCGGGACTTTTTCTCGGGACGCTACAACCGCAATCCGCAGCCGGCGACCTATATGTCGCTCGAACAGCAGTTCGACCATTTCAGCGCCTCGCTTTATGTCCGGCCGAAGGTCAACAGCTTTTACACGACCGTTCAGCGGCTGCCGGGTTTTCGCCTTGATGCGCACCGCCAGCAGATCCTCAACACGAACTTCTACTACCAGGGCGATCTTTCGATGGATTACATGAAGATGGACTGGATCAAGTTCGATTGGGACACCAAACGGTATCCGAACGAGAAGTTGAAGAATTATTCGAGCTTCCGTCTCGATACGACGCACTTCCTGTATTTTCCGCTCCGTTTCGACTGGCTGACGCTGGTGCCGCGCGCCGGCCTCAAGCTGACCGCCTATTCCAACACGTCGAAGGAGAAGGTGACGGTCGAGGACCTCAATACGCTGTTCCAGGCCGCCGACCCGCAGAATACGCGGGGGATGCTGCTGCACAATTATGACGACAAGGGCAAGGCGAAGCTGCGGTTCGCCGGGGAAATCGGCGTGGAGGCTTCCACGAAAATCTATAACTCCTGGCAGGATGTCCGCAGTTCGTTTCTGGCGCTGGATGGTCTGCGGCACGTGATTCGGCCGTATATCAATTACACGCTGATTCCGAAGCCGAACGTGAAGCGCGACCATCTTTATTACTTCGACGACATCGACCGGATCGATGAGCAGCATTTCATCCGCTTCGGCCTGGAGAACCGTCTTCAGACCCGGGACGGCAGCTCGATCCGCGACTACTTCACGATGGAGAACTACTGGGATCTGCATATGCGCAAGGAGGAAGGCTTCAGCCAGATCGGCGATTTCTGCACGATTCTGAGCTCGACGCCGTTCAAGGGCTTCACGGTTTCCACGCTGTTTTCGATCGACGCCGGGGGCAACAACGGCAAAGTGCCGGAGACGGTCCGCGACGGCCGCGACGCCGGGCATCCCGGCATCAACCTCAAGTGGCTGAACCGCTGGAATATTTCGCTGAAGTATTCGCCGGCGGACGATTGGGATTTCACGTTTTCCTACGTCTACCACCGCCCCTATGCGTCGCGCAGCGCCTATTCGATGGGGTCCACGCTGACTCAGCTTGACGCCGGTTCGTTCTTCAACAAATATTTCAGCGAGCACACGGAGCAGTTCCAGTTCAGCGTCCGGCTGCCGATCACGCCGGACCGCCGGACCTTCGCGTCGTACGCGATGTCTTACGATGTCCAGGAGGGGTATATCGATGTCCACACGCTGCAGGTGGTCCGCAACTTCCACTGCTGGGAGGTTGCCGCGGGTTTCCAGTGGGAGCGGGATACCGATGACGACCGCTATAAGCAGAGCTTTCTTTTTTCGATCTATCTGACCGGGTTGACCGGGCCGCTGCAGAGCGGCCAGAATTCGATCCTGACCCGGGCGGACAACGCGATGCGGGCGCCCGGCTCGTCGCGCGGCAGTAAATTCTGGAGCAATTGACCATGTATATCGTAACGGGAGGCGCCGGCCTGATCGGCAGCGCCGTCGTCTGGGGCCTGAACCGGCGCGGCATCGAAGACATCCTGGTGGTGGACCACCTCGGGAATTCGGACAAATGGAAGAATCTCTCGGCGCTCTCCTTCTCCGACTATATGGAGAAGGAAGCGTTCCGCTCCCGGCTTGCCGCCGGCGGTTTCAACGGCGCCCGCATCGAGGGCGTGATCCATATGGGGGCCTGTTCCTCGACCATGGAGCGGGATGCGTCATACCTGATCGACAACAATTACCATGCGACGAAAGAGCTGGCCGAATACTGCCTTGCCCGGAACATCCGTTTTCTCTATGCGTCGAGCTGTGCGACCTACGGCGACGGCAGCCGCGGCTACGTTGACGACGAGTCGCGGATCGAGGAGCTGCGGCCGATGAACATGTACGGCTACTCGAAGCAGCTTTTCGACCTCTGGGCGAAGCGGCACGGCGCGCTTGCGTCGATCACCGGCTGCAAATTCTCGAATGTCTACGGGCCGAACGAGCGGCACAAGGGGGATATGCGCAGTGTCGTGCTGCGTGCGTTCGAGCAGATTTCGGCGAGCGGAAAGCTGAAGCTGTTCCGTTCCTACCGCCCCGAATATGCCGACGGCGAGCAGATGCGCGACTTCCTTTATGTGAAGGATGCGGTGGATATGGTCCTCTTCCTCTTCGAGCATCCGCAGGGAGCCGGAATCTACAACATCGGCAGCGGCCGGGCCGAAACCTGGAACGCGCTTGCCGCCGCCGCCTTCGAAGCGCTCGGCAAGCCGGTCGACATCGAGTATATCGATATGCCGGAGAATCTGCGCGACCGTTACCAGTACTATACGAAAGCCGAGATGAACAAACTCAGGGCGCTCGGCTACGGGCGCGAGGCGACGAGCCTGCGCGACTCGGTGATCGATTATATCCGCAACTATCTGGTTCCCGGCCGGTATCTGGGCGACGAATGCGAAAGGTGAACTCCGACACGGCAACGCATGTGCTTGCCGACGCCTGCCGGGTGCTTGCATCGGTCGGGGCGGGAGAACGGAGCCTTGACGATGCGCTCGATTCGGCGCTCGACTATCCGGAGCTGCGGCGGACGACCGGCAGTCTGCTCTTTTTTTATTTCCGCCGCAAGCGGTTTGTGGACAAATGGATCGATACGCTTGCCTGCCGTCCGCCGCGTCCGCGTCTCCGGCGGCTGCTCGCCGCCGTGCTGACCCAGATTCGTTTTCAGAGCGGAATCGTTCCCGAATCGGCGGCCAATGTCGCTGTGGAGCTGGCCAAATCGGCCGGCAATGCGAACGAAGCGAAGTTCGTGAATGCCGTGCTGCGCCGCGCTGTGCGCGAGCTGCCGCCGGTTGATGACGCGCCGGAGGAAGTTCTGCCTCCTGCAGTTCTGAAGCGCTGGCGCGGCCGTTATTCGCCGGAAGAGCTTGCTGCGATGTGCCGGGCATTCCTGTCTCCGGCGCCGTTCACGTTCCGCGCGGAACGGGGATTCGAGCCGCCGCCGGAGTGGGAGGGTACGGCGGTTCCGTGCCGCGGGCCGTTCCGCTTCTTCGAAAGCCCGAAGCCGGGTCTGGTGCTCGATTCCGAGGCGATGCGGGAAGGGCGGATTTACATTCAGGACCCGGCGACAACGCTCGCCGCGTCTCTGCCCGGCATGGAGCCGGTCCGCCGTATTCTCGACGTCTGTGCGGCGCCGGGCGGAAAATCGCTGCTGCTGAGCGAGCGGATGAAGGCGGGAACATCGCTCGTCGCCGCTGACCGTTCGGCGCGGCGGCAGGAGCAGACGAAGGAGAATTTCCGCCGGCGCGGACTCGATTTCGCGGTGATCACGGCGGAGCCGCGGGAGCTGGCCGGGGAGTTCGATCTGGTGCTGGCCGATGTGCCGTGCTCGAACACCGGCGTTTTCCGCCGCCGTCCCGACGCCTTGTGGCGGTTCGGCGCGGCGGAACTGCGGAAGATCACGGTTTTGCAGCATTCGATTCTCGATGCCGCGGCGGCGCGGGTCGCACCGGGCGGGCAACTGGTCTACAGCACCTGCAGCATCGAGCCGGAGGAGAATGAGCAGCAGGCGGAACGTTTTCTGGCGGAGCATCCGGATTTTACCCGGATGGCGTCGGAACAACTGCTGCCGTCCGTCGAAAGCGACGGCGCTTATGCGTGCCTGCTGCGGCGGAGCGCGCAGAGCATGCCCACATAGTCGAGCATGACTTTGGCCGACAGCTTGCTTTTGCCGTGCTCGCGCAGCCCGAAGGTGATTCCGTGCTCGACCACGCGGCACGGTTCGGGGGAGTTGGTCAGCACGTAAAGCAGCTCGAGCATGATTTTGAAGCCTTTCGGGCTGAGCTGCGGCGCCGCCCGCTCGAATGCCTCGCGGCGCAGCGCGAAAAATCCCGACATCGGGTCCTTGACCCGGACGCCGAGGATGATATGCGCCATCGCCGCCGCGGTCCGGCTGACCAGAACGCGGAACGGATTCCATTTTTCCCGGAAGCCGCCGCCCCGGACGTAGCGCGAGCCGATCGCGAAATCGTGCGTTTCAAGCTCGCCGAGCAGACCGGCCAGGTCGGCGACGTCGTGCTGGAGATCGCCGTCCATGCAGCAGAGAAACTCCCCCTGCGCCGCCCGGAACCCCTTGACGATGCTCGGGCTCAGCCCCGGTTCGCCGTCGTTCAGGATGGCGCGGACATTCGGATGGCCTTCCGCCGCGTAGGCGTTGACCGCCGCAGCCGTGCCGTCGGGGGAGTTTTCGTCGGCGACGATGATTTCGTAGTTTTCAAGGCCGCTTTTTTCGATGCGGCCGATGAGGAGCAGGATGTTCTCCCGTTCATTCAGCGTCGGAACGACAATGGAATATCTGATCATGGTCCCGCTCCTCCCGTTCGGATGTTACGCCGGTTTGACGACGGTGACGGTCGACGATTCGCGCAGCGGAGTGACCGCTTCGCGGTAAGCGGCCATGTGCGGCGTGGCGAGATGCGCCTTCAGGTGTTCCGGCGACTTCCAGGTTTCGAGGATGGTGACCGCGTTCGGGTCGGCCGGAGCGCCGACGCCGGCATCCGCGTCGAGACAGGCCTCATAGCGGATGCAGCCGTCTTCGGCGAGCACGTTCGGAATGTTGTCGTTCAGAATCTGCAGGAATTTTTCGAGGCTGCCTTCCTTGATGACGCAGCGCGCAATGACGTGAACCATGTGTGTAACCCTTATTTGATGTTGATGAAAAGTCCGGCGAGCGGGAGCTTCTGCTCCTGTGCGCTCCGGACCGCTTCCCGGGCGACGGTGACCGCGCCGAGGTAGGAAAAATGCGTATTGTCCTTCGCTCCCTTCGGATAGCCGGGGTATTCGCCGGAGGCGACGATCGTGAAATATTTGACGGTTCCCTCCACCCCTTCGGCGAGGAACAGCTTTTCCGTGGCGGCGTTCAGGTCGAGGACCGCCGTTCCGGTCTTCCGCCCGACCTCGCGGACGACTTCCGGATATTCGGCGAGACTCCGGCGGAATACCCCGTTCGGGAAGCTCCGGCGGTTGACCGGCGTGCAGAGTACCGGCGTCGCCTGTTCGGCCCGGACCTCCTGCACGAATTTTTCGAGGTTGGCCCGGTAGTCGGTTCCGGCTTCGGCGTAAAGAGCCGGCCGGTCTTTCTTCTGGTCGTTGTGGCCGAACTGGATCAGCACGAAATCGCCCGGTTTGAGCTGGGCGAGCAGCTTTTTCCAGCGTCCCTCGTCCTGAAACGACTTTGTGCTGCGGCCGCCGACCGCGAGGTTGCGCACGGTGACGCCGGGCTTGCAGAAGTCGCGCAGCGCCTGGCCCCAGCCGGTCATCGGCGCCTGTTCGGGCTTGTAGTCGCAGACGGTCGAATCGCCCGCGAGGTAAATGGTCGGCAGTTCGGCGGCGCCGAGAACCGAGACGGCCAGTGCCGCCGCCATTCCGATTGCGGTAAGTTTCAACATGATTGTTCTCCCTGCCATGTATCTTCGAGAATCGATGCGAGGATCTGCGCGGACTCCTCGACCGGAACCGGCCGCGGAGCGCTTTCGAGTTTCATCCGGTTGGCGGGGCCGCTCTGCGCGGTCGCCGCCAGCAGTTCCGGCGTGATGCCGGAACAGTCGGAGAGGCGGCCCGGCACTCCGACGGAATCCAGAAAACGGCGGAAGGAAGCGATGACTTCCTCCGGCGTTCTGCCCGGAAACAGTCCGGCGAGCCGCATGGTCCGCTCCGCCACGGACGGGTTGCCGAGATAGTAGCGCCAGCAGCCCGGCAGCAGCATGGCGACGGCGATGCCGTGTTCGAGTCTGCCGAACCACGAATAGCTTGCGAGGTGCGGCAGTCCGGTCGGCTTGAAGCGGATCACCATGCCGCCGAGTGTCGCGGCGATGCACATGTTCCGCCGCGCCGTTTCGTCCCTGCCGTCGGCGATTGCCCGCGGCAGGTTTTCCGTGATCAGCCGGATCGATTCAAACGCCCAGCCGTCTGCGTCGGGATTCGCCCGGTCCGCCCGCACATTCAGGAATCCTTCGATCGAGTGCGCGAGCGCATCGCACCCGGTTGCCCGGGTGACCGTTTCCGGCATGCTGTTTGTCAGCTCCGGCACGAGAAGCGCGAGTTCCGGCACGATCAGGCGCTCCGCGATCAGTTTTTTGACCCGATGCGCCGGGTCGACGATATTGCTGTAGGGAGTCGCCTCGGAACCGGTGCCGGAGGTGGTCGGGATGCAGATGACCCGGTCCGCCGCCGCATCGGGGCAGCGTTCGCTGTAACGGTTCACGCCGAAGTGCTCCGCCAGCGGCCAGCCCGATTGCGCGGACAGGTAAGCGGCCTTCGCCGCGTCCATGGCGCTGCCGCCGCCGAGCGCAATGACGGCGGCCGGCTTCTCCTGCCGGATCAGCGCGGTCATCTTTTCGACGGTGCCGATGGCGGGTTCCGCTTCGATATCGGAAAAACGGACCGTCTCCCGGCCCGCCTCCAGCGCGGCCTGCTCAATGAAACGCCGGCCGCCGTTCGCATCGGCCGAGTGCCGCCCGGTAAAGACCAGCACACGGCCCGGCCTGCGCCTGCGCAGCTCGCTGACGAGCCGCCGCCGGGGAGAATCGGTGACGATCCGCTCGCCCGGGGCCTGTGTCAGTAGTTCCGTGGCATCCATTTTGCGTCAGAGCCCGGTGGAACCGGTGGCGACCCGGTTGTAGGTGTACAGGGCGTTCGTCGTCTTTTCAGCCGGAGAGAGCCTCGCGTCGAGCTCTTCGATCGAGGCGACGGTTCCGTCGAGATATTCGCGGATCCGCAGCGCCGTCTCCTCGAGCCGCGCGGCCTGAACCGCATTGCGGGCCTGGATGACTTCGAGTCCGAACGGCTTGGCGGTCCGCATCCACTGGCGGCGGAACGAAGCGTCGAACTCCCAGACGGCCGCGATGACCGACGGGATCAGCGACACCGCGATCTGGCGCAGCGCGATCCGGTCGTCGCGGTCGTAGGCCGCTTCGAGGGCGCCGCGCAGTTCGAGCTTGAGCAGCAGGAGCTGGAGCGCGTTGATGATATGCTCGAAGTCCCCGGCGAAGCACTCCTCCTGATACGGCAGGAGTTTGCGGAGCATTTCGTCGTAGCGGTCGCTCAGCTCGAGATCGAACTCGGGATTGCGGCGGCGGCAGTCGTCGAACAGCACACCGAGCAGCGGATCGTCCCAGATCATCAGTGCCGGATTGCAGCCGTATTCATCGGCCGCTTCGATCTTCGATGCGACGAGATGCGCTTCGTAGCTGCTCTGGCAGACCGCCGCGAACCGCTTCGAGGTGAACTTGTCGGGATCGTTCGCCGGGACGCCGTAGGCAAGGTCGGCGCAATAGATGATCCCGGCCAGCGACGAGTCGTAGTTGCAGTAGGCGCCGTTGTCGCCCCACATCGTGAAAAAGAGTTCGGAAACTTTCTGTTTCCGGCACGCCTGGATACACGGCACGGCGGTTTTTTCCGTCTTGGCGTGATCGTACCAGAGGCGGGTCCAGGTCCAGATGCCGGAGCCCATGACCGGCTCGAAGCCGATGTCGCGGTGGCGCTTGATCATCGCCTCGTACATCGCGGCGTCCTCATGATAGTAATCCCAGTAGACGAGCTGGACGTTCTGCGGAATCTTCTTCTGGACGGAGTCCGGAATCGGATGCTCGAGATCGTAGTAATTCTGATCCGCGTTGCTGAGACGGAAGTACATATCCGACCAGATCATCGGGGCGAGCCCCGCTTTTTTGCAGAGCTCGTTCACCTTGCCCAGGTGGCGGTTGAAAAGTTCGAAACCGCTTTCGTAGCCGAATTTGTCGAGGAACCGGCCGCGGCCGAGGTCGTGGGTTTCATCCATGCCGATATGGATGCGGCGGCTGCCGAGCGCCTCGCTCCAGAAGGCGATCATCTTTTCGATCAGGGCGTAGGTTTTCGGCTCGTCGACCAGCAGCACGCTGGCCGTGTCCCTGACCTTGTCGTAGGCGCCGCCCCATTTGATGATCTGCTCAAGATGGCCGAGGGTCTGGAGGCAGCCGACGAGCTCGATGCCGAGGCGTTTCGCATATTCGTCGAGTTCCCGGATTTCCTCCAGGGTGTAGGCGCCGCGGAGATGGCCGAAAAACGGTTCGTCCGGCAGCTCGTAGGTGTCCTCCGTATAGAGCATGATCATGTTGTAGCCAGACAGCGCAAGGCGGCGGAACCACATTTTCAGGTGATCGACCGTCATGACCATGTTGCGCGACACGTCGAGCATGATGCCGAGCGTCTTGAACGGCGTGCTCTCTTTGCATTCGATTTTTGCAAGCGCGGCGCCGATGCCGCGCGCAGCGCCGGCGATCGAGTTGTATTCAAGGAGCACTTCGCCCGGGGAACGGGTCACGCGGGAGACGGTTCCGTCTCCCTTGACCCGCTTCGCCTTGAGCTTCAGCCCGCGGCCGAAGCCGGAAACCGGATATTCCTCCTCGAGTGTCGCCAGAAGTGTGTGCAGTTCTTCCGGCACGTCCGTGGAACGCCACACCAGTCTCGAAACCTGAGCCATAATTCTTCCTCAATTGTTGATCGTCGCTTGCCATGTCGAACAGGCTGCCGCCCGTTACCGGCGGCCGTTCCATTAAGATATCACGCGATTCGGCGGATGCAAATGGAAAAAAACGCAAACGGGATGGACAAAAAAACACCGGTAACGGAATGGACAAAAACGGAATAACCGCATCTTTCACGATTCGGTTATCCCGTCTGAAATCACATTGGTGATCGGGTCGGCAGCTCAGTTCTTCTTCTGGAAGAGGCTGCGGATGCGCTTGCCGACGATCTCCGCCGGATGTTCGCCGAGGGCCGCGCGCTTCGCCTTGAGGGTCGGGGCGCCGTTGCGGGCTTCCTTGATCCACTTGGCGGCGAATTCGCCGGATTCGATGCGGCGCAGAGACTCCTTCATGCGCTCCTTGACCGACGGATCGATGATCCACGGACCGTTGTCGTATTCGCCCCACTCGGCAGTGTTCGAAATGACCGCGTTCATCTTCTGGATGCCGCCTTCATAGATCAGGTCGACGATGAGCTTCGCTTCGTGGATGCACTCGAAATAAGCCATTTCCGGCGGATAGCCCGCCTCGATCAGGGTTTCGAAGCCGTACTTCATCAGGTCGACCATGCCGCCGCAGAGGACGTTCTGTTCGCCGAAGAGGTCTTCGTAGGTCTCCTGCTCGAAGGAGCACTCCAGGACGCCGGCGCGGGTCAGCCCTTCGGCCTTCGCGATCGCGAGGGCGACTTCCTTGGCCTTGCCGCTCGGATTCTGCCTGACCGCGATGAGGCCCGGCACGCCGAAGCCTTCGACGAAGCGCTTGCGCTCTTCGGTTCCGGGGCTCTTCGGCGCGACCATGATCACGTCGACATCCTTCGGCGGCTTGATTTCACCGAAGACGATGGAGAAGCCGTGCGAGAACGACAGGGTTTTCCCGGCGGTCAGAACCGGGGCGATTTCCTTGTCGTAGACCGGGCCGTGCATTTCGTCCGGCAGCAGAATGTGGATGATGTCCGCGCGCTTCGCGGCGTCGGTGACGGACAGCGTCTCGAAACCGTCTTCCTCGGCGGCGTCCTTGGACTTGCCGGGGCGGATGCCGATCACGACGGAAAGGCCCGAATCACGCATGCAGAGCGCCTGGGCGCGGCCCTGCGCGCCGTAACCGATCACCGCGATGGTCTTGCCGTTGAGCACGCCGAGGTCGGCGTCGCCGTCATGGAGGATCTCCATTTCTTTCATTTCTATCATCTCCTGATTCTGTCCAAATGAAAATTGGACGATTGATGTGTCTTAAAGTCTTAATATAGCCGCCCCTCCGTCCGATTGCAACCCTTTCGGCACGGATTTTGCCGCCAAAACCTCCTCCGCCCCGGCCGCGGAGCGGAAAATTGTTTTTATTTTCACATATCTTCGCTTGATGGAAATCAACGGAAAGCCGCCGGTTAAGAAAGATATCCGCTCGTCAGCTTCCGGGGGCGGGGCGGCCGCAGAGCCGCCCGGGGATTCCGCCCTCCCTGCGGGTCTCCTCCAGCAGCGAGTGCTGCGCGATCAGGATGGAGAGCAGCAGCAGCCGCGGCTCTCCATCCTGCGCATTGTATTTGAGCTGGGCCCAGAGCTTCAGCTGAACGGTCAGGCTGACGGCGAGATAGCTGTTGCCGTTCAGGAGGGCGTCGCGCATGCGGCCGCCCGGCGAGAAGCGTTCGCCGATGAGTTCCTCGTCCGGCGTGCGGCTTTCCTCGGGCACGATCAGGAAGAGCCGGAGCTCCGCGGCGAGAAGCGCGGCGGCCGTTTCGAGAAAGGCGTCGCGGTCGCAAGCCTCCATCAGGCGGTGGAACGACGGTTTCCAGTCCGCTCCGGCCGGCCAGAGCGGACTGCTGCAAAGCTGTTTCAGCCGGCGTTCGAGTTCGGAGCCGGGCAGCTTCTCTTCCGCTTCGAAGCTCGGGTGGGCGCTCCGGGTGTCCGGCAGCAGGGAACGGGTCAGGGCGATCAGGCACTGCAGGCGGCAGATCCGGAAGCTCTCCTGCTCGAATGCCGGCAGCAGCAGCGGCGCGTCCCGCCAGTCGCCGGTTTTGCTGAGGGCTTCGGCGGCGGCCGGCCGGAGTTCGCGGCGGCGGGGATCGGCAAGCAGAGTCCGCAGCGCCGGAACCGCCTCCGGGCTGCCGATGAGCCCGAGGGCGAAGACGGCGGCCTGAACCAGCGTCAGGTCCTCCGAATTCAGCCTGGCAACCAGGGCGGGGACGGCCTCGCGGATTCCGAGCCTGCCGAGCGTCCGCGCCGCCATCGCCTGCATGCCGAGTTCCGGGATGTCGAGCAGGCGGATCACCTCGGACAGCAGCGCCGGATCGGCCGCTTTTTCGCTGTTGCGGGAGAGCGTGAGCAGCGCGCCGTCGCGCACGCGGCTCGACGGATTCCAGAGCGACTGCAGAACCTCCCCGGCGACGAGGTTGCCGGCCGTGCGGTTCAGCATCTCGACCCGGTGCCCTTCGCTCATCGGCTGCGACAGCAGATTCGCCTGGTAGACCGCGCGGACCGGATTCTGCGACAGCAGCGTGCGCACCATGTCGCCGGTCGGCGCCGCTCCGTCCTCATGAAACTTTCTCAGCAGCAGGATGCTGCTGAAATAACCGACCGCTGAACAGAGCGCGAGCACATTGAACGGATTGAGCGGGCTGTCGGTCACGAGCGACTGGCGGGCCAGAAAGTTATAGAGATATCCCGAGACCGAACCGGTCAGGACGCCGCAGAGCCCGACGACCGAAAAGAAGAGCCCGATCGCCATGCTCTGAATGCGCTTGTTGCCGAGCGAGGTCAGCAGCGACGACTGCGACGAGGCGATGCCCATGTTCACGAAGCCGCCGAGCAGAAAGACCGGCAGCGCGCCGAAGACTCCCGGCGGCAGCCCGGCCGGGCCGCCGCCCCAGAGCGCGGCGGTGCGGTCGACGATCCAGATGCCGATCTCATCGAGAATTCCGTTGAGCGGCAGGAGGATGCCCCAGAGGATGAATTCGACTCCCTTGAGCACGCTGCAGAGCACGAGCACCGGTTTGCGGCCGTACTTCGAGCCGACCACGCGGAAGAAGTAGCCGGAGAGGAAGGCGACGAGCGCCGACACCGCCAGCATGATCTGAATGGTCATCATCGAAAAATTCATGCCGTCCTCCGCCTGGAGGTAGACGAAAATGAAACCGGTCGACAGCCAGGCGAACAGCGACTGATAGCTGAAGAATCCGGTCAGGAGCCGGTATTCGCGGTTGTGCCAGGTTTCGCTGACCAGCGTGAGGAAGCTTGTTCCGGGACGCGGCGCCGGGTCCGGGTCCGCCGCTCCGGCGAAGACGAAAGTCGACAGACAGCCGAAGAGAATGCCGATCAGGAGCACGACGATGTAGGTCGTGGACTCTTCACGGCCGAGCAGGTCCACGAGCTTGCCGAGCGCGACGCCTCCGATCATGGTGGTGATTCCGGCGAATCCGGTGCGGCGGCTCCAGAAGGAGGCGCTTTCGCGGCGCGGCACGAGTTCGCCCAGCCAGGAGAGGTTGATCGAGGCCGGCAGCTGCGTAAAGGTCTGGATCAGCGCGTAGAGCGAGACGAACAGCGCGAAGGCCGCCGCGGCGGGCAGCCGGAACCAGACGGTGACCAGAGCCGTCAGCGCGAGGTAGAGCGTATAGGTCGTGACCGAGCAGAAGAGCCAGAAACGTTTGCGGTGAAAACTGCGGCGCTGCAGGTATGCGCCGATGATCTGCATGGGCGGGAACAGCAGCGGCAGCGACATCACGATGCCGATCTGCGGGTTGGTCAGGTGAATCGACCGCAGCAGCCCGGTGAAAATCGCACTCGTGCTGACCGCCGTGAAGAGGCTGAGCAGCACCGCCGACAGGATCGAGAGATTCATTCCGCGCCGCACGATGCGCGGTGACAGCACCGGTTCATCCATTTCGCACTCCCCCCGGAATTATGGCTTTGAGAGAATATAAGCCGCTTTCCGGCAATGTCAAGGCGCAACGGCTCCGGGCGTGCCGGAGAACCGCGCGGCGTCGAGGATTCCGGCGACCGTCTGCGGGTCGAGCTGCGGAAACGGCGTGATCTCCCGCGGCGGATCCTCGCCGGAGATGATCTCCCTTTCGAACCAGGTCACATCGTGCCAGCCGCCGTTTTTGTAACCCGACCGCCGGAAGGTGCCGACCTTCCGGAAGCCGAGCTTCGCGTGCAGCTTTTCGCTGCGCGGATTCGGCGTGGTGACGCAGCCGCAGACGGTCCGGATTCCCTGCCGCCTCAGGAGCTCGATCAGGGCGGAGTAGAGCGTCCGCCCGATTCCGCGCGCGGTTGCTCCGGCGTCGAGGTAGATCGACAGCTCGGCGCTCCACTGGTAGGCGGCGCGCTCGCCGAAGCGGTGGGCATAAGCGTAGCCGCAGAGCCTGCCGGAGTCGGCGCAGGCCAGATACGGATAACGTTTCAGCGTATCGCCGATGCGCCGCGCGAACTCCTCCTGCGGGGGGAGCTCGTATTCGAAGGTGACCGGCGTATGGATGTACTGCGAATAGATCGACAGAGCCGCCGCCGCGTCGTTCGGAGTTGCGATTCTGAGTTTCATGCCGCTTCCCCGGCCGCCAGGCCGGAGCCGGAAATTACTTCACGAAATTGGCGGTGATGTAGTCCAGGCTTTCCTTGAGGGAGTCGAACGGGTCCTTCAGGCACTCGTCCTGCTCGACGATGAAATATTCGACACCGCCCGCTTCGCCGGCCGGGACGATCGACTGCCAGTCGAGGTTGCCCGAGCCGATCGGGAACATCGCGCGCCTGCGGTCGTGAATGCCGTAGTCCTTCAGGTGCAGCAGCGGCATGCGCCCGGCCAGCTTTTTGACCCAGCAGGCCGGATTCTGGCCGCCGGCCTGCACCCAGAAGGTGTCGATTTCGCCCTGCAGCGCCGGAGCGTTGTCATAGAGGAGGTCGAGGATCAGGCTGCCGTCTTCCATGCGCATGAATTCGATGTCGTGATTATGGTAGCAGAGCACTTTTCCGGCGGCGGCCATCTTTTCAGCCGCCGTGTTGAGCTTGTGCGCGAGCTCGACCGCTTCGGTGCGGTTCGACGGGATGATGTGAGGCCACGGATAGGCCGTGTATCTGCAGTTCAGCCTGTCGAGCCGTTCGATGACGCGCTCGGTCTCTTCGACGATCATCTGGCCGTTTTCGTGGGTCGCGCAGATGTCGAGCCCGAGGTCGCCGCAGATGCGGACCAGCTCTTTTTCGTCGATCGGCCCCATGCCGGAGACCTGAATGGCGTCGTAGCCCATTTTCTTGACCTTCTTCAGCGATTCGAAGATGAGCGGTTCGGTTTTCAGGAATTCCCGGAGCGTGTAAAGCTGGGCCGCGATCTGATGCTTCTTCATAAAAATCCTCCTTGCATCGACAGTGGGTTTCGATTCTGAAATATATGCCGGACCGGACCGGATGTCAAGCCGGCTTTTCCGCATTTCCGCCGCTTTGGCGCGTTTCCCGCCCGGAAAATTATTGTAAATCTCCTTGAGAAATACGCGGTTTCGATTTGTCAGAAGGCGTTTGGAGTGATATATTAGTAAGATCATTTCCGGAGAAAGGCGGGAGGAATTCAGTGAAACACAGTATCTATATCATCAGTCTGCTGACGATATTCCTGCTGGCCGGTTTTTTTCCGTCGGCCACTTGTTTCTCCTTTGCCGGAAAGAGCGTTTCGTCCTCTTTCTGGGAGGAGGGAATCCGGTCGCAGCGGGGGGGCTGCCGCGACGCGGAGGCGGTTCTGCTTGAGAGCAGCACTGCCCGCAGCGAGGCGGACGAGCGCCGCGACTCCGTACTGCCTGATTTTCCGGATCTCGCCGCCTCTGTTTTGCTTCCCTGCTTTTTCCGCGGCCGCCCCCGTATCGGTGCGGCGGTCCGGTCGCTTCGGGGGCAATATGTCGGCGGTTCGCTTTTCGGGCGCGCGCCGCCGGGTTTGTGAGCTGAGACGGTCCATTTGTTTTTTTCAACTCATCCCTAACCCGGGCAGCGTTTTTCGTGCCCGAGAGGTTTGTCATATGCATCCCGATGAAATGTTTACCGGCGCCAATTTCATGGCGCGGATCTCTGTTGCCGACAAGAACGACCTGTTCGTTCAGCTTTGCCGGCAGGTCGCCACGCTGCCGCAGGTCAGGAACTCCGCAATCGATTACGACCGGATTCTCTCCGCGATCAGGGAACGCGAAGCGCAATCCAGCACCGCGATCGGCAACGGCGTTATCCTGCCGCATGCCCGGATCGACGGACTGGACGGACTGGCCGTCGTTGTCGCCACGCTGCAGACCCCTCTTTCCGGCGAGGAGGCCATCGACCGCCAGCCGCTCGATATCGCCTGCCTGCTGCTGATTCCGGCCGGCAAGCCGATGGAGGGGCTGAAGTTCATGGCCCGTTTCGCGAACTTCGTGCAGATGCCGGAGCTTCGCGGGGAACTTATGAAGGCGTCCTCTCCTGAAGCGATGTTCTCGCAGCTTTCGAATCTCGGCCAATCCTCCCGCAAGGCGGTGCTCGCCGGCGACATCATGTCCCCGTGCAGCTTTTCGCTGGCCGCTGATATGCCGCTGACCCGGGCGACGACCCTGATGGCGCAGCACCGTACGCCGATCGCGCCGGTGCTCGACGGCCGCAGGCTGCTCGGGCAGATCGCCTGTTCGAACCTGTTCACGCTCGGAATTCCCGACTTTTTTTCGCAGTTGAAGAGCGTCGGCTTCATCCGCTTTTTCGATCCGTTCGAAAAGTACTTCAGCATCGAGGCCAGGTCGAAAGTGGGCCAGGTCATGAACACCGACTATTGTACTTTTCACGAGGATGCCACTCTGATCGAGATCGTTTTCGCCATCTCGATCCTGAAGTACCCGCAGGTCTATATCGTGAATCAGGAGAATGAACTGCTGGGAATCATCGATCAGACGCTGCTTCTGGAGCGGATCATCAATCTTTAATCCCGGAAGAGGAGTATTGTCATGGTTCTCGGTATTGTTATTTTTCTGGTCGCCTATGCGCTGATCGTGTCGGAGAAGATGGATAAGACCATCCCCTCCATGCTCGGCGCGGCGGCCATGGTCATTTTCGGCGTCGCGGGTTTTCCTGAGCTGCTTACGAAGATCGACCTCAACGTGCTCGGCCTGCTGATCGGCATGATGGTGATCGTCAACATCATGAGCACGACGGGCGCTTTCGAATGGGTCGCCGTGAAGATCGCGCGGCAGACCCGCGGCAACGGCGTGCTGGTCATGCTCGAATTCATGGTCGCCACCGCCGTCATTTCGGCCTTTATGGACAATGTGACGACCATTATCCTGATGGCCCCGGTCACGATCCTCATCACGCAGCTGCTGTCGCTGCCGACCGTCCCGTTCCTGATCCTCGAGGCGATTTTCTCGAATATCGGCGGGACGGCGACGCTGATCGGCGATCCGCCGAACATCCTGATCGGCGCAAGCTGCAATCTTTCGTTCAACTCGTTCCTGCTGAATCTCGGTCCGGTCGTGCTGATCATCATGGTCGTTTCGCTGCTGGTGGTGCTGTTCGTCCAGCGGAAGCAGTTGAAAACCAGCAAGGAGGCCGTCGAACAGGTGGCGATGACCGAACCGTCGCGGGCGATTCTGCATCCGAAGCGGCTGACCCGTGCGCTGATCGTGTTTGCAATCGTGCTGCTCGGCTTTTTCTTCAGCCGGCTGATCGACATCGAACCCGGGCTGATTGCGATCGCCGGCGCGTTCGTCATGGCGCTGGCCTGCGGAGTCGAGGTTCCGCACATGCTTGAAAAGGTCGAGTGGAGCACGATCATGTTCTTCTGCGGCCTCTTCATGATGGTCGGCGCCCTTGAGGAGAAGCATGTGTTTTCCACGCTGGGGCAGTATATGGTCGACCTGACCAGGGGGAATTTCGCGCTGACCATGATGATCATTCTCTGGGGCGGCGCGCTCCTGTCGGCCATCATCGACAACATTCCGCTCGTGATCGCGATGATTCCGCTGATCAAGTCGATCATTCCGGTGTTCGCGAAGCAGATGGGGATCGAGGGCATGGAGGAGGCGATTTCGCTTCAGGTCGCGCAGCCGCTCTTCTGGGCGCTGGCGCTCGGCGCCTGCCTCGGCGGCAACGGCACGCTGATCGGCGCGTCGGCCAACGTGGTGATTTCGCAGATCGCGCGGAAGAACAACTATCCGCTCTCTTTCAAGCGGTTCACGATGTACGGTTTCCCGATGATGCTGCTGAGCCTCGTGATCTCTTCGGTCTATCTGTATTTGCGGTACATCCGCTGAGACGGGGAGACGGTGAAGTCCGGTCCGGTCGGGCCGGATTTTTTTATTGATTTTTGGACGAAGATCATCTTATAACTTCTTACAAGTATTTATAGAAATGAGGAAAAACTCTGTATTTTCAATGGTTTTCCCGTTTTTGCTTGTATCTCCTCATATCATCGCATAAGTTGGTTTTGTAAAACTGGGCACCATTTTAGCACCATAAACAAGATGATACACAGAAGTACAAGACGGTATTAATCACGCCCACAAAGGCAATTTAGAAAAACCTTGTTATATACACATTAGAGGCTCAATAAGTCTTGTAAGAAAGGATTTGCATGTACTAAAGCTAATAGGGGAAAGAGTTTATATCTTTTTTTTTTCTCAAAAATTCCCTTTGTCAGCGTAACGTTTCAAAGTAAGCTACTATCTGTTCATCAGATTATCTTTTCCATTCCTTTGTAAAAAAATTCCGTAGCAAGCAT
>ENA-UERG01000497-UERG01000497.1-human-gut-metagenome-genome-assembly--contig:-NODE-497-length-38024-cov-9.166574_pt1 | contig 38024 bp, 58 predicted proteins | sample MGYA00242954_ERZ507954 | MGnify/ENA primary metagenome ERZ507954 (study PRJEB26167, sample SAMN06115478) | human gut metagenome | host: Homo sapiens | place: China:Sichuan | collected 2015-01-21...
CCTCTTTGTGCACATCGCAGAATCCAACGAAAGTTCTATTAACCCCTTGACATAGAACGAAAGTTGGAGTATAATATTATCAGTCACAAATTCGTGACAGGCAAAACGACGTCGGGCGAGGGCACTCCGGATTCAGGCGGATTCCTGAATGCGGTTATTTTCTGGGAATAAGCTACAATCAAAATGTCAGTTCACTTGTTACTTAAACTGTCCGTTGATTAAAGCGTCAGACCAAGCATTAAGAGGTCAACGATGAGCTGGAGAATGCATACGGCTAGGTACAGTTTCTCGAATTTACTCACAAGACCACCTCCCCATTACGGTTCGGCGCTCTGTGGCGCTCTCAGTATAGGGTGTCGAGCCCTCACCCGACGGTTGCTATGTGGTACTACTATTATATCACGTTGTCATTGATTTGTCAATATTTTGTGCCAAAATAGGAGGAGAAAACCATGACAGAACAAACACAGAAAAACAAAGGCCAGCTCGGGAGAATTCAGACCGCTCAGGACGCGCTGGTCGATACCCTGATCGTACAAGCGCTCCACGCCGCGAAAACAGCGGGCGGCTACGCCAGCGTCTGGAGTGACAAAGATGGGCTGAGGATTACCATCGAGGGTGCACGTCAGCAGTACATGTCATTCACAGACGAAGACAAGTCGGACATCGGCGCCCTGATCGATGGCATCGAATGGCTGCTCAACGGCGCGCCGAAGGAAGACGAGCCGGAGAAGGACGACGATTAAAATGGAGGAGAACACCATGACCACGAACGAGGAGCTGAGGGAACTTCTCGGCGAAATCAAAGCGTTCCGCGCCGACGTCACCGAGACCATGCGCCGGTTCGACGAGCGGATCGCAGAGTGTGAGAAGGCTATCGTCAAGGAAAAACAAAAACGGAAATCGAAGGACGAGAAGATCGCGGCAGACCTGAAAGCTCTGTACGAGGCGGTCAACGAACTCGCCAAAACGCCGATCTGGGAAGACAAATACGACCATCGGATCGCGATAAGCCGGAAAGCGGCATACGCCAGGTTCAAGGAACTCGGCGTAAAACCGAAAGACGCGCTGGACGCCCTCGCAAGGAACGGATACCTCGTGAGGGACAGCGAAGGAAAGAACACCCGCACGGTAAGACACGGGCGCGAAGTAGAAAGGGCGGTGATGATAAACAATGGATATATCGAAATTTCTGGAAACGCATAAGCTGACCGGACGATGGCTGATAGCACAGCTCCGTATGGTCGGCTACGAAATCTCGGACAGTTTCCTCAGCCGGATTCTCTCCGGTGAGAGAAATTCCGACTACGCGCAGGAAGTCCGCGCGGCGGCAACCGCCATCTGCTACCGCTACGGAAAGAGCATGGACATGGACGAAAGGAGCGCTGCGAATGCCGAGGCTGTCCAAAACGGTAGCTGAGAAGCAACTCGACGCACTCCGGGACTCCGTTGACATCTACATGATGAAACGGACGCGAGACGGCGTTGACTGCTCAACCGCCGCCGCCGCGCTGGGGTTCAAGTACTCAACCCTCCGCGACCGGCGGAAAAGGCCGGAAACATTTACCATAGGCGAAATTCAGCGGATCGCGAACACATTGAATGTCACAATCCCGGCACTGCTCGGGGAGAATAATTGATTAAAGGAGAAAGCCAAAATGTACGAAGAGAAGAAAAACAAGACCGAGACCACGCAGGAAGACACTACCGACGCGATAAGAAAAATCGTAGCGAAGATGCAAATCGAGCACACCATGAACCAGTTCGGAGACGATGCCGACGCAATGCTCTGCTGGCTGGCACACCGCGCCGGGAACCAGGAGCCCATAAACGGGCACAGGCTTGACAATCTCAGGATGGTAGTTGATAACGACCACCTCACGCTCAAGTTTCTGGAAGTAGGCTGCTACATCGTGGTGGACGATGGAAAACTCACCGTAGAAAACCTCCAGAGAGCCGTCCGCGCCGTCATCGAGCATGACCAGGAAACGCTCTGGAAGATATCATGCCAGATGGCAGACGAAATGTGTGAGGAATAAAAAGGAGGAGAAAACCATGAACAAAAGGCAAAAGAAGAAGATGACCGACACCATCCGCTCGCTTGTTGCACAGGTCGACACTCTTTACCCGGACGGATGGCACACTGATATATACCCCGAGGCGATCCGCCTCAACGGCAGGAGATTTCGCCGGTACTGGTGCTACGCGATAAGCCGCGGCATCTTTCACACGTTGGTCATCGACGAGTTTGTCCTCGCCCACTCTAACCCCTTCAAGCCGGACAGGCATTACAGCTTCTACCTGATGCAAGAGGCTTACTTTAGCCGCCCGGTCGCCCGGTGGAGAAGCTGCGAAGGGAGAGAATGACCGTGAAGAAATCCGATTTCGTCCACTCCCGCCTCTCCCCGCTGCTCTGTGCCCTCGACGACGACATCCTCGCGGTCTCGTATGGAAAGGTCGACACGAAAGAGCACGTTTATATCGTCTTCGACGGCGGGTATCTCGCCATCGACGTCTCGGGACTTAACAACGCCGGAATCACAGAACTCGTAACAAGGAGGCTCATTCGCAATGATAGAGGCAGCAAATAAAATCGCGTCGGACAAGCTCCATCGCATCGAGCAGGAGCACAACAACGAGCTGAGGCGTGAAAACGCAGAACTCCGCGCAATGGTACGAGCGCTCCTGGCAGCGCACACCGTTGAGATTGAAATTGAGCGTGGGAGGGCGAAATTCTATGATGCCGCGATACTGGACTGACCCCGTCCTCGATGACATTCTCAGCCGCGTCCGAACAGGCGAGAGAATAGCGGACATTGCTGACGAATACGGCACGAGCGGCGCGGCGCTCCGGAACATTATCTATCGCCACCGCGGCTCCGCTGTGCGCGAAGCAAGAAAAGATATGTACGTCAACATGGCGAAACTCTGGGATGCGGGATGGACGACCGTCGATATCGCCCACAAATACGATATGCACCCTCAGACCCTCGCGCACATCATCGCGCGGAACCGCGACCTCTTCCCGAGGAGGAACAGGAGGCGCGCGGAATGATAACGAAAGAAGAAATCCTCGCCGAACTCGAAGGCTGCGGCGAGCCGGAAAAGAAGCTCCACGAAATCGCTGAGCGCACCGGGCAGCCTGTCATGATTATCCGGAAGATGCTTAAAGACCTTGTTACGGTCGTGCCTCCCGAAAAGGAATATGATAACATCAACCGCATCGCGAGACTGCATTACGAGGTCAGCAGTCACCAATGGTTCCCAGATGAAATCGCATACGCGGAAGAATGCTGGAGGCGTGGAGCGACGATCGACGAGATCGCTTCGGTCGTCGGACGCTCCAAGGCAGCGATTAAAGGCATGATACAGCGGAATCGCGAACGGTTTCCATCACGAACCGCGGCGTTCCGGGTGTGGTCATCCGAAGAGATCACCCGCGCGGCGGAAATGTGGCGCGACCCGGATATGCTAGTCACCGAAATCTGCGAACGTCTCGGCAGGAACGACAGCGACTTTTATCAACTGCGTGTTGAGAATCCTGCGCTCTTTCCGCCGCGAAAAGTATGGAGGAGGAGAGCATGAAAGCACGAATGTCCCCCGCCACAGCGCGGCAGAACCTCCCGGCGGGGACGCAGGAAGCCGTCCGGGCTATGGTCGACGCCGAGTTCGCGGAACGGCAGAAAATCTACGCGAACAGAATTCTGCTCGCCGTGTGCCTCGCGCTGAACGATATTGCCGGATTCGGCGACAAACGCCTGATGTACATACTCCAAGGCATTGAGGACATCACGTCCGACTACGCCGAAAGAGCCGGAAAGAACTACAGACCCGAAACCGCCGAGGAGGACAAAGTCGCACAGATGATGCAGGACGAACTCCTCGGGCGCGGGAGAACACACATAGTTATAAAATCGAAATGAGGAGAACGATTATGAAAAACGAAGACGAGAAGCTGCGGGGAGCCGCAAGGATGCTGAGCGTGAACTGTGAGGGGCACCGCGACGGGTGTAAAGGCTGCCTGTTCTGCCGCGACAACCTGAGCTGCAAGATCAACGGAATCCCGGTGTCGTGGGACAGCGATTTCGGGGATGACCATTCTGCCGGCACCGGCAAAAAGGTCGGTGATCGGATGATTGAGGCCAGCAATACGATTGCCTCGATCTTCAATACACTAACCGATACACCAACTGATACCGATACACCAACTGATACACCAACCGATACACCAACTACCCGCGCCGAAATCCTCGACGCCGCGAAGAAAATCGTGACCGGGGAGCGGGAGAAGCAGTACGGAAGCCCGGAGGACAACTTTGCGGTTATCGCGAGATTCTGGGAGGTCTACCTCTCCGAGCGCTGCGTCAGCGGCGGGGCGGAAGTGACACTCAATCCCGACGACGTCGCGATGCTCATGACGCTTATGAAAGTCGCGAGGATCATGACCGGGACGTTTAAGGGAGACAGCTATATCGACGCCTGCGGGTATCTGGCTTGCGCGGCAGAGATCGCCGGGAGGTAGGGCGTGAAGCACTTAGGAGACATCACGCTTATCCGCGGGGATGAGATCGAACCCGTCGACTGCATTATCGGTGGCTCGCCCTGTCAGGACTTGAGTGTGGCGGGAAAACGCGCCGGGCTATCCGGCGCACGCTCTGGACTGTTTATGGAGCAAATCAGGATTGTAAAGGAGATGCGAAAAAAGTATGGAAAACCGCGATACATGGTCTGGGAAAACGTCCCCGGAGCATTCAGCAGCAACCGAGGCGAAGACTTCCGGATTGTCCTCGAAGAGATCGTCCGGATCATCGACGAATCGGCTGTTATTCCTCGACCTCCGAAAGGCAGATGGGCATATGCCGGATGCGTCGTGGGCGATGGGTATTCAGTCGCCTGGCGAGTGCACGACGCGCAATTCTGGGGAGTCCCCCAACGTCGCCGTCGAATCGCACTTGTCGCAGATTTTGGAGGAGAATCCGCTCCCGAAATACTCTTTGAGCGCGGCGGCGTGTCAGGGGATTCTGAGACGTGCGGAGAGGCGCGGGAAGGAGCTGCCGGCACTGCTCCGGGCCACATTGGAATCACAAATCGCGGCAGCGTCACGGGTGTAGCAAGCGAGACCCTGCGTTCCGGCTCGCATGGTGCGCTGCCGATGGTCGCGAAGATGTACGCGCTCGACGCCGTTTCGAGCAACAGCATGAAATCGGCAAATCCGCACAGCGGGTTTCATGAGGAAGGTGTGGCAAAGACACTTCAAGCCGGAGGGGTTGATCCGACATGCAATCAGGGTGGAAACGTAATCGTTCAGCCCGTCATCTGCCTGCAAGGCAATGGCATTGACCGCGCCGACACTGCCGGATGCAACGGTCGCGGACGGCGCGAGAACGTGAGTTATACGCTCAACACAATTGATCGCCCAGCGATTTTCGCGGTGGCTACCCAGCAGGGCGGAGCTGAGATAACGACGAACGATGTCTGCCCCACCATTACGGCTGCGGCGGGCATGAGCGGAAATAATCAGCCCTGGGTGTGCTATGACGCAGGATCCGATGTTGCGGACACCGCTGTCCTCGCTTTCGCCTGCAATCAACGCGATGAGACTCGAATCGTCGGTGATAAAGCAACAGCGATACAGGCTCAACCGAGCATGAAACAGCAGACTTTCGTCGCTTGCTATGACATGACACACGCGAATGATGTTATTCGCGAAAGCAGCGATATATCGCCGACTCTGCAAAGCAGGATGGGAACGGGCGGGAATCAGATACCACCCTGCATTGGTAATGGGCAGGCGGATCAGCTCCGATGCCGGACAAGTGCTGGCGCGCTGAACTGTATGCACGATCAGCAATGTGTCGTGTCAACAGGTGTAGTTCGACGTCTCACTCCGCTTGAATGCGAGCGGCTTCAAGGCTTCCCGGACGGTTGGACGGACATCGGCGACTGGATCGACACGAAGGGCAAGAAGCACAAATCCGCCGACACGCCGAGGTACAAAGCACTCGGGAACTCAATCGCCCTCCCCTTCTGGCTCTGGATGCTCCGCCGGATGAGTGAATATCTTCCGGCCCGCGCGACGACGGGCAGTCTGTTCGACGGGATCGGCGGCTTCCCGCTGTGTTGGGAGACGATTCATGGCAAAGGCTCGGCGCGATGGGCAAGCGAAATTGAGGAGTTCCCAATTGCCGTGACAAAATTGAGATTTCCGGAGGAAGATAAATGACAAGCGAAGAATACTACGCCATGCTCGACAGGAATCACCTCTGCCACGGATGCCATATGGAAAAAGCATTGGGCAAAATATGAGTAGAAAGTCGAGGGATAAGAGAAATGCCACACACCATTAGCGCATATCAATGCGATTTCTGCAACCGGACATTTTATCGCAAAGTGGACGTGCTGAACCATGAACGCGCTTGCAAGTACAATCCCGCCCGGCGGAGCTGCTACACCTGCAAACTCTACGAGCGGAAAGAATACACCAAAATCGAACCGGGATATTTCGTTGGTGAGGAAGAGCATGAAATCACCGTAAAAGGATATGTTTGTACACGCCATAATAAACCGATTTTCGAGAAACCTTATTTAATAGACTGCGAAGAAGACGACGGGATATGCGACATTGACGGCAACGCTAAAAGCGTGCCTATTCCCGGAACGTGCTTGTGGTGGGAAGCAAAGGAGGACGAAAATGATGGGACACATCAATAACGTCGTCGAGTATAAGCGCAAAGATGACCGAGAGTATCGATTCTTCTGCGCGAACGAAAGCTACGCGGAAGCTCGGAAGATGTTTGAGAAGGCGAAATCCATAATCGGTGTCGTTAAGCTCAGAATCAGGACCGTAATCACGCAGCAAGAGATTGTCGACGTGTGGGACAGGGAGGACGAGCAATGAACAACAAACAAGCATCGAGTGGAATCGGTTTTACTGGTCTGCTGACGATAGTCTTTATCATCCTGAAGCTGTGCGGCATTATCGCGTGGTCATGGTGGTGGGTACTGTCTCCGCTGTGGATATCAGCGATATTCTGGGTGATTTTAGTGATCATCGTGCTATTGATAGGAGGGAAAAAATGACGAGGGAAAGAATGACACCTGAACTGAAACACGCGCTCGAAGTGATAAAAAGCGAGTGCAAGAAAAACGTCCGTCTGTGTTCGAGATGTCCGCTCGCCGCATGGCGGCTTCGCGGGGAGAGACAGTGCCGGATTACAGGCGCAAACATCGAAAATGTTCGCCCGTGGCCTTATAGCCCTTGCGATTGGGACATTGACGCATGTGCACAGGAGGACGAAAATGGACGCAGTTGAATTTCTCGAAAAGCGTAACAGGATGTGCGGCGCACTCGGTGATGAATGCACAGACAAGGATGGCACATTATGCCCGTTGCTTGTCGCGGCGCGTAAGGTTGGCAAGGGGTGCTATGGTTATACCAAGAGTCACCCCGCCGAAGCCGTCGCAATTGTCGAACGGTGGGCGAAGGAGCATCCCAGGAAAACCCGGCAGAACGAGTTTCTGAAGCTGTTCCCGAGTGCGAGTAAGCAAGGCGACGGTATATTAACGTTCTGCCCTCGGGCGGTGGATACCGAATTCCTTTGCCCTCGAAAGGACTCGGACGACTACAGCGAGTGCGTCGATTGCCGCCGTGACTTCTGGCTCGCGGAGGTGGACGAATGAGAATTCTCAGATCGACTCCCTTCATTCTGCTGTATATTTCCATCGCGATTCTTGCGATCGGCTGTGTGCTCATGGGCTCGAGAGGGACGTTTGAGCCGTTCAACGTCTTCCCGCTCGCTGTGACTCTGATCGCCGTCGGCGGTATAATGACGGCGGCGTTCGGGGTGGCGGCATGGATATATGTGATAAAGATGATCGAAAACGGGAAAATCGATGAGGAGGACAACTATGGCGATTAGGATTATCAAGCCGGGGAAGACGCCGGATCTGAAAAAGAAGAGGTTGTTCACCTGCGGTTATTGCGGGTGCGTCTTTGAGGCTGATTCCAATTATTACGAAACGGTTTCGGGACGATACAATCAGACTGATTACCGGGCCGATTGTCCGACCTGCCGTGGAAGAGTATGGGACTCCGTACCACTAAAAGAATAAACCCCACTACGGGAGAAAGGGAACACAATGATAAAAGCAAAACTTGACCACAAGAAAGATATCTGCGAGATCGACGTGAGGGGCAAACTCCTGGAGATAACGAACGAAGTCGCGAACATCGTCCAGAATGTCTACGAGGCGTTAGACGAGCCGCACAAGGCGCTATATAGGCACGCGCTTATCATGGCGATTGAAGACGGGCAACTGCTCGGTGAGGGAGACAACGGCGATGAATGCTAAACTCGCAGCCCTTATCGTCAAAGTCCTCGACTTTATAGCGGAGCACCCGGAGCTCGAAACCGATTTCGATATCTGGCGCGTCAGCCCTGAGCACGAACTTCGCGCGTCGTTCTGCTACAACTACAAAAGCGACCTGGACGCGCTCGGAATGCCCGTCGCGAAATGCCGGTACATCGAAAACGGACGGCTCATCAAGTCGATGGATTTTCTCGCGTCGGAAGAGAACTTCAAGCTCCTGCTCGAGGGGCTTGAAAAGCTGGAGGAAAAGCGCCATGCTCATTAAAGACTCCATCGCCGAGTACCACGCAAAGCCGAGTGCCAGCAAGACGAAGCTCTGGCGGCTCCTGAGCGACACCCCGGCAAAGTTCAAGTGGCTCGAAGACCATCCCGAGCCACCGACCGCCGCGATGCAATTCGGCTCCGCACTGCACAAATACGTGCTCGAGCCAGACGGATTCTTCGACGAGTACGCCGTCGCGCCGCAGTGCGACAGGCGAACGAAAGCCGGAAAGGAAGAATATCAGGCATTTGTGGAAAGTGTACAAAGCAAGGCGGTAATTACAACCGATGATATGGTACTTATTTCCGAAATGACCACAGCCATCCGGGCAAACCCACGCGCCGACTTCCTGCTCCGCGGTGAGGTCGAAACGTCCTACTACTGGCAGGACGACATGACCGGACTCGACTGCCAGGCGCGTCCCGACTGCGTGAAGATGGTCGACGGCAAAGCGCTGATTGTCGATCTCAAAACCTGCGCCAGGGCTGACACCGAGACCATGGTGAAGCAAGCCTACGCTCTCGGATACGATATGCAAGCCGCCATGTTCATAGAGGCTGTGAGCAGAGAACGCAATATTGGGTGCGACTTTCTGTTCGTCTGCGTCGAGAAGGAACCGCCCTACCTCATCAACATCCTGCAAGCCGACGACCTCATGATCAAAAGCGGGCAGGACAGATTCCGGGAAGCTATCGGGATTTACAAATCCTGTCTCGACTCCGGCAACTGGTACGGGTATGAAGGGGCGTTCGGGATGGTCAACACGCTCGGGCTGCCGAAATGGGTTGAGAAAACGCTGGAATAGGAGGAAAACAAAATGGAAAACGCTTATCAAATGCCGGCATGGATATATGAACAGGCTAAAAAGATTCGTGATTGGGCAGATGAGCAAGCTCGCGGCTGCCTGGAAAGTCTGATGCCAGAGCTGGAAAAGCAGTACATCAGCAAGGCGGAGGCACTCAGAATGGGCGAACGAATGACGCAGCGCACAGCGGCGGCTCCCGGCGGTCTCGACGCGCTTGCCATCCCTGCGGGCAAGCTGATATGGGCGCCCAAAGCCGACGTCGCGCCCGTATCGCACGGGAAGTGGGAGTACGACGAACGTGACAACAAGGTGTATTGCGACTGGTGCGGGATGGCGTCATCAAAGTCTACACCGTACTGCCCATACTGTGGAGCAAAAATGGACAATATGGTTCACAACGATATACCGAAAAATTTTAATTAAAGGAGTAACGAAAAATGGACAACGTACAAGAAATCATTCCCGCGACTAACGAACAGGCTGTCGCGCCGATCAACACCGCGCCGATGAACGTCACCAACATCTGGGTGGACAAGGATGCCTTCGAGCAGACTCAGCGCGTCGCGATCATGCTGTCGAAGTCACAGATGATCCCGGAGAAATACCAGAACAAGCCCCAGGACTGCTTCGTCGCTATTGAAATGGCGGCACGCGCCGGACTCTCCCCGCTCGCCGTCCTCCAGAATGTCGACGTCGTGAAAGGAAAGCCCCGCTGGAGCGGTCAGGCGTGCATGGCGATCATCAACTCCTGCGGACGCTTCCGCGACGCTCATCCCGTCTACACCGGCACGAAAGGGGCTGACAACCGCGCTTGCTTCATCCGCGCGATACGGGTTTCCGACGGCGAGACTGTCGACGGAACCGAAATCTCCATGAAAATGGCAGCGGCTGAAGGCTGGATGAGCAATACAAAATGGAAGAATATGCCGGAACAGATGCTGTTCTACCGCGCGGCGGCGTTCTTCGCGAGAATGTACTGCCCGTCCGAACTCCTCGGCGCTATCGTCGAAGGCGAGCCGGAGGACATCGAAGCTTCAAGGCAGAAACAGTCCGGCGCGTCAGCGACCATGACAGCCGCCCTCGACGCCGCAATCGCCGCCGGAAAGGAGAAAAAATAATGCTGAACAAAGTCACTTTTCAGGGCAGATTCACCGCCGACCCGGTCATGAAGCAGACTCCAAGCGGCGTCAGCTACTGCAACTTTGACGTCGCGTGGAGCGAAAAATACAAGGAGGTCGAATCGACCTGCTTCTTGAAATGCCGCGCGTGGAGAACCACCGCCGAATTCCTGCCGAAATATTTCCACAAAGGCGACCAGGTTATCGTTGAGGGACGACTCATCACAAACTCATGGACGGACGACCAGGGGCAGAAACACTCCACGATAATCTGTGACGTCGACAAATGCCACTTCTGCGGCGCGAAGGGCGGCGCTCAGGGCGTGGGAAACTATCAGGCGGGCAACTATACTCCTCCGGTGAGAACGACCACTACGGACGCTCCTGGCGCGTCTCAGGACGTCCCCAACTTCGAGGTTCTGCCCGAGGGCGACGTGTTGCCGTTCTGAGGTGAGGCATGATAATCCCAAAATCTGTAAAAATCGGCGGCAAAACATACAAGATCGAAATAACCGACCGACTCGATTTCGGAATAATAAGTTGCTCCGGCGAAATTTTGTATGATAAACTCATTATTCGTGTTGCTCCGAACGCAGAGCAGATGATGCACGGCGTTCTGCTGCATGAAATCGTGCATGGCATACTTCAAAATCTCGGATATCGTGACCACGATGAGCAGAAGGTCGATGCGCTCGCGAATGCGCTTCACGCGCTGATTGTTGACAATCCCGGTATGTTCGAGAGGAGGCAGAAACAGTGACAATCCAGGTCGATTCAAGGGAGAAAGCCCACATCATCGAGGGGATTATCCGATACTTCGACGAGCAAGGAATAAAACACTACTCCTCAAAGCTCATCGTCGGCGACTATATGAACCTTGACAATCCAAAATTAATTTGCGACCGCAAACACAATTTGTCGGAAATTGCCAACAACCTCACCAACGACTCCGGGCGGTTCATGCGCGAGGTGCGACTCGCGAAGGAACTCGGAATCCATCTCGTCGTGCTGTGTGAGCACGGCGGGTGGTGCAAGTCAATCCGCGACGTCAAAGACTGGCATAATCCGATGCAGGGGAAAATCCCATACGCGATAAGCGGGAAAGAGCTTATGGAGCGCATTTACAAAGTCCATATCGCTTACGGCGTCGACTTCCTGTTCTGTGACAAGCGGTGCACCGGGCGAAGAATCGTAGAAATTCTGGGAGGCAAGCCATGAGCGACTATCCCCGTTACGACGTGGAGGCGGTCAAAGCGGCCGTCTCCGTTCCCGCCGCACTCGAGCGGTACGGCGACTTATCCAAGCGGCGCGGGAACCGCTGCCCCTGCCCTATTCACGGCGGAAAGGACAACAACCTCTCGTTCCGGAACGACTCCTTCCACTGCTTCGTCTGCGGCGCTGGCGGAGATGTCATCACGCTGGTCGAAAAGATTTTCAATCTCCCCTTTCCGGATGCCGTGCGGCGACTCGCCGAAGACTTCGGGATAGCTCCGGGCGTTGATCCAGAAGCAGTCCGGAAACGGCAGCTCGCGGCTGACGCGCGGAAGCGGCGGGTCGAGCGCGAGAAAGATGACTTCCGGCGGATCATAGCGTTTTATCACCAGGTGCAAGACCTTCCGTCGACACCTCTCCGCGATAAATATATCGGCACATTATCAGCGACTATAGACGACATAATACAGCGCGGCGACGCGAGCGCATATCCGGTCAACGTGATGATCGCGACCATGCGGCAAGGGCTGGCATGGGAGCACGAAAGGATGTAAAACTGTGGCTGAAATCATCGAGCCAAAAATAAAGGAACTCCCGGCATGGACGCTCGAGGATTTCGAGAACGCCGTCCCGCACGGGTGGTTATACAGCAACTATCACATGAATCCGTTTACATATCGCAAGGCTCTTATGAAAGTTGACGAAACAGCGCGGCAACTCGGGTACTCCGGATTCAAGTCGGAAATGCGCGACTACGCCAAAGAAGCCGGGGAGCGGATCAACGAACGCGACTACGCCAACACCACCGACTTTTCCGGGCAGCCGCTCACGCTCGACTGCGGGCAGTATATCTGCACTGACGACGGAGTGATGCTCGCCGCGTATGGCGACACGACTGTCGTCTGCCCGCATCCGATCATGCTGTCCGGGCGACTTGTAAACCTCGACTCCGGCGAAGTGCGGCTCGAGGTGTCCTTTCGGCGCGGCGCGGAATGGCGGACAGTAGTCATCGAGAAGGTCATCCTGGCGTCTGCCGCGAAGATCATCGACCTCGCACGACTCGGAATCGCCGTCGACTCAGAGAACGCGAAGACGCTCGTCAAGTACTTCACCGACCTTGAGGCGATGAACTATGACCGGCTCCCCGAACGCCACTCCGTCGCGCGGGTCGGATGGACGACTTCCGGGAAATTCGTGCCGTACGCCGACTCTGTGGAGTTCGACGGCGCGCCCGGGTTCAGGGCTGTGTTCGACTCCTTCCACCCGAACGGAGACCGTGACGCCTGGTTCAAGGCTGCGTCGAAGGCGCGTAACGAGAGCACCATCGCGCGGATTGTGCTTGCCGCTTCCCTCGCGTCAGCACTGGTCAACCCGCTTCACGCGCTGCCGTTTTTCGTTCACGTCTGGGGTAGAGCCGGAAACGGCAAGACTATGCTGCTCAAACTCGCTGCGTCGGTGTGGGCGTCGCCCAACAGTTCGGAGGGCTATATCCGCAACTTCAACTCGACTTTCGTCGGGCTTGAGACCGCGGCGGGCTTCTTCAACTCTGCCCCGCTGTGCGTGGACGAGCTTCAGGTCGTCAAAAACCGCCGCGACTTTGATGACATCATCTACATGCTCGCCGAGGGTCAGGGACGCTCCCGCGGCTCAAAAGACGGCTCCCTCCAGCAGATCAAATCCTGGCAGAACACCATCATAACGACTGGCGAAATGCCGATATCCGCCGACAATTCCGGCGCGGGCGCATTAAACCGCGTCATCGAGATCGCCTGCGGAGACGAGCGACTTTTGGACGACTATCGCGGGCTTTCCGACGCGCTGTCCCACAACTGGGGCTTCGCGGGGAAAGAATTCGTTGAGGGACTCACGCCGCAGGTGCTCGAAGCCGCGAAAAAGGTGCAGGAAGAGTACCGCGCGGCGTTCGAGGCATCAGCGACTACTGAGAAGCTCGCGCTCTCCGCGTCGCTGATCCTCACCGCGGATGCTGTCGCGGAACTTTTAATCTGGCACACCGGCACCGCTTTGTCAGCAGCCGACGTCGCGAAATACCTCCCGACCAAGCAGGACGTCGACGTTAATCAGCGCGCGCTTGAGTGGCTTTACGGCACGATAGCGGAAAACCGGTCGAAATTCGTCGCCGAAGACGGTATGCCTATGCGGGAAGTCTGGGGTGAATACAAGGACATTTCGGACGGCAAGCCGTTTATCGCCATTATCGGCACCGTACTGTCCCGGATCATGGCGGATGCCGGGTTTAATTACAAAGCGTTCCTGTCGTGGGCACGCGACCGCGGGCATATCCGCGCGGGTGAAAAGAACATCCTGCCCGTGCGGGTGCATGGCGTCGTCTCAAAGTGCGTATGCCTTTACGAGAGCGCCAGCGGCGAGGGAAAATTGGTGACTTAGCACAACATCACAAAGCGTCAGCGACTTTTCGGGCACTTATTGTGCAACTTTATTTTGCGGTAACCCCGATAACCACTGCATAACCCCACTTTGGTTACGCAAAAGTGCCCGTAAAACCTGACAAAAATCGACCTTGTAACCCCGTAACCCCAAAATCGCGTTTTGATATGCTATATACGCGCGAGAAATATTTTTTTGAGATAAACACAAAATACACACGCGCGTATACGAGAAATATATGGTTACAGGGGTTACAGGGGTTACATATATAATTTATGCCCATTCTACCTGACATTTTCCCGTAACCCCATTTCCGGGGCGAGGGGTTATGGCTGGTTACACGGTGAAAGGAGATCACATGGCGAAAGGAGATCACATGGACGACATGGACGAAGAGATGAAAACCGGGGCGAAGAGCACGGCGCAAGGCAAGACGGCTGCGACCGGAGCGGACAGCCCTGCGCCGAAGAAACGAGGCAGACCGAAGTCGCCGCCGAAGCCGAAGAAGGAGAAAATCGAGCGGCATGCGCCGAACAACTACGCGAGGAAGCGGGCGGTTGAGTATGCAGAAAGCGTGGCGGAGCGTGTCGACGAGAAAGACAAAGCGACTATCATCAACGCGCTGACGCTCCCCGAAAAGGACATGCCCGACGCGGCGCTGCGCAGGAAGAGCGACAAAGGCAAGTACCTCCCGACCAAGGTCTGGACGCCGGAGAACGACGACGACCGCGCATTCGTGAGCCAGATTCTCCGCGAACTGCTGACCGAGTTCCGGAAGCCAACCGTGAAGGACGACGACGAAATGGCGGAGAGAATCAGCGACTACTACGACCGCTGCGCGAACGAGGGACGCACGCCCGTATGGGAGGAAGTGTGCCTGAGTTTGGGGTATGGGCTGAAAAAAGTCAATGCGATTATACATGGGGAAGAGCGGGGGTTCACCTCCATTACCTCGCAAATTCTCGAAAAAGCCAAAGAATTTCAACAGTCTTTTGATGCAAAACTTGTGGTCGCTGGGAAGATGAATTTTTTGGCATACTGTTTCCGTGCGAAGTGCTATTACGGAATGCGGGATAACGCAGAATTGCCCGAAACTACGCGAAATCCGATGGGTGAAGCGAACCTCACGCCGAAGCAGTTACAGGAAAGATATTTGCAAGGGATGAGGGAAAGCGACTATGAGGACAAGACGATAAAGTGACCGAAAGTTTAGGTTTTCGACACAGCGAACGGCTTCGGCAGTGACATATTGCTAAAATTATTGTGCAATATGACGAAAACCCCGGCGACTATCAGACGGTCAGCGACTATCGAGCGACTATCGCGAAAAATCGTCAGCGACTATCGCGGATCCGGAAAATAAAAATCCGATTTTCGAAACTCGCAGAAAAGTTTTCAAAAACCGGGCGGAAATTTTTCGGAAATCGGCGGGAAATTGAGCGGGTTTTGAGCGGCACTCGGGCGGCAGGCGGCCCCTCTCGCGGCGGCAGGACGTCCCAGAACGCGCGCAGACGTCCCAGGACGCGCGGAAATGGGCGGGGCGGTATAGACCCTCTCGAGCCGCTCGCGCCTCTCACGCGCCGTCTGAGGGGCTCACAGGCGCAAAAAAAGCCCCGCCGGTCGGCAGGGCATAAAAAGACCGCCCACGCGGGGCGGTCGGGGGTTATGAGTTGCGCGCGATGTCCAGTAGTACCAGGATAGGCAGCAACAGTGCGTAAAGTAGGACCATGTCATCACCTCCCCGCCTACAGTATAGCACACCGGCGGGCGGTTGTCAAGGGGGTCACAGCGTCTCTGCGGCTGCGATGATGTCCGCTTTGGCGCCGTCGGTCAGGACCAGACGCCCGCGGTCCGATGTGCACTGCCTGCGGTAGATGGCGGCGATCGCCCATCCGGACGCGCGGCAGATCAAGTCGACGTGGGTACTTTCTGGGGTGCCGTGGTAGCGTCCCGGGAAGCTCTGCGCGTTGGGGTCGTAGCCCCTGATCTCACAGCCCGGCAGGTGCTTTTTGCGGATGGTGTCCGGGATGCCGTCGATGGCGTCCATGATATCGCCGGCGGTCAGCAGGCGGACAGACGCGCGGCTTTCGGCCGTCGCGATCCAGTCCGTGATAGGTGCGGCGGCGCCCGCGAATGCCTGCTTTGCCGCGTCGACCTTTGCGGCGGCGGCGGCACGGTTGGCGTCTGTGCCGTACGCGGTGACGCTGCGCAGCCACTTTTCAGCGGCTTTCAGCTTTGCCCACGCCTCGCGGGCAGGGGTGATGTTAAGGGGCTTGCGGGTGGTAGCGGTAGTGGTAGTCATGATATACTCTCTTTCTCCCCGCCTTTTGCCGGGCGGGGTCGGCAATTGTATGTGGTGGCGGGCGCGTTATCTGCCCGCCATGCTGTAAAAAGCGTCTGCGGTGATCCGCAGGGCGTCCAGGACGCGGCGCGCGCGGTCTTCGGCGGCCGTGTCTGCCGCCTCGTCGGCCGGGCGTCGCAGCCCGCACGCGCGGCGGTAGTCGCGGCGGTCTTTGGCCCAGGCGATGATCTCAAGGGCTTTGTCTGCTGTCATGCCTGATCCCTCCTCTCCAGCCACTGCCGATAGTCGGCGTACTCCGCGGGGCTGTACACGTAATATCTGCCTTTGCGGGTCAGCGGCAGCTCGGACGCGTACACGGTCTCGGTGCGGTATGCGCCGGACGCGGTGCGGTACGGCTTGTAAATGCGGCGGTACGCGATGATATACGCGTCCTGGTCGATGATGTGGTCTATCTCCGCGCGGTACAGCTCTATGCGCCCCGCGATGGTCACGACCTCCTGGTCTCTCGTGGTGATCTCCGGCATGGTCATGCCCTCGCCCCCTCTCGCGTGGCGTAGATGCGCTCCACTCTCCGCCGCTCTGCGCGGTTTTTTGCCGGGCTTATCGCGGTATCATCGTAGGCAATCCGCACGCCCTCCGCCATAAGCTCCGCGCCCATGTAGTAGGGGTCGAGGTCGTAAAAGCTCAGCTTGTACCGTATGCACGCCCAGCGCAAGGGCTTGCTTCCCCCGTCCGTCAGTGCCAGCAAGTCGCGCTTACATACTGACCACTTGCGGGCGCGGAGCTCCTCGACAAGCTCAGCGGCGGACCTGTGCGCGGTCTCACGGCGGACACATCCGGTGTAGTCCTGGCACGTCGTGCCGGGGCAGGATGCACCGTGCTTGACGCACTCCGCGCACATGGGGTTGATGACCTTTGCCGCCATCTCGGCGGTCTCGGGTCCTGCTGTGGTCTCGGTCTCCGGCTCTGCTGCCGGTGCGGTCCAGCCCTCCGGCACAGTCACGACGGGCTGCCCGGGCTTGGGACGGCTCATGGTCTCGGTGCAGCCGATGACCTCGTGCCCCTCTGCGGTGTAGTAGGCGGTTGCCTGTTCTGCGCTCTCCGCGATTACAAGGTTAGCGGAGTAGATGCCGCCGCCGTTGCTGTAGGTGATTTCATATGTTTTCATGGTGTGATCCTTTCTGCCCTCTCGGGGGCGTTATCTGTGTGTGATGGCGTCGATGTGTTCGCGCCATGCGGCGGCTGCTGCCCTCTCGGCGGGGGTTAAGCTTATGTCGTGCTCGGCGTAGTAGGGGATGCCGGCCAGGTATGCGCGATCCGGTGCGGTAGATACACGCGCTATGATGACCATGTCGCGCTCTTCGCGGCGGTCGACCTCGATGCCGTTCCCGCCCACGTGGGACAGCGTCTTTCCTACTGCCTTGACCAGGCGGCGCGCCGTGTCGGCGTCGATCTCGGTGCAGATGTGCGTGCCGCGGCACTTGCCGCTGATGTCTTTGTATGTGATGTGCAGATAGTATGTTCTCATGGTGTTCTCCTTGTTGGTTTTTATTTCCAGTTATTTCCAAGGGCTGTTTCCCTCGGTGTGCCTATAGTATAGCACATTCGCATTTACTTGTCAAGGGTTTTTGCGAGATTTAATCTTGATTTTTTGCGATTTAGCAAAGTGCACAAATTCAAATGATATTTTTGTGCATAATTCGGGGGGGCTGTTTCCCGCCGTTTCGCGCGGTCTCGACGGGGTCGCAGTCCCCGGTGCGGCGGGCACCCCGGGGGGTGTATTTGCCGGGGAGGCGGCGCGGTTGACCCTCCCCACCAAAAAAAAATTCAAAAAAGTACTTGACATTCGCATTTACTTGTGGTATAATAGTAACAGCGAAAAGCAATGACCGCGAGAGCTGGTATGACCTGCGGCGGTGCGCGAGCAAGAACATGGCGCGGAGGGCAAAGGCGGCCAGTTCCGCGAAATTTGATAGATGCAAGGAGAATAATCATGGGGAAAGAAATCAGGAACGACGACAACAGAATCAAGAACGCGGTCGGGTATGTCCGCGTCAGCACCGATGGGCAGACTGGGGATGACCGTTTCGGAATAGATTCGCAGAAAGCGCAGATACTTCAATACGCCAACGACAACGGGTACAAAATCGTGAAGTGGTACGAAGAAGACGGCGTGAGCGGCGTGAAGGAAGACCGCCCCGCGCTGAACGAACTGCTCTACGGCGACGATATGACGAATCCGCCGTACGAAGCAGTGATCATTGCGAAAACCGACCGGCTGTCGAGAGACACGAAGCTGTACTTCTACTACCTGTACGTACTCGAAAAGAAGAACATCAAGCTGCTGTCAGTTAACGAGCATTTCGACAGTGACGACGCGCTGTCGAACATTTACCGGTCGCTTATGCTGTTCGTGGCAGAGCAGGAACGCAAAAACATCACCCTCCGCACGAGCAAAGGACGCGAGTGCAAAGCGAAAGTCGGGGGCTACAGCGGCGGACGCGCTCCGTACGGGTACAAAGTCGAACACGGTCAGCTGGTCATCAATCCGGCGGAAGAGCCCATTGTCCGCATGGTATTCGACGGTCTCGCCGCGAAGAAGTCGCTGTGGGAAATTGCGGATTCAATATCCGACGCCGGGTACAAGACCCGCAAAGGCGGCAGATTCCGCGAATCGAACATTCGCAGCATCCGTGACAACAGACCTGTATACGAAGGACTGTACAAATACGGCGACGGCATGGACTACGTTCCCGGAGCCCACGAGCCGATACTGAAATAATTCCACCGAGGCTCAATCAAGCTCCAACAAGCCGTAACACCGTAACACAATCACACGTGTAACGGGGCGGCGGGCTTGAACCGGGTTCCAAGTTAGTTTCAAGTTAGTTTCAAGTTAGTTTGAACCGCGTTCCAACCGGCACAAAGTAAGTTTTAACCAATACGTAAACAAACCGTAAACTGGCGCAAGTTATACGCAAAGTCGGCGCAAGTTCAACGCTGACTTAACGCTGACTTAACGCTGATTCAGTGTTAAGGCTCCGAGCCACAACCGGCTGTTCCGCAAAGGAAAGACAGCAAACAGATACCGCAAACGTTCACCTGACCGCGTGAAGCGGTCACGGAATAGCAAACACATCCCGCACCGGCATCCGGCCGTGGCGGAGTACCGTACCCCTATACTTAGAGCGCCCAGAGCGCCATTTTTCCAAAGGAGAGTGGCGTCATGGGCGCTTTTTCATGTGAAGATACTGGAAAGAAGAAATCAAAAAAGGTAAAGAATGGGAACAAAACGGTTCTTCCCGGATTTGAGAACTGGAACGACCGGCTGCCGGAGTGCGTCGTGCTGTGCGAGGCTGTCGCGGCGTACGGAACGGACAGTCTGTCGGTCGCGAAAGACTACTTCGACGCGCTGAGGGGGCTCGCGCAGGACAATTCGGCAGAATCATACGAGGAGGAGCTTGCCTACATGGTGGCGAAAGGGAAAGAATTCTTCGACGTCGTGAACCGTATGCTCGCGAGGTCAGCCGCCGCGAAGACAGCCGCCGCTCCGGAATGGTACGAGCTGAAACGGAAAGTCTGCCTGCTGCTCGCGCCGCACTCGTTCGACCACTATATGCAGTACGTCGAATGGAACAGAGAACCGGCGCGGAAGTTCTGGGTGCCGAGAAGAAGCGTTCTGATGGGGCTGTGCAACGACCTGCAAGACCTCGAAGAGCACAAGATTAAATTCCTCGGGGTGAGTATGCCGCCGAGAGTCGGAAAACTCCTGAGCGACGACACGCCGATACTGACTGCGAGCGGGTGGAAACACCACGGCGAACTGAAAGTCGGAGACAGAGTTCTGAATCCGGACGGTGAGTTTATCAAAGTCACGCACGTGTTCCCGAAGGGTTATGCAAATATTCGGGTGCATTTCACGGACGGGACGCATATCGACTGTAACGAACACCACGAATGGGTGGTATTCAACCGCCACAAGCACAAGACAGAGATACGCGAAACGCATTCGATGATGGACGATTTCGAGACCGGCAAAGCACACACACGCAAGCACAGATATTTTTATCAGCTGCCGAAAATTGCGCCGATAATCGGCGAGCAGAAAGATCTTCCTGCCGCTCCGTACTCACTCGGCGCATGGCTCGGAGACGGCAGAAACAACAACCCCGATATATGCGAACCGGCTTGCGACCGCGTAATCGTTGACCGCATAATCGCCGACGGCTATCCGATATCGTGGCAGACGGTACATAAGACCACCGGCGTTGAATATTATGGCTTTAAGAGCCTGCGCGGCGGGCTTCAAGCCCTCGGAATGTGCCACAGTCGCAAGAGAACTCCGAAGCGTATTCCTGACATATACCTCACGGCGTCGCTTGAGCAGCGTCTCGAACTGCTTGCCGGGCTTCTCGACACGGACGGTACGCTTATTGCTAAGGATCACCGATATCAGTTCTCAACCACTGAGCCTGAGCTCCGTGATGACTTCATATCGCTTATCTCCACGTTCGGATGGAGGTGCAGCGTCAAGGCAAAACCGCCGAAGCTGTCCAGCAGCGGCATTCAGGGGCGGAAAACCGTTTACGTCATTGGCTTCAATCCGACCTGCTTCATCCCATGCGTCGTGGAGCGAAAGCAGCTCCGTGAGTTCTCGAAACAGCGCCGAATCGCAATATCCGGTTTCGAGCGCATCGAACCCGTGCAGGGCAACTGCATCTCGGTTGAAGGCGGCGTATACCTTGCCGGAGATCGTCTCATTCCGACACACAATTCCACGATTTGTATATTTTTCCTGACCTGGCACATGGGGCGTCATCCGGACGACGCGTCCGCTATGGGCGGGCACTCCGACACACTCGTGAATGGGTTCTACGGCGAGCTGAACGCGGTGCTCGATCCGGACGGCGAATACCTCTGGCACGACGTGTTCCCGCACGCGCAGATCGAAAGCCGGTCGGCAAAGTACCTCCAGATCAACCTCAACCACCCGAAGCGCTTCCCGACAATGACCTGCCGGTCGGCGGAAGGCACATGGACCGGCGCTATCGATATCTCACGCGACGGAATCCTCTACGTCGACGACCTCGTGAAAGACCTCGAGGAATCACTCTCCCCCTCCCGTCTCGACGCGAAGTACAATATCTACCTGAACCAGATGAAAGACCGTATGAAGGACGGCGCTCTACAGCTGATGGTCGGCACGCGCTGGAACGTAATGGACCCGCTCGGGCGCGTCCGCGAACAGTACAGAGACAATCCCGAATACCGCTTCACCGTCATTCCCGCGCTCGACGCGAACGGAGAGTCGAATTTCCAGTACGACTACGGTGTCGGGTTCTCGACCGAATATTACCGCGACATGAAAGCGTCGATCGACGACTGCACATGGTGTGCGAAGTACCAGGGCGCTCCGTACGTCCGCCAGGGGCTTGTCTTCCCGCCTGACTCCCTGCTCCGCTACAATGGTGTCCTGCCGGGCGGATCACCGGAACGCATTATCGCCGCGTGCGACGTCGCGTGGGGTGGAGAGGACTACTTGTCCATGCCTATCGTCTATGTGTACGGAGACGGCTCGATGTACTGTGTCGACGTAGTGTTCTCGAACGCGAACAAAGTCTTCACTCAGCCCGAAGTGGTCGGAAAGCTGTTGATTCACCGCCCGCACCAGGTGCAGTTTGAGGCGAACAACGGCGGAACCGAATACGCGCAGGCAATCGACGAAATGCTCCGCGCGAAAGGGTGCGTTCTCAACATCTCGACGCGGCGCGCCCCGGGCAACGCCTCGAAGCTCTCCCGAATCATTCAATACGCGCCGGATATCTCGAAGATCCACTTCCTCGACTTCGACCACTCGACGCCGGAATACCGTTCCTTTATCGAATGGCTCTGCTCCTTCGTCTCGCTCGGCAAGAACGTGCACGACGACGCGCCCGACTCGCTCGCGCAGCTCATGGACTTAGCCACCGGAAACTGGGGAATTGTCGCTGTACAGAAGCGCGTGTTCTGACTTGCCCGGATATTATCGCGGAATCGCGCCGCGCATGACGGGATTTCGTAATATCTCCACAATTTACAGCGTATCTATTGACAAATCCTTGTGTAAGGTATATAATATACATGATAGGCGACCCCCAGCCTGTCAGCCATGTTCCTCGTCGCTGGACGCTGACCTGATGGATATGGTTTTCTCCTTCCGACCCGGCGGCACGCCTTTGCGCCGGGTCTCAAATTAAAAACGACTGGTGGTGAAAGAATGGTGGATGAACAGAACAGCGTAGCCGACGTATCTCCGGTGCTGACCGGCCGGCACGTCATATATACCGACGCGTCGGCGGTTGACGAGAAAAATGTTGTGCAGGTGCTGAATGAGGTGCTGCCGACCTTTTACCGGAACCAGAGTGAAATAAACTACCTCTACGGCTACTACAAGGGCAAGCAGCCCATACTCAACCGCGTCAAGGACGTCCGACCGGAGATCAACAACAAAATTGTCGAAAACCACGCATGGGAAATCGTCTCCTTCAAGGTCGCGTACCTTTTAGGAGCCCCGATCGCCTACACGCGCCGGAAAATCCGGAGTGGAGAGGCACGCATGACCATGACCCCCGATGAGATCACCGCGGCGCAGACACGCGACCCGGTATCCGAAAAGGTCGGGCGGCTCAACGAAATCATGCACGTCCTCGACAAAGAAGCGACCGACCACGACATCGCCGAGTGGAACCACATCTGCGGAACCGCGTACCGGTATGTCATCGGGAATCTGGCGAACGACGAGAAAATCGAAATCGGCAGTCTCGACCCGAGACGAACCGGCGTCGTCTACTCAAAAGAGCTCGGCGCGAAGCCGGTCATGGCATTCCAGGAGACGCTCAGGGACAATCAGCAGACAATCTACACCGTCTGGACAGACACTATGCAGTTCGAGATCGTGAACAACACCGTCACGTCCTCGAGACTCCACGGCATCGGGGCGGTGCCGATAATCGAGTATCCGCTCAACAACGCGCGGCTCGGCTCATTCGAAGTCGTTCTCGAAGTTCTCGACGGCATCAACAAACTGTCCTCGAACCGGCTCGACGGCACGGAACAGTTCGTCCAGAGTTTCATTAAATTCGTCAACTGCCAGATTGATCCCGAGAAGTATAAAGAGTTCCGGCAGGAAGGCGCTATCGTCATCAAGTCGGACAACTCGAACCCCTCGGACGTCGATATCATCTCGTCCGAACTCGACCAATCGCAGACACAGGTCGAAATCGACCACCTCTATCAGCAAGCCCTCACCATCTGCGGTATGCCGGACAGAAACGGCGCGAACCGCACGACCGGAGACACCGGCAGCGCCGTACTGCTCCGCGACGGATGGACAATGGCGGAAAGCTGCGCCAGAGACACCGTTATGCAGTGGGAACGAAGCGAAAAACAGTTCCTCCGCATCGCGCTGGCACTTCTCAAAACATACGGCAAGCTCGACCTCGGGCTCGCCGACATCGACATCCGGTTCACGAAGGGCAACACCGAGAATATGCTCGTCAAAACGCAGGCTCTCCTGAACCTTCTCGACGCCGGAGTACACCCCGAAATCGCGTTCAGTAAGCCCCATCTGTTCGACGATCCGCACCAGGCGTATATCGACTCGATCCCATACCTCGCCGCGCGGCTCCAACTCCTCGAGAGCACCTGGCGGGACAAATCAGGGCAGGACAAGCCAGGAGGCGGCAATGACAGAAACAAAGAAAGTTCCGGCGGCGGAAGCTCCGGAACTGATTAAAGTGCGCTGCCCGCACTGCGGAAGGCTCCTCGGAGCAATAAGCGGTGTGGCGGAGATAAAGTGTCGCGGCTGCGGAACGACGGTCAGAGCCCACACAGAAGGCTCACACGCCGTCATACGCACGGTCGCGTCATAAGCGGGAACACCCCGCACTACAACACAGAGCGCCAAGAGCGCCAGATATCTACAGGCTTTTACACAGCCTGTCGGTTCTGGTGCTCTTTTTAATTTATTAAGGCCACTCCCCGGGGCGACGCTGATTTTAATTCATTAAACAATGGACAGAGAAGTCCGAAAAACGCGAATCTATGGCGGAGAGAACCGCCTCACCAAACGCAGAAAGGGATTATCACATGGAACTCAGAGATTTACTCGGCGAAGATTACCGCGAAGGAATGACTGCGGAAGAGATCGCGACGGCGCTCTCGAACAAGAACTTCGTGAACAAGGAGACCTTCGACAAAACCGCGTCCGACCTCGCCAAAGCGAAGAAGGACATGAAGACCAATGAAGGCACTCTGACCGAACGCCTCGAAGCGCAGAGGCAGCAGATCGAGCAGCTCACCGTCAAGGCAAACCGGCAGGAAGCTGCGAGCATCCTCGCGGGGAACGGCATGACCAAGGAAGCTTACGAGACCTTCCTCGACGGCATTGTCACCACCGACGCAGAACAGACGACCTCGGTCGCTACGGCGATTGCAGCGGCGTTCAAGGCTTATGGAGAAGCGACGGCGAACAAGGTCAAGGGCGAACTCGCGGCCGGCGTCAAAGCCCCCTCGCAGGCTCCCGCAACGACCGCCATGACCAAAGAAGCTTTCGGCAAGCTCACTTTCGCCGAACAGGTCCAGTTCAAGAACGATAATCCGACCGAATTCGCGGCACTCTTCAAGGCGTGACCGCACAACCTCATTTTTCGAAAGGATGATTAAACAATGTCCAAGACCTACCTCAACTACCCCTTTGACGACGATCTCTTCATTGCCCGCTGGCTTGCAGAGCCCGACTCCGAAAAGACCGCGCTCCTTGATTCCGGCGTAATGGTTGAAGATCCGGTGCTCGCCTCGAGACTCATATCCTCCGGCAACTACGGTACCATTCCGTTCTACAAGACCCTCACCGGCACTCCCGTGAACCACGACGGTCAGACCGACATCACCTCGACCGAGACCCAGGCGGATCAGCAGAATTACGTCGCGTATGGCCGCGACGTCGCATGGACCGCGCGTGACTTCGTCGGCGAGCTTTCCGGCGCAGACCCGATGGGCCACATCATCTCGTCCACCGCGAAATTCTGGGCGAAGTACCGCCAGAAGAAGATTATCGCCATCCTCGGCGCAATCTTCGGCATCACCGGCAACGCCGCGTGGACCGCTCACACCGTCGACGTCGGCTCCGCGACCGCGACCGCGAGAAAGATCAACGAGACCGACCTCAACGACCTTGCGACCGATACCCTCGGCGACAACAAGGACGCGTACAAGCTCGCTATCATGCACTCCTCCGTCGCCCGCACCCTCGAAAACCTCCAGGTTCTCGATTACTGGAAGCAGACCGACGCGAACGGCATCCAGAGGAACCTCGGTCTCGCGTCCGTGAACGGCTATACCGTCATCATCGACGACGGCGTTCCGGTCACCGCAGTCGGCGGCTCCGAGGCGAACAAGGACCTTAAGAAGTACACGACCTACCTCCTCGGTACCGGCGTTCTCCGCCACTGCTGGGCAAGACAGGACGTGCCGGTCGAGACTTTCCGCGAGCCGACGAAGAACAACGGTCAGGACACTCTCATCACCAGAATCCGCGAGTGCATCCACCCGAACGGCTTCTCGTTCAAGCTGCCTTCCACCGGCTGGACCAACTCCCCCACCGACGCGCAGCTCGAGGCGTCCGCAAACTGGGCTCTTAAGTTCGCTCCGAAGGAAATCCCGATCGCGCGCCTCATCACGAACGGCTAATCCATGACCACCGACGAGAAGCTGATCCGGCTGAAACGGATGATGCGGCTTCCCGACACGGACGACGACACGCTCTCGGCGTTCCTCGACTTCACAAGAGACGAAATTCTCTCGTGGAGATACGGGGCGACCGGGAGCATACCGGACGACGTGACCGACGTGCCGCAGGAATATGAAAGCGTCCAGCTGAACGCCGTCATGATCGGCTTCTCGCAGATCGGCGGCGAAGGTGAGACCGCGCACAACGAAAACGGAATATCAAGGCAGTTCGGGTATTCGTCCTGCCTCGAATACATCCATAAAAACGTAATGCCATATGTCGGGGTGATATCATGAGAACTCTCGCGAAGAACCGGATTCCGTACTGGTACGCCCTGTTCGCGGGCACTCAGGACGTCACCGACGAGAACGGCAATTACACAGGCGAGCAGGAAGTCATCTACACCGAACCCATAAAGGCGTGGGGCAATATCTCCGCTGCCAAAGGCGATTCTTACGCCGCTGGGTTCGGGACGATGATCGACTACGACAAGGTGCTATGCACCGAAACGACCGACCTCGACGAGAACGCGGTTGTCTGGCTGGACACAGAGCCGACCGCTCCGTACAACTACCGAGTCAGACGTGTATCGAAGTCGATCAACGGAACCCTCGTCGCGCTGAAGCAAGTCGACGTAGGCGCGTAGCCGCGGAGGAAAACACAATGCGCAAACGCATAACTGTCCGGCTCTCGCCCGGCAGCATACAGTCGGCTCTCGATGAGGTAGCATCCCTCATGTCAGCCAACCGGAACCGGCTCGATGACGCCGCGCGCGACCTCGCCGAACGGATATGCGAAAAAGCGCAGCGCAACTTCGACGCGGCATGGTACGACAGCCTTGCCAGAGGCGTCAGGGGCGAAGCCGACGTTAAATGCCGGGTAGAAAAGACCGGCACCGGCTATAAAGTCGTCGCCGAAGGGAACGAGGTGACGTTCATCGAGTTCGGGGCAGGAGTCTATTATAATCCCCCCGCCGGAGCGTCCCCTCATCCTGGCGGCGCAGACCTCGGATTCGTTATCGGAGGATATGGCAAGGGGCAAGGAAACCAGAAGGCGTGGGGCTACTACGCCGAAGACGGCAACCTCGTCATCACGCACGGCACGGCGGCTCAAATGCCGCTGTACAGAGCTTTTGAAGAGGTATTACAGGAGGCGAAGAAGAAATGACCGATTTTGAAAACGTATTTGTTGACGCTGTGCGAACGGCGGTCACGAAGAAGTTCCCGAAAGCGACGGTTGTCTCCGAATTCGTCCCGAAGCCGTCTTCCTTCCCTCATGTGTACATCCGCGAAACCGATAACGCCTCCGAGGCGCTCTCCTTCCGTGTGACCGGCGGAGAGACCAACGCGCGGCTTTCCTACACCGTCGACGTGTTTTCGAACAAGAAAAGCGGGAAAAAGAGCGAATGCAAGGCAGTTGTGGCGGCAGTCGACTCGACCATGCAAAGCTACAACTTCCAGCGCACATTCTGCAATCCCTTCCCGAACGAGAACGACGCGTCCATCTACAGGATGGTCGCGAGATATTCAAAACTTCAATCAACCAAAATGGAGGTATGATAAATGACCACCAACGGTATTAAATTCTACTACGCCCCCGAAGCTACCGCGGGCACTCAGCCCACCACCGGCTGGATAGAAATTCCGAACGTCGTCAGCTGGGGCGAAATCGGCTCGACTCCCGATACCATAGAAATCACGCCGGTCTCCGAGACCTCATTCAAGCGCTATGAGCAGGGGCTGTCCGACACCGGCAGCGTAGACGTCACCGGCAACTGGGCTTCTGATTTCATCGACGCGTGGGAGACCATGCGAGAAGCCATGGCGACCGCGGCGGCGGCAGGTAAGACCCTCTGGTTCACCCAGGTCATCCCGAACTACGAAAAGAGCTTCTACTACTCCGGCTCGCCCTCGATGCTCAGATTCCCCGAGGTCACCTCGAACTCGGCGTTCCAGGTATCCGGCACCATCACCGTAAACAAAGTCACCGGTCTCGCGGCAAAGCCCACTATCGGCGGCTGATAAACTCAAGGAGATAAACCATGATAATCAACGGCAAGGAAATAACGGCTAAACCCATCGACTTCAACGCCACAATCGAACTCAATGATCTCGGCGGCGATATCTGCTCCTTCGGCACAAAGCCCCTCGCGGCGCTCAGAGCCTATCTCGCGTACTGCGCGGGCATTAACGCCGAAGAGGCTGGACGTGAAATCGAATCCCACATCGTAGGGGGCGGCGACCTCTCCGACCTCTCGGCGGCATTCATGAAGGCGTGCGACGACAGCGCTTTTTTCAAAGCGATGATCGCGAAGGCGAAGGCGGCAGACAAGAAACAGGCAAAGAACGCCTGAATCTGAGCGCCGCCGAAACGATATACGAAAATTGGCTTCCTGCGGCTTACAGGATCGGGCTTGACCTTACCACATTCTGGCGGCTCAATCCGCGCCGCATGAAGCCTTTTCTCGATATATACGAGCAAAACCAGCGTGAAGAACGCGATCGGATAAACTTTCACGCGTACATGACCGGCATATATGTCCGGGACGCCATCGGCGCGTGCTTCTCGAAGAACGGGAAGTACCCGGATAAGCCATATGACCTGCGGAGTCAGGAGGAAAAAGCGTCCGCCATTTCCCCCGAGGAATACGCACGGAGAATGATCCTCATGCAGGAATATCAGGATAAAGAAAGAAAATTACAGGAAAAGTTCGGAGGAGGTGAGATGAATGGCAGATAACGAAGTGCAAATAGACAGCTTGTCTGTAGCGATAGAACACAGTGCGAGCACGGCGTCGAAAGACCTCTCGAGCCTCGCGTCGAGCCTGAAAAAGCTGCAAACAAGCGTCTCTGCGCTCAATATGTGGGACGCGGTTCGGCAGTTTGACGCTCTCGGCGCCGCCGCTGGCAGTCTGACGTACTTCTCGACGGCGTTAGACAGCCTGAAAAACGCGAAAATCTCTTCCTCCATCGGACGGCAGCTCAAAGAAATCGGCGACGCGGCGAACAATCTCGGGACGCTCGACACGACAGCGCTCGACAAAGTAAAATCCCTCGGCGAAGCCCTCAAACCGCTCGGGGAACTCGGACGCGCACAGCTCACGTCCTTTATCAATCAGCTCGCGAAGCTCCCCGGACTCGCCGCGAACCTCGACACGGTTGATATGGAGCACTTCGCCGCGACCGTAGAACGGCTCACAGCGGCAATGGCTCCGCTCGCGACCGAAATGGACAAAATCGCCCGCGGATTCTCGGCGTTTCCGCAGAGGATTCAGACCTTCATTAAAAACAATGAAGCGGCGACATCCTCGGTCAAAAAGTCGAAAAAGGAAATGGGCGGATGGCAGGACACTCTCGGCAAGATTCTCGGGCAGCTTGAGAAGATTGAGAAGAAGCCTTCTATATTCAAGAAGCTGATTTCAGTTGCGGCACTCAGCAAAATACGAACTGTGCTGAACCAAACTATCGGCTCCGCCAACGAATATATCGAAGCCCTGAACCTCTTCTACGTATCGATGGGCGGATATGCCGAGAAGGCGCAGCAATACGCTGAAATCGTCGGGGACAGCTACGGCATCGATCCCGGCGAGTTCATGCGTATGCAAGCGATCTTCATGGACATCTCGAAGTCCTTCGGCGCGGCAAGCGGCACGGCGTACACCATGTCGAAGGCGCTCACGCAGCTGACTTATGACATCTCGTCCCTTTACAACCTCAAGATCGACGAAGCGCTGAACAAGACGCGGTCCGCGCTGGTCGGCGAAATTGAGCCGATACGCGCCCTCGGTAAAGACCTCTCGGTCGCAAACCTCAAGCTCCTCGCGACCGAACTCGGCGTCACCGCGAACGTCGACGCGATGAACCAGTCCGAAAAGGCAATGCTCCGCACGATCTCCCTACTCAGGCAGTCGAAATCGGCTATGGGCGACATGGCGAGAACGCTCGAGCAGCCCGCGAACCAGTTCAGAATCCTCAAAGCGCAGCTGACGCTGCTCTCACGCGCGATAGGCGACCTCTTCCTGCCGCTTGTGCAGAAGGTTCTGCCGTACATGACCGCGTTTATCAAGGTCTCACAGCGCATCGTCATGGCGTTCGCCGAACTCGCGGGATTCAAACTGCCAAAATTCGACTACGCGGACAACATCGTCAGCGGGAACGAAGATATCGCCGACTCCGCGGACAGCGCCGCGAAGAGCATGAAAAAGCTCTATCAGCTCTCCTTTGATGAGCTGAACATTCTCGGCTCACAGAGCACCGGCGCGTCCGGAAGCGGGACAAGCGCGGCGGATATCGCGAAGCTCGAAGCGGAGCTGAACCGGCTCGCGAAACTCGAGGACGATATGTTCTCAAAGAACCTCGGCGAGACGACCGACAAGATCGCGGAGCAGATCGAGAACTGGCTGACAAAGGGTGAAGGAATACAAAGCTGGGCGAAAGACATCTGGGATTATTTCAGCAAAATAAAAGACGCCGCGAAAGAAATTGCCGATAAGCTCGGACTGTGGGAAATCCCTCAGAAAATATGGGATTTCTTCAAATTCGCAGTATTCAAAATTACCGGAATAGACCTTGACTTCGGAGCGTCGCGCCTTAGAAACATGAGCGGTAAGGATACGCTTATGGGCGCAGTCAGTGGAGGAATAGCAGCGTTACTTGGGCTTAAGGCGCTGGGCTTGCTCTCGCTCAGCAGCGGCAACGGATTTTTAGGCAGTGTCCCGATGCTCCTGCTCAGCATAGCCGCCCTGTCAATAACAACGGCGGCAATCGGGAGTACACCGAACGTTACCGGCGCTCAGACACTTCTCGGAGCCGCGAAGACTGGCATTGTGGCACTGCTCGGCGGTGCTACCATATCCCGATTTTTCCTCGGAGCGGAAGGTTTTCAGGCATTCGGGCTCCCACTCACAATCGGGCTTGCCGGTCTCACAATGTCGGCAGTCGGAATATTTGAACTCGGAAACGACACCGGCGCGGATGACCTTGCCGGGGCAATAAAACTCGGTATAGGTTCACTGCTCAACACTGCGGCGGCGACTCTTGCCGGCGTGAAAGTTGCAAAAATGGTCGGAGCCGGCGCGGCAGCAGGAACGGCAGGGCTTTTCGCAGGCGCGCTATCGATCATTATAAGCGCGACCATCGGCGCCGTGGTATTCCCCGATGAATGCCGAAAAGCGTTCGAAACGGTATCCGAAGCGCTCGGACACAGTATCAAGAACGTCACAAACAGCCTCAAAGACACTATCGACAAGGCGGTTGACCTCGGCTCGTTCGACTTCAAAGCGCAGTTCGGCATTGACGAAAACACCTTCAAAGTCATATCAACCTTCGGCGACCCGAAACTCGCCGCGCAGCTGAACGAAATCACAAGTGTCGCCAAGCAGAACGTCAAGACTACCTCAACCGAACTTGATAATCTGAACCGTCAATTCTATTCCAGCTCTACGATCGCCAACCAGAATTCACAATCAATCGTCAACAACACGACGGAAACCATCAAGAACGGCATCAATGACGTTACGAAGACCGGCATTTACAAGCCGCTCTATGACATGATGGATAAAGTCGGGAATGAACTGGGTCAGAAGGGCACCTCGGCAGGCAAAAACGTCGCGAAAGGATTCGCGAACGGAACCTCTGAAAGCTCACAGAACGCCGCGAAAGCTATGCAGGAACTCAGCCGGATGACCATGCAGCTCTTCACCGACGACCTCGGCATCCACTCACCGTCGACCGTCTTTGAGGGCTACGGCATCAACGTTGACATTGGATTCGCAAACGGCGTCACGCTCGGGCTTCCCAACGTCAAGGACGCCTTCGGGAACGTCTGGACGTCTATCCGCGTGGACTTCTCAGCCTTCGCGAACAGCCTGCTTGCGTCGGCGAGAACCTTTATCAGGCAGCTGAATCAGGTGCTCTCGTCCGCGTCTTTCAGCGGTGGCGCGGCTCAATCCCTCATCGGTAAAACGCCACGCATGATTCCCGCCTTCGCGACCGGCGGATTCCCGGAGGACGGAATGTTCTACGCCAACTCCGGCGAGCTCGTCGGACGCTTCAGCAACGGGCGGACTGCCGTCGCGAACAACGCGCAGATCATCGAAGGCATCGAGAACGCCGTCTACCGCGCGATGACAGCCGCACAGCGCGGCTCAGGGCGCGGCGGAAAGATAGAACTCGTCCTCGACAAGCAAGTCGTCGGGCGCGCCTTCGGAGACGCCATAGACTCCGAAAAGAGGCGCTCCGGCGCGAACACCAAAATCACATTCACGAACGGAGGGACGCGGTAATGGTTAAAGTCGACGGAACCGAATACGGCGCTATCGTTACTGCACTCACCCGTAATTTCGAGGTAGTTGATGGCGACAACGCCGGGCGCACACTCGATGGCGTCATGCACCGCGACCTCGTTGGAACCTACTACAACTACTCCATCACGATCAACACCGACCGTATGTCCCAGACGGAGTACAACGCTCTCTACAAAACGATTTCCGCGCCGGTCGCAAGTCACGATATCGTCGTCCCGTTCGGCAACGAAACGCTTGCCTTCCAGGCATATGTCTCGCGCGGCACGGACGATCTCCTCCGGCAGTACTCCGAGACGAACCGGTATTGGGGCAACCTCTCCTTCGACTTTATCGCGATGGAGCCGCAAAGGAGCGCAGCATGAAACTCCGGGTATCCTACGCCGACGTCGCTGTCGGGGCGAAAGAAAACTTCGCCCCATCGGCGACCGGGCAGACCAGCAACTCAACTCCGACACTGCTGCAAGGGCAGCAGACCCCGATATACGCGAATCCGTGCGAGATATACTCCGTCCTGCTCGACGGTTCTCTTGAAGTCCCTCCGGACGACGTGAAGTACGCTCTCGTGTCTGACAGCCTCTCGAGCGCGACCGACGGCAGCTTCGAAACTCCGCTCGTCCTCACGCTCGCCGCGACCGGGCAGTACACCTCGCAAGGAATCACGCTTGTTTTTGATGAGACCTCCAACCGGTACGCGACGGCGGTCAACATCAAATGGTATCGCGGCAGCACCCTTCTGTCGGACAAGAACTTCACGCCGGACAAGCCGAACTTCTTCTGCGCGAATAAAATCGAAAACTACAACAAGCTGATAATCTCCTTCTCGAAGATGAATATGCCGCGCAACCGGCTGTATCTCACGGACATCCTCTACGGAACCGTCCGCAACTTCGGGAAAGACGAAATCGAAAACTTCTCCCTGCTCCAGGAAATCGAGCCGGTATCCGAAACTGTCTCGATCAACACCGTGGGCTTCACCCTCAAAAAGAAGAGCGACGTCGACTTCATCTTTCAGGAAAAGCAGCCCGTTTACACATATTTCGACGACACGCTCGTGCAGACCACGTTCATCACGCACTACGAGCGGAATTCCGACAGGACATATGATATCGAGTCGGAAGACTATGTGTCTATTCTCGACGACTCCCCGTTCGGCGGCGGTATCTACTCCGCGAAGAACGCGGCAGCCCTCATCGGCGAAATGCTCTCGCCGCTCAAGGTGGAATACGAAATCGCGGGTAGTTTGCAAAACGCGACACTCACCGGATACCTCGCGATATCCTCCTGCCGCGAAGCTCTCAATCAGATCGCCTTCGCCCTCGGCGCGGTTGTAGACACCAGCTACTCTGACAAAGTGAAGCTGTACAAGCTGTCCGACACCGTCGCGGGCACGCTGAACGCCTCGAACACCTTCACCGGGCAGACGACCACCTTCCGCGACAAGCTCACCGAACTGCGGCTCACCGCGTACTCCTACGTCGCCGGGACAACCGACTACACCGCGTACAAAGCGGCGGACAGTGGAACCGGAACCGGCATCACCGTAGCCTTCCCCGAGCCGCTCCACTCCCTGTCCATCACGAACGGCAAGATAGTCTCCCAGACTGTCAACCAAGCCGTCATCAACGCGGACGCGAACTGCGTCCTGACCGGCAAGAAATACGACAAAACCCAAACCATCATCACGAAGCGGAATCCGCTCATCCTCGCCGGGGACAAAGAGAACGTGGTCGAACTCAAAGACTTCACCCTCGTGAACCGGACAAACGCCGACGAACTCGCCACAGCGGCGTACAACTACTACTCCGCACGCCGCGAAATATCTGAAAAGATACTCACCGGCAATCTCAAAGTCGGCGACAAAGTGACGCAGGAATACGACTACATGGACGACGTGACCGGACGCATCGTCAGCATGAAACACACCGTCTCCGGAACCGCACAAGTCGCGGAGGTGATCATCAAATGAGCCTTAATACAGCGAACCTCAATTTAATCTATGACCGCACGGAAAGCGACGAAACCGCCTCAGCCGCGATACGGAAGTCCTACCAGACCCTCGGCAACTGGTCGGGGCTGACAGACGCCGAAAGGTCACAGTTGGAGCGCGGAGCCCTCACCTACAACACCCTCAACCGCGTCGAATCCGCGGTCAAACTCCTCGCTGCCGCGCTGACGTCGGCGGGGTATCCGGTGGAGGTGACGCCGGTGCTTAAAGGAAGTAAATCCGAAGACCGCGAGTGGCAGGAAGGCGACATCGTTCGGCGGGCGCAGTGGGCAACATATCTTGACAATGTTCAGCGGCTCCGGGACGCGTACTACACGCGCGCAGAGACAGGACAGCTGCCGAAGCCGGGGGACAAGCTCGGCTACGTCGGCGCGAATACCATCGAAAAAGTCCTCGCGGATATCGACCTGCTTATCGACTGCATGAAATCGAGCTATCGACGGTGCGGGACTTTCCGCGCCGGGAACAACGCGGCGCACCTGCCGCTGAAAGGAAGAATCTGAAATGGCTGTATATCAAGCACCGGACATCAAGGATCGTGTCGCGACCGGCGACGACCTTTATACGATCACTGACAGTGGAGGCAAGAAGAAACTCACGCCGTCCCCGACAGAAGTTTCAGAACCGGGAACACCGATAAATAAGGCGCTATTACAGGGTATTGTGGACGCGCTGCAAACCATCACGGAATCTTTCGTCCCATATGACTTATATTGGTGGAGACGCAGGCCGTCTGCCAACAGCTACGCTGAAACACAGCAGACCGCGTTCGTCAGCAGCAACTCCGCCACCAACTACGGCGGCTCGATCATCCCGTTCTTTTATCACGGCGAAAACGCGGATTTTAACTCATCGGTGTCTTTCCAGACTGCGTCATCGATCACAATAAATCAATCGAACGGCGCGGTTTCGCTTAAAAACCCGACCTCGCGAACCGTTAAATATGCCGATTACGACGCAACGGCACTGAACAATATGTGCGCTGGAAAGTATATAAAGTTCACGTCCGATTACACCGGGGTAAGTCGGGATGAGATCATGTATGTGCCGTCGCAAGCATATATCCGCTCATATTCTGTCGCATCATCGACCACCTCGCCGACGCGCGGCTACATCGGATATCTTTCGCCGACCGGAAACTGGGGCGGCTGGGGTCCGGGCACAGATGTAAAGCTTATCGGATCGGTGAAGCAGACTTCGATCGGCGACTGGGAGCTTATCTCATCCGACGCTTCCGACACATATCCGCACAGCGGTGCGTCCGACGGCTATGAGTATGTGTATTTTGGCAAAGTTTCTGACGCGGCTTTAAGCAGGTTTGCGCCATCGCTCAAAACCGTAAACATCACCTCCGCGTCATACAGCTCGAACAGTTTCACGGTCGACTTGCCAGGAAGCGTGTGCTTGTTTTGGTGCGACGCCAAGACCGCCTCGGACAGCGGCGTGCCGTTCGGTGCCATCGTAGATGACACTTTTGTCTACATGGCGACAACCGCCGTTTCTTACAGCAGCAACTACGGAGCGAAATATGAAACATTGCCACAGTCTGGCTCCGTGGCTCAGTGGAAATATTACCAATATGGCGAAGAAACGCAATATAAGCTTTGCAAGGCAAAAAACGGCAGACTCTATTTTGGCACAGCCAACGGCAACACATATAACGAGGCGTGCACGCTTTATTTGCTCCCGATAATTCCGAGGTGAGAAAACATGACCTATCAACTCTGGGATAAAATATCCCCGATCTACGACATCACCGCCGAACAGGCGATGATAAATAACCCGCTGTACGGCAGCGAAAACAGCTACCTTATCCTTCGCGATGACGGCTCAATCCTCGACATCCTGCCGATCTCGACGCTCCGAGAGCTGACCGGCAAGAGCGAAACGGCGACTGACGACGAGGTTTGCGAAGCGTACATCGCGCAGATCACCGCGCCGCCTCCGGAGCCGTCCGGCGGCGACGTCTCCGAACTCGCCGCGAAGGTCGCTGACCTCGAGGAGCAGCTCGCCGCGGCGAAAATTTTACTGGGGGTGGAATAATGACGTTAATCGAATATGCCCGGCAGCTCCGCGCAGTAATCGAAGAAATGACTGCGAGCGCATCGGACGCCGTTGTGTCGAAAGCGCCGTCGGCGTGCCCGAGGCTGAAACAGGACGGCTCGCTCGTCCGCGCGGGAACCAAAATCAACTGGAACGGCGTCGTGAAGAAAGCCGGAAGTGACCTGTGGGACACCGAAGCGAACGACCCTGATCACGCGCCGAACCTATGGGAAGATCTGCTGTACAAGGACGGCTATCGCATCATCCCTGAGAACATCACCGTGACCGGAGCTTTCAGCAACGGCGAAAAGGGCTGGTGGAAGGGGCAGCTGTGGGAGTCCATAGTAAGCAACAACGTTTACACCCCGGAGCAGTACGCGCCTAACTGGAAGCTGGTGAAAAATGATAATTGACAAGATAATCGCATGGGCAATCCCTTTTATCTGTGGCGGCATCATCACCGGACTGATCACATATGTAAAATCCTTAAAACGAAAGAACGACGCCGTCGAAGACGGAGTGCAGTGCCTGCTCCGTGCGGAGATCATCCGGAGCCACGAAAAATACATGGAAAAAAGCTACTGTCCAATCTACGCGAAGGAAGCCTTGAAGCGGGCATACAGCGCATATCACCGACTCCACGGAAACGATGTCGCGACCACGCTTTACAAAGAAACCATGGCGCTTCCGACAGACCCGCCAAAGAAATTATTAACGGAGGGAAACACCTATGATTGAAATTACAGCCGTTCCCGGCAAAGTGCTTATGCTCGGTCGACAGGGCGAAAACCTTGCCCGGAAAGTGATCTTTTCCGTATCCGGTGTCCGGGCGGAATTCGGCGACGGCGCTTTCCGGCTCTCAGCTCGCCGCGCCGGAGAATCCAACGTCTACCCCGCGGCAGTGACGGAAAACGGCGACACTGTCGAATGGTCGCTCACCTTCGCCGACACCCAGAACGCCGGGCGCGGATCGTGCGAACTCGCATACTACGCCGGGGACGTAAGGCTAAAAACGTGGGTCTACGACACCGCGGTCGCAAAGTCTCTCACCGGATCGCCCAAAACCGATCCGTACGACGAGTTTTTAGACGAGGTAAACCGGCTCGCCGCCGAGGCGGCAATCTCGCAGAGAGAAGCGAAGAACTCCGAAAACGCTGCGAAAAAATCGGAAGAAAATGCGAAAGCATCCGAGGACGCCGCGAAATCCTCTGAGGACAACGCCGCCGCATATGCGCAGGCTGCACTCGCCGCCGAAAAGAAATCTGAGCAGAACGCCGAAAACGCCGCTTCCGCCGCGGCGACTGCCGGGCAAAATGCACAAAACGCCGCGGCGTCCGCGACGAACGCAGCCAACAGCGCGAGCGCCGCCGAAACGCACGAAAAAGGCGCGAAAGACGCCGCTACTGCCGCCGCGAAATCCGCCGAAGG
>ENA-UERG01000499-UERG01000499.1-human-gut-metagenome-genome-assembly--contig:-NODE-499-length-37996-cov-14.492603_pt1 | contig 37996 bp, 28 predicted proteins | sample MGYA00242954_ERZ507954 | MGnify/ENA primary metagenome ERZ507954 (study PRJEB26167, sample SAMN06115478) | human gut metagenome | host: Homo sapiens | place: China:Sichuan | collected 2015-01-21...
TTCAATAGTGAAAATATATTTTTTGATGAAATTATTTCCGGGGCGTGGAGGCGGATTTCTGTTTTTTCGTTCATATTTTTTATGCCGGGGTTGGGAAAATGCCGGCGGAATGCTATATTATTCCTGAATCCGGTGTTTCACGACATTCATGGAGGAGGTGGATTCATGGGAGTGTGTACAGGTTTCATCGTCAACCCGTTTCTGCTGGTTGCCATCGCGTTTCTGGCCGTCATCCTGATTTTGCTTTTCAGGCGCCGGATGGAGAAGGGGGAGGCTCCGGCTCTCCCCATGTCCGCCGGTGAGACCGGGAAGAAAAGTCCTTCGGAGCCGCCCGCCGCGAAGCCGGCCGAGGTTCCGGCTGTCGTCGAAGAGGAGGTCGGCGGCGTTCCGGCCCTGCGGGAATATTCGTTTTCGAAGCTGAATTATCTGTCGGTCGCAGGCTGCTGGCAGGTGCATCTGCAGTGCCGCGCCGCCGCGAACCGCTGCCAGATCGGAATCGACCCCGCCTTCGCCCGGTTCGTGAAGGTCGAGAACAGCCGCGACGGCCTGCTGATCCGCTACACCGGCAAGAAACGGCCGGAGGAGCCGATGACCATCGAACTATCCTCGACCGGCGTTCCGGCGCAGGTCAAGGCGATCGGCCGCAACAGCATCTGGATCGATTCCGTCGAAGCGCCGAAGTTCGTCTGCAAAATCACCGACGGCGGCAAGCTTGAGGTGCCCGGCGCCAAGGTGGAAGAACTGGTCGTCAAACTGACCGGCAGCTGTCGCGCCGAGTGCGGCGGGGAGTTCGGCCTTGCTGAAATCGAGGTGTCCGGCGCCAGCAACGCGAAGCTGCGCGGTTCGATCCGCAAGCTCGAGGCGCGGCTCTCCGGTGCGTCGAAAGCCGAGGCGGTTCAGGTCGAAAAAGCCGAAATCGACGTTTCCGGCGCATCGAAGCTGAAGCTTGAGGTGACCGATAAGCTCGAAGGCGATCTGTCGGGCGGTTCGTCCCTGAAGTTCCGCGGCGAGGTCGATACTTCCGGCATCCGTATCTCCGGCAGTTCCCGGCTCAAAAGCTGGAACTGAATTTCCCGGCATCCGAAAAGAGGGGGCATCCTTTTTTATCTGATAACTAAAATGATTTAACAAAACAATCGCAACTGAAATGGAGGTCGAAATGGACTGGCAACCGGTGATCGAACGATACGAGAATGAGCTGACGCGGAATGTGATTCCGTTCTGGGTGAAGAACTGCGTGGACCGCGAATACGGCGGCTACTTCACGATGCTGGACCGCGACGGTTCGGTTTACGATACGACCAAGTACATGTGGATGCAGTGGCGGATCGTCTATATGTTCGCGGAGCTCTATCGCAGGCGCTGCGGCGAGGGGCACCCGGAGTATCTCGAAATTGCGCGGCAGGGGTTTGACTTCCTGTTCGAGCACGGCCGCACCGGGGACGGCAGCTACTATTTTGCGCTGAATCGCGAGGGTGTCCCCGCCATGGCGCCGTACAGCATCTTTTCGGATTGCTTTGCGGCGATGGGAGCCGCGGCGATGTTTGCCGCGACCGGTGAGGAGCGGTACCGGGACGAAGCCCGCTCCGCCATGCGGAGCTACATCCGGCGGCTGGATAACCCGAAGGGGCGCTGGAACAAGCTGCTGCCCGGAACTCCGGCGCGCCTTTCGCTCGGTTCCTTCATGATCCTCGCAAACCTCGGGTGCGTCATGAAGGAGTGCCTGGCGACCGGCGAGTTCGATGCCGAAACCGACCGGGCGGTCCGGACGGTCATGCGGATGTTCCACCACCCGGAGCTCAAGGTCCTGTTCGAGAACGTGAATCCGGACGGCAGCTTCGACCTCGACAGCTGCGAGGGGCGGTTCGTGAATCCGGGCCACGGCCTTGAATCGATGTGGTTCGTCCTGCAGTACGCGGAGCGGATCGGGGATGCGGAGCTCATCCGGCAGGCCTGCGACTATGTCGACGAGCTGTTCCGGTTCGGAACCGATCCCGAATACGGCGGCATTTTCTACTTCATGGACGCGCTCGGCAGGCCGCACCTCGAACTCCAGCACGACATGAAACTCTGGTGGCCGCACAACGAGGCGGCGATCGCGGCGCTGTTCGCCTTCAAGCTCAGCGGAGAGGAACGCTTCCTCACGCACTTCAAAACGGTCGATGCGTGGATGTGGAGCCATTTCCCGGACCCGGAATACGGCGAGTGGTTCGCCTATCTCGACCGCGCCGGCCGGCCGAACAATATGCTGAAGGGCGGCAAATGGAAGACCTTCTTCCACCTGCCGCGCTGCCTCATGAAGTCGTCCGAACTGATGCGCGCCATGCGGTAGGCGGCCGGGCGCCGGGCCGGCGCAGTGCCGCCGGCTGTTATTTCAGACCGAACATCTTCTGCTTCAGATCGAGATAGTACAGATAGTCTTCCGGCCTGACGTTCGGCGGGCAGCGGTGGTCGCAGAACGGGATGTAGCCGCCGCGTTCGACGTACGGGACGAGGGTTTCGAGATAAGCCTTGATGGCGGCGGGGCCGTTGCCGAGCTGGATTTTGTCGACTCCGCCCATGATCCGGAGCGTGCCCGGATACCGGTCGAGCAGTTCGCCCGGATGCGAGCAGCCCATGACCTCGAACGGGAACAGGCAGTTGATGCCCCCCTCGATCAGATAGGGCAGGATGGGCCGCACGTCGCCGTCGCAGTCGGTGTACCAGAGATCGATGCCGTAGGCGTCGAGCTTACGGCGGATGCGCTTGTAGCGCGGGGTCACCACATCGCGGAAAAAGTCGACGGAGACGATCGGGCCGTTTTTGAAGCAGATGTCCTCCCACCCCGAGGCGTAGTCGAAATCGAAGTGCGGCAGCAGCCGGTCGAGTGAATCCTCCACCAGCTGGCAGCAGGTTTCGACCATGTCTTCGACCATATCCGGGTAGTCGTAGACGGCGTAGGCGAGTCCTTCGAAGGTCAGCATGTCGCGGATTTTGCCGATCATCGAGCCGCAGTCGATGCCGAGCGGATAGTCGCGGTCGGCCGGGTGCTGCCGCCTGAGGGCTTCGATGTCCGGAATCCGGGACGGATCGTCGCGCCGGAAGCGCTCCTCCTTGCAGCGTTTCCAGTCTTCCGGCGTGACGATGCTCGACTTCAGGTAGTGCGGAATCGTGTCGTGCCCGTCGGCCGGGACTTCGGCGAGCAGCCCGTCGTGGTTGATCATGATGTTGACGTCGTTTCTGCGTTCGATGATCTTCGTTTCGAACGGCGGAGACATCCAGGTCCGGCCATAGATGACGGCGATGGGGTCGAAGCTGAAGAAGCGGTCGGCCTCCTCGTTGTTGCGGATATTGTTTTCGACGAAGAGCGGCCACTCCCTGAAGTTTTCCTCCCAGTAGCCGAACTCCATGTTGAAGCAGCGGTCCACGCTCTGAAAGTGCATCTGGCGGTTGAAACGTTCCCGGCCGGTCATGGTGCCGGGCCACGGAGGGAGCAGCGGTTTGGTCGACATTGTCATTTTCTCCTTGATCGGAACTGTTCGAATTTGAAAATCAGGGTCAACGGTATTATTATACTCCCGGAACAGGGAGTTTGGAATGGATAATGATCGCTTTGACCTGTACGATCGTAATGCGGAGACTTCCCGCGTCTCCGCCTTTACGCCGCGAATCCGGTTCGTGAATTACCGGGGGCTGGCCGGTATGGAGCTGCCGGTCTGGGGACGGCGGCGGCTGATCGACTACGAGCTGATCCTTTCGCTGCGGGGAGAGTTCGAGTATCTGGTGCACGACTCCGGGGAACGGGTGATCCAGCATCCGGGCGAGGTGCTGACCATCCGGCCCGGCGAGCTGCACACCTACCGGCTGCTCGGGGACCCCGAACGGGCGTTTTTCAGCTGCATTCATCTCGATTTCGAAGGCGCGGCCGGGGTGCCGGAGCCGCCGGCCCGGTGCACGGCGTTTTCCGTGCGGGAGGACGGTTATGCCGTGCATGAGCTGTTCCGTCGCGCCGATCAGCTGTTTCATCGCCCCGGCCGGTTTGCGCAGGAGCAGCTCTCCTGCGTCGGAAAGCTGATCTGGCTCTATCTGCTGGAGGAGGCGCGGAGCGGGGAGCAGAGCGAACGGCTTTCGGCCATGCTCGCTTATCTTGACGAGAACCTTCTGCGGCACCCGACCCGCAGCGATCTCGCGCGGAGTTTCCGCCTGACCCCGCAGCGAATCAATGCGATTTTCAAACGGGAGCTGGGCGTCTCCCCCGGCGAATACGTTCACCGGGAACTGGCGGAACGCGGCTACGCCCTGCTGCACGACGAACAGCTGAGCGTGAAAGAGGCCGCCGATCGTCTCGGATTTGAAAGCCCGTTCTACTTTTCACGGGTGTTCCGCAAGGTATTCGGCTTCTCTCCCGCGATGGTCCGGCGTGGCGGTGGAGCCGGGTCACTCTGAGGCCGGGACGGAATAGCGGCGCAGGAAATCGCGCAGCTCCGGCTCGCGCTCGGGACCGATGCCGCCGCGCACGACGAACAGCTCGGGGCGGCCGACGGCGTCGATGAGCCGGGCGGCCGAATCGAAATCGCCGTCGATGTTGATCCAGATCCGCTTGCCGGCGTCGGCGACGGCGCGATAGACGTCGATCCACTCGTAATACGGCGTTTCCCCCGCGCCGGGAACCCATTGGATTCCGCCGAGTTCGGGGATCGACAGCAGCTGCGGCAGGTGCGGCAGTTCGCCCTTGCCGTCGAGGTGATAGAAACTGCGGTCGAGCCTGCGGCAGCTTTCGGCGAGTTCCGGGAGGACGAATTCCGCGAACATCTCCGGCGAAATCATATAGCAGAAATCGCACTGGAGCATGTAGAACGGCTTTCCGGAAAACATGCCGTCCCACGCGCTGTAACCGCGGTTGGCCGGCAGCAGGGCGTTGATGCGGCGGAAGGCTTCGAACCAGGCCGTGTGAATCTCCCGGGTCAGCCGCTTGATTTCGTCCGGCGAATCGTAGAGGGCGTAGAGCAGCCGCTCGCCGGGCAGCAGGGAACTGATGACGTCCAGTGCGCCGCCGAGGTCGGTGCAGCCGAGGTGGATCTTTCCGTTCCAGAGCCGGTCGGCGGCGCGACAGAGCTCTTCGATGCGGCGGAACCACGGCGAAGCGGGGTCGAACGCCGGGCGGATGCCGGCGGCGTCGCAGTTCTCCCAGCGTCCCGGCGTGAACCAGACCGTGTTTTCGCCGTTGTGCCCCTCGCCGCCGATCATTGCGGCAAGGACTCCGGGACCGAAATTCAGCCAGCAGGATGGATACGAGTCCGCGAGATACGTACAGCGTTTCAGGTACTCCTCCTGAACGGCCAGAATCTCCTCGGCCGGAACCGAGAAGTCGTACATCGACATGTAATGGAGCGGATACGCATCGACGGCCCCGGGCGGCGCTTCGATCCGGACATGGACCATCGGGCGGCGGAGTTCGCCGCGCCACCACGCCTCCCAGTTCGCGGTGAGGCGGTTCCAGTCGAAACGGGCAAGGTCAGTCATGATTCGCATCCTTTCGTTTTTCATATTATACCCGATTTCGTCCGGCCTGTCTTGCCGTCATCTGTCGTCTATTGCTGCATATTGAGGTCGGGTGGACCGGAAAACTGCAGATCGCGGCGATTCGGCAGCATCAGCCGGAAGCCGGTTCCGCCGCTCTCGTACCGGTACGGATTCCCGGTTGCCGGTTCGGGCGGGAGCTCCGGTATCCGGCGGTGCTCCTTCGCCGTCCCCGCAGCGAATTCCGTGAGGCCGGGCAAGGCGCGGGCAGGCCGGATAAGCGGGAATGATGACGGCAACACAAGGGCCGGCAATGAAAAATACCGGAAGCGCATCAGCCGCCGCAGGTAAATTTTCATTCCCGGCCCCCGGGGCCCGGTTACCCGGTCCGCGCGTCAGATTTTCTTGCAGCGGTTGATCGCCACGCGGCCGGACCGCGCCATTTCGACGATTCCGAAGTCGCGGACCATCTCGATGAAGTTGTCGAGCCGGTCCGAACGTCCCGCGATTTCGACGCCGATTTCGCCCTTGCTGACCGATACGATCGTGCCGTCGAAGATCTCGATCAGCTGGATCAGCTGCGTCTGCTTCTCGGGCGAGTCGGTCCGGAGCTTGATAAGCGCCATCTCGCGCTCGACGAAGTGGCTGCCGGTCAGGTTTTCAACGGTGATCACATCGACGAGCTTGCGCAGCTGCTTGTCGATCTGTTCGAGAATCGCGCTGTCTCCGGTCGTGACGATCGTCATCTTCGAAAAACGCGGGTCTTCGGTCTCGTGGACGGTCAGGCTTGAGATATTGTAGCCGCGTCCGCTGAACAGCCCGGCGACCCGGGCGAGGACGCCGAATTTGTTCTCCACCAAAACCGATATCGTATGCTTTTCCGGCGTTTCCATCATGTCTGTCTCCCTCTCTGAATGGTCCTTTCTATAAGATGATGCCGGAAGCGGATTTTTTCAACTTTTTCCGGGGAAAAAACGGTGATTTCGCGGTTTGGCGCCGCCGGTCGGCGCGTGAATCTTTCCCGCTGTGAATACGCCGCGAGACTCTGGGGGGATGAAATGTCCCCTCGGGGCCCCATGACGGACCGGGCGGCCGTGTCGCCATGAATCACGATGCCGCCGCAAGCCCGGTCCCTTGATACGGAGTCCGCCGGGAACCGGCGTCAAAATACCGGGCTGCTGCCGGTTTACCGGTTCTTTTTCAGGAATTCGCGGACGATCCTGCCGCGTTCGGAGTCTCCGGCCGGCACCGGCTCCGGCATTCCCGGCATCCAGTACTCTCCGTCATGTTCGAGGCTCCAGCCCTGAAATTCCCGGAAGGCGTGGTAGCTCCACGACCAGCCGCGCTGTTCGAACAGTTCCATCACATCACGCAGATACTGTTCGCCGGAGCCTTCCGGCGCCCAGCGGACCACGCTGAACTCCCCGATGTAATACGGCACCGGATATCTGGCGACAAACTCGTCGACCGTTTTCAGGCTCGCGTCGAGCGCGGCTTTGTCGTACTGTTTCCCGTTGATCTCGCCCGGATAACGGATGTTGATCTTCTCCATCGCCTTGGCCAGATCGGTTCCGGCAATGTTCAGGATTCCCTGGTGCGTGAATTCGCCCGGCGTATAGAAGTGCGTGCTGTAAATCACCCGGTAGTCCGGCAGCGGATACATATTGTTCAGTCCGAAGGAGCCGCCGCCGGGGCCCGGCTCGTAGATGATCCAGACCTCGGGATCGATCGCCCGGATCGCCTTCAGCAGCTTGATTGCAAGCGGCCGCCACTCTTTCGGGGCATTCGGCAGCTGATTGCGGTCGAGCGGTTCGTTGTAGAGGTCATATCCCCAGATCGTCTCCCTGTACGGCTTCAGCCGTTCGGCCAGCGCGGTCCACAGCCTGACGAAATTCTTCTCGAGATCGGGGTGCGTCCAGAGTTCGCTGTAATCGCCGCGAACGCCCGGAACCGGCGCCTGATGCAGGTCGACCGCGACCTTGAGCCCGTTGTCGCGCGCGATTTTCACCTTGTTTTCGACGTCGTCGAGAAACGCCGGCAGCGCCGACTCCCAGTCGCTTTTCCGCTGCTGCGCGAACCGGAGCGGAAAGAGCTGGAGCCGGATCATGTTGCCGCCCCATCTGCGGATATCCTTCGCGGTCTGGTCGTCGAACCGGCCGACCATGAAACCGCGCACAATTTCGGGATCGGGCCGGTTCGCCCGCAGCTTCGCCGCGTCGAGCTCGACCTTGTCGGGATCGTCCGCCAGCGGGATGAAGGCGAGCTCGCGGACTTCGCCGCGCCCCTTCGGCGCGTTGATCTGGATCGAGAGCGTGTATTTGCCGTTTCCTTCCGGCGTCGTGAACTTGACCGAGTCGGTGCGGAACGCATCGCCCGACAGATTCAGCTGGCAGAACGGTTTGCTCCAGCCCGGATGCAGCCGGACGATGACTTTGCCGCGCCCGGTTCCGGTCGCCAGATACTGCCGGTTCGGCTGAAGCGTGACGGTCTTGAAGATTTTGCTGTCCCAGTCGGTGCCGTCGATGACGGCCGTTCCGCCGGTGATTTCGAACGTCGCGCCTCTGGTATGTCCCCAGCCGGCCGCTTTTTCCGCCGCGAAATCGATTCGGACCTCTCCCGGAACCGGCGCGGCTTTCGGAGCGGGCTCCGCCACCGGCGTAAACACGAGATTTTTCACTTCGGCTTCGCCTTTATCGGAATTGACCTGAATCGAGAGCGTGTATTTGCCGTTTCCTGCCGGCGTCGTGAATTCGGTCGATCCGGTGTGGAACGCATCGCCCGAGAGGTCGAGCCGGGCGAACGCCCTGCTCCAGCCGACATGGAGCCGGACGACGACTTTGCCGCGTCCGGTTCCGGTCAGTTTATAGCGCAGGTCCGGCGTCAGAATAACCGATTTGAACGCCTTGCTGTCCCAGTTGGTGCCGTTCAGCGTCAGCACGCCGGAGTCGATCTTCAGTTCGGTGCCTTTGGTTTTGCCCCATTCCGCCGCCGTTTCCGCCGCGAAATCGATCGCAAGCTCCACCGGTACGGCGGCGAAGCCGAGCGTCGACGCCAGAAGCGCCGTAAGCGCGGCCCATCGGAATTTTGCTTTCATCCCTCTTTTCCTTTCACGCAAGCTATTTGTTGACGACCGGAGCCCTGAAGGCCTCTTTCATGACTTTGCCGCGGGCGCTCTCCCTGACCGGCTTCAGCGCCGCATCCTTGCGGACCACGCCGTCCTCGTGCTCGAGGCTCCAGCCCGGATATTCGCGGAAGGCGTGGTAGGTCCAGCTCCAGCCGTGGCGGTTGAAGATGCCGGTCACGTCCCGGAGATAGCGGACGGCGGAGTCGACCGGCGCCCAGGCGATCACGCTGAATTCGCCGACATAGATCGGCACCTTGTATTTCTCCTGGAACTCGATGACCGGCCGCAGCGATCTTTCCAGAGACGCCTCGTCGAACCGGATTCCGCCGATGAAGGCCGGATATTCGACGCCGGTCGACTCCTGCGCCCTGGCGAGCAGCCCCGGGTCCTGCAGCTGGGTCGCCGCAATGCCCTGATGCGTGAAGGCGCCGGGCTCGTAGAAATGGAGGCTGTAAATTACGCGCGAATCCGGCAGCGGTTTCAGGTCCTCGAAACCGCGCCAGCCGCCGCCGGGCCCGGTTTCGTAGATGATCCAGACATCCTTGTCGACTTCGCGGATCGCCTTCATGATGTTGACCGCCATCTGCCGCCATTCGACCGGCGCATACGGCAGCTGGCTGCGGCCGAGCGGCTCATTGTAGAGGTCGTACCCCCAGATCGTGCCGGCGTAAGGCTTCAACCGTTCCGCGATGCCGCGCCAGTAGCGTTTGAACCCCTCTTCGACGCCGGGGACCTCCCACATCTCCCTGCCGCCGAGTTCGCAGGGAACCTCGAAGGCGACCGGGATGACTTTGATTCCGGCGGCCTTCGCCTGTTTGACGGCCTCTTCAAGCCGGTCGAGAAAGACCGGATAGTTTTCCGGCGTCCAGGTTGGTTTCGGCCCGATTCCGTGCAGCTGGAGCCGCACCGCATTCGCTCCCCAGTCATTCGCCATGTCGTGAAACGCCCTGCCGTTGTCGAGCCGTCCGGACATGAAGCCGCGGACGACCGCCGGGGAGGGGCGGCTCCGGGCGAGCGCCCCGAGGTCTTCGAAGGTCTCGCCCGCGCTGCGCCGCCGGCGGTTTTCCTCGATCGCCGGACCGGGGCGGACCGGTTCGACCGGCTGCGCATCGGTCCGCACGACCTCCATCACACCGAACACCGACGGGTTGTTCCACGAGCTGTCGTTCCGGTCGAGCCCGCTCCAGGTGATTTTCTGATTGCGCGCCTTGCCGTCGTCATTGTTGTTGTAGCTGAGGTTGAAGCCGAAGGCGAGCCCGTCGAACGGCTTCAGGCGGAAATAGGCGTTGTCGAGCGGAATCGCAATTTCGACGCCCCATCCGCCTTCGACCGGAACCGGCCTGGCTTCGGCCGGAATCTTCCCTTCGGAGCGGAACGTCTTTCCGGCCGGGTCCGCGGCGGTGATGAAAAGCTGCATGCTCGAGTCGTCCGACCGCGTGTCGCGCGTGAAAAACGGGTCGAGGAACAGTTCGAAGCAGTCGCTGTTGTAGGCCGGGCGGAAACCGAAGTTGACATGGCTGTCCTTTGCGACCGCCAGCACGTAGAGCGTGTCGTCCGACACCGCCGCCTTGAAGTACGCTTCGAGACCGGGCGGCAGCGCCGCGTGGCTCGTGTTCAGGAACGACAGCTGCCCGACGGCCGGAATGTCGTTCCAGCTTTCGACGCTCCCCTGCATGCGTTTTTTCGGGGAGTAAAGCAGCGGATAGACGATGTTCTTTCCGGCGCGTTCGCGCAGCGTTCCGATCAGGTCCGGGCCGCACTTTGCCTCACCGCCCTTCTGCTTCAGCGCATCGTAACGCGCGGCGGCTCCGGCGGCGGCCTCCGCATAGGGTTGAAGCTCTTTTTCCGTCTCCGCCGCGGCGTTTGCGGCCGGCAGTGCGAGCAGCGCCGCGGCGACTCCCGCCAGAATCCGTCTCATCCGTGAAAGCATGGTCCGCCCCCTTTCCGAAAAGTGTGAGAGTATACGTTTCATCCCGTGCCGTGAAAAAGATAGCGCCGGACCCGGCGCTTGTCAAGTCCGGCGCGCGCATCCGTTTCCGTTTTCCGGGGTTACCGGTTCGCGTTCACGCTTTTGTATGCCTGCAGGGTCCGCTCGGCGAGTGAAGCCATCGCCACGCACCGGAACTCTCCGAACTCGGCTTTGATCGTGTCGTTCAGCCGGGCGGCGAGCGTACCGCCGAAGTAGCGGCGCCCGGCGACGATGCCGGCGATCGCGCCGACCGTCGCGCCGTTGCAGTCGGTGTCGAGTCCGCCGGTGACGGCTTCGCAGACGCAGGCGTCCGGATTCATTTTCCCGTAGATCAGCGCGGCGGCGCAGAGCACGGCGTTGTTGATGGTGTGAACCGAGGACATCGTGCCGAATTCGTCATCCATATAGGCCATGAAGCTCTCCATCCCGTCATGCTTCGGAATTTCGGCGAGCGCTTTGCGCAGGGCGGCCGCGAGCCGGCAGTTGCGCGGAATCTCCCCGAGCCCGATCTCGACCAGACGGACCGGATTGCTTTCGACGAACGCCGCCGCCTCGACCGCGGCCATGAACATTTCGCCGTAGATGCCGTTTTTCACATGGGTCCACGACGCGTCGCGCCAGGCGAACTCCGCGGCGAGCTCCGGATTCCCGGCGCAGGCCCAGCCGAAGAAATCGGCGCGGATCTGTGCGCCGATCCATTCGCGGTACGGGTTGTTGAAGCAGCGGATGCGGTCGATGTCCCATGCCGGCTTGTTCTGCCGCCCGCCGCAGAGGTTGTAGTTCAGCGCGGCCTGGCACTCCGCCGTGCAGAGCTGCGCCATCGGAAACTGGTTCTCCCAGAGCCACGCGACGTCGCGCCAGGTGAAATCGCGCCCGTGCTTTTCAATGATCAGCAGGCCCATCAGCGTGTAGCGGATATCGTCGTCACTCTCCATATATTCGATGAAGCCGCGGCAGGATTGGCGGCAGCCGACTTTGTCCGAGAAACGGAAATAGTCCCGCAGCGGCCAGTCGCCGGTCGATTTCAGCAGCGCGCGGATGTCCTTCCAGCGTTCGCCGCCCATGCCCATGCACTCGACCGGCTTGCCGAGCGCGCAGCCGACCGAGCGGCCGAGCCAGGCGCCGTGGAATTTGTCGAGCAGCTCGTCGTCGGAGAGCCGGAGCTCCGGCAGCTTCCGCCGTTCCGGGCGGCAGGCGCGGATTTCATCGAGTCCGTTCGGCTCCTCGAACGGGAAGGCCGGGTCGCGGCGGCACGCTTCGAGTTTCGCATACAGTCCGGCGATGGCGGCCTCGTTCCACGCATCCTTCTCCGGGTCGAGCCCGTCGAACTCCGCCGTGAGCTCCGCCGGAATCAGGAACCCCTCCTCCTTCCGCTGATTGAGCTCTTCCCGGAGCAGGTCCCACGGCGATGTATAACCGCTGATCAACATGATTCCACCTCTGTTTTTTTCATGATTTCCGAGCCGGGTCCGAAACTTTCTTCGAAATCGGCTCTGCCGTTTGCATTTTTTCAGATTGCTGGTACAATATAGATGGTGATAACGGGAAAATATATGCATCAAACATCAAAAAAAGAGCAGAAACCACCATTTCTGCCGCTTCAGCATGCTCCGATCACGCTGACCGGCGGGAATCTCTATGCCGTCAGCAGCGTTCCGGACTGCCAGACCGACCGGCCGATCACCTATCTGCACACGCACGATTCGGCCGAATTCGGCATCTGCCTCGAAGGGAACGGAGTTTTCATGATCGGCGGCCGGATCTTCCCGTTCCGCGGCGGCGACTGCACCTTCATTCCGGCCTGGCTGCCGCATCTCGCGCAGAGCGCGGCGCACACGGTCAGCCGCTGGTACTGGCTCTCTCTCGACACGGCCCGTCTGCTGGTCTGGGCGCCGGAGCTGGCCGACCTTGACTGCTTCCACGGCGAAGGGACGCCGAGTCTGTTTCCGGCGGAGACGCATCCGGAGGAGAACCGGCTTATCGCCGAGCTGTTCGATATCGTCCGTTCGCCCGATCGCGCCTACGTCGCCCGGCGGCTGTCGGCGGTGCTGGCGCTGTTTTCGAGCGGACTGCATCGCCGTTTCCGGCCGGCCGGTGACGGCAACGGCCCCTGCATCGAACGGGTCCGGAAGGCGCTCGACCTGCTGCTCCGCAACTCTTCGAAGCCGCTCGCGGTGAAGAAACTGGCCGAAGCGTGCAGCCTCAGCGAGAATCAGTTCCGCCGCGTATTCTCGCGGGCGACCGGGCGAACCCCCCAGGAGTACCTGAACGAGCTGCGCATTGCGATGGCGGTGTCGCTGCTGCGCGGCGGAACGCTGACGCTTTCGGAGGTCGCTGCGGAGTGCGGCTACCCGACGCTGTCGAGTTTCAACCGGCAGTTCCGCCGCCAGCGCGGGAGTTCGCCGGGGCGTTTTCGCCGTTCGCTCGCCGGGGAGACGCCATGAACTATTATATCCATGTGCCGTTCTGTCGTTCGAAGTGCGGCTACTGCGCGTTCTATTCCGAGGCGGCGCCGGTGCCCGGTGCCGTCGACGCCTACCTGGACCGGCTCGAATTCCAGTTCGAACGGCTCGAACCGGCGGAGCCCTGCGAAACCGTCTACTTCGGCGGCGGCACGCCGACGCTGCTTTCGGAGATGCAGCTTGAACGGCTTTTTTCCATGACGGCGCGGGCGCTCCGGCCGGATTCGGAGACGGAGATCTCAATCGAAGCGAACCCCGAAACGCTGACCGTGCCGAAGATCGCCCTGCTCCGCTCCTTCGCCAGCCGGATCAGCCTCGGCGTACAGTCGTTCGACGCCCGTTTCCGCGCCACGCTCGGGCGCGACTGCGAGCAGGCCGCGCTCGAACGGGCGATCGAACGGGTCGCGGCGGCGCGCTTTCCGCATTGGAGCTGCGATCTGATTTACGCGATTCCGGGGCAGGAACCGGCGGATTTCGAGCGCGATCTCGCGCGTGCCGTCGCGCTCGGCATCGACCATCTGTCGTGTTACAGCCTGACGCCGGAAGAGGGAGCCCGCCTCGCGGATTCGCTGATTCCGGATGAGGACGACGCGGCGCGGATGTGGGAGCTCGCCGGGCGTTGCGGCCTCCCCCGTTACGAGATCAGCAACTATGCCGCTCCGGGCTGCGAATGCCGCCACAACCGGAACGTCTGGCGCGGCGGGCTCCTGACCGGGCTCGGCCCCGCCGCCGCCGGCTTCGACGGCACGGACCGGAAATCCGAACCCGCTTCGCTCGCCGGCTGGCTGCGCGGCGACCCGCCGGAGATCGACGCCATCGCTCCGGCGGAGCGGCTGAACGAGATCTTCGCCGTGAATCTGCGTACCGCTTCCGGCTGGACGCCGGAGCTCTGGGCGAAGGTCCCGAACGCGGACGCGTGGGACGCCCGCGTTGCCGCCGCCCGCCGCGCCGCCGCCGAAACTTTGCCGGAATGGTTTGACATTTCGCCGGAACGCATTACATTAAGCGACTCGGGATTGCTCTTTTGGAACACGGTGGCGGAAACGATTCTATGACCTCGCTTGAACAGACCTCTTACGAACCGTACAAACGGTATCTGCTGGAAATCGCCTACGACGGCGGCAATTACAGCGGCTGGCAGATCCAGCCGCACTGTCTCGCGGTGCAGGAGGTGCTGCAGGGGATTCTGAGTAAAATGTATGCGGGGCACCCGATCCACCTGATCGGCAGCAGCCGGACCGACGCCGGCGTCCATGCCCAGCGCTTCGCCGCCGGCTACCTGACTCCGAAGCGCCCGGACATTCCGCCGGACAAGATTCTGCGCGCGGTCAACCGCCAGCTTCCGGCCGACATCAAGCTCCGCACCGTGCGCGAAGTGCCGCTTGAATTCCACGCGCGCTACGACGCGCTCGGCAAGGCGTACACCTACGTCCTGAATCTCGGCGCGCCGTCGCCCTTCGCCGACCGCTACAGCTGGGTGCCGTATCACCGCATGGACGTCGATAAAATCCGGGCCGCGGCGCAGGTCCTGGTCGGCACGCACGACTATTCGAGCTTCGTCGTCGAGCGCAGCATGATCGACGAGGCGGTCCGCACGATCTACCGGATCGACGTCGAAACGATCGGGCAGTTCTGCTGCTGCACCTTCGTCGGCAACGGTTTTCTCTACAAGATGATCCGCTGCCTGATGGGGACGCTTGAGGCGGCCGGTTCCGGCAAGCTGAATCCGGAAGCGGTCCGGCGGATTCTCGAAGCGCGCGACCGGACGCAGGCGCCGGAGACTGCGCCGCCGCAGGGGCTTTTTCTGATGAAGGTGTTCTACACCCCCGAGGAGCGGGCCGCCTTCCGGCTCGAAGGGCTGCCGTTTTGTTTTTGAGTGCCGTTGTAAAACTCCTGTCCGGGTGGTATAGTATCCGGATGTTATTGTCATACTTTCAGGAGATTACAGAATGAGCGACTTCCTTTCGCAGCTGAACCCCGAACAGGCCGATGCCGCCGGCACCGTGAACGGGCCGGTTCTCGTGCTGGCCGGAGCCGGAACCGGCAAGACCCGGGTCATCACGTTCCGGATCGCCCATATGCTTTCGATCGGAATTCCCCCGGAGCAGATTCTCGGCATGACTTTCACGAACAAGGCGGCGCGCGAGATGCGCGAACGCCTTGCGCAGCTCGTCGACCCGAAGGTCGCGGCCCGGGTCACGCTCGGCACGTTCCACAGCTTCTGCATCCGGATTCTGCGCCGCGAAGCGAAGAAGCTCGGTTACCTGCCCGGCTTCACGATCGCCGACGACTCCGACCAGCAGGGGCTGCTGAAGCAGGCGGCCGGAGCGGCCGGGTGCAACACCCGCGAAGGATTCCCGCTTGCCGAGGTGCAGGCGATGATCGGCAAGTGGAAGAACAGACTGCTGTTTCCCGCCGATGCGAAACGCTTTGCCGACAACGGCTTCGAAGAGGCGTGCGCGACGATTTACGAGCACTATCAGGAGCTTCTCGAGTTGCAGAATTCTCTCGATTTCGACGATATGCTGCTTCTGGTGCACAAGCTGTTCAGCGATTTTCCCGATGTGCTGGCGCACTACCAGGACCGTTACCGCTATCTGCTGATCGACGAGTATCAGGACACGAACGCCGCGCAGTTCACGATCGTCAAGATGCTGATCGGCGAACGCCGCAACCTCTGCGTGGTCGGCGACGACGACCAGAGCATCTATTCGTGGCGCGGCGCGGACATCAGCAACATCCTCGAGTTCCCGCAGCATTTCCCGGGTGCGAAGGTGGTCAAGCTCGAGCAGAACTACCGCTCGACCTCGAGCATTCTCGATGCGGCGAACGCGGTCATCGGCTCGAACGAAAACCGCCACGACAAGAGACTCTGGTCCGACCTCGGCCGGGGCGAGAAGGTCAAGGTGATCAAGACCGCCGGAGGAGAGGCCGAAGCCGAATTCATCGCCGGCATGATCAGCCAGCTCAAGAATTCCGATCCGGCCGCGTCGTGGAAGGATTTCGCGATTCTGTACCGCTCGAACCACCTGTCGCGCGAGCTCGAACAGGCGCTGCGGCGGCAGCAGATTCCGTACCGGCTGGTCGGCGGGCAGGAGTTCTACAAGCGGCGCGAGATCAAGGACGCGGTCGCTTATCTGAAACTGCTTGTGAATCCGCATGACGACCAGAGCCTGCTGCGAATCCTCGGCACGCCTCCGCGCGGGCTCGCCGCCAAGGCGGTCGAGCAGCTGAAGATCGGCCGGGCCGTCTCGCACAAGCCGATGCTGGAGCAGCTCGGCGAGCCGGAGTTCCGGAAAAGCATGTCCGCCAAAGCCGCCGAAGCGGCGCTCGAGCTCTCCGAAGTGTTCCGGGAGTATGCGGAGAAGTTCACCGAGCCGGGGCAGCTCGCCGGGAAGATCGTCGGTTTCCTGCGCAGCGTCGGCTATCTCGACGGACTCCAGCGCATCTACAAGGACCTGAACGACGCGATGAAGCGGCGCGAAAACGTCGATGAGTTCATCAACGCGGTCGCCCAGTTCGAGGAGCGGCAGACGGAACCGCCGACGCTGGAAAATTACCTTGAGAGCTTCGCGCTGCTCGAGGAGAACGACCGGACCGATGACGAGGAGAACAACGGCGACGCGGTCACGCTTTCGACGGTCCACGCCTCGAAGGGGCTTGAATTCCCGATCGTTTTCTGCGTCGCGCTGGAGCGGAACATTTTTCCGCACGAACGCGCCGTCGAGGAGGGGTCGGTCGAGGAGGAGCTGCGGCTCTTTTACGTTGCGATCACGCGGGCGCGGCGTCAGCTTTACATCACGCGGGCGGCGCAGCGGATGCAGCGCGGCATGCTCAAGCCGAGTTTGCCCTCTCCGTTCCTCGAACTCCTGACCGGCGATGTGGCGGAGTTCCCGGCGGCGGACGAGCTGCTGCGCCCGGCTTCGGAGGATTCGGTCCGGCAGGCTTTCGCGGACATCTTCAAGATGCTGGACCGGAAGAACCGCTGACGGTTCCGCATTCCGTCGCTTCCCGGCATGCCGCCGCTGTGCGATGAAGGTATGGAAGGCGCTGCTGCCGATTATGGCTGTTCTGCCTGCCGGTCACATCGTATCGGCAGGCGCGGATATTTTTTATTCCATCGGCTCGGAAGCATCGTTGAGTCCGCCGGCCGTTGCGCTGCGCCGGCAGCTGCCCGGCGTACGGCCGTAGCGGCGGCGGAATACGCGCGAAAAATAGCCGGCGCCGGAAAATCCGACCCGGCAGGCCACATGTGAAATCGGCAGCTCGGTTGAGGTCAGCAGCCGCATCGCCTTTGCCAGACGGATTTCGGTGAGGCACTCCTTCGGCGTCCGCCCGGTCAGTTCCAGAAAGCAGCGCTCCAGCGAACGGACCGACATGCCGTGTTCCTTCGCCAGCTCCGAAATCTGAAGCGGTTCGCCCGACCGCTCCTCGAGCCGTCTGAACCACTGTCCGAGCCGCAGAAGCCCGTCGCCGTTCCCGGTTCCGGCGGAGGAGGCGAATGCGCGCAGAATCAGGACGACCATCTGCATGAAGTATGCCTTGAGCGCAAACCCGCTGCACGCCTTCGGCTTCAACTGCTCCGCAAGCATGGCGTCGATGACCGTTTCGGCGTTCCGCATGGCCTCCGCGTCGAGCCGGAACCGGGGGCGGAACGAATCGGCCAGCTGCGGCGACAGCTCGAAAAAGACCAGATAACCCGGGTCGCCGCGCAGCTCCGCGAACGGCATGCCGAGTTGCTCCGGCAGGAACAGGATGTTCACGATTTCGAGCCCGTCGAGGTCGCGGTAGCCGTGCAGGCAGCCGGGGCGCACGAGATAGAGGTCGCCGCGCGAGAGCGGATATTCGCCGTCTTCGGTCATGTGGAACCCGGAGCCGGAGAGTACCAGCACGAGTTCATGAAAATCGTGTTCGTGAACGAGATCGGCGTCGAGCAGGTATTTTTTCCGGATCACCCGGATGCCGGGACCCGTTTCGTTGAAAATACTGCTCCGCGGCATCCGGTACGGATGGTTTCGCGTTCCCCGGCTGATTTTCATGGCTGCAACCCCTCTTTGTCGTAAAAATACTCTTTATTGTCGTATTTTTCAACTTATTTCCGAAAAAATCCGGTATAATATAATTGCAGGGCCTGCCGTGTGATTCAAATACTGCATCGGATGAAAAGAGTGCATAAGGAGCTGTTGAATGCGAAAACGAATTTTTCTCTTGGTTCTTCTGCCTTTCCTGGCTGTGGCGGAGACCTGGCTGCCGCCGGAGCGCCCGCTGCCGGATTTGACGGATCTCGCGAAACGGAATGAGATCGTCGCGGAGTCTCCCGCGCTCGGCAGCTTCAAGCCGGACGGATTTGCGTCGTCGCTTTCACTGGACGGAACCTGGAAGTTGACTCCCCTCGAAAGTTCCGAAAAACCGTTCGGGCCGCTGAACGGGAGCGAACGGGAATTCGCCCGGCCTGATTTCGACGACTCCGGCTGGCATGATATCCGGGTTCCGCTGAACTGGTATCTTCATCCGGAGAACAGATACGGCAAGATTTTCCGCCACGGTGAAGTGCTCGACCCGCTCTCTACCGGCGGCGGCCTTGTCAGGGGCGTGGTAAATTCCTATGTCAAGGGCTGGTACCGCCGTGAATTCCGGCTCGACACGGTTCCGGCCGGGAAACGGGCAATCCTCTGCTTCGAACGGATCGGTTATCAGGCCGAGCTGTTCGTGAACGGGAAACCGGCTCCGGTCGAACATCAGGGCGATTTTGTCGGCTTCGAAGTCGATGTGACGGAGCTGCTCAAGCCGGGCCGGAATGTGCTGGCATTGCGGGTTCGCTCCGATATCCGGCCCATCAGCGGACGGTTTCCGCACACCTACGGAGCGATGTGGAGTCTGGACTCCTACAAAGGAGGAATCTGGGGGCATGTGAAGCTTGACTGGGTTGCCGAGCCGCGTGTCGCGTCAGTCAGATTGGTCGCGCCGGCTTCCGGAAAGCTCGAGGTTCACGCCGAAGTTGTGTTTTCCGGGAAAGAGCCGCTTGAAGTGACGCCCGGAGTCAGCGTCGTCCGGGCGAGGAAGGGGGCGGAGCCCCGCGGCCGCGAATACGATCCCGTCCTGCTCCGGCCCGGGCTGAACAGGCTGAAGTTCACTTTCGACCAGCCCCGGCCGGAGCTGTGGTCTGTTCAGCAGCCGAATCTCTATTTCGCCACCCTGTTTTTCCGGAACGGCGACCGGATTCTCTCCGCCGACACGACCCGGTTCGGTTTCCGCGACTTTGAAATACGCGGCACGAAATTCTATCTGAACGGGCAGGAGACCTTCCTTTTCTTTGAAAGCGCCCATTCGGTCCATTTCGGCGGTTATCCGTCTCCGGACGGACACGCCGTCCGCCCGGCCGAACGCATTGCCGGTTACAGGAGATTGGGCTACAATATGATCCGCACCGCGCACATGCCGGTTCCGCAGGAGGTCCTCGACCTGGCCGATGAGCTCGGCATGATGATTTACGACGAATGGAGCATGTGCTTCGTCACCGGCATCGACAAAGCCGTATTCGAGAAGAACAACTTGAAGGAACTGGCCGGATTCGTCGCGGCCGATCACAATCATCCCTCGGTCGTCATGTGGTCGCTCGGCAATGAGGTCTCCCACAAGCTCGACCCGGAGCTGCCCGGGCAGCTCGACAAACAGTATGACCTGGTCCGGGAACTCGATCTTCAGAAGCGGCCGATCTGTTCGTTCGCAGGTCTCGGCGATACCGAGTTATACGGCAGCGCGAAGCTGAAGACGGACGTGATCGACATCCACTGCTACATCGGCATGACCGACTCCTGGACGCTGGCGAGGCAGGTCGGCGATCTCTATTACCGGCAGCTGGCCGGAATTTACGGCGACGGAAAAACTTTCGAAAAGCCCTACATCATCTCCGAGTGCGTCGGCGGCGGCTGGGGATATGCGCCTGACCCCGGCTACCGCTCGAACGTTCCCGGTTATCTCGAGCAAATGAGGCGTCCGTTTCACTGGGGGCAGCCCGGTTCGGCCGGTTATTCCGGCGCGATCGGCGTGGCGGCCGCCGCCGATCCGGAACGGGGGTTCCGCTATTTCCAGAACCGTATGGGACGGCGGATCCTCGAACAGTTCCGGCTTGACCCGCGCTACGCCGGTTACGCCCCGTGGTTTGCCGACCATTCCATGCGGAGCGCCCCGGTCTGGAATCAGGAGCACTATCCCGGTCTGCGGCTGCCCGGTTCCTTTGCGCCGCGCCAGCTGTTGGCCGGAACCGAACTTGAATTGGAGTGCTTCCTTCTCAATGCCGGGCCGGAGCTGGCCGATCCGGAGCTGCGGGTCTCGCTTGAGATCAGCGGAACGGAGACCGAGCTCGGAAAGGTGAAGTTTCCCGTCTCCTCCACCGGCAGCCGCCTTTTCCGGAACTTGCGCGTGACGGTTCCGATGCTCTCACCCGGCGCCGGAGAGCTCAAGCTTACGCTCTTCGACGGCGGCCGCGAGGCGGGACGCAACAGTTATGACGTGACGCTTCACGCGAAACCGGAGCCGGTCGAAGACCCGCTCCCGGTCGCACTCCTCTCCGGCGATCCGGCGCTGAAAACGCTTCTGAAGGAGCTGCGGATCGAGGCGGTCGAAGTCACCTCTCCCGAACAGCTGGCGGGATTCCGCCGGGCGGCGGTGGCCGGACGTCACACCCTTTCGCGCGATTTCCAGCGGTCGCTGCGCAACTGGGTGGAAGAGGGCGGTTTTCTGCTGGCGCTGGAATGCGAATCGGGATTTATTCCCGGTTTTTCCGAGTACCGTTCGCTGGCGGTCGGCGCGCCGCTGGTGGAGCTCGTCGCCGCAGGCCATCCGCTCTTCGACGGCATGTCGCAGGATGATTTCGACACGTGGGCGGAAAACGGCAGCGGCTATGTCGCGGAAACCGCGTTCGAGCCGCTGGACGAAACCCTGCTGGCCGCCGCCGGCATTTTCACTCACAACCGGAGGAACGGCGCGGTACTCGTCGAAGCCGGATTCGGCAAGGGGCGTTTGCTGATATCGGCTTTCAATGCCCGCCGGATCGCGGGGCGCAACGGCGCGGCGGCGAAATGGCTCGGGAATCTGCTGCACTATTTCGCCTCCGCCGCCGTGAAGCCGGCGCAGCCGGAGCAACTGGTTCCGCTGGAACGGCCCACCGAGTTCAGTGCCGACATGGCGCAGGCGAAATTCGTGGACTTGCGCACCGCCGCCAATCGCGCTTTCCGGGACGATGAGGCCGGGGACGGCAGAGGCGGCTGGACCGATCAGGGCGAAAACGATTTCCGCAATATGCCCGCCGGCAAACAGCGCGATGCCGGAGTTGATTTCGAACTGATCGACCCGGCGGAGAACAGCGGATTCGGCTGCGTCATGCTGCGGGGGCGCGGGTTCCCGGACGGACCGGCGGCGCGGAGGATCGCGGTCCATGCCAGGGCGCAGACGCTCTATTTTCTGCATACCGCCGCCTATGTTTCCAGCAGCGCGCCGGTGGCGCATTACCTGATCCGTTATGCGGACAGGACGACGGCGAAGTTTCCGCTGGTCCCCGGGCGGAATATTGCCGACTGGTGGACGCCGTCGCTGCCGGAGGAGGCCTTCCCGGCTTTTTCCCGCCCGAACGGAGCGACCGGCCGGGTATCGTTCTTCATCGCGGCGTGGGAGAATCCGGCCCCGGAAAAGGAGATCGAATCGATCGATTTCGTCTCCGCCGGAACGGATGCCGTCGCGGTGCTGGCGGCGCTCACGCTGCTTCCTCCCGCCGAATCGACGAACCTGATTCCGTTCTCCAATGGAAAGCAGCAGTGGGTCTGCGGCTGCGACGGTCCCGGCCAAAAGGCGGTTGCCCGCGCCGTCAGGCTCGAAACACCGGTCGGACAAGCCGCGATGCGAGTCGATTTCCCGGCCGCGGAAAACGGCGGCTGCCCGTTCGCAATCGCTCCGGCGTATCTGGGGGGCATGAAGGGAAGGAGGCCGACGCATTTGAGCCTCCTCTTCCGCAGCCGTTCCGAAGGCGTTGTTGATGTGCAGCTGCCGGAAAAGGAGTGGCGCGGCTGGTTGTCGGCGCCGCTGGATCTCGGCCTTTCACGCGGGGAGTGGGTGCGGGTGCGGCTCGATCTCGCAAAGGATTTCCGGCTCTCCGGGCAGGCGTTCTCCCCGGCCGGGCCGCGCAGCGAAATCGGTTTCTTCAACGGCAAGGAACGGCGGTCCGGTTATCCGCGCGGCCCGGTTTCCTTTGAGGTCGCGGATATCCGGTACGAATTCGGGAACTCCCGGGAATAGCCCGGATGGATCAATTTCTTCGGGCGTCTCCTGATTCGCATACCGGCGGCGCCCCGGCTCATCAATCTTCAAAAAAAGGAAAGCAGAACATGGAAAGACACTTTTCCGAAACAGCGTCGGCGAAACGGCGTCTCCCGGCGGAATATCGGCACTTCACCCTGATTGAATTGTTGATTGTAATTGCGATCATCGCGATTCTCGCCGCGATGCTGCTGCCCGCTCTGAACCGGGCCAGAGACCGGGCGCACTCGACCAAGTGCGTCGCCAATCTGAAAACCTATACGATGTCCGGCCTCACTTACGCGAACGACAACAACGACTATCTCGTGCCTGCCGACCCGACCAACGTAACCGTCTGCATCTGGTATCGCAACGCAGCCTTCCGGCGGCTTCTCGGCGACTGCCCGGGGCCTCTCTGGTTCGGCGCCACGCAGGTGGACAGCTCCAATGACCGGGCGGGCAATCCGGGGCTGCTCTGCCCGGCGCTTGCGGCAAACGCCGCCGGCAGGCAGGGGCCGTATTACAGCAACTCCTACGGGATGACCCACGAGGAAATTCCGGTTTCCGGCTGGAACTATCAGGGACTGCCGGGCGTGGCCGCTTACAAGCTGAGCCGCATCATCGGCCCCTCGCAGCGGCTGATGTTCATCGATTCGGCCGATCCGACGACCGACAAGCGGTGGTCTACCCTGAATTACTGGACGCTCAACCGCCGGAACGTCGCCTACCGGCACGGCAATTTCACGAATGTCGGTTTGATGGACGGCCATGTGGAAAGCCGCGGCTGGCAGGATGTCGCCGTCGATCATCTCTGGTTCGGCTTCTATGCCGCCAACCTTGCGGACTGATCCGCTTTCCGGAACGGGAAAAATGCGGGAGCGGAGAAGGCGCTGCTTCTCCGCTCCCGCTGCGGTTTCGGGCTGTATGCGGTTATTTCCCGAGGCGTTCGGCGACGCTTTTCTCGTATGCGTCGAGGTCGCCGATGTCGAGCTGCGCCACGCCGGACTTCATCGCGGCTTCGGCCACGCGGCGCGCCACGCGGGGCACGACGCGCGGATCGAACGGTTTCGGAATCACGCAGTTCACGTTGACGCCGCCCTTCGAATCGAACATTCCCGCCGCCGCGTCCGCCGGATACGCTTCGGCCAGGACCTTCTTCACGCCGGCCGGAACCGGTTCGGCGGCCAGCTCGGCCAGCGCCTGCGAGGCGGCGAGCTTCATCGCTTCGTTGATATCCTTCGCGCGCACATCGAGCGCGCCGCGGAAAATGCCGGGGAAGCCGAGCACGTTGTTGATCTGGTTCGGGAAGTCGCTGCGGCCGGTGCCGACCACTGCTGCGCCCGCCGCGAGCGCCACGTCCGGGAAAATCTCCGGGACCGGGTTCGCCATCGCAAAGATGACCGGCCCCGGCGCCATCGTTTTCACCATTTCGGCGGTTACGCAGTTCGGAGCGGAAAAACCGAGGAAGATATCGGCGCCTTTGATCGCATCGGCCAGCGTCCGCGCCTCGGTCTCGACTGCGAATTCCGCCTTCTCCGGCGTCAGGTCCGTGCGCCCTTTGCGGATGACTCCTTTCGAGTCGCAGAGAATGAAATTCTCTCTCTTCGCCCCGGCCGTGATGTAGAAGCGCGAGCAGGAGATTCCGGCCGCGCCCGCGCCGTTCACCACGAAACGGCACTCTTCGATCTTTTTGCCGGTGACCTTCAGCGCATTGATGATCGCGGCCAGCGAAATGATCGCCGTGCCGTGCTGGTCGTCATGGAAGACCGGGATATTCATGCGCTTCTTCAAGGTCTGCTCGATTTCGAAACAGGCCGGCGCGCCGATGTCCTCGAGGTTGATGCCGCCGAAGGTCGGCTCGAGCCGCTCGACCGTTTCGATGATCTTCGCCGCGTCGGAGCGGCCCTTTTCATTGAACACCCTGCCGAGGCAGATCGGAACCGAATCGATGTCCGCAAAGCGTTTGAACAGCACGGCCTTCCCCTCCATGACCGGCAGCCCGGCCTCGGGGCCGATGTTGCCGAGCCCGAGCACGGCGGTGCCGTCGCTGACTACGGCGACGAGATTTCCACGCGAAGTGTACTCCCAGACGGTTTCCGGCTTCTCCCTGATTTCAAGACACGGCTGCGCGACGCCCGGCGTGTAGGCCAGCGCCAGATCCTCGGCGGTTTCGCACGGTTTCGATGCGTTCACGGTGATTTTGCCCGGCTTGCCGTCCTTGTGGTAAGCCAGCGCCTTCGCTCTCAACTCTTCTTTGTTCATATCAATTCTCCCCGCATTCAGAAAGTGGATGGTTCCCGGACCGGAATGCCGCGCTCCTTCAGGAACCGCTTGGCTTCCGGAATCGTATAAGTTCCGAAATGAAAAATACTTGCCGCCAGGACCGCATCGGCGTGCCCGGCATCGAGCACCTCCGCCAGATGGTCGAGCGTCCCGGCGCCGCCGGAGGCGATGACCGGCACGGAGACCGCATCGGAAACCCGTCTCGTCAGCTCGCAGTCGTACCCGGCGCAGGTTCCGTCTGCATCCATGCTGGTCAGCAGGATTTCGCCGGCGCCGAGTTCGACGCCGCGCACGGCCCACTCGACGGCGTCGAGTTCCGTGGCCCGGCGTCCGCCGTGGGTGTAGACGAGCCAGCGCTCTTCTCCGGGAACTTTCCGCGCGTCGACGGCCAGCACGATGCACTGGCTGCCGAACCGTTCCGCTCCCTCGCGGATCAGCTCCGGGCGCTGGATCGCCGCTGTGTTGACCGAAGTTTTGTCGGCTCCGGCCAGCAGCATGCGGCGGATGTCCTCCGCCGTGCGGATGCCGCCGCCGACCGTGAGCGGAATGAACACCTGGCTCGCCGTGCGCCGCACGACGTCGACCATGGTTTCACGCGCGTCGCTGCTCGCGGTGATGTCGAGAAAAACCAGCTCGTCCGCCCCCTGCGCATCGTACTGGCGTGCGATTTCAACCGGGTCGCCGGCGTCGACGAGATCGACGAAATTGACCCCCTTGACCACTCTGCCGCCGGTCACGTCCAGGCAGGGGATGATGCGTTTTGCGAGCATTCGGACCTCTCGTTCACTCTTTCAAGTCGGATTATGGATATTTAAATATAGCACCGGATTCCCCGGTTTGCACGGATTTCCCGGAAATTTCCGGCCGGAAATTTGCTTTCCGGCGGCTTTTCGGTTAAATTGTACAGGATGAGTTTCGTTTTTTTACGGAAGGGGGTAACCATATGGATTTTTACGACGTCATTTCCACGCGGCGCAGCATTCGCCATTATTCGGACCGTCCGGTTCCGGACGCCTCGCTCGACAGGATCGCGCAGGCTGTGCAGCTGGCGCCGACCGCCTGCAACCGGCAGCCGTTCAGGATTCTCGCGGTCCGCAATCCGGAGCTTCGCGCCGCGATCTGCCGGGCCTGCCCGCAGCGTTTTCTGCCGGAGGCTCCGGTCATTCTCGTTGCTCTCGGCGATATGAAAAACGCATGGCGGCGGGTCGGGGACGACCACTCCATCGTCGAAATCGACCTCGGCATCGTGTTCGAACACGCGGTTCTCGCGGCGACGGCCGAGGGGCTGTCGACCTGCTGGGTCTGCGCCTACGACCGGAAACGCATGGACGAGGCTCTGAAACTCGGGGAACCGTGGAGCGCGCTCGCCGTCTCTCCGCTCGGTTACGCCTCCGAACCGGCCGCGCCGATCGAGCACAAGCCGGTGCCGGAACTGTTTGAAATCATCGACTGAAAGAATCATATGCCTGTTGAAATGAAAACCATCGCCGGGCCCGGTTTCACCGGGACGGTATACGCCGAAGGCGCCGCCGTCTTCGAACTGGCTGCCGGAGGCCGCCCGCTGCTTCGTCTCGGCCGCACGCGCTGCGGCGGTTTCGCCGAAGACGGCGCGCTGCTCAAAAAGCTCCGCTTTCACGCTTCGCTCGATTCGCTTTCGGCGTCGATCGATACGGCGTCGGTCATTCCGTTCGGTTGCGAATACCTGGTTTCGCGCGAACTTGAAATGGTTGCGGGGCTTGCGCTCTGGACGGTCGACGTCAGCGCCGTTGCGCGCGGGATCGTCAGCGCCGTCGAGCTTGAGCCGGTCACCTTTCCGGGCCCGTGGCGGACGCTCGAATATCTGATCTACGGTGAAAAGGAGTTCCGCCGGGTCGAACCCGGCGAGACGGAGACGGAGTTTTACCGCGGGCGCGAGCTGGTCATGTCCGTCCGGCTGACCGCCGCGGACGGCGCCCGGGTCGAATTCAATGCAGGCGGCGACCTCTGGCGTCATCGCGCGGCGATGCACCTGCCGGAGGCGGAGGGCGAGTATGCCCTTTCCGGCAGCGCGGACCGGATCGTGCTGACCCGCAGGGTGTTCGCCTTCGGGGCGGACGCGGTCATCGAAAAACGGCCGTGGCGGTTTCGGAACAGTTTTGCATGGTCGCTTCCCGGCGATACGTTCGCCGCGCCCGGCGACGAGGCGGTGCTCGATTTTGCCGATGTTGCTCTGCCGGAGTCGGGACGCAGGGTCCGCTGCGGCGGGGAGGCGGAATCGCGCCCCTGCCTGACCAGTCCGGCCGCGCGCCGCATTTTCCGGGATTTCGTCCGGCGTTCTGCGGCGGACCTGCGCATCGGGGGGCTGGCGCCCGGCTGCTGCTGCGCCGCCGCCCATCTCGAACGCCCCGGAAAAAAGGAGCTTGAGCATCTCGATCTCGACGACTGCATCAGCTTTTATCTGTGGGGAAACCGGCAGCTTGCCAAAAACGGTCATCATCTGCGGATCACGCCGGCGGCGGAAGGGCCGTTCGCCGGTTCCGTGAGCGCGGCCAATCTGGGTGAGTACCCGCGCCTTCCGCTTGAGGAGCAATAAGGAAAATGAATCTCGAAGAATTGCAGAAAACATTCGGCGCCGACACCGTGACATTCAGGAAAGGGCCGGGCGAATTCACCACCGTCATCATCGACAACGGCGCGGCTGAGGCGGAGATCTGCCTGCATGGCGCGCATCTCATGAAGTTCGTTCCGGCCGGCGCGGTTCCGGTGCTCTGGATGAGCAAATCGAGCTGGTTCGAACCGAACCGGCCGATCCGCGGCGGCGTACCGATCTGCTGGCCGTACTTCGGTGCGGCGGCGGACCCGGCGCTGCCGGCCCACGGCTTCGCCCGGCTTTCGGAGTGGAACCTCGCGGAAATCGATTCCTCTGAAAAAGGGATGACCCGCGTGGCGCTGACGCTTTCTCCTGCCGATGTGACCGCCGTGCCGGTGCCGTTCCCGTTCGAACTCCGGATGGAGTTCGTGATCGGCAAGGTGCTCCAGATGACGCTGACCATGAAGAACTGCTCCGACTCCGAGCAGATCATCACCGACGCGCTTCACACCTATTTCAACGTCAAGTCGGCCGGGGCGATCACGATTTCCGGCCTCGACGGGGTCAGCTATGAGGACCGCGTGGTCGGCGCGAAGGTTTTCGGCGGCGTTCAGGACGGCGACATCCGGATCGACCGCGAAGTCGACCGGGTCTATCTCGATACGGCCGATGCGGTCGAAATCCATGACCCCGGTTATGACCGGACGATTCTCGTCGAAAAATTCGGCAGCGAATCGACGGTCGTCTGGAATCCGTGGATCCGCAAGTCTCAGGCCATGCCGGATTTCGGCGACGACGAGTATCACACGATGGTCTGCATCGAGGCGGTCAACGCCGCGAAGGACCGCCGGATTCTCGCCCCGGGCGCAACTCACGTCATCAGCCAGAAAATCACGCTGAAGTGAGCTGAATCGGGGGGGGGGGACCGGGATCCGGTTCCCCCGGGCTGATTCTTCCGCTGTATCCGGGGGGAGTGTGTTCAGAGCGCCGGAGTCACTTCAGGTACATCGAATAGTCGACCTCGTCCGGGTGGACGTTTCTGGCGCTGCCGGCCAGTGTGACGATGTTCTGCGAAATCCCGTGCCGCAGGTCGTAGACGATATCGGCTTTGCCGACGAGATAATCCCGGTTGCAGATATCCGGAGGCGTCTCCTTCGTGCCGGAATCGGTATCCCGGGTGTGCCCCATGTCCGCGAGAAAAATGATCCGGGAAGGCTGGATTGCCGGGCACGCCGAATTCGACTTCACATACCGCCGCGTATCCTGGTTCGCCGGTTCCGACGCCGGCTTCTGCGGCGAAAGCTTGAACCATTCGGCGAGGCAGCCGAAACGGTTTACCGAATAACCGAGCGTATCGGTGCCGTAGTCCGCAATGCCGGGGCAGCGCAGCACCTTCGTGCGGGCGATGCCGTTGCGGTAGTCGCTCCAGCTTGTCACCTCACCGGTCCAGCCGAGGTAATGGCGCAGCTTCTGGTGCCAGATGTTCTGTTTGAACTGGACGCCTGATTCGGCGGCCGATCCGATGGTATAATAACCGTAATCGTTTTCGTACATCGTTTCGGCTGTGAAAAGCTGCTTCAGGTTGTTCACGCAGGCGATGGATTTCGCCCGCGTCCGCGCCTGGTTCAGCGCAGGCAGCAGCATTGAGGCCAGAATCGCGATGATGGCGATAACGACCAGCAGTTCGATCAGGGTGAACGTTTTCTTCATGACGCTTTCCTTCCGTTTGCGGTTATTTCAGAATGAACGGGTAAAGTTCGGGGTTCTTCGCCTCGCCGATGCCGGGGGCGATCTGCATCCAGCCGTCGCGTCCTTCGCCGTCGTTGTCGTTGACGAGAAGATTGAACTGAATGCCGCGTTTCAGCTGTTCCGGCGCGGCGCCGATTCCGGCGAGCGGGATTGCAATCTCATAAATTGTCACCCTGCCGCGGGCCGATACGGCGAGTTTCGTCCGGGGCTCCGCGAGGTTGTCCGGCCTGATCCAGCAGTGTGTGCCGGGGGAACCGTCCTCCAGCTCCGCGAAACCGAACTCCCAGTGGCCGTTCTGCCCCGGAACGGCGAGCGCGAGCTGAATGCCGTCTTCCATGAAGCTCGAGGCGGCGCCCGGGGACTTCACATGGACGTCGTCGGTCACTTCGACCCGGAACTTCAGCTCCGTATCGTCGGAAGCGAGGAAAATCCGCACGCTCTGGTCCTCCGGCCCGGACCAGACCCGGTGCGCCGTGTACGGATTGTGCTCCATCTGGCTCACGAGATTCGCCCGCGAATCGAGCGTGAACTGCGGTTCGGCCGGATACGCGCCGTCGGCGATCCGGGTCGCCACGTTGACCGGAATCGAAATCGAGGACCAGTCTCCGCCGTTCAGCCGGACCTGCAGCTTCGGGCGGACGATGCCGCCGCGCGTGGCTTCCGAGACCGTGACCGGCAGCACGAGTTCAACCGCTTCTCCGGCGGCGAGGCGGCGTTTTCCCGGCGCGGGAGCGTCGATGTTCTCCGGCAGCTTCCAGCGCAGTTCGGCAACGGCCTCCGCCGGGAGCGGGTTGTGCAGCGTCACCCGGATTCCGGACGGCACTCCGGGGGAGGCGGTCACCCGGGTTCCGGCGAAACTCACCACACTCCGGCCGCACTCGGGCGCACGCGCCGCTCCTTTCAGGAGCAGGTACCCCGGATGCTCCGGCACCGGCACGGTCAGCCGCCCGGCGGAGAGTTTCAGCGGCGTCGCATTGCCGAAGAGATCGACGAACTCGGCTTCGGCGGCGTCGGTCAGCAGGGTCAGCGGTTCCTCGACCGTGCCGCGCCCGCTCTTCCAGAAGACCACGGCCTGCCCGTCGTCGCGCCGGAACCAGTGGGCGGTTGTGCGCGGATTCCGGAGAAGCACTCCGCCGTAACGCGCCTGCCCGAGCAGCAGGTTCAGTGTGTTGAATGCGGCGAATCCCTCCTTCGGATACCAGTCGTTCGTGACCAGCCCGTAGTTGTGCTCGCAGTAGCCGGGCAGGAACCCGTCGTCGCGCATGTTGAACCAGAGATAACCGCGCGCGCCGGTCGCCCAGGCGTGGACGATCTTTCGGACCACGTTTTCAGCCTGCTGCAGATAGTTCCCGTTGCTGATGTAGAAACCGGTTTCGGTGAAGAAAATCGGTTTCGGCGAGCGCAGAACCCGGCGCATCCGTGCCAGCGGCCCCTCGAGCACCCGCTCGTATTCGGAGAAATCGCCGTGCTGGTGGTAGCCGTGGAAATCGAAGTCGTCCTGTCCCTCCGCCAGCACCTGTTCCTGAAAGCCCGGTTTCGACCGCGCGCCGACGTAGGCGAAGCCGCCGGTGATGAGTTTCGCCTCCGGGTCCGACTTTTTCAGCGCGCGGCGGACCCGCTTCAGGCATTCGAGGTACTCTTCGGCCGTGCCGCGCCAGAAGTCGAGGTCGGGTTCATTCCAGAATTCGTAAAATTCGATTTTCCCTCTGTAATGCTCCGCAAATTTTTCGACGAAGGCTTCGAGCGCATCCGGGTCCGGGGCGCTCTTGTTCCACTCGTTCCAGTCCTTGGCGTTGGCGACCAGTCCGGGCTTCGCGGCCCAGGCGGGCGTATAGGCGACCATGAAGATCTGCCGCATGCCGTACTTCGCATTCATGGCGAGCAGCTCGTCGAGCAGTTCGAAGCGGAACTCGCCGGGCGCCGGTTCCAGCGATTCCCAGGTGAAGCCGGTGCGCAGGAGCTTCGCGCCGATTGCGGCGGCGGCCTGCGATTCGCGTTCGCATTCGGCGCGGCTCCAGCCCTGCTGGCGCATATTCATGCCGATTTCGAACTCCGGGTTGCGCCCCTCCGTCGGGCCGGCCGGGGTCAGGCAGGCGAAGGCCGGGCGGTTCAGACGCTGTTCCCGGCCGGACGCATTGCGGAGCACAAGGTCACATCGCCAGATGCCGCGCGGCGAGGCGGCGGGCCAGTCGAGCGGCCAGGCCGCTTCTTCTCCCGGAGCGAGTTCGAAGGATCGTTCGAAACAACGTTCCGCGCCGGTCAGCGTGTAAAGCCGGAGGCGGGCGGTAAAAACGTTCTTCTCCGGATAGCGGTTGCGGAAACGGAATTTCAGCGGCTTCTCCGCACCGGGTTTCAGGATATTCAGCGGATTGCCGGTGTCGAGCCGGGCTTCGACGGCGTCGATGTCGCGCAGCGTCTCGCGCTTGAGCCCGTCGCGGAAGAGCAGTTCCGCCGGTTTCCGCGCCGGGAACTGCAGGACGACGAGATTGGCGATGCGGACCGGCAGGTCGAGCCGTCCGTCCTTGTTCTTTCCCCAGCTTCCGGCGATGTCGTGCCGGAGATCCCAGACGACCCGGTTCGCTCCTTTCCGGAGCGGTTTCTGCTTCATCGAAAAATTCTCCCCGGCCGCATCGACGAGTTCGAGTGCGAGATTCACGCCGGAGCCGTCGAGCAGTTCGACGTCGAAGCCGACCGCATCCGGCGAACCGATCTCCTTCAAATCGAACATGACCTCCTTCAACCGGCCGATTACGGCCGGCTTGCCGGGCTCGGGAACCTGCCTGCTGCGGACGCGAAGGCCGTCCGGCTCCGGACCGCATTCGAGTTCGCCGGAGGGCTTCCAGCGGGCCGTGTCGTCGAACTTCACGAAGGAGCGGACGACGCGGCGGCTCCCCTCCGCCGTTTCAGGTTCCGGCGTCCGCAGCAGGACGCGGGCCGCCTCCTTCGCCGGATACTGGTGCAGCTGAAGCGCTTCGAGCCGGACCGGGAAATCGACTTTCCCGTTCTTCTTCTCCCCCCATGACCCGATGGCTTCCGATGCGGTCTTCCAGCCGACGCGGTTGAGGCCGGGCTTCAGCGGGCGCTGCGGATAGGCGAAAAACTCGCCGTCGGCATCCTGCAGGCAGAGTCCGAGCGTGGCGCCGCCGCCCGAAAGCAGTTCCGCCTCGAACGCGATCTGCTCCGGATTTCCGGGCGTCTTCTGCGAGCCGGCCTCCCGCAGCGAGTAGACGACCGGCGGTTTTCCCCACTCCGGCGTCTTCGGCGGAAGGAGTTCCAGACCGTCGAAACCGATGCAGAGCGGCAGCGACGGTTCCGCCTTCCACGACTCGGAAGCGTCGAATTTCCAGTCGAACGGCTCCGCCGCAACGACGGCGGCGGTCAGAAACAATGCGAAACAGGGTGCTTTCCGTATCATGCGGGCTCCTTTCCTCAGGCAAATTTCTCGTTGATCTTCCAGAGCGTTCCGCCCGGCTGGAGAACGGGCGAGAGCAGTCGCTGTTCGTGATTTCCGGCCTTCCAGCCCTGCAGGACCCGGAACACCTCGCGGCAGATTTCACCGACCGGCTGGGCGACGCTCGTGAGCGGCGGATCGTTCCGCCGTCCGGCCGCCAGCCCGTCGAAGCCGATGAGCGCGATGTCGCGGCCGGGTTCGAGGCCGAATTCCCGGATCGCTTCCGCCGCGGCCAGCGCGCCGCAGTCGGAAATCGCAAAGACTCCGTCCGGGCGCCGCCCCGATTTCAGGACGGCCAGCATTTTCGCATAGGCCAGCCCCGCGCGGTCGTCCTCAACCCGGACCTCGCAGTCGACCACGGCCGGTTCGAGGCCGGAGAGCTCGGCGATTTCCAGGAAACCCTGCAGTCGCTGAGCGCTCTGCCGCAGCATCGGTTCGCAGAGCAGGACCGCGAGGTCGCGGCAGCCGCTTTCGAGCAGCGCGCGGGCCGCGATCATGCCGCCGCGACGGTTGTCGGTCGCGATATTGCCGACGTTGATGTTGCCGAGCTCGCAGTCGATCACGATGAGCGGAAGCTCGTCGTATTTGCCGAGTACGCCGAGCTGGCGCATCGTGAACGCCTCGGTCGGCGGCAGGTAGACGACTGCGTCGCCGGGTTCGGCCGAGCGTTCGAGCCCGGCGAGAAATTCGTCGTGCGTCCGGACCTGCGTATGGACCACCCGCCGGTGCGCCCGGCGCGCCTCGCGCCGCAGCTCCTCGACGAGCCATGCCGCGTAGTCGTCGTCGGGCTTTCCGCCGACCGGAGAGGTGAAGAGCCGGAGCCGCGGCCAGGCGGCCTCCTCAAGCAGCGTCTCCGCCTGCGGTTCGAGATAGGTGCCGGAGCCGCGAATCCGCCGTACGAAGCCCTCCTGCTCAAGCTCCTTCATGACCAGCCGGACCGTCGCATAGCTGGCCAGCACTTCCGCCGCCAGTTCCTTCTCGGTCGGCATTTTCCGGCTCCCCTCGGCCAGCCGCCGCCGCATGCGGTCCAAAATATATCCGCGCGTCTCCGCAAACAGTGAATCGCCCATTTCACCCTCTCAGTGTCAATAGTGCTAATGAAAAATTAATTTTATTTAGCAATAATTATGACACAGAACGAAACCGATGTCAAGAGTCCGACGATAAAAAAGTTGATTTTCCGCATTCCTGCTTGATTTTGCCGTGGACAGGATTTATTGTAATCCTGTTATGGATTATAAATGACGGGAGAACGATCATGATTTTCGGCCAGAACCTCGGCAGGCAGACGGAGAAGGCGAAACAGGGAATCCTGCGCTATATCTGGGACCGGAAGCTGAAGGCGGGCGACAAGATTCCGGCTCAGGTCGAGTTGAGCCGCCACCTCGGGCTCGGCTGCGCAACGCTCGACCGGGCGGTGAAATCGCTGGTGCAGGACGGTGTTCTCGAATCGCGCCGCCGGGTCGGCGTCTTCGTCCGCAACGCGAGCCCGGAAGGGCTGCCGGGCCGGTCGATCGGCGTGGCCGGGCTGCTGCTCGACACGCCGCACATGTTCAACTGGAGCATGGCCTACGCCCTTCAGAGCGAACTGCAGAGGAACGGCTGCCAGTGTACGATGTTCCCGTTCCGCGACGGTTACCGGAAACACCCGGAGTTTTCCGATTTCCCGGGCCTCGAATACGCGGTCGGCCAGGGCGGGCTGCACGGGCTGATCAGCATCGCGGACTTTTTTCCGGACAAGCTTCTCTCCGGGCTCGAAAATGCCGGGCTTCAGCTCTGTTTCAGCGGTTCTCCGGCACTCGCCGACTGCGGCGTATTCATCGACACGGTCGGCTTTATGCTTGAATCGCTCGAAAAGCTGCGGGAACGGGGGTTCCGTTCCCCGCGCGTGCTGGTCGGGCCCGGTCCGCTGCGTCACTTCAGCCTTCCGCGCCTCGCCCAGTTTCTCGGGCACTGGCCGGAATGCCGGGTTCCGCTCGACGATCTCTATCTCGAGGGCTACGGCCTCGAGCATGGCCGGACGGCGGCCCGGAACGTGCTGGCTCTGCCCCCCGCCGAACGTCCCGACTGCATGGTGCTGTGCGACGACATCATCGCGCAGGGCTTTTTTTCGGAGCTCGTCCGCCGGCAGGGCAGCCGCATCGGCTACATGCCGCCCGGCTTCTGCCTGCGCAACCGCAACGCGCCGATTGATTTTCCGTGCCGCGACGTCGTCAACTACGAGGTCGACTGCCGCAGGATCGCGGAGCTGACGGTGAGGATGCTGCTCACGCGGCTGCGCACCGGCAGCGGCGAACCGGCCGTGCAATGGCTGCTGCCGGCGCCGGAAAAAACGGCGGCGGAGTGAGACGGCCGTAAAATATTGCAAACTTTCCTGATTCCGCTCTTGACATTGGCATCGAAATCCAGTATAATTAATATTGTAATCCAAAAACAGATTAACCGGACCTCCACACAACAGAAGGGATGAAACAATGAAAAGACGGACCTTTACCCTGATCGAACTCCTGGTGGTGATTGCGATCATAGCAATCCTCGCATCCATGCTGCTGCCGGCGCTGAATCAGGCACGGGAACGGGCGCGCAGCGCAACCTGCGCGAACAACCTGAAGCAGTGCATGTCGGCCATGCTGTTGTACGCCAATGACTTCAAGGGACTGATCAAAGGTTACTCCGCCGAAACGTCTCCGGATGTGACCTGGAGCAGTGCGCTGATCGACGACGGTTATCTGCCGGAGGATGCGCCGGTGACCTACTGCGTTTCCCCTTATGATAAATACAGAACCTACGGCGTGCTGAACATCAAGGACAACCAGACCTTTTACAACAGCGTGAAGGCGGAATGGGGCGACTTCGGCGTCGCGCCCCTGCACTGGACCAGGATGTATTTCGATACCGGGCGCATGCGGCAGGCCTCGCGGGTGTTCCTGCTTGCGGATACGTATACGGCTTCCGTCGGAGGGACTTATATGGGGCGGAATTTCTATACCTTTTCTCCGGTTACCGCTTATGAGAACAGCGCCGCAGGCCTGCGTCATACCGGCACCTGCAACATGGCGTTCGGCGACGGGCATGTGGCCGGTCTGAAGAAGAACGACCTGAAGGAACGCGGCTTCACCGTCGCCGTCGAGAACGACGTGCTTAAAACCTCGCTCTGACCATCCGGAAAAGGAAATGAGAACCATGTGGAAAATCACGATCCTGCTGTGCTGCCTGCTGGGCCTTTCGCTGTCGGGTGCCGAACTTCTGACTGAAGGCGGAAGGAGCCGCTATGAAATCGTCCTGCCGGCCGACGCCGTGCCGGCTGAGCAGACCGCGGCGAGGGAATTGCAGTCATTTCTGAAACAGATTTCTGGAGTGGAACTGCCGATTGTCGCCTCCCCGTCCGGTCCGGCGATTTTCATCGGCCAATCTCCGGAAACCGCCTCGGTGCTTGGGATTCCGGACTGGAAGCGGCTGAAGCCGGACGAGATCCGGCTGAAGAGCGCCGGCGGCAATCTGTATCTGGCCGGGGATCGGCCGCGCGGTACGCTCTACGCCGTTTACGAACTGCTGGAGAAGGAGTTCGGAGTCCGCTTCTGGACGGCTGACGCCACGCACGTTCCGAAGCGGGAAAAGCTCGAATTGCCGCAGATTGACCTGCGATATGCTCCTCCGTTCGAAGTCCGGGCGGCCGGTTACGACCTCATCAGGCACGACCCTCGCTTTTCCGCCCGTACCCGGAATAACGGACACGGAGTTGTGGATTCGGTCGAATGGGGCGGTTCGGAGCAGCTGCTCGGCGGCGTCCACACCTTCAGTGAAAACATGCCGCTGTTCTCCCGGGACAAGGATTTTGCGTCCCATCCGGAATGGTTTTCCGAACGGGACGGGAAGCGGGTTCCGCGCCAGCTTTGCCTGAGCAACCCGGAAATGCGAAAGGAGCTGACGCGGCGCGTCCTCGAACGGTTGCGGAATTACCCGGAGACACGTTATATTTCGGTCTCTCAGGACGACAATCACGATTTCTGCCGGTGCGCGGCGTGCGAAGCGTTCGTCAAGTCGCACGGCAGCCAGTCAGACCTGCTGATCGACGCTATTAACCAGGTGGCCGCGGCGGTGGAAAAGGAGTTTCCCGGCGTTTATGTCGAAACCCTGGCATATTACTACACGCGAAGCGCCCCGAAACGGGTCCGGGCCCGGCGGAACGTGGTCGTGCGCTACTGCACGATCGAAGCCGCCAGTTTTCACCCGCTGGAGTCCGAAGCCAACCGGGCGTTGGAGCAGGACCTGCAGGAGTGGTCGCGCATGGCGGACCATTTCATGATCTGGAACTATGTCACCGATTTTACAAAATATTACCAGCCGCACCCGAACTGGCATACAGCGGCGCCTGATCTGCGCTTTTTCCGGAAGTGCGGCGCAATTTCAATCTATGAACAGGGTTCGTGGAACGGCGGCGGGGCAGTCGCCGACCTCGCCGACCTGCGGGCATGGCTTCTCAGCAAGCTGCTCTGGAATCCGGATCTCGACACGGAGAAGCTGATGGATGAATTCGTCACCGGCTACTACGGCCCCGCGGCCCCGGCCGTAAAGAGTTATCTGCAGGTGATGGAACAGTCCGCCCGGCGTCGTCCCGACTGCCGGAACACCTGCTATGCGCCTTCCACGGCAGGCTGGCTGGAGCCTGCCGTGCTGGTGAAAAGCTACCGGGAGATGGAACAGGCCTACGGGCGCGTCAAGGATGATCCGGTTTACGGGCCGCGCATGGCCGCCGCGACCGTGCCGATCCGCGCGGCGCTGCTTGAGCGCCGGGAACTATTGAGCCCGCCTGCCGGAAAACGGCTGCCGGAATTGCAGGACGTCGATGTGAATCAGGCTGCCGTCGAAACCGTTTCCCGGATGAAGCGGGCCGGAGTTGCCCGCGTGAATGAGGGTGGACTATCCCCCGATGAGTGGGTGGAACAAACCGCCCGGGGGTACGGAGTGCTCCCGAATGACGGAGAACGCCCGACTGCGGCCGGCTCCGGCCCTTACCATGCTTGGAGCATCCGCAAGGCGGCCGAGCTGCACGCTCTGGGCCGGGAGCTCTTCTGGGAGAAAGACCCGGCGGCCAGCGTCGGCGAAGCGGCCCGGATGCCGAACACTCACAATGAATGGCATATCCAGGGTTTCGGATTTCCGGCCGGAACATTCGAGCTCTATGCCGAGCTGCGCTGCGACAGCGGTGCTCCTGCCGGAAACGCAATCCGGGTCGGCACCTACGACTGGAGCAGGCGCCGGGAATTCCACCGCGACATCCCTGCCGCCGAGATCTCAGGAGAGAACTATCGGGCCGTCCGGATCGGGACGGTGACGTTGAATGACGACATCTGCATCTTCATCGCGCCGGTCGTCAATCCTGCCGTCCGGAATGTCTGGATCGACCGGATCATCCTGATCCCCCGGAAGAGCGGAAGATAATGCGCCGCATCTTCCTCATCCTGTTCGTCCTGCTTGCGCTGGCATCGGCTGCGACCTGGTACACGCTGCAGGAGCGCTCGGCGCATCCGCAGATCGTCTGGACCGCCGGGCTTTCACCGGACCGGGTCGAACAGGTCGAAGCGTTCCACGGGTGGCT
>ENA-UERG01000504-UERG01000504.1-human-gut-metagenome-genome-assembly--contig:-NODE-504-length-37805-cov-20.361058_pt1 | contig 37805 bp, 27 predicted proteins | sample MGYA00242954_ERZ507954 | MGnify/ENA primary metagenome ERZ507954 (study PRJEB26167, sample SAMN06115478) | human gut metagenome | host: Homo sapiens | place: China:Sichuan | collected 2015-01-21...
AGTTGTCCTGCCAAGGGCATAGCTGGGTAGCTATGTACGGACGAGATAAACGCTGAAAGCATCTAAGCGTGAAACTCTCCCTAAGATGAGATCTCTCATCCATTATGGAGTAAGGGCCCAGAAAGACGATCTGGTTGATAGGCCGGAGGTGGAAGCACGGTAACGTGTGCAGCTGACCGGTACTAATAGCCCGAGGGCTTGACCTACAATTTGCAGGCAATCTTAGCCTTCTCCGTTCACCTCTTCATTGTTCGGTTTTGAAGGTGCAAACCTTCAATTGAATAGTTGGTGCTGATTAGGGCGAGGGTCCACCCGTTCCCATCCCGAACACGGAAGTTAAGCTCGCTTCTGCTGACAATACTTGGCTGGAGACGGCCTGGGAAGATAGGTAGCGCCAACACTCCTCCTTAGCTCAATGGTAGAGCATTCGGCTGTTAACCGAAGGGTTGTTGGTTCGAGCCCAACAGGGGGAGCCACGAAGGGTGAGCCGCCATCCGAAAAGGTGGCGGCTCATTTCTTTTACTCAGAAAGCCAGCGTAGACTTGGGCCTTTAGCTCAGTTGGTTAGAGCAGACGGCTCATAACCGTCCGGTCCCGGGTTCGAGTCCCCGAAGGCCCACCACATAGGGGTATAGCTCAGTTGGTAGAGCAGCGGTCTCCAAAACCGCGTGTCGAGAGTTCGAGCCTTTCTGCCCCTGCCAAAATGACCACCCGATCGGGTGGTCATTTTTTCATATAAAAATGGGTACACCCATGTAACATACATGGTACTTCTATGTAGGGAACATGGCGTTTCAATGAAGGGTTGCGCGATAGTTGCTGGCGCAACCGTGATCGGTTTGTTATACTGGCGGCAGAAAAGGAGGGCATCACTATGAAAACGACGATCATTCTCTTTTTGCTGTCCGTTCCGGTATGGGCGGCGCTGGCGTACGTGGTGTTTCTGATCATCAAGGCGCTGCGGAAATACATTCGGTCCGAGCCGCTGCGGCAGGAAAAGGCGGAACAGGCCAAAACATTGGGAGAGACATTGAAGCGCCGCCGGACGGCGTGCAAAATGACGCAGGAGTTTGTGGCGGAGGCGCTGGGTGTCAGCCGGCAGGCGGTATCCAAGTGGGAATCCGGGCAGTCGGATCCCAGCACGACCAATCTGCTGGCGCTGGCGAAGCTCTTTGGTGTGCGGCCGGAGGAGCTGCTGCAAGAGGCAGAGTGACCGCGTAGAAAAAGAGCAGGCCATCTCGTAAGAGACGGCCTGCGGGAATCTATGCCACATTCCAGCGGGCGGTATCCTCGGTGTCGATGCCGGCGTCGGTCAGTGTCTCGATAAGGTCGGAGACGAGCGTCTCCTTATCCTCGATGGTGTCGGCGTCACCGGTGGGAGAGAGCAGGGAGGGGTCCAGCGTCACGCCGGTGCGCTGGACCAGGTCGGCGCTGCCGATAGTGGGCAGGCGATAGTCGCCGTGTGCCTCTGCCAGATCGGCGCAGGCCGGGGAGAGAACGAACTCCTGCCACAGCTGGGCAGCAGCGGTATGGCTGGCGCCGGATAAAATGGCGCTGGCGGTGACCTGACCGAAGGTACCGGAGGCGGGAATTATCAGATGCAGGTCACCGGAGGTGTCAGCGGACAGGGCGGAGAGCCCATCGTGGAGCCAACCCACGGCGATGACGCACTCGCCGGTGGACAGGCACTTGACGAAGGTGTCATCCGCGGCGGTGTAGAACTGCACGCTGGTGTCCAGCACCGTCAGATAGTCCAGCCCCTTGTCGCGGCCCAGCCGCAGGGCGGCGCTGTACGCGGTCAGGCGGCCGATCTCCGTGCTGCGGTAGGTGGGCAGCCACACCAGCTCCTGGTATACCGGATCGGTCAGGTCTGCCCAGTCCTTGGGGGCGGAGATGGTCATGCGCCGGAGCACGTCGCTGTTGACGGCGAAAACGACCGCGTCGACAGATACGCCGTACCAATAGCCGTCCGCATCGCCGTAGGCGGCGTTGGTCAGGTCAGCGGCGTGGACGGGCGTATAGGTCAGCAGCTTGCCGTCAGCGGCCAGGGTGCGGCAGGTATCCGCGCTGCCGCCGAACCACACGTCGCCTCGGGCGCTGCCCGCCTGGGCGGCGGTAATGGCGCGGTAAGTGGTCCTGATGTCGAACAGCTCTTCAAACTTTTCGCACAGGGCCGTCATATACGCCTCGTCGCCGGTGCCGCACACGGTCAGGCGGCCCTCCTCGCGGGCGGTGTCGATCAGCGTCTCCAAGCCGGAGAAGGCGGCGGGGTAGGTGGGCGTATCGTCCGTATCCTGCGCGCCGCAGGCGCACAGGGACAGTGCCAGCAGCAGGGCCAGCGCTGCGGTGAGCATACGTTTCATAGGGGGACCTCCTTGCGGCCGCCGAAAAAGGGGGCGGCCAGACTCCCTAACATTATAGCGGAGACTGCCGTGGCTGTCAAATTCCGTCGAGAGACGGGGGACAAAGCATCACATTTGACGATGTGCCCAAAACCCGGAAACTTATCTATGCACTATGCACAAAAAGCACGGCACCGGATATAAAAAAATATTGTGTCGAAAGGGGGTTGTTTTGTGTAATGCGCCGTGTTATACTGGCAATCACGTTCGGATGTTTCTATGTGATATGTATTGTATAGGAGGGTGCGGGCATGAAGACTGCAACACGCCGGAGGGCTCTCACTGTGGAGATGACCTCCGGTTCACTTTGGAAAAATATCCTGCTGTTCAGCTTGCCGCTGATGATGACCCAGGTGCTGGAGGTGCTGTTCAACCTCAGCGATGTGGCCATCGCCGGCAAGTATGCGTACAACACCTATGTGGCCCTGGGCTCTGTGGGCTCCACCACCACGCTGGTCACGCTGTTCACAGGACTGCTGATCGGTCTGGGCGGCGGCGTCAATGTGGCTGTGGCCCGCGGGCTGGGCATGGGCAATGACGAGGACGTGGAGCACACCACCCACTCCTCCTTCCTGATCTGCCTGGCGATGGGCGTGCTGACGTGCCTGGTGTGCGTGTTTTTTGCCGAGCCCATGCTGCGGCTGCTGCACACCAAGGAGGAATTCCTCCCCGGTGCGGTGCTGTACCTGAAGCTCTATGCCCTGGGCCTGCCGGCCATGGGCATCTACAACTGCGGCAACGGTATCCTCAGCGCCACCGGCGACACCAAGCGCCCCCTGCTGTACCTGACGGTGGCGGGTGTGCTGAATGTGATACTGAACCTGGTGTTCGTTATCGGCTGCGGTATGGCGGCCGAGGGCGTGGCTATCGCCAGCGCCATCGCACAGTGGGTGTCTGCGCTGCTCATTATCATCCATCTGCTGCACCGCAAGGACGCCTGCCGTCTGGATATCCGCAGGCTGCGGCTGCACCACCTGGCCTCCAAGCGTGTGCTGCTGATCGGCATCCCCTCCGGATTGCAGAACGCTATATTCGCCGTGGCTAACCTGTTCGTGCAGGCGGGCCTGAACTCCTTTGACGAGATCACCGTTTCCGGCGCGGCGGCGGCCGCCAATGCCGATACGCTGGTGTTCAACATGATGGCCGCGTTCTACACCGCCTGCGCCAGCTTTGTCAGCCGCAACTGGGGCGCGGGGCGGAAGGAGCGTATCCTTAAGAGCTACTACATCAGTATGCTGTACGCCGCCGTTGTGGGCGTGCTGGTCGGCGTGCTGCTGACTGTCTTCGGCCGGGAGTTCCTGGGCCTGTTTGCCGACAAGCCCGAGGTCATCGACGCCGGCGTGGACCGCCTGCGGATCATGGCCTTTTCCTACTGGATCGGCCCCCTGATGGACGCCAGCATCGCCGCCTCCCGCGGACTGGGCCGCAGCGTGGCCCCCACCGTTATGGTCATTCTGGGCTCCTGCGTGTTCCGGGTCATCTGGATCTACACCATCTTTGCCTACTTCCACACGATCACGTCCCTGTATCTGCTGTATATGTTCTCCTGGATACTCACCGGCGTGGCGGAGTATATCTACTTCCGCATCACTTACAAGCGCAATGTGCTCACTGCCCGCGCCACATGGTAACAAAAAAAGACCGTGCCGAGAGGCACGGTCTTTTCCTATTGCGGCGTTACTGCACGGCGGTGAACAGGGCGGCCATGTCGGCGGTGACATCCTCGGTGAAGCTGCACAGCGTCACGCTGAAGGAGTAATTGCCCGCCTTCAGGCATACCAGCAGCTCATACGTGGCGATGTCGCCGTTCATGGCGGATACGGCCACGGCGGGAACGTTCTTCTGACCGGCAAAATCCACGGTGGTCAGCTGGGCCGTCACGTCTGTGAAGCCATAGCTCTCCAGCGCAGCGGGGACCTGCTCTACGGACAGCTCGGCCACATCCTGGGGCGTCACGGTGCTGCCGCCCAGCAGACCCATGTTGGTGAATACGACGTTGATGGTCATCAGACCGTCCGTGGAGGCGGCGTACATATCCTGCACGCTGCTGCTGCTCTCCAAGCGGGTCTTCAGCTCCTCGTCGCTGGTGCTCTCGCGGACAAAGCCGTTGAGCTCGTCGATCTGCTCATCGGTGTAGAAATACCAGCTGTCATCCAGGGTGCAGCTGATGCCGGCAAAGCGGTTGGTGTAGGTGCCGCCGCTGACGGTGCCCATATCGGGAACGGTATCGTCGGTCACGCCGGGGGTCACGGCGCCGCCCGCCTGGTCGTCCTTCTGGTCGCCGCAGGCGGCCATGGACAGGGTCATCAGCAGCGCCAGTGTCAGGGCTGCAAGCTTCTTTATCATGGTGTTACCTCCTCTGTGCGGGGAATAGCGTTCCCCTTATACTTACGTTATTCTACCAGATACGACGAAAAATTACAAGGGCAGACCGACGCTTTTCACCCCTGGGCCGAAAAATCAAAGCCCTTTGCCATTTCCCGACGGAAATCGCGCCTTTAGCCGTTTACAATAACGGAAAAAGGAGGGACGAGCCATGAAACATCTGCTCCCGGCGGTACAGCGCACCGCCCTGCGTATTCCCTGGGCGGCTGTGGGCGGCTGTGCCGCCGCGCTGCTGCTGACGGCCGCCGCCCCCGGCGGGCAGTATGCCCCCTGGGCGCTGGCGACGGTGGCGGCGGCCGGCGTGGGTTGGCAGGGCCTGCTGGCGGTGGTCTGTGCGGGGCTGGGCGCCCTGCTGTTCATGGACTTTCAGCCGGGACTGCGGCACACCGCCGCGGCACTGCTGATCTTCTGCGCCAACACGGCGCTGTGCAATACGCGGCTGTACCGGCGGCCCCGCTTCCGGCCTATGGCCGCTGTGTGCGCCGCCGGGCTGACCCAGCTGCCGTATCTCATACAGCGGGGCGGACGGCAGTGGGCGCTGTGCATGGCGGCGCTGGCGCTGCTGTATGGCGCGGCGGCGCTGCTGCCCGATCTGCTGCCGGAGTCGGCGGCGGAGCAGGCGGACAAGCGCCGGGCCTGGTTTTTGCTGCTGCTGGGGGTATGCGCCGTGCCGGCGGGCTGGACGGTGATGGGATTTTCACCGGCGGCTGTGCTGACAGCTGTGCTGCTGCTGTATTTTGTGGGCCGCGGGCCGGTGCCCGACGCGGCGGCCGCCGGTGCGCTGGCGGGGCTGACGCTGGACCTGTGCGGCACGGGAGAGCTGTATCTGGCGGTGGTGCTGTGCGCCGCCGCATCCGCTGCCGCAGGGCTGCGGAGAGGACAAAGAGTGCCGGCGGCTGCGGCCTTCTGCGCCGCGGGTGTGCTGGCGGCCCTGCTGCTGGGGGAGGTCCGCCCTCTGGCGGTGCTGTGCCAGCTGCTGACCGCTGCCGGTGTGTGGCTGCTGCTGCCGGAAAAGGAGGGACCGCTGCTGACGGCCGCCGGAGAGGTGTCTCCGGAGGCCGCGGCACCTGCGGCGGCCTTCCGGGCGGTGTATGACAGCCTGGAGGACCACGCGCCGCTGCTGCGGCCGGAAAACCCCGCCGTGCTGTTTGACCGGGCGGCGGAGCAGGTCTGCCGGGACTGTCCCCTGCGGAGCGACTGCTGGCAGACCCATTATACCGATACGTACAATGCCTTCAACGATGCCTGCCCGGCGCTCCTGCGGCGGGGACAGGCGCTGGCGGAGGATTTCCCGCCGTACTTTGCGGCCCGTTGTGTGCGCTTTCCCAAGCTGCTGACGGCGCTGGACGGACAGCTACATGATTTCCTCCAGCGTCGGCTGCACCACGGGCGGCTGGACGCGGCCTACCGCCTGGCCCGGGAGCAGTACCGGCAGGTGGCCGAGGTGCTGTCACGGACCGCCCCGGCGGAGCGCCTCCGCCGCGCACACCTGACCTGCCGCACCGCTGCCCTGCTGCGGCCCAAGACCGGCGAAAAGCACTGCGGCGATCAGTGCGCCGTTTTTGATGCCGGAGGGCTGACTTGTCTGGCACTGTCCGACGGTATGGGCAGCGGCGAGAGCGCCCACTGCGAGGCCGCTATGACCATCCGCCTCCTGCGGCAGTTTTTGCAGGCGGGTATCGAACCTCTCCCGGCGCTGAAGACCCTGAACACCGCCGCCATGCTCCGCTGTCAGGGGGGCGCCGGCTTTACCACCATCGATCTGGCCTGCCTGGATCGGGCCGAGGGCGTGCTGACACTGTACAAGTACGGCGCCGCGCCGTCCTATATCAAGCGGCAGGGCGCCGTGGCCCGCTATCGCGCACAGGCGCTGCCCGCGGGACTGGAGAGCGCCGACGGCGACGTGCCGCCACAGCGCGTGGCGGTATCGCCGGGCACCTGGCTGGTGCAGGTGTCCGACGGTGTGGCCGGCGAGGACGACGAGTGGCTCCAGGACCTGCTGGCCGGATGGGACGGCACCTCGCCCCGGGCGCTGGCGGAGGAGGTTCTCCGTCAGTCCGTTCAGCGGACGGGCGGCGCGGACGACTGCGCCGTGCTGGTGATGGCCGTCGAGGGCAGGGAGGACCTGCACCGCGTCTGAGCGACAAAAAACGGCGGGAAATTTTGCCCGCCGCGCCGTATAACTTTCCGCCGCCGCGGCGATACTATGGCTGTAACAAACAGCGCCCGTCACGGCTGAAGGAGGCATCGGTTTTGGTAAAAGGCGTTTCCCGCCGCGTGATCGTCGTGGACTCTCCCGACCCGCGGATATTCGAGCAGGCTATTTTCATCCTTCCCACGGACGGAGGCGGCGTCAGCTCCCGCCAGCTGGTGGACGAGGCGGTGCGGATCGCCCGCAGCTATGCCCGGGGCCAGACCGGCGCCCGCCGCCGGTGGCGTCCGCCCGCGTGGCTGTGGGCGGTATGGGGCGCGTGTGCCTGCGGACTGGTGTGGCTGCTGGCTGCGCTGCTTTGATCGTCGCGGTCCCGTGGCCTGCGGATGCTGTATCAGCTTACTTCCAGCGGTTTCCGCTGTTTCTGCCCTTTCATCGCGGCGGCTGTGAGCAGTCACCGCCGCAAGGGTCCTGTTTTTTCTCCTCACTTGGGGCGGACGCGCGGCGTCCGCCCTCCTTTTTTACCCGGCGGCATCGTATGCCCTGCTCCAAAAAAAGAGACGCCCGCGGGCGTCTCTTTTTTTGTGACTGTCCACAGGTTTTGTGGTCAGTAAATCAGTGCCTTTTGTCTTGCTTTTCCGGTGACGTAGTCGCTCCTTCCAGCAAATCTGTCACAACCTGATTGAGCTGTGCAGCGTTCTTGGCGGTAATAACAGGGACACCCGTGCGCTCCTCGACTGCCTTCCGTGCAATCCCAGCAGCTTCACCTCCCTCACGGGCGACAGCCAAATTCTCCGAAAATGTCTCCGGAGCTTTCTGCTTGGATATCTCCGTGGTGGTCGCCTCCGCCAGCATATTCAGCACCAGCTCCAGGGTAGTCATGTTGTCACGGAGGTTTTCTTTCTTCAGACCCTTGAGGTTCTTGTATTGCCGTGTAGACATCCCCGACCATGCACGGGAGATCTCATCGGTAAGTATTGCATACTCCACGCCTTTCTGTACACCGCGGGCATCCCATTCATTCGTCAGTTCCTTGCGAACCTGGATAGCTTGCAGCCGCTGGTTGATCCACTCGCGGGTGTATCCTTTTTTGAGATAGGTCTCCAGTGCCCGTTCAATGGTCAACTCTGGGTCGATGGTTTCCTCAATGCGTTCTCTGCCGACCTGTGCCAGCCACAGCTTGAACGGTTCCGCTTTGGGCGAGGGAATAGACTGGATGATACGGAGAAGCTGCTCGGTGTCGGCCACATCGGTCAGACGCTTTTTGCCATCTGAGGCAGTCATTTTCAACTGGTTACAAGATGTAACCGTTTCATTGCCTTCATCTTTAAGCCGCTTCTTGGTAACTTTCCAGTAGTTGCGTGCCGCTTGATAATCAGGCTGCTCAGTCAGCATGGCAACAACATCGACGATGGAAAAGTACCATTCTTCTTTTTCCTCGTCCCACGCAGTACGAATGCGTTTGTCCTCAAATAATTGAATCTTATCATTCTGCGGCATTGTTTCATCTCCCTCATAATTCCATGTTTGTGTCATTGACTTCTCCCCGTAAAATAAGATTGCATTATAGATTCTATTTCAGGTATCGAGTAGTCTGAGCGTTCAAGTACGGAACAGTACAATGCAATTCTCAATCGAGTATATATGGCATTAGGAATCAGTTGCTCCGGAACGCCGGATGAGTGTGTGATGTTATTTCTAACTTTAATAATCCAACCAATATTTTTTTGCGTTTCTGACTCAGAGAGATTTATCGGTTTATCGCAAAAATATTGCTTGTATCCTTCAGCAATAATGCTACTGTAACGCGCATAAATTCTCCAAGCTTTTTCACTTGCGGGTAGAGAGATGTGATTAAGAGTTCCGTGAACATAGCTATATATGTGCTCATCAAGTGCGTCAGGGTTTTCCTTTTTATATTTCTTTACCGTTTCCTTAAGGATATGTACAATTTCCTCTGTGTTATCAGGAAATTCTGCTTTCCTCGCCTCATATTCGACCTCAAAAGCTGTACACAAATCTCTTATCTTATTTCGATCAATGAGGTGTTCGACATTTTTCTTCGGTAGAAAACTGAGCACTGGCCGTCTATTTTCATCACCTATCAGTTCAAATAACTGCCCAGTTTTATCACCAAACCAATCTATCTGAAGTCGATTATAAGGTGTACCACAGAATTGAACATTATCATCTTCTTCATTATTAACTCGACAATCAATCATCCCCGGCCAATTAAATATTCCAACTCGCTTACCAGTATCCCACAAACTAATTTGAAGGTTTGACACGTTAAGGTGTCCCGTACAAAATGCCAGAAAGTAACATACTATCTGCCTACAATCTTCAATTGCAGAGATGCTCTGACGCTGGTCGAATTCCAATCTCAATATTGAATGCAGTGTACCGAGTTCAGTGCTATCGCAATCAGTATCTTTGCGATCAACATAGACCGTAAATATAAGTGAACACGCCTGCCCTCCGGCGTGAGTCGCAAATATTTTTGCATATTCGGCTGCTTCCTTCCACTCGATTATATTTCCTCTACAACCACTTTTGAGTACGCACCTTGGTGAAAAAACGGCATCAACTGCATCTCCACAAAAATCAATTGCATTAAACCCACATAAGTCATGCGTTTCGCCTTTATCACCATCTGCATTAGCATAGTCTCTTAAAAAAACATCTATGATTAGGGTGAGCGTTTCCTTAGCATATGATAGTGGGCCTTGGTAATCTGCCGGATGAAATGCAACGTTTTGCCTTTCTGTACTAATACCATGAATCCACTCCATGCCATCAAAGTTCCCGCGGAACTCTTTACACTTCTCCTGAAATGTTTCTATCGATGAAGGAATGGGTTTAATTTCTAAATATACCTCATTGAAAAAGGAAAATGTGCAGTCAACATCCCATAGCTTAAGTGTTCCGGTAAAACTTTCCCTACTGACCTGCGCCATATGATCCCCCCTTAAACCCATTATATATTTGTATTTTACACGTTTTAGCTTGACTGTTCAAGGGCTCGTATCCTACATATGCTTTCGCGTTTTCATTCATTGCGTAATGAATTTTACGGATATTGCTGGTGTCAAGTATTGCAACACATGACCTTCCCCTATATTTTTTCAATTTTCTCGATCCCACTTTTCAGCCGGACAAGCACCTCATCCTTAGAAAGTATCCTGACCGACTCGACCAACGCACGAATTTGATATTCGTCCCACTCCGTAATGGCGGTATCGGCCTGTTCCATTATATCTTCGGCCTGTTCCATATAGCTGGTCAATTCTGCGTCTTCTTGCTGTTGCTTCAGCTCGGCGCGTTTGGCTTTCAGTTCTGCCTGCTGGGTAAGGATCGTCTTGAAATGTTCACTGTAGTCGGCGCTATTGCCGGAGGCCGCAGTTGCGAAGACGGCGTCAAATTCTTGTGCCAGCGTTTCCAGTTGGTGGTCGATATCTGCGATAGTAAGTTCTCTACTTCGGCTGGGGCGTATCACCACCTGTAGATTTTCCGTGACCCGCCGCACCAGTGCGGGTTTCTCAGACATTACGCCGTTGATAACCCGCAGGATGGCCTGCTGGAGCTGCTGCTCATCCACGGCGGGCGAATCATGGCAGTATTTCTTGCCGTAGTCGAAGCGGCTGATGCAGCGCCAGACGATGTGCTTCTTTCCCCTGTTGACCCAGGTGCAGCGGCGATACAGTGTGCCGCATTCACCGCAGATGACCCGATCTGACAGGGCATATTTCGGCGTGTAGCAGCTTCTGCCGCTGGGAGTGCTTTTCTGTGTATTGCCCTTCAGTGCGTTGCGCCGCGCCAACTCTGTCTGCACTGCGTCGTATGTCTTGCGGTCTATGATCGCTTCATGATTATTTTGTACCAGATACATAGGGCGCTGTCCTGTGTTTCGGATGGCCTTGTGGCTGATGCAATCCTGACGGAAAGTCTTCTGCATGAGAACATCACCCACGTACTTTTCGTTGGAAAGAATACCGCGCACTGCCGTATGCGACCATGTTGCACCGCCGCGGGCGTTCGGAATGTGGTGTTCCTCCAAATATTTGCGAATCATGTTAAGACTGTCACCAGCGAGGTATTGCCGATAGATCTCCCGGACGATCTCCGCCTGTTCTGGAATGGCCCGTGGCTTACCATCCGGTCCTTTCTCATAGGCGTACAGATTGTGGTAGTTAATGGTAGCCTCACCGCGCTGCATGGCGTAGCGCTTGCCCGCCTGGATATTGCCGGAGATGGATTCGCTCTCCGCCTGTGCGAAGGCTCCCATCATGGTCAGCATCAACTCTGTGGACTCATCCATGGAGTTGATGTTTTCTTTTTCAAAGTAGACCGCGATGCCCTGCGCCTTCAGCATTCGGACGTAGTTCAGGCAGTCCACCGTGTTGCGGGCGAAGCGGGAGACAGACTTGGTGAGGATCAGGTCGATTTTGCCCTGCTTACACCATTTCATCATCCGCATGAAGTCCGCCCGCTTCTTGGCCGAAGTGCCGGTGATACCCTCATCCGCGAAGATGTCGGCCATCGTCCACGCCTTGTTCTCCATGATCTTATCGGTGTAGTAGTTTTTCTGCGCCTCGTAGCTGTTGAGCTGATCCTCCTCTTTGGTGGACACCCGGCAGTAGGCCGCCACCCGAAGCTGCCGCTGCTCGGCAGGCCCTGTGTTCTTTGGCGCGGCGGGTATCACGATCACCTTCGGCTTGTTCTCTCCCACGGTTATGCTCTCCTCTCGATGATCTGGCCGTTTTTCAGTAACAGGCTGGCCTGCCCCTTTTTGACATAGACCTGTGATGCGGCACCTTTCAGCAATTCGGCGTCGATCTCCGCCATCGGTGCGGCAGCGGCGAATAGATGCCGCAGGCGCTGGCTTTCGTATTCGCTGCTGCCGATGGCACTATATTGCATCCCTGCCAGCCGCAGGGCGATCTCCTTGGCATTGTCCTCATCCACCGGGCTGGTGGTAAGCGCTGCCGAGAAGCGCCGCTCCATTTCAGCCAGCTCACCACGGTTGACCGTCTGCGGCTGCGGCTTGATTTGCTCCGGCGCTGCCGTAAGGCCGTTTAGCAGAGACAGTACCTGTGACTCCACCGCCGTGCTGGGCCTGCCGTTGCACAGGCGGCGCAGCGTCTTCTGCGCTTCGGTTATCTGCACCGCAGGCTTGCGTTCTGCCCGGTGCTGGGCAGCTTCTTGCAACTGATCCGCAGAAAGTATGGCTGGGAAGCGTTCCGTACCGGCGTAACGATTGTCCTCCAAAATACGGGCCACCATATTCTTATTCCATGGCTTGTCCGCGTCGTAGGGCGGGCCTTTTTCTTTCAGGTGGTCGGTGATGTCGTTGAAGGATGCCCCTGCCAGATAGCGGGCATAGATGCTCTGCACCGCCTGTGTCTCCTGCGGGTGAATGACTATCTCGCCCATGACCATCTTGTACCCGAAGGGCAGCTTTCTGTTGCCCATTACCGCACCGTCCTTTCTATGCTCTCCCGCAGCTCCAGTCCGTTTTTCAGGCGGAACCGCAGGCTGGTGTTGCTCTCGATAATGACCTTGTCAATAAGCTGACCGAACAGCTCCCCGTCAAAGTCGTGCAGCGTTTCAGGCCCTCTTTTGAGGATGGTGATAAGCTCCTGGGTGTAGGGGATGGTATCATCACCGTCTTGGTTGAGGATCCTGCTTTTGGCTTGCTTGGCGGCGCGGAGCTGTTCGGTCAGCGCATTGCTCTTGGATATGAAAATGTCAGGATCAACGCAGCCGCTTTCCTTCAGAGTGGTCAGCAGTTGATTCTGACTGGTAAGTTCCGCTATTTGTTTGTTCAGTTCAATGACATCTACACTCCAGAGAAATTTCCGTTCACGGATAGACTGGAGGTTGGCGATGAAGTCGGACAGGATGTGGCTGCCCTGGTGCTTGAGATTGTAATACAGCCGGAGGAATGCTTGTTGAACCTGAGTTTCGGGGATTTGGGTGATGGGACAGGCTGTTTTATCTTCATCGTGACGGCGGCAAGCCCAATACCATGTGCCGTGGACACAACGGCTTCTGCACCAGGAACCGCAGGTGCAGCGCAGCACTTTTTGAAGCGGACGATCCGTTGGTGTTTGGATCACCTTTCGGCTATGCCGCAACGCTTGTGCTTTGTCAAATACTTCTTGTGATACGATGGCGGGATTACAGTCGTAGATCAGATACATACGGCGCTCTCCACGATTCTTTTTCACAGTACGGGGGAATGTATCGGTCGTATATGTTTTTTGCAGACGTGCGTTTCCTGCATAGCGCTCGTTCTGTAAGATGTAGTTGATTCGATAAGTATTCCACTTCCGGTTCAGCGCATTTGCGTTGTTTAGTATCCGCACGAGCTCGGACGGATTTGTCCCAGCTATATAACTATGGAATATGAAGTATATTGCTGGCGCAGCAGCTTTGTTGATAACGAGTTTACCGTTTACAAGGTCATATCCCAGCGGGGCACTGTAGGTGCTGAACTCCTCACGTTCTATCCGCTTCTGATAGCTCCAGCGGATATTGCCGGAGATGGACTCGCTTTCTGCCTGTGCAAAGGCTGCGTACAGGGCGGTCATCAGCTCTGAGGATACCCGTGCGGTATCGATGTTTTCTTTCTCGAAGAAGATGGTCGTGCCGTTGGCTCGGAACTGCCGAATGGCTTCCAGACACTCTGCCGTGTTGCGGGCGAAGCGGGAGATGGACTTGACCAGGATGCGGTCAATGAGTCCGTGTCCACTGTCAGCCAGCATCCGCTTGAAATCACCCCGCTTCTCCACAGAGGTGCCGGTGATGCCCTCGTCAGCGTAGATATCCACCAACCGCCAGTCCTCATGCTCGGTGATGTACTGCGTGTAGTGGATGTTCTGGGCCGCGAAGGAGTTAAGTTGATCCTCCGAGGAGGAACTGACCCGGCAGTAGGCGGCCACCCGCAGTTTCTGGGCATCCCGCTCATGGTTGGCTTCGATCCTGATGACCCGTCGCTCCTTGCCATTCAGTGCAAGGTTTCCATTGATATTTTTCCCTTCCGTGGCTGCTCACCTCCTCCTTGTAGCAACACAACATACCACAACCACTGCTGTAAAGCTACTGCTTTTTACAAAGAAGCTCAGAAAGAAATAGGGATCGTCGCGCCGGTCTGCACGGCGATACGCACAGCGACCTGCTCCAGCTCCGCCTTGGGAAAACCGGCTCGTTTCAGCGCGGCCAAAAGGTTCAGGATGCCGCAAAAATCAACGTTCTTATCCTGCATAGTTTTCTCCTTATATCCGTTTTCTGATGGCACAAACGCGGGTGCTGTGGTAAGAGGTAATGGGGTGTAGGTAGTAGGTATGTGAGGGGGAGGGAAAGTGCAGCACCCGCATTTCTGCCATCAGGCAAAGGTCATGGCGGGGCCGCCCCGGTTTCCCGGAACGGCCCACGCCGTTTCTGCCGTTTGTCCAGTCCTATTCGACACTACTTCCCGGACTGATGGGCGGTCAACTGGTCTGCGGTGGGCGCCGCACATGGGAATCTCACCCCTCCGAGGATCTCTCCGAGCTGCACCGATTTTGTGAAGGCATCGCTGTGCAGAAGTACCATTGTAGGCAGATGAGGTCATGGCGAGACAGCCTGCCGCGGCTGCTTTTGGATGAACGGGTATCGCTGGGCACCTTCCGATTTGGGACCTGCATTGACACGGGAGCTTCCCGTGCAGGTGGTCATGGCGCGTTCTCCGCATCGCTGTCCTCTTTTTTACGGAGGCTCATCTGCTGATGTGATCCAGTTGCCGGATATGGCCGAATGGCGTTTTTCAAGGTACAACAAGCCGCTTGGTTGGCTTGAGAAAATTGTAAATCTGCTTCTCTGTCATTTGAAGAGCGCAGTAGTACAGGTTTGCAACGGAAACCTGCACTGTCACCCCCGCTTTTCACTCAATCGATCTATTTTCTCAAGAGTTTTATGTATTTGGGCCGTAAGCTCCTTGATCTGTACAGCCGCGAGAGGCTGCCCCTTGAGCAGGAAATCCGAGGAAACCTCCAATACATTAGATAGGTCCAACAACAAATCGATAGATATGCCTCGTTTGCCAAGCTCGATTTTTCTGATATGTTCCACGCTGATGTTGAGCATCACAGCCAGTCGTTCCTGCGTAAGGTGGTGTTCTCTACGCAGTTTTCTGATGCGCTCTCCGAATTGAATTGGCTGAAAGTGCATTTTATTCCCTCCGTTTCGTCATTTGTGAAGAACTCGCAAACGGCAGAAACGGTGGGGCACGGCAATGAAATTGGTATCCGCATAATGAAAAGCGGACAAAAAGCCAAGGATGGCCGCAAAGGGCCATCCTTGGCTTTTTGTCCGTTTTGTTGTGTTGTCTGGTCGCATGGTTAGGCGGCCTCTCGAATATCTCCAGAGGCCAATGTGTTCTGGGAACTCCGCTTCCTATATCAGCGTTCTCTATATTCTGGTGCCTCCATTATCCTCCCATACCACTGCCGAGATCTTCCCCCAGGTCACAGGTGTAGCGCCACTCCACCACGTCGCCGTCCTTCACCTGGTAGCGGGAGCAACCGTAGTTGGGATACCAGCCGTTGACGTTGTACATCCAGCCGGAGAGCTTCCCTACATCGAACTCGTACAGATTGTGAATACCCTCGATATAGGCGCTGTTATACACCGGCGTGAAGCTGGACTCCATGTGTATCTTATTCTCCTTGCAGACACGCTGCAGCACGTCGTAGACGCTTTCGCCATCGCTGAACGTTACCTCTGTGGCGGGGAGAATGATACCGTCCTCCGGTACGAGGGCTTTCTTGCTCTCAGCACACTTATCCATATTGCCCAGGATCGTCTCGCAGGAGATGGATATAGTGCAGGTATACTTTGTGTCCGCATCCACGTTGCTGCCCTGCGGCTCTACGGGTGCCGGTTTACCCTCCGGCACCGGGTCGGTCATGTACTGATCCTTGTCGCCGGTATCCTCCGGCTGCACCGTCTGCGTCTGGCCGCAGGCGGTGCAGGACAGCAGAAGCAGTGTCAGAAGCAATGCACACAGGGGTTTGAAGCGCCGCATATCACTTCACCTCAATATCCGTCATGTCAAATAGGCGTGTCTTCCCCTGCCGGAAGCGATCATAGGCGGCCAGTGCGTAGAAGCCCTGCTCAGTGGCCATGCCGTCCGGCTCAGCCTGATCGCTGCTGTGACGGAAACCGCCGCCCTCGCAGGCAAAAGCACACAGCGCATCCAACACCGTGCCGCCCTCCTTGATGAAACGTTCATCTGAGGTGGGGTCAATCCCCAAGGCCGTCAGCGCCACGATCACCTGAGAACAGGACTCACTGTTGGGCTCTCCCCAACTGATGAAGCCTCCGTCCTCCTGTTGGGCATCGGACAGATATACCAGCGCCGCGTCGACTGCGGCCTTGACTTCATCATCTTCTTTATAGGCCGCCAGCGCCGTCAGAGCCATGGCGCTCATGTCCACATCGGCGGTATCACCCGCCAGCGTCCAGCCTCCGTCACTGCACTGGGAAGTCAGTATTTCCGCCACGAGGCCCGCGCGGGTGGTCTGCTCCCCGCCCTCTGCACATTGCGGAATATCATAGCCGTGGCAGTCCAGCGCGATCAACGCCCAGATAGGACCGTTGAGTCCCTGAATGCGGAGATAGTTCATATCGGACAGTCCAGATGTCAAATCAACACCCGCCACAGCGGCGGCATTGTATCCGGCCGCTGTCAGGCCGAGGATGGTGCGGGAGTTCTCCGTAGACTTCGAGCGGTCGAGCCGACCGGAATCGGCCTGCTTCACATAGTCCTCCGCCGTGATCTCATAACTCTGCGCTGCCTTGTCGCTGAGGAGTCCCGCACGGCTCAGGCCGATCACTGCCCACTCGCCGCCAACAGAACCTGCGGAAAGCGTATCCTGCTCTTGCAGATATTTACCCGTTTCACGGTAGGCGGCCTGCCATGGTGCTTCCTCTGTCTTTGCGCCGCAGCCGGTCAGCAATACCAGCAGGAGCAGCAGCGCAATGGAACGTTTTTTCATAGGCATCTCTCCTTGCAGAAATGTTTTTTTGCCGTCAGTGCGGCTTACCCACCGCACAATGCGCACGGTGGGTAAGCTGTCGTTGTTATGACTTGGATGCAGCGGGGAATTCCTTGATATTGCGTAAGACGTACTGGCAAATGGTCAGTGCGTCATCTACAGTGATACTGCCGTCACCGTCGACATCTGCTGCCTTCTGCTGCGCGTCCGTCAAGGTAATGTTTCGTAGGACAAACTGGCAAACGGTCAGCGCGTCATCCACGGTAATGCTTCCATCGCCATCAACGTCGCCGTAGTTCACTTCTTCCCCGCCGGTAATGGTCAAGGTCACCGCGGTCATGGGCTTATCGCACTGGACACCGTATGTCATCTCCAACGTGCCGCTGTTCTCCTCGTTCTGATACATCGCGTAGGGGAAGGTGATCTGGAAATCGGTGTCATTGGCAGTCAGCGGCTGCTCAGACCATGTGACGTACTCCGTCACATCGCGGGTCTTGCCGTTGGCGTAGTAGGCTGTCACCTCCATACCGGTGGGATCAAAGGTATCCTTCACCTTGTACTCCGTCTTATCCGGCTGCTTCGTGATCTCAATACGCTCAATGGTGCTGCCTACTGCCATCAGGTAGGCAGAGTCGTTCTTGAAGTAGATCGTGCCGTACTCATCCATGATGGGGCTGCAGATGGCATACTGCGCCTGTGCGCCGCTGGGCGTGAAGATGTTGTAGGGCGTCGTATAGGTCGCCGTCTGGCCGCTGGCCGTGTAGGTCTCCATGGTCTTCAGGGATACCTCAGTCTGGCCGGGCTTGTCCTCCAGCACACGGAGTTTACCGGGGGTGAAGTTATCGAAGAAGTACACATAGACGCATCCGGTCTCCTTCTCATAGGCCGTGGTCAGGACACCGCTGGTCTGGGGATAGCCGTGGGTACGCACCGTGTAGGCGATCTCCCAGTTGGGAATATCGATGACCGTCAGGTTATGGCCGCTGTATGCGCCGAACTGCGCCGTGCCGGAGATACCGATATAGGCCCGCCCATTATAGATGGTAGGCGTGCAGGTGGACATGGCCGGGTTGGTGGGGTCGTTCGCGTAGTTGTAGAGCTGCCGCGTGCGGACGGACTCGATCTTGCCCTTCGCATCCACGCTGGCCTCGAAGAAGTATCCGCCCTTGCTGGTGAAGTAATACTTGCCGTTGTAATGGGTGATAGAGCTGCGGATGTCGCCGGTCACATTCATCTTGTAGGAGGACAGCAGCTCGCCGGTCTTGGGATCAAAGGACAGCAGGCTGGGCTTGCCGGTGGTGTAGCCGGAAGCGCCGTCATCCGTGCCGATCAGCAGGAAGTCGTCGCACACATAAGCGCCGGCCCAATAGAAGCCGCCCTTGCTGGTGTAGTACCATGTGGGTAGCTTTTCTTCCATCGTCTGCGCGGGGTCCTCGTCGGTGGCGCTCAGGCACACATAGTGGGCCTCGTTGATCTCGCCTACCCAGAAGCCGGTGTAGATATAGCCGTCATGATAGACGATGGAGCTGTTGGGCTGACCGCCGATGGAGTCCCGATAGATCCACAGGGAGTCCAGGGTATTGGCGTCGAACGCCTGGATCGTGCCGTCAGACAGGCCCACGAAAATCATGCCGTTGGCGTAGGTGGGCGGGTTGATGGCGAAGCTGGAGTTGTGATCCATGGGCTTATCAATGAGAATTTCGCCGGAGATAGCATCCACCTTGTAAATGCGAGAGCCGGAGTAGGTGTAGATGGCACCGTCCACCAAAATGGGGCAGCCGCAGGCGTTCACATCGTAGCCGGATCCAATGGAGGTAGCCCAGTACAGCTCGGCATCCTTGGCGTAGACCGGCGTCTTGTAGTCCACCACACCGTTATTCTCATTGTTTTGGCGCAAGTGGGGCCACGCAGAATCGAAATTGATGAGCTTGTCGTTGGCTGGAGCCTTCTTTAGCGTAATGGTCAGTGTACCGTCCTTGTCGGGGGCGGTATAGTGCTCCACCGTTTGACCGATGTACCCGGCGCAGGTGGTAGTGTAGGAATAGCTGGCACCGGGGGTCAGGCTGTAGGTGCCGTTTTTCTCCACGATGCGCTTGCCGTTCAGATCGTTGGTCAGGAACACCGTGGCATCCGCCGGGGTCGTTTGGATCGTCAGTTGGATGGGGTCGCTTTTCTGAACATGGACGGTGTAGGTCAGCTCAATGCTGTCGGTGTCCGCATGGCAGACCTGCACAGAAATGTCCTCGTTGTAGAGGTCTGTATTCAGCGCTGCTTCCACACTCTCCAGCATATCATAGCGCACACCGTTGACCTTGGCATAATACCCGCCGCAGCAGGAGGTGTCCGTGCTGCTATTGGGATAAGTGCCGGAGATATAGAGCGCGGTGGTCTCTCTGTCAACCTTGACGTAGTAATCGGTATTGTCGCGGTCAAACTTTGTCGTGCCGCCGGAGGCTGTCACGAAGGGAAGTTGCTCATCCTTGGTCGCTGCGGTCAATCCCGCCAGATGCAGTTGGCGGACCAGCCGCATCTCGTAGTCCTGATAATAGGTGACATCGCCCACCGTCTTGCTGACGCGGATGGTCAGATCCTGTCCGTAGCCCGCCTTGGCCACAAGGCTGCTCAGGTTGTCAGCCTTCTTCGCGGTATTCACCGGCTGGGTGATCGTGACCGATGTCTCTACATCATGGATCTCCGGCACGGTGCTCTGGGAACGGTACAGCGCCGTGATCACAGCATCCGTGTCCGCGGCGGTGGCCTGTATAGCCGCCTTGCTGTTGAAGTCAGTGACAGTATAGCTGTAGCTGTGCGCGGCGGCAGCAAAAGTCTTATCAGCCTTATATGGCTGGCGGTTACTGGCAGAGGTGCCGCTGTACAGCGCCAGGGCTTTCAGGCCGTCTGTGGTGTCGGGCTCGGGTACAGATTCCTTCAGGCCGCTGGAGGCCGTGAATGCGGTCTGCGTGTGATACCATGTATTCTTGGTGGCGATGCAGGTATATGTCTCCCCCGGCACAAGGTGGTACACGCCGCTGACCGGCGCGATCTCCGAGCCTGCGCCGTTGAGCACCTGCACGGTCGTGCCGGCGGGGATCGTCAGTGTCACCGGTACAGAGGCCACCTTCTGCACGCGCAGGGTGTAGGTGTTCTGCTCCCCGTTGGGTGCGGCGACCTGTATGCTGTGGGTCAGCGTATCGCCTTCAAGAGACGCCGCGCCTGTACCCGTCACCGTATAGTCCTCGCCGAAGGGCGCGGCCGCGATGTCCAGCGTAGAGGAGACCGTCGTCAGGCTGTACGACGTCGTGGTGGGCTCGAAGGTAAGAGGCAGCTTTGTGCCCTCCGCCGTCACGGACAGAGATGCCAGCGTGGGAACGCGGGTCAAGGTGACCGTGTAGGACTGCACCTGTGTATAGCCGTCCGCAGTCTTGTACTGCGCCTCCAGCGTGAAGGTGCGGCCCTCCATGCCCTGCTTCACCAGATAGGTCAGGCCGGTGGCCGTGCTGTCCCACGATCTGGCGGTGCTGGACATATCCTTGCCGTTTGTACCGACATAGATGGTACGCAGGTAGGTGGTATCGGCGTCAGGAACAGCCCCCATCGCTGCATTCAGATAGATGCTGCCCAGCGGCTCTGCCGTATCCTTGATCCAGTACTGGGCGGTGTGTGCCGTCTTATCCTGCGTATAGCGGAACGGCACTTTTCTGTAGTCCAGCAGGCGGATATTGCCGAACCACTGGCCATAGGGCAGCGTCACGGAGATCTGCGCGTCAGCGGATACCGTCAGCGTTCCATCCGTGCGGTTATAGCCGCCGTCGGACACACTGAATTTGTAGTCGCCCGCAATGACCTGTACGCTGTTTGTGCCTGTGGTAACATTGCCGTAGGCATCCGTCAGCGTGACCACCGGTGCGGACACAGACGCACCGTTCTGCGTGGCTGCGGCGGAAACGGTGTACTTCGTGCCGTCCAGCAGCTTTCCGTAGTCTGCAATGGCGTTGTTGAGCCCGTTCAGCAGCGTGGTGGCCGACTCCGCAGTGGCGGTGCGCAGGCCCTTCAGTGCCGACGCATAGGCGTTGGCCGCCGCAGGGTAGTTCTGGACATGGTTCGTCATATCCAGATAGTCCGCCATACGGGTGATGAGCCTGATGGCATCATCAGAGTAGGTGCTGCTGACATGGACGCAAAGCGCAGTGATGGAAGAAGCCTGGGCACGCAGTTCATATCCGCCATTATCGTAATAGAGCAGATAGTTGGCGGATACACCGTTGATCTCGTAGATGAAGCCCTGCTCCAGACCCACGAACGCAATGTCCGAATCGGCCAGTGCTTCCTTTATGGTCTGTCCCGTCTTGTAGGGAACGCGGGTCGGCTCCACGATGGTGCTGTTGGCGTTCATAGCCGTGAACACGAAGGAACCGGCCTGCCCCTCTGCGGCGAAGGCTGTCACCGTCATGGTCAACAACAGCAGCACGCCCAGCAGGAGCGATGTGATCCGTTTTCTCATACGTTTTCCTCCTATCAGTACAGGCAGTTCCAAAGCCTGTATCGTATTTTCTGCCACAGCGTCCAGCTTGCCTTGCAGTCCGTCAGGACACGGGCGGCATAATCATCCACACAGCGGCGCTGTTCCGCGTTCATGGCATGGGGGCTGAACAGTGCCTCGCGGTTCAGTGCGGCGGCTTCCGCCGCACCCTCCGGGGGCTGCACCGTGCTGTGGTGCAGCAGACAGTCCGCATAGCCGTACCGCATGGCGATGGCAGCCTTATCGCCCGCCTCGTCAATGGCACGCAGTGCTCTATGCAGACGCTTTCGCCGCACAATGATCAGTATTAGAAGCGCCAGCACCGGCAGAAGCAGCAGCCACAGCAGGTATTTGACCTCCAGCGAAAAGACGGCCCGGTCCTGCTCCTGCTCCGTCTGTTCCTCCGGCTGCTCCACCTCCACGAACTTCTGCTGTTCGCTGACATAGGTGTTCTCCGTATCGCCGTCCCCAATGGAGGCGCCGATGTCCACATCCTCGTTGTCGATGTAGCCGGGCGTCACCTCAAAGGGCACGAAGCCGACACCGCTGACGTAATACTCCGCCCAGGCGTGGGCATTCTGCTCCGTCAGGGTAATAGGCTCACCGGCTGCGTACCGCGCCGCCTGCTCTGCCGAGAGGTAGTAGCCCTCCACATAGCGGGCGGGCACACCCATGTAGCGCAGCATCAGCACGGCAGCGGTGGCGTAGTGGACACTGTAGCCGCGTCCGCTCTTTTCCAGCGTGTATTGCAGGAAATCTCCGTTTCCGTTACCAGTCCGCACCGTCTCGTCGTAGGTCAGGTTTTCTCCCAGATAGGCATAGATGATGTTGCGTATCTCGGAGATGGTGCGAGATCCCTCCGGCAGAGACAGCTGGCGCTTTACCACCGACCAGCTTTCCTGCGTCAGCTGCAGATCCATGGCCTTCACATAGGCCGCGTAAGCCTGCTCCAGCTCCAGATAGCTCTGTATCTCCTGCCGGCCCTGGCCGGAGGCCAGCTCCCGCTGGAGCTGATACCATTCCGGAACGCTGCCGGTGAGGTAGCGCAGCTCCTCTGCTGCGGGCAGGCCGGTATCACCGATCTGTGCCGCGTCCAGCAGGCCGCTGCCATACAGCGCATAGGGATAGTAGCCATGCGCCGCGCAGGCGGTCAGGTTCTTCACCGTCATGTCCAGCGGCTCTGCCGCCGTCAGCGCCCATCTTGAGGCCGTTCCGATCTGGCTCTGGCCGTAAAAGCCATCCTTGTGCAGCCAGTAAAACAGTTCCTCGTATGCCGCCGTGTCTTTCGTATCCGCCGCTTCCCAGCGGCTGCCGGTATAGACCTCATAGATCTGCCCGCGCAGGTAAACCTTTCCGGGCTTCTCCATGGTGAGCTCCAGCGCCGGCGTATCATTTCTATTCCATGCGGGCAGGTTTTTCAGTTCGCCCTCCGGCATGGAATTGGTGGTCTGATCATAGCGCTGCTCATGGATACGCTGTGCCACTGTCTCCGCCAGTTCCGTGGACAGGCCATCCTTTACCGCCAGCCCCGCCAGCAGGCAGAGTGCGGCGCACAGCAGCGGCAGAAGCAGCTGAACAGGCCGCCCCGCAAGTCCCGCCGTATCATCTCCGGCCTTTGCGGTATGCTGCATCATCAGCAGCACCGTGCCTGCCGTCAGCAGGCCGCAGGAGACGCCGCAGGGAGCAAGGCCCGTCAGCATGGCGGCGTAGGCAGGCAGAAGCAGGGGCAGCGCCAGCCAGAGCCGTCCGCTCCACACGGCGCGGCTCAGCAGCAGGGCGCAGAGCACCAGCAGCGGGATCAGCGCCCAGTAGACCCTGTCGGGATCTGCCGCCGCAAAGTCCAGATAAATACGTCCCGTGCGGGCCGTCAGCAGCGACAGAAGATCATTGCCCAAGCAGCCGAAGCCGGACAGCACCGGAGTCCTGCCCGCAAGAAACAGAAGCAACAGCAGCAGCGCACCGGAGGGCAGCAGCCACGGCCCGCATTTCGTCTCATACAGCAGTAGAAGCACTGCGCACAGCGGCAGCATCAGCAGTGTCAGCAGCCACCACGGCTCGGTGACAGAGGGAAACAGTTCCCGCAGCAGCAGGCACGTCCCCGCCGCCAGTATCGCGGCCACCGCCATATCCCCCCATGGGAACCGGAGGCCCGCCGTCCGCGGAGCGCTGCCGGCTGTCAGGTACAGTCCGCTTTGTTCTCTCCGCATCTGTCAAACCTCCCATCGCTGCAGCCGCTCGTGCATGGTCTCCGCCGTGAACACAGTCATAGCGGAACTGCCACCCTGCTCCGCATCCATACAGAGCAGGAAATGCACACGCGGGTCTGTCTGGAGCTGTGCGTCCGGCTGTGTGCCGAAATACAGCACGCGGCTGAACGATGTCAGCTCCGGCATACGTCCCTCCATACCGCCGCTCATCCGTACCAGCTCCGGCACGGCCTGCAGCAGCGATGCCTCGTCCGAGATGTCCCGCAGAGGCAGATCATCCGGCTCTGTCCAGCAGAGCGTAAAGGACACGCCGCCGCGCACCAGTGCGCCGGCCACGGAAGAGGCAGCCTCCGCCAGTGCGTCCATCTGCGCTGGTGTGCCAGTGATGTGCTTATCCCAGAACAGCAGCAGCTCACGGCTCTCCGGCTGGCTGGCCTCACGCAGGATCAGCTCGTCTGTCTTGGCCGACAGCTTCCAATGGATCTGCCGGATGTCGTCACCGGCACGATACTCCCGCAGCTGGAACATCTCGCTGCGGTCCTCGCCGCGCCTGGCCACCGTGCCGTCCTCCGCATAGCAGGGGCTGGCCAGCAGCGTGACCTCCATGGGGAACAGCTCCGGCAGCACCGTGGTGCGCGCCAGTGCCGCCGCCTCCGCCCTTGTGGGCAGGATGCCGAAATAATCCATCAGGGTGATGGCATCCACGGAAGCGGTGATTCGCCCGCAATAGCGGCTCTGTAAGAGGAAGCGGTGTGTGCCGCTGCCGTGTGCGCGTACGCCGCCAGTGAGGGTGATATGCTCCCGCTCACCGGTCAGGTCATTGTGTACCGTCACGATACAGAAGTACCGCAGCACCGGCAGACGCGCACCGTTATGTACCTGCAAGACACATTCCGCCGCCGCGTTCTTGGACGTAGTGGTGGGCAGTGTCATATCAATCCGCAGATATTTGCGGACATAGCGGTTCATGCCCCACGAGGCCAGAGGCAGCAGCACCAGCAGTATGATGCCCATCAGCGGCCACGGAGAGCCTGTCACCGCCAGCAGGAGCAGCAACAGCACGAGCAGCAGCGCCAGTGTTGCCGCACCGCCTATGATCCTGTACTTCATTTGGCAGAGAACTCCCGCACATCCGGCTTCTTCACCGTCTGCAGCAGGTTCGTGATAATCTGCTCCGCCGTATACTCATGCAGACGCGCCTTGGCGTCCAGCACCAGACGGTGGGCGCAGACGTCCGGAAACACGGCGCACACATCGTCCGGCGTTACATAGTCGCGGCCCTCCAGATAGGCGTTGGCCTTGGCGGCGCGGGAGACTGCCAGTGCGCCGCGGGGGCTGACACCCAGCGTCACATAGGCGTTGTTACGGGTGGCCTCCACCAACTCCGCGATATAGTCATAGATACGGTCTGCCACGAATACGGACATAGCCTCTCCGATGCTCTTTTCCAGAGACGCGGGATCTGTTACCGTGCGGCAGACATCCAGCGGATCGGCGTGATGCCGGTCCTTCAGCAGTGCCGCCGTGCTGGCGCGGTCGGGATAGCCCATGCTCAGCTTGATGAGGAAACGGTCCATCTGCGAGGGCGGCAGCATCTGCGTACCGGCAGAGCCCACGGGGTTCTGTGTTGCCAGCACCACAAAGGGCGCGGGCAGCGGATGGGTCACGCCGTCCACCGTGACCTGCATCTCCTCCATAGCCTCCAGCAGCGCCGACTGGGTCTTGCTGGAGGTGCGGTTGATCTCGTCCGCCAGCACCAGGTTGGTCATGATAGCGCCGGGCTGATATTTCAGCGCACCGGTGTTCTTATCAAACACGGAAAAGCCGATGATGTCGGAGGGCATGGTGTCCGGCGTGAACTGTATACGCCGGGACGTCAGACCCAGGGTCTTGGAGAATGCCTTGGCCAGCGTGGTCTTGCCCACACCGGGCACGTCCTCCAGCAGCACATGGCCCTGTGCCAGGATGGCCAGCAGCACCTTGCGGACGATCTGCTCCTTGCCCAGAACGACTTTGTTGATCTCCTGCTGGAGCTGCTCTGTTACTCTTTCCATTTCTCTACCTCTCTCCGCCGCATGGCGGCGGTCTGTTATTTACGCAACGGTATCTGTTTCTGTGTCGGTGTCCGAGCCACCTTGACCGGGATCTGCATCATCTGTCCCCGTACCGTCTGATTCCGATCCGCCAGTACCCGGCTTATCCGGATCCTTGTCATCCGGTTCGGTCGTACCGGGGGCGCTGGGGTCCTTATCATCCGTACCACCGGGGTTCGGCTTGTCCTCACCGCCCGGGGTGGGAGTATCGGGGTTATCCGTGTTTCCGGGATCAGGCTTCTCGGGCTGCTCCGGATTGGGCTGTTCCGGTTCTGTTTCACCGGTGGCGGCCAGAACTTCTTCGCTCTCCTCATGGCACTTGGAGCAGACATAGCGGACATATCCGTCCTCTGTCTCCGTGGGCTCTACGCGCTCCACTTCCTCCATATCGTGGCTCAGCGGCTGATACGAGCCATTTACCCACAGGCCGCAGTAGCTGCTGAGGCTGCCGTAGCTGCCGCCTGCCGACTCATATCCGCCCACATCCTTGCCATAGGCCAGTGTGAATCGGAGATAGATGGTCAGGCCGTCGCTTGCCTTATAGTCGCTCATGCCGCGTCCGGGGAACAGCGTACCGCCGATGGAGTACATCCAGCCCGCGCCCTGGGTGAAGTCAAACTCGCCCAGACTGTCGCGGTCATAGTTATCGTTGGTGGTGATGCCGTCCCGCTGGATCAGTGTCCAGAGATGCTCCGGCACCTCCGCGTTGTAGGCCATGTCGCCGCTGATGATGCGGCGCAGATAGAAGTTGCTCTCCGCATTACCTGCATAATCGGCTTCATAACCGTAGTCCCGCAGGAACTGCAGCACCGCCGTGGCTACCGTGTCGCCTTCTTTGATGTCCACCTCGCCGCTGTCCAGAATGCCGATACCCACTGTGGTGGCATCCAGCACTACCGTGACCGTACCGGCGTCGTCACCCTCGCTGATCTGGTGGTATGTAACGGTGTAGGTGCGCATGGCGGAGTTGCCCTGTCCGTCCCATGCCCGCACACGGATGATATGCGTGGCCACGTCGCCGCGCTGCGGCGGCGCGAAGTACAGCTTGTACTCCGGCTCACGGTCGCCGCTGAATTTCTCCACGGTCTTGCCGTCCAGCGTGACCTCGATCTGGTCGGAGTAGATGGGCTTTGCGCCCAGGTCGGGATGGCTGGTGACGCGGACCGTCAGCTCGCCGTCGCCCTTTACCTCGATGGGAGAGCTGCCCAGCTGCGTGCTGTTCAGCCACGCCATGATGGATGGTGGACCTTCGCCCACATCCGGCTCATCCTCGCTGGCCAGATCCGCGTAATAGCTGACGCGGTACTGGACGCTGCCCAGGAATGTGCTGCCGTCGTACAGCGACAGGACGAAGGTGTTCTCTGTGTTCAGATCCAGCTGTGTCTGATAGTTCTGCCCGTCACTGGAGGTCAGCAGGTGTCCGTTGCCCGTATACGTCTTGTTCATCAGACGGACGCGAACATACAGGTTCTCGCCCTTACCCAGCGGATAGGCCACGAAGGACAGCTTGCCGTCCGGCAAGTCCTTTTTACGGATGGTCTGCGTCCGTAGGTCGGTATAGATGCGGGGCGTATCATCGTCCTTGCCATCCTCGCCATCGCCGCCGGTCTGCCCGCCGTTCCCGTCGTCGCCGCCGGTATTGCCGCCGGTGTTGCCGGAGTCGTCTTTGCCGCCATTATCGTCGGAGGGGTCTTTCCCGCCGCCCGGGTCATCCGGGTTCTGCGGTTGATCCGGTTCTTGGGGCGTATCCGGCTGTTGGGGATTATCCGGCTCTTGCGGTTTATCTGGCTGCTGCGGTTCATCAGGCTGCTGCGGCTGGTCAGGCTCTTGCGGTTGATCCGGCTGCTGCGCGTCCACCTCAGCGGACAGAGGCGTGCCGCCGGTCTGGCTCATCTGCCCCATCAGGGTGCTGTCGGAGTCCTCCAGCGATTCCGGATACAGCCGTGACGCCTGCCCCGCTATGGGGTCGCCCGGCACGGCGCGGGTGGAGCTCAGCAGCGTCGCGCCCAGCCCCGCGATCATCACCAGCGCCAGAAACAGGCCCGTGATGCTCAATATTTTCTCTCGTCTTTTCATATATCTCCTCGTAAATGCTCCAAATGTCATTTTAGATACACAGCGCCGCCGCCGAAAACCGGCGGCATCGCTGCATCCCCAAAATACGGCGAATCGCTCCCCCTCCCTTGCGGGAGGGGAAGCTGATTTTTATACGTATTCGCCTTTTCTGCTCTGCGCAGTGTTACTTGGAGGCTTTTACAACGGCCACAGCGTCTGTGGAGTCCACGATCTTATCGCTGTTCACATCCGCGCACAGGAACTTCTTCACAGTGACCTTATCGAAGTCACCGTACTTGCCGCTGTAGATGTCATAGACCAGCTGGGCATCGTTGATATCCACCGTCTTAGTCTCGTTGACGTCGTAGCTCGGGGCCATTTCCTCAGCGGTGGCACTGGCTTCCTTGATGTTGGCCTTAGCAGTATCAGCGGTAAATTCCTGATTCTTGTCCACGATGACCAGCCAGCTATAGACATTCACACCGTAGGCGGTGGTCTTATACATGGTGTTCTCACCGTAGGCATAGGCCATACCCTCTGTGGGCGTGCCGGTCACGGTCACCAGGAACACGGTCTTGTCATCCATCTGCACGTACTCGGAGACGGCGACATCCATGTTCAGGGTGGACACCTTGTTGACGGTGATGACCAGATCGCCGGTGACCTTAGCAATGCTGTAGGTAACAACATTCGCGTTTCCGGTATCCACAGTCTCCGTCAGTTCCACAGCCGCACCGTCCATAGTAGCGGAGACGGTATAGTCAAAGCCGTCCTTCTTCGTCAGGGTGAAGGAGTAGGGGTCGTTCTCCGTGACGGTAGTCGCGTTATTGGAGACATCTCCGATGCCGGTGCCCTCGAAGGTCACCTGGAAGGTGTACGGATCTCGCTCCTTCTTATTGCTGTTGATGACGATGTCGCCGGTGATAGCCGCACCGGGGATGGTGTAGGTGGTCGTACCGTCGTCATTCTTCTGAGCCGTAAAGCCGGTGTAGTCCGTGTCGCCGATGGTCACAGCCATATTGTAGACATAGCCATCCACAGGGGTCAGCTTGAAGGTGTAGTCAGTCTGGTAAGTAGCAGTCGTATCACCGGTGGTATCCGCGCCCAGAGTGACGTTGAAACTCTTGGGGGTCTTGGTACTGGTGACGACCACATTGCCGGTGACGTTCGCCACGGTGTAAGTGCCATCCTCGCCAACGGTGGGGAGGGCTTCCACGCCGCCGACGGTGACGGTGACAGTGTAGTCATAGTTGGGGTCTTTGGGAACGAAGGTCAGGTTCTTGCCTTCCATGATCACCGTGCCCGCTGTATCGGTACGGGTAAAGTCGTCAGGCAGGCTCACGGTGTAGCCGCTGACAGTAACGGCAGTTGTTCCGTTGGTAATAGTGGCGTCCGGCGCGTTGAAGCTGATGGAGTTGGCGCGCTCATCCACACGGGCCCTGAGGATGGTCACGTCTGTCGTGCCCTGTGCCTTGGCGGTAAACGTCAAGCTCAGTGCCTTGCCAGGCTGTGCCGTATCACCGTAGCGTACTAGGGTGATCTTCGAACCCGGTCTATAGTCAGCATCCGTATACTTCTCTTCCGACAGGCGGAAACCCTCGTTGTTCACGGCATTATTCTGGAGCTCCAGGACGTCGGTGTAATACCTGATGCACACGGAATAGGCATTGTAGTCCTTGCCGCTGATGGTGATGGGGATCTCCACCGTTTCACCGGTGGTTACCGACTTCGTCTCAGGGATGGACACACTGTAGCCCTCCGGCGTCACGCTGCCGCCCGTCACGGGGATGGTCAGCTCACCGCCGACTACTTTGTTGGCGATATCTGTGCGTGTTGTACCATGGGTAGTCAGCTTTGTAATCTCCAGCTTGAAAGAAGCGGACTCAGCGGCGACGTCATTTGCTTTGAAGGTGTACGTCGCCAGTGCGCCATCATTCATCTTGACAGGCTTGCTACCCACCGTGATCAGTATTCCGCCGATGGTAGCCTTTCCATTCCCGAGGGACGTACCTGCATCGCTGGAAGAGAAATATGCATCATAGTTTTCCGAATCGGCGGACACAAAGGTGTACGCGTCCTCATCATAAACGATCTCAAAATTCAACGCACCGATCTCCAGTGTTGTTGCGTTGTTGCTGAAGTTGACAGTCAGAGTCACGGTGTCATCTGCACCGGCACTCTCCTTATCAGCGCTCAGACTGAAAGTGGGTTCGTCCGCGGCAAAGACGGCGGGTACAAGGCTCAGTACCAGCGCCAGTGTCAGCAGAACAGAAATGATTTTTTTCATTTGCTCTCAATTCCTCCTATTTCAAGAATTTTTCTCAGCGGGGAATTCTGTGATATTGCGCAGGACGTACTGGCAGATGGTCAGCGCATCATCCACAGTGATACTGTTATCACCATCCACATCCGCCGCTCTCTGCTGCGCATCAGTCAGGGTGATGTTACGCAGAACAAATTGGCAGACAGTTAGCGCGTCATCCACCGTAACGGTGCCATCTCCGTCCACATCGCCGTACTTCACATCCGGCTCCGTCTTGGCATACTCGAAGGTGAACAGCGCGATGGGCACGGAGTTCTTGTCAGCGGGGGCACTCAGCGTGATCGCCTTGCCGCTGCCGTCCGCGTTGCGGACATACCCTGTCACCGGCATGAGCACGGTCTGCGTGCCGTCCGCATTGAGGGTATAGCTGTTCTCCAGCGTGATGGGCTTGAGGGTATAGCCGCTTGCCTGCGCCGCCGCACGGTTCACGGCCAGCCGCAGGGAGTCCTCCCGCAGGGCCATGGCCCCGCTTGCCTGCGCCGCCGCACGGTTCACGGCAGTCGCCGCGAACTCCACCTCATAGGCGTAGACCGTGGTGCCGTCGTGACGGATGTCCACGTCCTTGTTGTAGGTCACGGTCACCGTTTCCGCGCCCTCGGGCACGGTCACATGGTACTTGGGCACTTCCTTATAGGTCGTCTGGCCGTCCGCGCTGGTCAGCGTGGTGATGCCCTCGTAGCTGGTATTCTTTGCTGCCAGCTTTTCATCATTCACGGCAGCGTCCTGGAAGGGGCGCTCCAACTCGGCGTCCGCCGCCACATTCAGGATGGCTGTGGCCGGTGCGATCTTGGCATAGTTCGTGCCGCCGCTGTCGTCCTTGGGGATCGTCCGGTTGGGGTCCATGCCCACGAGGTAGTACGTCCCCTCCTCCGTGGGGGCGGTGAAGGTGAAAGTGCTCTTTCCGTCAGCCGCTTCCTTGTACTGCTCGATTTGCTCCCACTTGTCGTTATACAGGAACACATCCAGATTCGAGAAGGGAGAGAAGTCGCTGCCCTCGAAGGTGGTACCGTAGGCCTGCGTATTGACCGTTAACTGCATGCCGGGGCGGGCGTTGTACGCGTCCTTGTCAAAGCAGGTAAACGCGCCGCCGCTGCTCCAAAAGCTCCAGTTGGTGAACATGGCCACATCCCAGGTATCCCCGTCCGACAGCACGATGTAGTCGGAGGTGGAGCCCCAGCCGGGGCTCATGTAGGGAAAGCAGTGATTCCTGTAGTACATCAGGTTCTCGTCATGGCCCCAGAAGTTGGCCATATACAGGCTGGTGGGAGAGCCGGTGATAGTCAGAGCGGCAAAGCTATCGGCTGTATAGGCCGGTGTTTCATCCATGTAATAAACATCTTCACCCAGCTTAAAGCTCGCCAGCTTGTCGCGGTCGTACTTGCCCTTGCAGCACTCCTCATCGGGCAGGCCGATGAAGTAGCGCTCCAGCAGGTACAGGTACAGGTGCAGGCCGGTGGGCCGTTCTACGATGTTCTCGTCGATGTATTTGCCTTCACCGTTTTCGGTGTGATAGCGGTAGAACTCCTCCAAGCCGTAGTTCGCCAAATCGAAGTAAGGCACTGTGATGGCCTTGTGGCACAGCACCGTGCCGTCGCGGCCCTTGATGGGCACGCCATCGTTGGAGATGGTCACATACACCGTGACCTCCTTGGCGGGCGTCTCATCGTAGTTGTACTGCGCGTCCAATCCGTGGGGGGCTTCCTTGACCGTGATGGTAAAGGTCACGGTGATGGTTTTGCCGTCCGAGCAGGTCGCCTTGACCTTCGGCGTATAGGTGCCGGGATCCTTCTCTGATACATAGAGCGAACCATTCTTGACCTTGGTCTGGCTGCTGAATTGCGCTGCGTTGGTCAGCGTGTAGGTCAGCGTATGGCCGTCCGTGTCCCGGAAAATGTCTCCCAGCTTGATCTCCAGCAGGTTGCCGGCCACCACCTCGCCGGTGGTGACTGCGCCCTCCTTCACCGCCACGCACGGATCAGCCGCCCATACCGTCATCGGCAGTGCGGACAGCAGCACCGTCAGTGCAAGCAGGAGCGTGCATAGTCTTTTCTTCATTCGTTCACCTCCAGCGCGCATACAGCGTCATGCTGCCGCGCACCTCGTCATGTTCCACGTCCCACGGCTTTGTGCAGGCCGCATCGCTGAACCAGCCGTCAAACATCGCGCCGGGCTTCACAGGCGTCAGCACCTGTCCCACCACGCCGCCGCGCTTGACATACACCGTCTCCAGCGCCGTGCCGCCGTTTGTCTGGAACGTCACCCGCCGCTTGCCGGTCAGCAGCAGCACCAGCACCGCCAGCACCACCGCTGCCGCCGCAAGGCAGATCCACAGCGTGGGGCTGCCGCCGCCCGTAGGCGCAGCGCCCTCCGCCCATCCGGCGTACAGCGTCATGTTCCCTTTGACCACATCGTTCTTGAAATCCCACTCCCGTGTGTGGTCAAGGTCGGTGTACCATCCCGTCAGATGATACCCCTCCCGCACGGGGTCGGCGGGCCGCTTCACCTTTTCGCCGTACTGCACGGACTGGGCCGGCACCTCGCTGCCGCCCGCCGACTCGAACGTCACCGTGCAGTCGGTGGTGACGATCACCGTCACCGGATTGTCGGTCATGGTGTAGTGGTCCGTACCGCTCTGGACGGAGACGATGCTGTTTTCCGGCGTCAGGCTGGAAACGCCCTTCGTGCCGATGACCTCCATCTGGAAGCTGCCCACCGTCACCTCGCTCGCCCACGGCTCACCGCCGGAGAAGGACACGAAGTTCAGGTAGAACGCCCTGCCGCCGGTGCGGCGGCCCATGTCCGACCAGCGGACGCCCGGGGCGGTCATGATGCTGCCCTCCACCAGCTTGAAAAAGCTGTCGTCGTAGAGGATCTCCGTCTGCATACCGTACATCTCGGCGCTCTCGGCCTTGTCCGTGCGCTTGAGCACCAGCGTCACCGTCACCGTCTCGCCGGCGGCGGCGCGCACCTCCTGCTGTCCGCCCACGGACAGGTCAAAATCGTAGCTGCGGCTGGTATCCTCCGCCCACGCCAGCGCGGGCAGGGCGCATACCAGCACCAGCACGAGGCACAGCAGTCGTGTGAAGATTCGCTGCTTCATGGCGCGATCAGTCCGCAAGAAGCTCGCCGGCCAGCTTCACGGCGTCCTGAGAGTCCAATACGCCGTCGCAGTTCACATCCGCCTTCAGGAACTTACGCATACTCACCGTCTCAAAGCTGTCATACAGGCCGTTATACAGGTCGTAGATCAGCTGCACATCGTTGACGTCACGGCGGTTGATGCCAACGCCTCCGATGCCATCCTCGTTCACGTCACTGCCGACCTCCAGCAGTTGATCCAGGTTCTCCTGCTTGGTGCTGGTCACGATGCCCAGCTTCGCCATTGCGTCCTCCTTGGTCAGCGTCTCGCCCTTGTCCACCATCACCAGATAGACGCTGCTGCTGCTGCCATTACCTGCAAATTTTGTATAGCGGGGGTTGCAGTACATCTTCTGCCCGTCATAGGTGAACCAGGTATAGCTGTATGTTGTCTGATCTCTGTTGAGCAGCTCATGCGAACCCTGCACCACCACCTTGAACACGGTCTTGTTGTCCAGCTCCACATACGTGGACACCTCCACCGCGTCGGGGTCGATGGCCTTGGCCATCTTAGAGATGCTGATGGTCACATCTGCGTAGGGCATATCGATGATGGTATATGTACCGTCCCCGTTGTCCTTGTACTCCATGTGGATATTCTTGCCGCCGTTGCCGCCGATGTTCTGCTGCCAATAGTACACGAGCACGGAGTAGTCATAGTACGTGTCGTTCTTGTTCAGCGTGAAGGTGTAGTTCTCGCCGGAATAGAATGTCAGTGCGTTGTTCTCACTGAAAGCGTCCGAGCCGGAGCCGACCACCTCAATCTTGTGCTGCGAGGTGTTCTCTCGCTTGGTCAGCGTGATGGTGATCTCGTTGTTCTCGTCGCCGGTCAGGGAACTGCCCAGCAGCGTATAGACATAGTCGCCGTTCTCCTGCCGCACATAGTCCCTTTTGTTCTTATTGGGCTCGATACCGACCCACACCACATAGCCCGTGCCGGGGAACTTCACGGTGAACTTATAATCGTTGGGGTACTGCACGGTCGTGCTGGTGTATTCCACCAGATCGGCCACCGTGGCCTTGTTCTCTGTTGTGGTGTTGTCCACCACCACATAGTTGATGGTATAGGTCTTGCCGATCTTATTGTCCACCGTCACCGTCACGTTGTCGGTGACATTCTTGATGGTATAGGTGGCGTTATCCATCTTCACGATGTTGGTAGCCCCGTTGGTGGTGATGTTCAGGTAGTACTCATAGTGGGTATCCGTGGTCTTGAAGGTGAAGTCCCCACCGTTCTCCACCAGCGTAGAGCCGTTGGCCGCGGTGCTGAGGAAGCCGTCCGGCAGGGACACATTCCACAGCGCCTTCACGGTGGTGTCGGCGTCGGAAATGGCGGCATCCGGGGCGTCGAAGTTGATGGAGTTGGCGTCGATGTCAAACTTGGCGGCGGTCAGCGTCACGGTGGAGGTGGCGGCCTTTTTGGCGGTGAAGTCCAGAGCCAGTGCCTCGCCCAAAGCCTGAGTAGCGCCGTAGCGGCGGACCCGAACGGTACCGTTGTCGTCCTTCACCGTCAGATTGGCGGCGTCACCGGTCTTGGTGTTCAGGGTCAAGGCCGTCGGGTCGTAGGTAAAGGTCATGTCATAGGCGTTGAAGCCGGTGATGCCCTTTTCCCCGGAGGCGACGGTCACAGGGATACGCACTTGCTGGCCCGCAGCAACCTGCTGGTCAGCACCCATGGAAACAGTATAGCCGGTAGCTGTGGGGATAGGGCCAGCCCCATCAGGTGTAATAGTCACCTTAATCGGGTCGCTCTCGCCATGGTTAAACGCACCATCTTTGACATAAAGTGTTTCTTCATCCACCTCAATGCTTGAACGCGATATTCCTGTCGTACCGTTGAAAAAAAATGCCGTTTGGGCACCACTAATATTATCTAAAGAAGCAAAGGTAACGGAACAGATTTTACCCGCAACAATAGTTTCTTCATTGTCAACATTGTACTGTCTTATTCTAACAAGGGCTTGACTGTCGGCTCCATATGCGCCATTTTGAGTGGGGTTATCAAACCAAACGCTACCATCTATATCCGTACTTACGAATTGAAAGAGAGTAGCATCATACCTTAGAACAATATCAAGCGCTGTCATGTAATCCAAATCATGCGCAAGTGTATATGTTATAGTGAGTTTTTCTCCAGGTTTCACATTTGTCTTGTCGGCTGTGGATACAACAATAGGGCTGTCGCCCTCCGCCGCAAAAGCCGTTGTAACAAGGCTCAGCACCATGACCATCGCCAGCAGAAATGCGGTGATCTTCTTTATAGCTCTCATAGATCGTCGTTTCGCGCTCCGCCGCGGCGGCGGGCGCGCTTCCTCCTTCTTTTTTTGTTTTATCTATCTCAAACGCCGTGGGCGTGTCAAAAGGATCAAGGCGGCCCCGCCGCCGGTATCGAGCCGATGGGTATGCGATAAGAGAGGAGGTGGGAGGGGCGGCTTTTCCCCTCCCACCCTTATGGAAAGCTGACAGTCTCCGTTCAGACTGTCTCGGCTTGACAAGGGTTGGTGTCTTTTTCGGCGGCGGCTTTCTCGGCCTCGGCTGCCTCCCGCTGGGCGCGGCGCTTCACGGCCTTTTCGTGGGCCAGCTGGCCCTGCCGCAGGTTCTTCTCGATCTGCTTCTGGCGTTTCTTTTCCTTGCGCTCCGCCAGAAACAGCGGCTCCTGTATGGCCCGTTCCCTGCGGTAGCGGGCCGTGCCGTTCAGCTTCGCCTTCGTCCGCGTAGGCGGCAGACAGGCCGCACGCATAGCTGCGTCCCAGCTTCCGAAGCGTTGTTCGATGAACGCGCCGCCGTCTACCTCGCAGGGTGCTGGGCTGTGGCGCAGGGTGCGGGCACACCGGACCAGATACTGGGCCAACTCCCGCAAGGGTGTCTCGGCGTGCTTTTCGGCAAACGCCGCGTCCCGCGCCGCCAGCGCGTCCTTGGTGCGCTGGGCGATCTTCTGTTCGCGCCAGCTCTCAACATCAAAATGCTGGTTGGGGTTGAAATGGCTCATGGACATACTCCTCCCTATGGTGATGTGGCGGTAAGAAAAAACGCTGACGAATCTCGTCAGCGTACACTCCTACCCTCGTCACAACGAAGAAGCGCCGCTGCAAACAAGTTCTCCTTCGTGTAATTCTACTGCCCTCGCGCCACAAAACCGTTGTGTTCCAGCGGTTTCCCCGTACACGACCTACCTTCTCAGGACTCGCGTCCCAATGGCGGGTATTGCCCAGCGGCTCAAAGCCGTTTTGGTCGTTTCCTTGCGCTCACAGTGCCGTCCGCGGTGGGTTTGGTTACCCATGTTCCTTTAAGGCTGCACCCTGACGAAAAATCGTCTTTACAACGCACAGCCACACGACGTCACAGAACTCAGCTGTATGAAATTCTCGGTTCTTTTGAACTGTTTTTTCGCAAAGTAACATACTTTGCGAAAAAGCGCGGAACACCTTGTGCTGCAAGGCATTCCAGATTTATGCCAGAAAAAAGTCGAAAATTAGAACTCGTTGTTGACACGGAAAAACGACTGGTATATACTGTTATTTGGTTGAAATTGGAAAGTTTTCGCAAAGTATGTTACTTTGCGAAAATTTTTGCGTTGACAATATGTTTTTTATCACATATAATATGCATAGGAAAAGAGGCGGTGGTTATATGGATTTCATGGTGGAATACTATGAAAAAGCGGATGGTTCACGGCCTGCCGAGGAGTTCATTCTGTCACAGGACAACAAAATGCAGGCAAAGATATTCGCCGCCCTTGAATTGTTGGAATTGAAAGGCCAAGCACTGCGAGAACCATATTCCAAGCCGCTGGGTGACGGCATTTTCGAAGTCAGGGCAAAGCAGGGGTCTGACATCAGCAGGGTGCTGTATTTCTTTGTAGTGGGAAAACGGGTCATCCTGACCAACGGATTTGTAAAGAAAACCGCCAAAACCCCGTCCCGCGAGATCGAACGGGCGAAGCGGTATCGGGCTGATTACGAAAGCAAGGAGGTATGACGCTATGGGAAAGAATTTTCGTGATACGCTGAACGAGCGAATGAAAGATCCCGCATTTCTGGCAGAGTGGAACGCGCAAGAGCCGGAGCGTCAGATTATGCGTGCGATTGCCGAAGGCCGCGAGGAAAAGGACATGACTCAAAAGCAGCTGGCAGAGATCACCGGCATCACGCAAGCTGACATCAGCCGTCTGGAAAGCGGCACAGCCAACCCCTCGCTGCGGACGCTCAAGCGTCTGGCCGCCGGTATGGGCATGGCTCTCAAGGTAGAGTTCGTCCCCATTCAACCATAAGCAAAAGAGACAGGCATTTGCCTGTCTCTTTCATGTTATTCCTTTCAAAAATCCTATCCCCTCCACGGCTCTGCGCTTGTAGTCCATGGACGAGTGGACGTACAGCCGCAGGGTGGTGCGGACATCAGCGTGGCCCAGCAGTTCGCTGACGCTTTTCACGTCCACCCCGCGCTCCACGCACCGCGTGGCGTAGCTGTGCCGCAGGCAATGGAAATTCCGATA
>ENA-UERG01000518-UERG01000518.1-human-gut-metagenome-genome-assembly--contig:-NODE-518-length-37042-cov-13.376004_pt1 | contig 37042 bp, 61 predicted proteins | sample MGYA00242954_ERZ507954 | MGnify/ENA primary metagenome ERZ507954 (study PRJEB26167, sample SAMN06115478) | human gut metagenome | host: Homo sapiens | place: China:Sichuan | collected 2015-01-21...
CCTCGGAAGAATACGCAGGCCGTTCGCGAGGCCCCCCTACAAAAGCGCGGCGATAAGTAATCTACGCGCACGCGCGGACAGACGGCAAAAATCACGCGAAAAGGAGGCGGTTTTTGTGGCGAACAGGCAGGAAAAGACAAAGGAACAGCGTATCCGCGCCGAGAAAACCAGACTCCGGAGGATCTACAAGCTTCTGCCGAAGGAAGCGGCCGGAACCGTCGCGGGCCTAATCGATCAGGCTGCCTTTATGCGCATCGAGTGCGAGGACATGGCGGACGACCTGCGGGAAAACGGCTGGACGGAGAAATTCCAGCAGTCGGAGCGGCTCGAGCCATATGACCGCGCCCGGCCCATCGGGCAGGCGTACAACTCCACGAACGCGAACTACCAGAAAATCATCAAGCAGCTGACCGCGCTCCTGCCAAAGCCGGACATCGCGCAGAAGCAGGAGGACGACGGCTTTGCAAGCTTTGTCCGGGAGCGTGACGAGGAATGAAACTCACGCGCTACCAGGAGACCTACAACCCCATCCTCGAGTATTGGGACGCGATCCAGTCGGGCCGCGAGACTGTCAGCCTGAAAGTACAGAAGACCTACCGGCACGTGGTGGAGCAGCTGGGAAACACAGATTCCGAGTTTTACTACTCGCCGCGCCGCGCCAACCACGTCCTCGAGTTTTTTGAGAACTACTGCCACCACTCCAAGGGCAAAGCGGGAGGTCAGCTCGTCAAGCTGGAGCTCTGGGAAAAGGCGCTGCTCGCGACTGTCTTTGGGTTTATCGACATCGAGGGAAACCGGCAGTACCGCGAGGCCATCCTCATTGTCGGAAAGAAAAACGGCAAGTCGCTGCTGGCATCAGGCGTCGGCCTGTATTTACAGCTGGCGGACGGCGAGGCTGGCCCAGAGGTCTACGCCGTCGCGACCAAGCGCGACCAGGCGAAGATCATCTGGCAGGAAGCAAAGCGCATGGTGCAGAAATCACCGGCGCTGCGCAAACGGACGCGCTGTCTGGCCGGCGAGGTGGACAGCGATTATAACGACGGCGTATTCAAGCCGCTGTCCTCGGACAGCGACACGCTCGACGGCCTGAATATCCACGGGGCCATGATGGACGAGATTCATCAGTGGAAAAACGGCAGACCGCTGTACGACATCATTGCCGACGGCGATCAGGCCCGCGCGCAGCCGCTGCGATTTATCACCTCCACCGCCGGCACCATTCGAGAAGATATCTACGACGAAAAATACGAAGAGGCCGAGCGCATCATAAACGGCTACGAAGATCCGGACGGGTACCACGACCCGCGCCGGATCGCGTTTATTTACGAGCTCGACAAACGCAGCGAGTGGACAGACCCGGACTGCTGGAAAAAGGCAAATCCGGGCCTCGGGACGATCAAGTCCTACACGGCCCTCAAAGAGCGGGTCGAGCGGGCGGAGAAAAACCCGGCCCTCGTCCGAAATCTTGTCTGCAAGGATTTCAACATCCGCGAGACCTCCAGCGAAGCCTGGCTCAATTTTGAGCAGCTGGACAACCGCGACACCTTCCAGCTCGACAAGGAAAACCGCCGCCTGATCTGGCAGCACCACATGGCGGACGGCAAGACGCAGGAGCGCGTGCTTTCCTACCCACGATACGGCATCGGCGGCGCAGACCTCTCAAAGACGACAGACCTGACGGCGGCGAAGGTGCTGTTTCAGGTGCCGGAGCTGCCGGAGATCCTGTTTGTGCTGCAGATGTACTGGCTGCCGCAGGAGCTTTTGGAAAAGCGCGTCACGGAAGATAAGATCCCATACGACAAGTGGCATGAGCGCGGGCTGCTCAGATTGTCAGAGGGAAACAAGATCCGCTATGAGGACGTCAAAGCATGGTTTGTCGAGGTGCAGGAAGGCCTCGATATTTTTATACCATTTATCGGCTATGATGCGTGGTCGGCGTCTTACTGGACGGACAGCATGGCGGATTACTTTGGAGCAGAGGCCATGATCCCCGTGCATCAGGGCGTGAAAACGCTTTCCGAGCCGATGAAGCGCTGCGGGAACGATCTGGAATCCAAGCGGATCGTCTACAACAACAACCCGATTGATAAGTGGTGCATGGCAAACACCGCCTACGACGAGGACAAAAACGGCAATATCCAGCCGCACAAAACGAGCAAGTCCACGCGCCGCATTGACGGAACGGCGGCCCTGCTAGACGCCTACACGATCTACGATCAGAAGCAGGCGGAATACACCAGTATGCTCTAGGAGTGAGACAATGGGATTTTTTAAAAACCTCCTGACGAATATCACGACGACCAAGCGCGTCTCGACCGTGCAGATGGTGCAGGAGCGCGGAAACGGATTTTACAGCTACAACGGCAAGATGTACCAATCCGATATCGTCCGCGCCTGCATCCGACCAAAGATCAAGGCCATCGGAAAGCTGACGGCAAAGCACATCCGGGAAACGGTCACGGCCTCGGCGCGGAAGCTCGCCGTAAATCCGGAGCCGTATATCCGGTTTTTGCTCGAGGAACCGAACCAGTACATGACAGGCCAGCTGCTGCAGGAGAAGCTGGCCGCGCAGCTGGTACTAAACAACAACGCGTTTGCCGTGATCCTCCGGGATGAAAACGGCCTGCCGAACGCAATTTTCCCGGTCGCGGCCATGCAGGCAGACGCTGTCTATGACGCGGGCGGAAATTTGTATCTGAAATTTTACATGCAGAACGGCAACGTCCTGACGTTTGCCTACGACGATGTGATCCACCTGCGCGGGGATTTTTACGAAAACGACATCTTCGGCGACCCCATTGCTCCGGCCATCGTGCCGCTGATGGAGATCGTCACAACGACGGATCAGGGCATTGTAAAGGCCATCCGAAACAGCGCCGTCATTCGGTGGTTGCTGATGTTCGCCGCGTCCATGCGCGCGGAGGATATCAAGAAGCGCGCGCAGGACTTCGCGGACAGTTTCCTGAGCGTGACTAACGGAACAGGCGTTGCAGCAGTAGACGCAAAGGCAGAGGCGAAGCAGATTGACCCCAAGGATTACGTCCCGAACGCCGCCCAGATGGACAAAACCACGCAGCGCATCTACGCCCTGTTTAACACCAACCCGCATATCGTCACGTCCATCGCGACGGAGGACGAACAGAGCGCGTATTTTGACGCCGAGATCGAGCCGGTGCTGAAGCAGCTCAGCGGCGAGTACACCCGCAAGCTATTCTCCCGGCGCGAACGCGGCTGCGGGAACCGCATCGTATTCGAGGCCTCCGCGTGGGATTTCGCGTCGACCTCGACAAAGCTGAATCTCTTGCAGCTGGTCGACCGCGGCGCGCTGACGCCGAACGAATGGCGGCGTGCGTTCAATCTTGCACCGGTAGACGGCGGAGACAAGCCGATCCGCAGGCTGGACACGCAGCCGGTCGACCGGAACACCACGCAGAAAGGAGATGAAACCACATGAAGATCAGCATTCGCGGACCAATCGTATCCAGCAATCTGCACCGTCTCTATCAGTTTTACGGAATGGAGGCGACGAGCCCGAGATCCGTAGCCGACGCACTTGCCAAGGGAAACGGCGAGCGGGCCGAAGTCGAAATCAATTCCGGCGGCGGCGAGATTTTCGCCGCGAGCGAGATCTATACTGCCCTGCGCAACTACGCAGGCGGAGTGATCGTCCGAATCGTCGGACTCGCAGCTTCGGCCGCGTCCATCATCGCCATGGCGGGAGAATCAGAAATGACGCCAACCGGAATGATGATGATCCACAACGTCCAGACAGAGGCCAGCGGCGATTACCGCCAGATGGAGCACACCGCAGGGACGCTGCGCGACGCCAACCACGCCATCACATCGGCATACATCGCAAAAACCGGCAGGCCGGAGGCGGAGATCGCCGCCATGATGGACGCAGAAACATGGATCACAGCGGAGCGGGCCGTAGAACTCGGACTCGTTGACCGCGTGATGCAGCCGGATACCGGCCAGAAGCCGCTGGCGGCGGATTTTTATTCCGGCATGCTCAGCGAGGACGCGCTCCGGCGCGCGGAAAACTTTTTAAAAGGTCAGGCCGCAGAGCCTGATTTTTTTATGCCCGAACGGGCGCAGGCAGAAGCAAAACTGAAATTTTTAAAACTCAAAGGAGAATTGAAATGACGAAGGAAATTTACAACATCCAGCGCCAGAAGCTCATGGACGACGCCCAGAAGCTGCTGGACGAAGGCAAGACCGCAGAGGCACAGGCCAAGATGAAGGAAGTCGAAGCCCTCGACGCCAAGTTTGAGGAGGAAGCCAAGATCCAGGCGAACCTCAACGCGCTTGCAGGCCAGAAGGTTGCGGCACCGGCTGCGGCGGCACAGTCCGTCGACCTGTCCGGCGGCGCCAAGACCCCGGACGTGCTTGACCGGTACGACACCGACGAGTACAAGCGGGCCTTTATGAACTATGTCCTGACCGGCAAGAAGATCCCAGCAGAGCTGACCAACGTGGACGCCAACACCAAGACCTCCGACGTCGGCAGCGTCATCCCGACCACGACCATCCAGAAGATCTACGAGAAGATGGAAGCCATCGGCATGATCCTGCCGCGCGTAACACACACGTCCTACGCGGGCGGCGTCCAGGTCCCGACCAGCTCGGCCAAGCCGACGGCCTCCTGGGTCGCCGAGGGCGAGGGCTCTGACAAGCAGAAGACTTCGACCGGCAAGATCGTCTTTGCGTACCACAAGCTGCGCTGCGCGATCTCCATGTCGCTGGAAGTTTCCATCATGGCATACCCGATGTTCGAGGCACAGTTTGTCCGGAACGTCGCAAATGCGATGGTAAAGGCGAAGGAGCAGGCCATCGTAAACGGCACCGGTTCCGGCCAGCCGAAGGGAATCCTTGCGGAGACCGCCCCGACCGGCCAGAACATCAACATTGCCGCCGCGACAACTGCTCTGACCTACAAGGATCTGTGCAAGGCCGAAGCTGCGCTGCCGCAGGCATATGACGGCGCGGTCTGGTTCATGTCCAAGAAGACCTTCGAGACGCAGATCGTCGGCATGGTCGACAACAACGGCCAGCCCGTCGCGCGCGTCAACTACGGCATCAACGGCAAGCCCGTCAACTACATCCTCGGCCGCGAGGTCATCCTGACCGGCGACTACCTGCCGGCCTTTGCGGAGTCGGTCACGGCCGACACCGTCTTCGCCTTTATGTTTGATCCGGCGTACTACCTGTGGAACGAAAACATGGGCATGACGGTAAAGCGCTACACCGACGAGGACACCGACGACGAGGTCACAAAGGCCATCGAGATCGCCGACGGCGCGTGCGCCGACGTCAACAGCCTCGTCACGCTGACCAAGAAGAAGGCCTGACGGCGCGCGGCCAACAGGGAGGGATAACCAATGGCTTTAATCAACGTTGCAAAAACCGCCCTGCGGCTGACCACAAACGCCCTTGACGACGAGCTCAAAGACGAGATCGACGCCTGCCTCATGCGCCTGCACCTTGCGGGCGCAGAGGGAGCGGACGAAGATCCGCTGGTCAAGGACGCCGTCCGCGCATACGTCCGCTGGCAGCATGATTTCTGCGGCCGGGGAGAGGAATGGAAGACCTGCTTTGCAGATATCCGCGACGCTATGGGGCTGTCCGACGATTACAGGGCAGTCCAAGCCAGCGGCGGAGCAGGAGGTGCTTGCTGTGATCTTTGACACGCAGATCACGCTGCGCCTGCTCTCCTACCCCATCGTAAACGGCCAGACGACGGAAAAGCTCGAGCGGGAGACCACCGTATGGGCTGCACGCAAGTCCGTAAACCGTGCCGAGTATTATCAGGCCGCGCAAGCCGGCAAGCGCACGGACGCAATTTTCCGCATGCACAGCGCGGAATACGGCGGCGAGCAGCAGCTCGTCTGCGGCTCCGACGTCTTTGACGTCGTCCGCAGCTACGGGCAGGAAACAGAGGAAACCGAGCTGACCTGCAAGCGGAGGGACGGCGCATGATGATCTATGAGGCACTGGCAGACCTGGGCATTCCGGTCTGCCACCCGCCCTACAAGGGCGCGGAAGAAACCTACATCACCTATCAGCTGCTCGGCCAGTCCGGGCAGCTCTACGCCGAGGGCGGCGAGGCCGAGACCGGCGTGCAGTACGCCGTTTCCATCTTCGCCGAGGGCTTTGCCGCCAGACTTTTAACGCGCGCAAAGGCCGCGCTGGAGGCAGCTGGCTACATCGTCACCGTCGACATGGAAACCTACGACAAGGAAACAGGCCGCACGCAGATCGCGCTCATCGCCGAAACGGAGGGCGCGGAATATGGCTAAGATCTCGTTTTCAGGCACGGATGAGCGCATGGCGACGCTCCAAAAGGCCAGCGCGTTTGACGACGAAACGCAGCAGGAGCTTTTATACGCCGCCGGGGATATCATCGTAGAGGAGCTGCAAAATGCCGTCCGGGCGAGCGGGTTCCGCACGGAAGCCTACGCCTCCAGCGTGAAATACCGAAAAACCATCAAGCAGGACAAAAACGGAGATCCGTATATCACCATCACGGCAGTCGGCAAAAACGAGCACGGAACGCGCAGAGCGACCGTGCTTTTTGTTTTGAATTACGGCCGCAGTGCGGAATACGGAAAAATCGACGGGACTTATTTCTGGACAAAGGGTGTCCGCAGCGCGCAGAAGCGCGTGAACGCGGAACTAGAAAAAATCCTCACACAAAAGCTGAAAGAAAGGGGCTTACTGTAATGCCTAGTTTTGACTTACGCGGCATCCGGGCGGGAAAGTATAAAAACACGTCCGGCACCGTGACCTACACAGAGCCGACCGACGTCGGCGACGCCATGGAAACGCGGCTGGAACTCAAGTTCGCCGAGGGCCGCCTGTACGCGGAATCCAAGCTTGCCGAGTATATCAAGCTTGCCACCGGCGGCACGATCTCGCTGGCTGTCAAGTACATCAAAAGGGCCGCACAAACTATGCTCTACGGCTGCACATCCGATACGAGCAAGGAAAATCTGAAATTCTCGGCAAAAGACATCGCCAACTATGTCGGCGTCGGTTTTTACGCGCCGGATAAGATCGACGGCGTGACCAAGTACACCTGTGTCTGGGTGCCGAAAGCGCTTTTCGGCCCGCCCTCGCTGTCCTACAAGACCAAGGGCGAGAACATCCAGTTCAACACGCCGACCACGACCGGCGAATTCCTCGCCGACGACTCCGCCGACGAGCTGCTGCTCGAGACCGAGACCGTCGACACCGCGGCGGAGGCCGTTGCCTGGATCAAGGGAAAGTTGGGTGAGACCTGATGGAGACGACCAAGCCGAAAACCGTAGACTATGAGTACGAGGGCCAAAAATACAGGCTCACATGCAACATGGCGGTCATTGGCGACGTGCAGGAGGCGTATAACGGGAAACTGCTGCAAGCGCTCAATCAAACCGGAGGGTACAAGAGCACGCTCACATTTTTGGCGGCCATGATGACAGATGCGGCGGACTCTCAGGGAATCAAGGACGAGTACGGCCTACCATTGGTGTTTACCGCGCGGGAGGTAGGCCGCAAGCTCACGCTGCGGGAGGTAAACGAAGTCGGACGGCAGATCTGGCCGCTGATTGAGGATGCGGTAATGGGCAAGCAGGACGACGCCGCGCAGGAGGAAGCTAAAAAAAACTGACACAGCCGGGGGAATCAAAGCGAGAAGGCATTGATTTCCCCGGCTATCTCGCGTTCTGGCTCTTCCGGATGCACCTGCCGGAGCGGGACTTTTGGAAAAACATGACGCCGCATCGGATCAATCTGCTATTGGAGGCTTTGGAACCGCCTGAAAAGCAGGAGGAGCCGAAGAGCCTGGCGGCATATCTCAGCGGAGGGACATAATATGCCAAATATCAACACGAGATTTACGCTATCGGGCGAAAAAGAGTATAAACAGGCGCTGTCGGAGATCGGAAACGGTATGCGCGTGCTGGACTCCGAGATGCGCAAGGTGCAGTCCGCTTATGCGAAGAACGCAGACAGCGTAGAGTCACTGGCTGCGCAGAATGATGTACTTGAGCGTAAAATCTTATCGCAAACAGAAAAAATCGAATACCTCAAGGCCGCTTTGCAGCAGTCCGCAGAGAAATACGGCGAATCGGACAAGCGAACGATGCAGTGGCAAACGAGCCTCAACAATGCAGAAGCAGAGCTGAACAACCTCAACAACAAACTGGATGAGAACAAGGGAAAAATTGAAGAATCCGGGAAAGAGGCCGGAAATCTCGGCGACGTTGTGGGTGGGCTTACAGAAAAGTTTGGGATAAAGCTGCCGGAGGGGATGCAGAAAAGCATGAACTCCATGGGAAGCTTGAACACAACATCTGTAAAAATTGCAGGCGGATTCGTGGCGCTGGCCGTAGCCATCGCAAAGGCAGAGAAAGCGCTGATACAGATGACGCGCGAATCGGCGGAAGCCGCAGACGACATTGTGACGCTCAGCTCCGTGACCGGAATGTCGACCGATTCCATACAGGAACTCAATTACATGGCCGATCTTACGGACGTGTCCCTGGATCGCATCCGCGACAGCCTCAAGGAAACCACCAACAAAATGCAGGAAGCCGCGACGGGCACAGGCGACGCCTACGAGGCGTACAACAAGCTCGGCGTGAAGATCACCGACGTGGACGGCCAGCTGCGCAGTGCGGAGGACGTGTTTTATGACACAATCGACGCCCTCGGCCAGATGAAGAACAAAACCGAGCGCGACGCCATTGCAATGGATATCCTGTCCGAGTCTGCGCAGGAGCTGAATCCGCTGATCGAGATCGGCAGCGACGGCCTCAAGCAGTACGCCCAGGAGGCGCACAGCATGGGCTACGTCCTCGATAATGAGGCGCTGACGGCGCTTACCGAGGTGGACGACGCATACCAGCGACTGCAAAAGTCGCAGGAGGGCGCGAAGAATCAGCTTTCTGCTGAGTTCGCGCCGTATCTCACGGAGTTTTATGAGAAGATCACGAAGCTTATCAGGGACGGCGGGCAGGCGCTCAAGGACTCTGGCCTTGTGGACTCCTTTGGTATGCTGCTGGAGACTGTGGGCGACATTATCGCGCCTACCGATCAGCTCTCGTCGGACACTGTACCGAAGCTCACGGAGGCGCTTCGCCCGCTGGCCGAGATCATGGCGGGCATCGCAGACACCATTGACTTTATCAGCGGTGCGGCGACCGTCCTCACGACCGGTATATGGGACTGGGATAAGTGGTCGGGCGGCTGGAAGCAGATGGGCAAGGCTGCGGGCTTCGGATACTCCTACGGCAACGGCAACAACACGCAGACACTCAAGGAAAAATGGGAGCAGACCGACATCAACCGCGCGACCAGCGCGAACGGCTACGGCCAGTATTACGCAAACGGAAAGTGGTATTCCAATTATGAGAGCTACCTCCGCGACGAATGGGAAAAGTCCGGGACAGGAACTACCTTTGAGTATTGGAAAATGCAGAAGGGCTATAACGCATCCGGTACGGACTACTGGCGCGGGGGCCGGACGCTGATCGGCGAGTACGGCCCGGAGGAAGTCGTGCTGCCGCAAGGTACGCGCATCCTGACGGCGCAGGAAACCCGGCAGGCGTCGGGAGGCGATACATTTTACATCACGATCCCGGCCAATACGGTAAAGGAATTCAACGATATCGTCAACATCGCGCGAAATAAGCGAAGAACGGACAGAATGGGGGTGGATAAGGAATGAGTATAACACAAAGTCTCTACTCCAAGGCCTTCGCGTTTCTTGACTCCGACAACCGAGGATCGAATGTGCATACTGGTTCGCAAGTAACACTTAGGACATATGAGAGCCGGCTCCTTGTAAAGTTCGAGAGCCTGCCGGATCAATTTAGGTTTAAACGGATATCTGGTGCGCAACTGTTCTTTTATTTCTTGGCAACCGAGGGTTCCTATGACTGGTATGATGCGCATGCAAACACAAAGGAATTTGACGAGAAAACTGCAACGTGGGACACATGGAATGAGACTGGTTACAATCTCGTATTCCAGCGTAAGGGCGTTGGGAACGCCCCGGTATGGGCAGAGTTCCCTTCCGCATCAATCTTATTTGGTGACGCTGTTACCTACGGTATAAGATTGCAATCTTCTCTTTTAAATGCTAAGCCATTTACCGTACAGACGAGCGGTGCAAACAGACCGTACCTCGTATTGACAATAGATGAAAGCGCCACAGCGGATACGCTGAATATATCAAGTATGTCGCCCAATGCCGGAGCGATTGACAAGTATCGCGATGTTCTTTTCACGTGGAGCTCAACAGCCCCATACCCATGTGCTCCGAGACTCGTCCAAGCCTCTGCAACTTTTCAGTGGCGCACAGGTCCTAGCGGAACGATCCATTCACACAGCGTCTCCGGAAACACGAGTAGTTTCACCGTCCCAGCAAAAACTTTTACAGGGACGAGTGTCCAATGGCGGATCGTTGTGACCGCAAACAGCGGCAAAACAACGACATCAGACTGGGTAACGTTATCGACCGCAGATGCAGAGTCAACGGCGGCGATAAAATCGCCGAAAGGCGAAATTGTAGACGCATCGAGGCCGGTAGCGTTTGCGTGGACTCACATCATTTCTACCGGCACGGCCCAGACCAAGGCGGAGCTGCAAATCTCGACGGATATGCAGACATGGACGGCGCTTGCAACGGTAACCGGCGCGGAGACGACATACACCGCCCCGGCAAACACGCTCGGGAGCGGAACAAAGTACTGGCGCGTGCGGACGTACAACACGGACAACGCGGCGGGCGCATGGAGCGACGCGGCGGAGTTCATCTGCGTCGGCGCTCCGGCGGCTCCGGCGGTTTCAATCAAGTCGCAGTCTCCGCGCCCGGTTATCGGCTGGCAATCATCGGAACAGCTGGCCTACCAGGTGGAAATCGACGGCGTTTACAGCTCCGGCACATACTACGGCACGGAAAAAACGTGGACGGCTCCGATGTACCTCGAAGATGGTGAATACATCGTGCGCGTCCGCGTTCAAAACGAATATGCCATGTGGTCGCCATGGGGATCGGCGGCGCTGCAAGTCGCCAACACCGCGGGGCCGGCGATCAATCTGACGGCGGAGGCCGGGGACACGGTGCGCCTCTCCTGGAGCGCTGCCGGAGGGTATCACTACAACTTTTACATGATATACCGCAACGGGAAGCTCATCGCAAAAACGACAGAGCACACATACACGGATTTGCGTTCCATCGGCAGCGTCAGCTACCAGGTGCGCGGGTGCTTTGCTGCAAGCTCCAATTACCGGCTGTCCAACACAGTGACGGTGACGGCATCCGTGCCGTGCGTGACGCTGATCGATCTTGACTCCGGGGACGTGCTACCGCTCCCCTACTCGGCCAGCACACACCGCACGACGGGGCGCAATCTGAGCCGGGGCGTACAGTCCGTGCAGCTTGCCGGGCGGCGATATCCGACGATAGAGCGCAGTATGCACTATGCGGAGACGATCTCGGTTGCGTGCGCATTCCGTGAGGCGGAGGACTGCGCGGCGCTTGAGGCGCTTGTTGGAAAGATGGTCGCGGTAAAAACGCCGGAGGGCAAGATGGTGAGCGGGTGCCTCTCGGTGCTTGCGGCCACTGCGGACGGCGGATTTTACACGACGTATCAGTTCGATGTGGAACAGGCGGACGTGGAGGAGGTAGTGGACATTGATTCGTGATGTAGCGTACAAGATCAATGTGCTTCGCGGCGGCGCGGAGTTCAAACAGCTTTCGTGGGCGGCAGACGCTGCCCCGAATGTCTACGTCCGCAAGGACTCGGAGATCAAGGGCAGCTTGTCGGCGGAGGTTTATCCGGACGCCGACGTTGATCTGCTGTCCGACGAGCTGCAACCCGTTCTTGTCCTCGACGGAGCCGAGACACCGCTCGGCGTATTTCAGGCGACCACAGTCGAGGAGATCATGGACGCATACGGGCGGCGGCTCCGGATCGAGGCATACGACCGCTGCTGGCGCGTCCAACAGAGCCGCACGGAGGGCCTCTATCACATCGCCGCGAATACGCCGTATCTGACGGCGGTGCAGCAGCTGCTTACGGCGGCGGGCATCAAGCTTGTGCTGGCCGTGCCGTCCTCGGCGGTGCTGGCGACGGATCGTGAAGACTGGGACACTGGGACGGACTTCCTGACGATCTGCAACCAACTGCTGGAGGAGATCAACTACAATCCGGTATGGTTTGACGGCCGCGGCATCTGCCACTTGGAGCCGTACAAAGCGCCGACCGGCGGCAGGATCGATCACGCATACAGCAGCACAGATCTGAAGCTTGCACCGGTCACAGACGACCACACACAGGAGGTAGATCTATTTGATGCGCCGAATGTTTTTGTGCGGATCTGCTCAAATCCTGACAGAGGCGCGCCGCTGACGGCGACTGCCGTCAACGACTCCCCTACCTCCAGCACGTCCACTTTCCGGCGCGGGCTGCGCATCGTTGACGTCGCAAAGGTAAACAATGTCGCCAGTCAGGACGAGCTTCAGGAGCTGGTCAACCGGCTGCGCAACGAGTCGATGTACGAGACTAAGACGATCACCTTTTACACGCTGGCAACCGGCGGCCATGGAGTCGGCGATATCGTATCGATCGACGATCCGGACATCGGCGGAATATGGGAAGAGACTGAGTGGTCGCTCACAATGGCCGTCGGCGAGCTGATGCAGCACACTGCGCGAAGGGTGGTGATCGCGTGACAGGCCTTACAGAATATACTGCAAAAGCAGTGAAGGAGTCGGAGCGCATCGCACTCGCGACTGTGGCAGCCAAGCACGCGGACGGGCTATCGCTGATCTTCGACGGGCAGACCGACGCAACGACGAAGCACTACAAATGCAACACGGCGGTGAACTTTGCGGCTGGGAGCCGCGTCGTCTGCCTGCGGATCTCCGGCAGCTGGATCGTGGCGTTCGCTTTTGGAAATCCAGCATGACGGTGCCAGATTTGGACACCGAGAAGGGAGAAATCATATGATTACAATCAACGCAAGCAGGCGTGAGCCAATCTGTCTGCGGCATCAGGGCGAAAACGACGCAATGCGGGTAGCCTTCCCTCTTTCAGCTTTTGAGGCAGACTGGCCGGGCGGCACACCTTTGCTGCTAGTCCAGCGTCCGCGATCCAGCAGGGACGCGGAGGCGTACCCCGTGGCGCTTTCCGTGGACGGCCACACAGCGTATTGGACGGTCCGCGCATCGGACGTCGAATACTCAGGATATGGCAAGGCGCAGCTCCAGTGGCGCGTAGAGGACGTTCTTGTGAAATCCTGCATCTATGACACGGTGTGCGCTCCGTCGCTCCATGCAGGCGCAGAGCCGCCGGACGAGCCGTCCAAGCGCTGGTTTGACGCGATCCAGAGCCAGATCGGAGATCTTTCCAAACTGACGACAAAGGCAAAGGATAACCTTGTTGCCGCGATCAACGAGGCGGCACGCTCTGGCGGAGGCTCCGGAGGCGCGGGCACCATCGATATGCGCGTCGCGGATGGCTACATCCAGTACAGCAACGACGATGGCGCGACGTGGGCAAACCTCATTGCCATTGCCGATCTCAAGGGCGCAGACGGTAAAAACGGCATTACGCCGACGATCGGAGAAAACGGGAACTGGTATCTCGGCACCGAGGACACCGGGAAGCCGTCGAGGGGTGCGACCGGCCCACAGGGCGCTCCCGGAAAGGATGGCGCACCCGGCAAGGATGGCGTGACGCCGAACATCAAGATCGGGACGGTGACGACGCTGCCCGCAGGAAGCGCGGCTACGGCCAGCATGGGCGGAACTGCCGCACAGCCTACGCTTAACCTCGGAATTCCGAAGGGCGCAGACGGGGACAATGCGAATGTCACGAGGGATGCGGTTGTCGGCGCGCTCGGGTTTACGCCCATCAGCGCGGATGATGTGCCGGTTAAAAGCGTGAATGGGCAGACGGGCGAGACGAAAACAAACTGGTATTTCAATGTGACCGGCAGCGTGGCGTCCCCCGCAACGACGCAGACGGCTGCACAGATCGTAGCTGCACAGACGGCGGGATTTGCGCCCATCTGCAAGGCGGTACTCTCGGATTTTGAAAACCTTCCGGCGACACTTCCGGCACTCCTGGTTTCTAGCATGATGTGTGTGTTCGGCGGGATCGGGACAATTAACGGCATTACTTCTTACCTCGCTGTTATGATCAACGCCTTTGGGACTCTGGAGGTGACAACGAGCGATGTTGCATCCAAGGATGATATCCCCACGATTCCGACGGCACTCAAAAATCCTCATTCGCTCAACATCAAGATTGGAAATACGACGACGAGCTACGACGGAAGCGCGGTAAAAACGGTAGATATCCCGGAGGGCGGCGGTACGGATGAATCGCTCGGCATTACCGGCGCTGCTGCCGGTGAATTTCCGAAGGTATCAGCAGTGAACGAAAACGGTGCTCCGACATCGTGGGAGACAGTAGAAGGCGAAGAAGTGATGCTCGGTGGAGACGTACCGGCTCCAACCGATGCACAGGTGTCCTCGGCAGTATCAAGTTGGTTGACGGAGCATCCGGAGGCAACCACGACCGTTCAGGACGGGGCAGTGACGGTCAAAAAGCTTGGCTACGGAAAGCACATCTATGGCAGCAAGCCGTACTTTTGCAACAGTGTAGGCTCCGGCGCAGTATCCTACGGCTCCCTCGGCGTGGTCGTGCCGTGCAAGGCGGGCGATACGATCTACACGAACATCACCGTGCCGACAAATGCCTCATGGAATGTGCCGAAGATCTTGACGGCATTCCCGGAGAATCAGTACGGCGACATCGCGTCGATCACGCTGGAAAACCTCGCAGTCAACAATAACACGAAGCAGTATGCCATCGGAGCGGACAAGACGACGGCGAAAGCCCTCTACATACCACAGACTTTCAACGCCATCCCGGCAGCAAACAATGGCTCCGTTGAGGATGCACTTGCGTGGATCAACAAAACCATGGGGACGGACGGAAAATGGTGCGCACAGAACGTACCGTTTGAAGATTATGATGCATGGTATCAGACGGCACAGGCAGAGCTTTTCGACATTGACGAGCGCTGTAATAAGCTCATGTATGCCTCGCTGTATCAGGCTGTTTCGAAGCTCGTCGGGGCGAAGGTCGCCGTCCTTGGCGACAGTCTGACGGAGCAGAGCGCGTGTTCGTTTATCACAAGTGCGTACAATGACCGCTGGATGGAAAATGTCTTGCGGGATACGGCGCTGACTGGCGATGACGGGAAAACCTACAAAGGCTCCGGATGGTTCGCGCTGATTGCCCGGAAGTATAAGATCAAGTGGTGGTGCGCCGGACACGGAGCACAGTGGTGGTACTCCACGACCGCGCGGCCAAATGGCGCGACGGCGATGGTGCGGAAGCTCATCGACGGAACGGACGAGTTCGACTACATCGTGCTGGAATACGGCACAAATGATATCCTGTCCGGCTCCATTGGTGCGGCAGACGATGCGGCCAGCGAGACGGCGACGACCAGCTGCGGCGCGATCAAGTGGTGCATCGAGCAGCTGCAAACGCGATTCCCCGAGGCGAGCATTGTCGTAATTTTGCCGAACATCCATAACGGCGCGAACGGAGAGCCGCCGGTAACGCAGCAGACGTATCTGGATACGGTCGTACCGATCCTCAAGAAGTACGGCGTACGGCGCGTCAACATGGCCGAGGACAGCGGCATTGTCAAGAGTATGATGTATACAGACGGCATTCATCTGCGCTGGCCGGTTGTGTCGAACAATATCACATACTACACGAACGATACCCCGGCGGTTCGGAAATTCAGCAAGTGCCTTGAGGCAGAGCTGCTGAAAGCGTGAGGTGAGAGTATGGCATTAAAAACGCTTTACAAAGATGGGAAACCGCTGATACTGGGCGGGAAAACCTTGAAGGTGGACGTATCTGCGGCGGACTCCATCCAGCACGCCGACATTCCGGATTATGTAAAGGCCGAGGCTCTGGCTGTGGCTGAAAAGGTGAAGGCCGTTCGGACGGCAGACAGCATTGTATTCATCGCCGCCTCGGATGCGCACCAGCAGGACAGCAGCGCGGATATCGTGGCCGGAAACCTGAACGCGGCGCAGGCGATGAAGGCGCTGGCCTACATTCTGCCGGGAATCGATTTCTGCTGCTATCTCGGCGACTACACTTGGGGAGCCAGCACAACGACGATCGCGGAGACGAAGCAACATATTGCGGAGATCAACGCGGACATTGACGAAGCGTTTCAGGGAATACCGCAGTTTCGGACGGTGGGCAATCACGACGCGGGAGCGTATGCCGTCACGCAGAACGGGACGACGATACCGGATTCGGAGCTTTTCCAGCTTATCGGGAAATATTGCGAGGGAGCCACTTATGGCTCGACTGTTGCAGGATACTGCTACCGAGACTTCGAGAGCAAAAAGCTGCGCGTGATCTGTCTAAACACCTCGGAAAGCTTGACGGCGGACAAAGCGTCTACGGGCTATGTATCGGATGCGCAGGCAGCATGGTTCGCGAAAACGCTGAAGGCGGTCGGAGCAAAATCCGGGTGGCGGGTGCTGACGCTTTCGCACCATCCGTTGGATTGGAGCGTCGTGAGCGTATGCGCCAACATCGTCAAGGCGTATGTCGAGGGAGGAAGTATTGTAGTTGGCGGAGAGAATGTGAATTTCGCGAACTCCAACAGTGCACAGTTTCTTTGCGCATTCCACGGACATGTACATTGCTTTAAGACCGCGAAGCTGAACAGCATTTCCGGCAACACACCGACAGAATTTAACGCATGGCGCGTAGCGATCCCCAATATGTGTTTCAGCCGGAACAATGAATACGGCCAAAACGGCAAGGGCGAGTATTACGGGATCGAATTCGGAGAAGAAACGACGTACAACAAGACGGCGGGAACGGCAGACGATACGGCATTCGTAGTAAACGTGCTCAATCCAGCCGCGCAGAAAATCTACAGCTACTGTTTCGGCGCGGGGTACGACCGTGAGGTATTCACTGGCGTTGCGTCTATTGCGGTAACGGGTATTGCACTCAATGCGTCCTCTGGGGAACTCGAAAAGGGTGGAAGCGTTACGCTGACAGCAACGGTGTCTCCGGCAAATGCCAGTAATAAGACGGTAACCTGGACAAGTTCTGCACCGACAGTGGCAAGCGTCGTGAATGGCGTCGTGACAGCGCTCTCCGCAGGAACAGCGGATATTACCGCGACTACAGAGGACGGCGGGTTCACTGCGACGTACCATTTGACGGTAAAAGCACAGACGGTGGACGTGCTGGCGACCTATGGCTACGCAGATAATACGCGCCTGTCAACCGGCTCCGGAACGGAGAAATCGGCAGCGGGATATGTGACCATTGGCCACACCAGCAAGATACAGATCAGCAACAAGCTTTATCCAAATGGGCTGACGATCCGGCTGAGCGGCGCAGATCAGGTAACTGGCGGCTCGACGTCAAGCCCTTACAGTGACAGCGCAATGTGCTGGTATACAGCGGCTGGCGTGTTCTCAAGCGGCGTGTACATTTACAATACGGACAATTTCAGCCTCAATTCCAAGATGGCGGTGGATTCCGACGCAAAGGGATTTACGCTTTCGTGGGAGGCCGGGAAAGTGCCGGAGGTGCAGTATGGAATTGCATTTGCCGTAAAGGGTACAGGCGCGAACATCACATGCACATTGGAGGCCGGTTGATGGATACCTGCGTATGCTGCGGGCGGGCCGTGCCGGAGGGACGGATGGTCTGCCCGGAGTGCGAAATAGAAAGCTTTGAAAGGAGTATCAAGATGGATGATGGAATTCAGGCGCAGATCGCCTCCGTGGAGGCGCGATGCAAGAGCAACTCGCACAGGATCGACGAGTTGGAGGCAGACAACAGGGCGCTGCATCAGCTGGCGACATCGGTGGAGGTGCTGGCGACCAAGCAGGAGGCAATCGAGGAAAACGTGAATGAGATCAAGGCCGATGTGAAAAGCATCAAGGCGCTGCCGGGAAGCCGCTGGGAGGCGGTAGTAAAGGGCCTTATCACGGCGATCCTTGCAGGGCTGATCGGATTTGCGCTGGCGAAGCTGGGGCTGGGCTGATGCGCAGAGACAAGAAACGATGGACAAAGGGCCGTATGGCCCGCGAGCTTGTGTACTACTGCCTGTGGATGCTCACGGCAGTGGCCACATGGGCGATGATCCTGAAAACCGCCGCTGTCCTGCTGGATAGGACGTGCGACCTTTCGGATGTGCTGGTGTTCGCGGGCGCGGCCTTCGGCGGTGAGCTGCTGCTCCTGCTGCTCAAGAGAGTATTTGCAAAACCAAACGATAAAGACGATGGAGGTACATACGATGGATAAGATCATCAAGCGGCTCGGGAATCTCCTGAGCGTGAAGAGCCTTGTGACGCTGACGCTGACGGCGGTATTTGCGTACATGGCCGTGGTGGGCAAGATCAGCCAGGACTTTATGACGGTGTATGCCGTCGTAATCGCATTCTACTTCGGAACGCAGAGCCAGAAGGTGCAGGACGCAGTGGATGGAGGCGCGAACAATGCCGGTAATTAAGGACGCACTCACGCCGATCAACCATCGAGCGGGCGGCTGCACGCCGAAATGGATCGTCGTACACTACTTCGGTGCGCTCGGCTCTGCGGCCAGCGTGGCCGAGTGGTTCAAAAACCCGCAGGCCAGAGCCAGCGCGCACTACGCCGTAGACGAGGGCGATATCATTTACCGGTGCGTAAAGGATACGGATGTTGCGTGGCACTGCGGAGATGGTACGCTGCATCCGGAGTGCCGGAACTGGAACTCCATCGGCGTGGAGCTGAGACCGAAGAAGGTCAATCCGAAGCGCATGGGAGCCTACGACACCGACTGGTTCTTCGAGAAAAAGGTGCTGGACAATGCCGAGTGGCTCATCCGCAAGCTCATGAAGGAGCACAACATTCCGGCGGATCACATTATCAGGCATTACGATGTGTCCGGGAAGTTCTGCCCGCGCCCGTTCGTCGGCACGGACATGAACACCTACTATCACACCACTGGCAACGAGCAGTGGAAAAAATTCTTGGAAAGGTTTGAAGATGAAGTGGTAGAGAAAAGCAAAATGATCGTGGACGGCAAGGAGGTCGCCGTCGAGCGCATCCTGAAAAACGGCACGAACTATGTCAAGGTGCGCGATATCGCCGCCGCGCTGGGGCTGAGGGTCAGCAATAAGGGCAATATTGCCGTGCTGGATAGCAAGTAAGGAGGGCATATGCTGCGGGGGCTGCCGAGTCTGAGCCGCAGCGATTGGGAGCATTTGATCGACGAATGGATTCTTTCGGAGCGATACCGGGGAATCCTGAAACGGAAGATTCTTGACGATTGGAGCCATGAACGCATTGCCGAACGCGCGGGCCTGAGCGTAAACGGCGTCAAGAAGATCATAGCGCGGTGCGTGAATGTACTGCGGGAGCATGCAAAGGAGCCGCCCGGATAGGGCGGCTCTTGTGGCAAAATTGCAAATTTAATATTCTGTTGCATTTACAATGAGCTTAATTTGTTCTATAATGAAATAAAAAGCAAAGAAGGAGATTATACTACAATGTGCAAGCCTATTTACGCAAATTCGCTGACTGTTACTGCGAACGAGGCAAAGAACGAGTTTGTTTTTACATTTAAGCATAAATATCCAGTAGTTGGAGCGAATGGCGTTGTGGACAGCGACCAGGAAGAAACGGTAGCTGCGGTGATTGTGAATGAGCAGTTAGCAGAGGCACTCCCTGCAATGATGTCCAAAATCCTGAGTGAGCAGGTGGATTGATGCCTAATTTTTTCGAAGTTGTTGACAGAAGCGGGATAAAAGTATTCTGCACAAAAGAGCAGTGGGATTCTCATGTGGCGCTTAACCACAGCATCATGGTTTCAAACGTAGACGCAATCGTGGAGACGATCAAGGAGCCGGAGCTAATTTTACCGAGTCACGACACAAACCCTCCGCTGGACGAACGTCGGATATACACAAAAGAATCGAAAATTGCTACATACTACCCGAAGCTCAAATATACACACGTTGTTGTGTCTGTCTGCGGCGGATCGGGCGAGGTTGTGACCGCATATCCTAATAACAACAAGAAAAGCGGCTGCGGAGAAGGTGAGGCGATATATGTTGCAGAAGAATAACATCGGATTCGACTACGACAAGAAATTCGACGTCCTGTACATTGCACTCGGTGACCGAAGTAATTCTTACGGTGATGATTCTGACGGGAATGTAATCTATCTGAAAGACATTGCCACAGACGAATTGACCGGAATAACGATCATGAATTTCAAGAAAAAGTATATCGAAAACAGGCTCCCTGTATTCTCAAAGAGCATCCGAAAGGTGCTGAGTGAAGCTGAGAAGGTAGTTATGCAGTAATTGACAGTTGACTACTGAGCGTATATAATATGTGTGTAGCACAAAAGGATATTCGGTATTCTTTCCAAGGGCTGGTGCCTGCACCGGCCCCGTTTTTCTATATACAAGGCAACCGCTCCGTATGGAGTGGCTGTTTTTTTATACATTTTGTGCCCGAAAAGTGGCCGAAGAGTTGGTTTTTTGTTCTTCGTGGATGCCTCATAATGAGCATAGGAGCTGGCCAGCTTACTATTTTATCGGAGGTACTACTATGGAATACGCAAGCAATGGCAAGGCCAATGCGGCACTGACAACGGGCATTATCGGCACGGCGGGCGTCGGACTCGGCCTGCTCGGCAATCTGCTGAGTGGCGGATGGGGCTGCAGCCCTGCTGCGGCTGCGGCGGCGGGCATGTGCAGCGAGAACATGCCGGTCACGCGCTACGATCTCGATCGGGAGCAGAAGCTGGCCGCGAAGGACAGCGAGATCGCGACGCTCAAGGCAAACACCTACAACGATCAGAAGATGCTGGAGATGTACGCTTACATCGACGGCCAGCTCAAGGACGTGCGGAAGTCCCTGTGCGATCAGGCCGTTCACAACCAGCGCACTGAGGACAGCTTCGTGCTGGCCCGCCAGGACATCGCGTCTGTAAAGGACGAGCTGCACCGCGAGATCGAGATGGAGGCCGAACGACGCTGCTGCGGCGACAACAGCATTGTCACCTACGCCAACGCGACGTTTTATCCCAAGCAGGTGGCAGACGTCACCACGGGCACCGCAACCACGGCGCAGACGCTCTACAACCCGCTTCCGAAATGCGGGTGCTGCAACAAGTAAACCAAAGGGGCGGCAATAGCCGCCCCGATCTTAACACGGAGGTGTCCTTATGGTAACGATCGATCAGGCTATGCGAGGCGCGGCAAAATTCGCCGACAATGAGATCATTCCCCATCTGCCGACGGGCAAGGGCATTGGAGCCGGGATCGCGCTGGCGCTTATCATGGATGGAGGCAAGGCGCAGCTGCTCAAGCTGCGTGAAAATCCAGCGGTGAAGATGATGGGCGTAATGGACGAGGACGGAAACATCGACCTTGACCGGCTCTATAATGCGGCAAGGCCGCGCTTTGAAAACAAGCTGACCGTATCCGTCCCGCTGCTGGGCGATCTGCGCTTTGATCAGAACGACGTGGACAAACTCTACCGGTATATCCAGGAGGCATGACACGATGAAAGAATATGTCGAAAAACTTTACACGAAGCTGCACGAGGCCATGGAGAAACCTGTGACGCTGGGCAGCGCGGAGGAAGTCGGCCTGTACGCGAAGACGATCCGCAGGCTGGAAAAGCTGGACTGCCGCGCAGACGAGCCGGATGCGGCAGCGTTTGACCGAGAAACGGCCATACACTGGGCCGAGCATATGCAGAATGCCGACGGCTCGACCGGCCCGCACTGGACGATGGATCAGACTTCCGCCGTCGCGGATGCGAGCGGCATCCCGCACGACATCCCCCGCTGGGCGTGGGGTGTGACCATGAACATGATGTACTCGGACTACTACGATGTAGCGCGGAAGTTCGGAGCCAACGTGCCGGAGTTCTACGCGGAACTGGCGCGGGCGTTCTTGATGGACAAGGACGGGCCGGAGCCGGAGGAAAAGCTTTGCGCGTATTACAGGTGCATTGTGAAATAAAAAGCAGCCCCTCTCCAAATCGGAGAGGGGCTGCGCCTTATCGGCGAACAAGCATCCCGATTATACCGTTGATAAACAGGATTTGTTCGGATAAGGCTTCATTTGGTACGCCGGACAAATCAAAATCCGAACACTCCAAGCCATCTAAAGCCAGCATTTCGGGGTATGTGATCTGTGCGGAGTCGCGGACGTTGAAAAACATTTTGATGCGATCATCGTAGACGTACACAGCGTTCACAAACAGCTCAATGATTTTTTTGCAGTATTCCGGGTCGCTGGAGCTGCCGACGCGGAACTGATCGAGCCATGCGACGATATCATCTTTGCGGATCTCTACGCGGCTGGCGATGCGGAGAGTCGCAAGGTCGGCCTCCAGCGTGCGCTTTTTGGCGTCCACCGCCTCGATGCGCTCATTGATCTTTGCAATGGCCGTCGCAGAGGCCGTTTTTATCAGCGTATCAACAAGCGCGTCAAGCTCTTTGTCGGCCTCGCGGATCTGGCGCTCCAACGGCTTAATGCCGGAGGCGGCATAGCTACGGGCGTATTCGGCAACAACACGCTCGGCGGCGGCGTTGATCCACTCGTCCGTGAGGACGTACATACTGATATACTCCACAATATATTTTTCCAGTTCAAATTTCCGCTCGTTGCGCTTTTTGCAGGAGCGGGATTTTTTACGGGCTGCGCAGGTGTAATAGTAATGCGTGGTGCCGTTCTTACCGCGGCCGCACTCCCCTATCATGGGCGCACCGCACTCCCCGCAAAAGAGCTTGCCGTGCAGGAGGTATTCCACCTTTGCCTTTGCGTGGCCGGGGGACTTTGCGCTGGCTGCAAGCCGGTCGCGCACCTGCTGCTTGAGCGGCTTGGAGACAATGGCTGGGATCGCATCCTCCAGGACAAGATCGTCACAAACATACGTTCCAGCGTACTTGGGATTGCGCAGGATGCGATTGACGGCTCCAATCGTCAGCTCATTCCCACGCTTGGCGAAATAGCCGCGCTGCCGGCACTCGTCAACAATGAGCTTCTGCGCGGCCCCGGCGGCGTAGCGCTCATGGATAAAGCGCACGATCTGAGCCTCGGACTCGTTGATCGTGTAGCGCTTGGATACAACATCATATCCGAGCGGGGGCATTCCGCCGAGGCTCAGTGCTTTTTCGGCGTTCTGGCGCATCCCGCGTTTGACATTCTGCGCGAGCTGCCGGGAATATTCCTCCGCCATGGCCTCCAAGATGGCCTCGAGGAGGACGCTTTCGCTGCTTTCGTCGATTCCCTCGGTGACGGACAGTACGCGCACGCCGTTCGCGCGGAGCTTCTTTTTGTAAATGGCGCTGTCGTAGCGGTCCCGGGAAAAACGGTCTAGTTTCCAGACAAGCACATACTCAAACGCATGTTTGGAGCTATCCGAAACGAGCCGCTGGAACTCAGGGCGCGTTTCGGCATATCGGCCGGACAGCGCACGATCGCAATACTCACCTACCACGCGGAAACCGCGCTGCTGCGCGTACTCGCGGCATTTGGCAAGTTGGCCGTCGATGGATTGATCGTTCTGGCCGGCGGATGAATACCGGGCGTAAATCACAACGTTGGCGAGATTCAGACCATGATCCATAAAAACCTCCAAAGATACCGCTCCGGCAGTGCGCCGGGGCGGCTATTTTTTATGCACGGAACCAACCGAGGGTGGGGCTCAGGATATCTACCACCAGAGCAAAAGCGCAAAGCGCGACGATGCTGAGCAGGATAAGCGTCACAAGCCGGTGCATACGCAGGGATTTCTGCAGATGCTCGCGCTGGATGCGGAGGCTTTTGTTTTCCAGCCGAAGCAGATCGGAAACGGATTCCGGAGCGGGCGGCGAGATGCCGAAGTATGCGTTCAAATCGATGCCGAGGGCATAGCAGATCGGGCCGACGGTGTAGACAGAGGCGCTTTTTGATTCGCCGCGCAGGTACTGAGAAACCGTATTCAGGGCGAGTCCGGCGCGGTCGGCAATGGCCTGATTTGTGAGATGCAAAGCCTCCTTTGCTTCGCGGCAGAGCTGCCATAACATTTTTTCCAAGAAAATCACTCCAAAAAACCATGATTGGGGCGGGAAAAACCATGGAAAGGGCTGTACATAACCATTGGTGAAAGCGTATGGTTGAGCTACAGGCGGCTCCCAATCGCTTGCAGAGACCAAAGCCCGTGCCAGCATCGGCACGCTGGCACGGGCGAATTCAACTATTCCAGCGTGATCTCCCACGGGCCAACTGCCTTGACGACAAGAAGGAGCGGGTCACCTTTTATCATGACTGTACCGTTGTAAACATCTGTTGTGTTAACGAGAAGTTCATCGCTCGTTCCGTACGTCCAGACACCGAAATAATTAGAACCACCGTTGCCGCTGATATACGCAGTAGAGCCATAACTGCGAACAAACAAAACGGCATCGCCAGATGTTGCAAACCGGGTGCCCCTTACGATACAGGCCGTGTCGTAGATTGACCTGATTTGTATTTCCCAGCCGCCGGTTGCAGAAATCTCGATGGTAGACACGTCAAAGCTTGGGTCGATAGTAAAACCACTATACTTATCTGTAGTGTTCACGAGCAATTCACCATAATCGCCGTTAGCACAATAAGTAGTAACAGAAAAATGTCGAGCCTCACTATTGCCATCAATATAAAAAAAGAAGGGATAGTCGGGAGTGTCAATAGACAAGACATCATCACCAAAACCGGTGTAGACAATGGGCGCAGGAATGTCGTATGGGATTGGACGCTCGGTTTGAGCAGCGGATTGATTAGCGACTGATTGTTGGGCGGGATCTGGCGCAGGTGTAATTTGAGCAACAGCAATCTGCCCGTCAGAGTTATTAATATTAAGGCGAGTGCCGGGCATGACGGAAAAATACGCATCGATTACTCGGAAAATTATGCCGGAAACGCAGACCAGCAAAATCAAAACTGCAATCAAAACGCGGACGCGGAGTTTCTTGGGCTCCGGTGCTGACGGGGTTTCAGAGTTCGGCGAATTAGCCATAAAATACAGCCCCCTGGATAATAGAAAAATATGTTATTTATAGTTTACGCCAAATCTGTAATCGATGCAAGGCCGAATTGTTACCAAAAAATGAACGCGGAATTTGTGAAAGAATGGAGGAAGTTATGGAAAACAAAAGAGAACGGCTCAAAAAACTCATTGAGCAAGCGACAGATGAACAATTATGTATGCTGATGAAACTGGCAGAGAAGATCATAAAATAGAAAGAACAGCAAAAAAGTACCGAGGACGTTATTCGCCCTCGGTATTTTTTTGCCCGGCAGAGAGAGAGCGGACAAATTGCTCGATGCGGCCCCAGCTTTCAGGCGGCAAGGCCAGAAGCGCGGTGACGAAGCGCTTGCGGAAGGACTCGTCCGCGTCACCCATGAGGTCGGCTACCATCAGTGCCAGTTCCTCATTCGCACTGCGATGGATGTACATCTCACCTTCTCCGGTCTCCAGCCATGCAAGAGATACGCTGAATTCCCGGCAGATGTCCGCAATCGTGCGGTCGCTTGGAGTGCGTTCGCCCTTCTCAATCATCCAGATATAGTTTTGGGACAGGTTAATTTTTGCGCCGAATTCAGTTTGAGACAGTTTCAATGCAGCCCGAAGCTGGCGTATACGCTCATTCATACAATCACCTCCACGCTGACATAATACATCCTTAGTCTAACTGTGTCAATAAAAAATTGGTAGAAAAGCGAAATTTCTATTGACAAAGTCTAACCATGGTGTTAATGTATACTCACAAGTTAGATTTCTGTGAGAAAGAAGGTGGAGAGATGTCCGAGGAACAGAAGAAGCAGGCAAGAGAGCTTTCGACGGAGCTGAACAAACTGACGCCTGAGATGCGCGAAAAGGCACTGATCTTTATGCAGGGAATGGCGGCGATGGTGCAGCCAATGCAGGCGGAACGGAAGGAGGCGTAACATGCGGTACATAAAAAGAGCACTGCGAAACCTTGCGCTGCTGCTTGCCGGAGCGCTATTCGGCTGCGGCGTGTGCGCCGGGGTGGCGTGGTTGGTACAGCAGATTCGCGCAGGGACGGAGACGGTGCAGCATCTGGTGTGTTTGCCGGTGGCGCTGCTGATCGCAGCGCTGGCACTGGCGGCGCTGGAAAAGGAGGGGTAACGATGCTGGCGGCAATTGCTTACCGGACGGAGGACGGCGGCTTTATCTCCGCTGCGCCGTTTGAGATCAAGCGCCCCGAGGAGGGCGATGAAAAGCTTGCGGCGTTCGCGCGCTGGGCCGCCGAACGCTACCGGAAAGAGGCAGAAGAGAAAAAGGAGAAAAGCGTATGAGCGACGTGGAGTTTATCACGGGAGTCAATCACCAGAGAGCGCGGGAGCGCGAATGGGAAGCACGCAGAGCCGAGAGAGACGGCCTGCGGGAAAAGAGGGAGCGGGTACGCCGGACGGCGCTCTCCGTCTGCTGGCTGGCAGGGGCGTTTTTGTCCGGCATGGCGCTGGTGCTGCTGGCCTTGGAGCTGGCCGGTGCGGCGCTGGCCTTCGGCGGAGCGGCGGCGATCAGCGCTGCATTGGGGAGTGTGCTGTATGAGCTGTGAGGATATTATCAGGGCGCTGCGGTGCATATCCACACCGGGCGACCATACAAGTAACTGCGAGCAGTGCCCATACTGGAAGAAAGAACAGCTGAACGGGCGGCTCAAAGAGGAGTTGGGAACGGATACATGGACAAGCTGCGACATTGATAAGGTCGGTCTGGACGCAGCCGACAGGATCGAGCGGCTGGAGGCAGAAAACAAGGCGCTTCGAGCGAAGCTGCCGGAAAACGAAATTTAAGGAGGGGCCAATAATGGAAAACAAAAAGGAACAGTATTACATCATTCGGTGCGATCGGGCGGGCGTATTCTTCGCAAAGATCGCGGAGCGCAGAGGTGCCGAGGCAGATCTGGTTGATTGCAGAAGGCTGTGGTATTGGGATGGAGCGGCGAGCTTGTCCCAGCTCGCAACGGAGGGAGTGAAAGCACCTGGAAACTGTAAGTTTACGGTAACGGTACCGGCAATGACGGTACTCGGGATTATTGAGATCATCCCTTGCACCGACGAGGCGGTGCGGAGCATCAATGGAGTAAGAGTATGGAAACGATAAAAATCAAAGAGTTTCTGGCCGCGCGATCCGGCTACGGCTCCGGCGACGGCTACGGCTACGGCACCGGCTACGGCTCCGGCGACGGCTACGGCTACGGCACCGGCTACGGCGACGGCTACGGCTACGGCACCGGCTACGGCTACGGCTCCGGCACCGGCTACGGCTCCGGCGTCGGCTACGACGACGGCTCCGGCTACGGCTACGACGACGGCTCCGGCTACGGCTACGGCACCGGCTACGGCGCCAGCTCCGGCTCCGGCATTAAAAAGTATGACGGAGAAGATGTACATATGATCGATGGTGTGCAGACGATCATAACGGCGGTACATGGAAACATTGCAAAAGGCGCGATCCTGCAAGGCGATCTGACGCTGACGCCATGCTTCATCGCGAAAGTTGACGACTGCTTCGCGCACGGGGAGACAGTGCGTCAGGCTGTGACAGATGCGCGCGATAAGGCGTTTGAGGGCCTGCCGCAGGAGGAACGGATCACCGCATTTCTGGATGCGATCAAGCCGAATACAGCGTATCCGGTGATGACGCTGTACGACTGGCATCACCGGCTGACTGGGAGCTGCGAGGCAGGGCGAAAGGCATTTGCGAAGGATCACGGAATCGACCTGAGCGCAGATATGACGCGCGAGGCATTTTTTGAGCTGACGAAGGGCGCCTATGGCGGGAATGTGATACGCGAGGCAATGCGGATCGCTGAGCGCGAGAATGATGGCGAGTAACGGGAAAATTCCGGTGGAGCTGACGCCGGAGCAGATGGAGGACCTGATCGATGCGGCCACGCGGGCAGCTGAACAGGATCAGGAGGACGCGGAGATACTGAGCAGTCAACCGCGCATAGACCGGGAGACCGTCGGGATGCTGCTGGAGACGCGCAAGAGGCTGCTGACGCTGGCGGCGTGGATGCAGCACTTGTGGGAGGAGGCAGAGGACGAATGATGCGGTACGCACCAAAGACAAAGCCGGTCCCGCCTCCATGCGGGAGGGACTGCCCGGGACGCGCGCCGGGATGCAGTGCGATGTGCTGCTCGTGGATGCTGTATCAGTCCATCCGGGAGCACATCTATCAAAAGCAGCTCGCAGAGAAGCACGCGCAGGAGCTGAATTTCGTGGCGCAGCGGGAGATCGCGCACGCCGGGAGGAAAGTAAGGAAGGGGCATTTGTATGCGGCAAAATAGCACAGATTACTCGGGAGAGCGGGCACCGCGCAGGCCGTGCGTGATCGCGCAGGCCGGGTATACCGGGAAAAATTATTACGCCGTCGTGTACCGCAATCAGAGCATTACGGTACGCGCGGGAGACGAGCTGGCCGCGATCTTTACGGCGGCCAAATACTGGGGCTACAAATGGAGCGCGCCGGAGTACCACCAGAACGCCAAGGCGATGAAGCTCCATTATAAGCCGGAGTTCCTGATCGGATAAAAAATGCCCTCGACCGGCGGCAACCGGACGAGGGCGCGGCCATAGGGCGGCCGCCAAAAGCTTTACAAGGAGAGTATAACATGGGAAATCGATATTTGCAAGAGGAAACGGAGATCATCCGCGCTGACGACGGGGAGGGATGAGGCACGATGCTGACGCATCTGAGCCTGTTTACCGGGATCGGCGGGCTGGATTTAGCTGCCGAGTGGGCAGGATTTACGACCGTCGGGCAGTGTGAGTTTGCCGACTACCCGACGAAGGTGCTGGAAAAGCACTGGCCGGACGTGCCGCGCTGGCGTGATGTCCGGACGCTGACAAAGGAGAGTTTTTATGAGCGGACAGGCCTACGAACAGTTGACGTTATTTCCGGCGGATTCCCATGCCAGCCCTTCTCCGTGGCTGGAAAGCAAAAGGGCAAAGGGGATGATCGATACCTCTGGCCGGAGATGCTCCGAGTTATCACCGAGCTGCGCCCGCGTTGCGTTGTCGGTGAAAACGTATCTGGAATCATCAAGATTGCCGCCGGGCAGGTGGCAAAGGATCTGGAGCGTGCTGGCTATCACGTCGTCGTGTTTAATTTTGAGGCTGCGGCTGTCGGAGATTGGCACAGACGATCAAGAGTATTCTTCGTCGGAATCGCAGATGTGGCCGACGCCGACGAGGATGGACTACGGAAAGGAGCGGATGCGGAGCACGCAGCAGAAAGCAGGCAGCCGACACAGCCTGGACTTGCCGTCAGCGGTGAGGCTATGGCCGACGCCGCGCGCGAACGAATACAAAGACACGCTGAAATCTGTGCCGCCGAGCAGGAAAAAAGATCCGGGGAAATGCAATCTGACGCAGAGAGTGGCAATGAAACTGTTTACGACGCCATGTGCAGCGGATGCGCAGGGGACGCACGGTGGGGACAATCACAGGAGCTTGCGGACGGACGTTGCTGGGCAACTGAACCCGATGTGGGTAGAGTGGCTCATGGGATTCCCGCCAGGGTGGACAGACTTAAATGCCTCGGAAACGCTGTAGTGCCGCAGCAGGCATACCCGATTTTTAAGGCATTGATGGAGGAGATGGACAGATGGACTTAGAACAAACCGCGATTGAGCGGCTGCGGATGGCCTCGGATATGAGCTTACGGCTCTACAAGCAGCCGCTGGTGGTCACGTATTCCGGGGGGAAGGACTCTGACGTGCTGCTGCATCTGGCGGGCGCGGCAGGAATCCCGTATGAGGTGCTGCACTCGCTGACGACAGCTGATGCGCCGGAGACCGTCTGGCATGTGCGGGGAACATTCCGAAGGCTGGAGTTGGCGGGCGTACCGTGCGATATCGATAAGCACAAGCAGCCGGATGGGACGTACATGACCATGTGGCGACTAATCCCGCTGAAGCTGGTGCCGCCGACACGCATTATGCGCTACTGCTGCGCGGCGCTCAAAGAGACCAGCGGACGTGGCAGGTGGATCGCGACCGGCGTCCGCTGGGAGGAATCGCAAAAGCGCAAATCCCGTGGCGTTATGGAGGCCCTGCACAGGGATAAATCCAAGCGGCTGACACTGATGAACGACAATGACGAAAGCCGGATGCTGATAGAAAATTGCCAGCTCAAGGGGACCCGAACGGTCAATCCGATTATCGATTGGCCGACCGAATCCATCTGGGATTACTGCGCAGCAGAAAAGATCTGTATGAATCCGCTTTACGCCTGCGGCGAAGATCGCGTGGGCTGCATCAATTGCCCGATGGCGGGCAAGCACCGGAAGGTGCAGCTCGCGCGCTACCCCGGATACCGGGATGCCTACATCCGGGCTTATGGCCGGATGATCGAGGAGCGCCGCAGCCGCGGCCTGCCGTGCGATTGGCAGACCGGCGAAGACGTCCTGCACTGGAGTCTGGAGGACGGCGTGCTGCCGGGACAAATGGTTCTTGAAGGAATGGAGGATATATGACAGACAAGGAAATTATACAGGCACTGCGGTGCTGCGCGAAGGGGCTTGGACACGACGACGCGTGCGAAAACTGCAAGGTCGGAGGAATCCAAGATCGGCGGGAATACATCGAGTTTGCAGCTGCTAACGTGATCGAGCGCCTGACCACCGAGAACGCGGCGCTGCGGGAGAAGGTGCCGCAGTGGATCAGCGTGGAGGAACGGAGTCCGGAACCGGGAAAACGCGTCCTTGCTACGGACGGCGTATTTGTCGGCGAGGCGTACCGCACAAGCGCGGATACATGGAGAAGATATGACGGAATAGCTATGCGGGACTGCCTTGGCAGTATAGTCACCCACTGGATGCCGCTGCCGGAAGCGCAGGAGGCACACAATGGAAAAGAAAATTCTTGATGTTACGTGCGGTTCCCGCACGATCTGGTTCGACAAGGCGCATCCGGCCGCAGTGTATTGCGATAGCAGGCGCGAATCATACACTGGAATCTGGAAAAGCACGAAGAATGATTCTGAACGGAAATGTGTGATAGCCCCTGATATACAATGTGACTTCACGGATCTTCCGTTCGCAGATGATACATTCACGCTTGTGATCTTCGATCCTCCACATTTGGAGCGTGCAGGTGAAAACTCGTGGATGCGGAAGAAATACGGTGTGCTAAGCGACAACTGGCCGCAGATGCTGCATGATGGGTTTCGCGAGTGTATGCGTGTTTTGAAACCGGATGGGGTTTTGATCTTCAAGTGGTCGGAGGTGCAGATTGAGGCAAAAAAAGTGTGGGAAGCAATCGGAGAGAAGCCACTGTTCGGGCACAGAAGCGGAAAAAAGGCAAAAACATTTTGGGGCTGCTTTATGAAGCTAGAATCGCCGGGAGCGCCGGAGGAAGGAGGCAAGCATGAGTAAAGCTGTTTTGATCAGCATTCGCCCGGAGTGGTGTGAGAAGATCATAAACGGGCAGAAAACTATCGAGGTGCGCAAAAGGCGTCCTCAGTTAGATGGACCATTTAAGGTCTACATCTATTGCACGAAGGATTCGAAAGAACAGTTTTGGACAGGGCCACGATATTCCTATGTGGATGACCATAGCCACAATATGTTTGATAAATGTGGAAACGGTAAAGTCATAGGGGATTTTAACTGCTACCGTGTGACAAATCTTTTTGCGAATAGTCTTTTTTGGCTGAGCGAAGAAGACATCCTGCATACTTGCCTATCTGCCAATGAGATTCGAAAGTATGCAAACGGCGCACATGGATTATACGGCTGGCATATTTCCAACCTAAGAATTTACGATCACCCGCGCGATCTGTGGGCGTTTACCGGCCTGCGGGAGACAAAATTCGGAGCAGAACCGGTGCCCATCACCCGCCCGCCGCAGAGCTGGCGGTATGTGGAGGAAGAACTATGGAACGACTGACAAGAAGGATTAACGGCGTTGTGGTCTACGTTGGCGCGAAAAATCCTTACTCGACCGGACAGATCCCCTGCGAGGTTGAACCCGCAGGTGTCCGAGAGATGATGGATTGCCTTGCCGCCTACGAGGACACAAGGTTAAGCCCTGAAAAGGTTTCTTGGATGAAAGAAGTCGTCGAAGCAGCTTTTGACAATGACACATCCAGAATTGAGCGAGCACACAACCTGCATGTGGCTGACAAAGAGGGCCGCGTGGTGGTTTTGCCGTGCAAGGTGGGAGAACGATGGGTAGATGAGGACGGTCGCGCGGTGCGCATAACCGCAGTAATCGCCAGCAGGGAACCATTTGGGGAGAATATCAACATCTACTTTGATTATGAGGATGCAACGCCGGACGATGCGGGAAGCGACTGTATGACGAACTGGTACCATTTCAGCCGCCGATTCACCGGCATTGAGGTCGAGCGGGCGATGGAGGGCAAGAAGGATGGCTAAGTTTATCACGAAATCACAGATGGAAGAACTGGAAGATGCCTGCACGTTTGGAATCGAGGGGGCAAATAAGTTGCTCAAGAAATACGCCGGAATCCAAGCCCGCGCATACACGGCGTACAACTACTACGACGAATATGACAATTTCCTCGCGAACAGCGATGAAACGGACATTTACGAGTTGCTTGAAATGGCAGGCGTGGAGGTGCGGCATGGCGGGTGATTATATCAGCCGCGAAGCGGCGTTGGAAATTACAACGCGGACGTGCGGGGATTACGCTGCGGCGTTTGCAGAAATCAGGAAGCTGCCCGCCGCCGACGTTGCGGAGGTGGTGCGGTGCAAGGACTGCATTTACAACATCGATGGCATGTGCTTTTCGCGCACGTCCTTTAAAAACGCTGTTGCTGTCGAGCCAGACAATTTTTGCAGTTGGGGCACGACCGAATGAGCGGCCTGCGGTTTGAATCCATGGCGGACATGCCGCCGAGGATGCGGGAGCTTTACGCGAAGCAGGCGCGCGACCTCTCAGGCGCTGCGGCGCCAGCTCCCCTTGCGAAGGGGAGCCAAGGGAAAACGAAATACGGCAGCCAGAAGGCAGAGCGCGGCGCGGTGCGCTTCGACAGCCAGAAAGAGGCGCGGCGGTATGACGAGCTGATGGTGATGCTCCGCGCGGAGATCATTACAGATCTGCGATTGCAGCCGCAGTTTACGCTGCAGGAGAGCTATCTTACGGAGGATGGCCAGCGCATCCGCGCGATCCGATACACGGCGGACTTTTCTTACCGCTTCGGCGGGAAGCTGGTGGTGGAGGATGTAAAGTCCAAGCCCACGCGCACCAAGGAGTACCTGCGCAACAAAAAAATGATGCGATCCCAATACGGGATCGATATACAGGAGGTGTAGGGATGGCAGAGGATGAAAAGCGCTGCACGCTGCCGAAGTCGGCGCGATGCTGCCAGATGGAGTACGCGGGCGACGAGGCCTGCACGCACTGCGGATGGCAGCCGGAGGAGCGGGCACGCAGAAAGGCACTGCCGCTCACGGAGGATGAAAACGGCGTGCGGAGAAAGCACGTCGGGAAGGAGCAAACAGATGGCTGAAATCATGCAATATTTTGCCGTAGAGCTGGATTCGTTTGTAAATGAGTGCAACGGCAAGCATTGGGATGTGGATTTCGTTGGAACGGAGTATCCCCCGAGGATCGTGATGGAGCAGGCGACACCGCCTCTCTATAAGATCGAGGAGGACGGAAAACGGACGATCGAGCCGAATCCGACGGTACAGATCATCGGCAGGCCGGACTTGCAGGTCGTAACGACCGGAAAACTCCAGATCAGCAAAAAAGATCTTACCAAGATGGTAAACGGTGCGGCAAATCTATTGGAGCTGTTCCTGCACGGGTTTATGCAGGAGCGCAAGGAAATGGAGGCAGCGCAGGAATGAGTAAGAAAGACAAGAGCCGGGAAGCACTGCGGCTTGGGAAAAAGGACATGAGTTTTGCGGAGATCATGCAGGCAATAGGGGCGTGCAGGGCGGACGACTGCGACAAGTGCCTGCTGAACGGCGGCCCTATCGCAGGATGGTTCCCAGAGGATGTGCCGGACTGCTATACCGTGCTGCTCAAAAATGCCGAGGAGAAGCTGCTGGAATACTACCAAAAGATCCGGGAAAACGACGCGGCGGAAGAAAATCAGAGAAAAACAGAAGAAAACATCAAAAAACGAGGAAGCAAGAGCAAGGGGGTCTTGGACTCGTGCCCCGTTTGCCCGGTATGCAACTATGTCTTCGACGAATTCAGCGTGAGCGACGATGCAAGACGGCACATTTTTCCATTTGGCGCAGAAGACACCCTTGACTTTGGACTCGAAGAACGAATCGTCAGACCACAAAAATGCCCGCAATGCGGCATGAAAATCGCTGGGATTAGGTGGACAGAGCCAAAGTTTGTTGGGAACCGCAAGGAATTCTCGTTCAGCCGTCCGCCGGAAGACGTGGAGGAAAAAAGAAAATGATTTTGCTGGAATGCACAGTCGCAATGCGTGACGGCGACCGGAAAAAGCTTCAGGAGCAGCTTGCGGCGGAGATCGGGCAGCCAGTCGTTCTTCTGACGAACGGCGTATCGTGGGCGAAAGAGCGGAATATCCTGTTCCTTTGCGACAGAAAGGCTTGCGAGAAATGCAGCTATCCACAGTGCAGGCATACGCCGGAGCTGGAACACGCCAGAAATTTTGCACCAGCAGGATTTACGAAGCGCACAGACGGCGTGTGGGTAGAGCAGGAGGGCGTAACGATGGAAGTGAAGATCGACCAGGACAAACTAGAAAAGAGGCTGGTTGAAGCAATGAGGGAGGCGATGGGACTTGAAACAGAAAAACGCAGTCCGCATGGTCTGGCGCTGGGATGATATCTTCCGTGTCTACCGCTGCCCATACTGCGGCAGACCGGAGAAACCGTGCTTCGAGCTCTGGAAAAAGGGCGGTTTGAAAAAGAGCCTGCCGAGCCGCTGTACATACTGCAAAGGAGAATTGGAAGGAGTGGAAGGAGAAGAAAATGATCATTGAAATTTTGGAGCTTGCTGCCGCGCTGGGGTGGATCGCGCTGGGCGTGCTGGTGTTTTTTAAGCTACGAAGCCTGAAACGGCGAGCGATGGATCTGATGGATTCGCTTGAGGCGATAGAGACGATAGAGGCGCTCGGACTGGAAGAGGTTATGCCAGAAAGCGAGAAACCGAAAAGGAAACCGACAATGAATGAGGTGCGTGCATTGTATGGGCTTGGGGCGATATCTGAAAACGAACATGCATACATGCAGAAAGAAACAACGAACGATGCTGATCGCTGAACGCATGGCCGGAATTTCCGGCCACGCTTTGAGCGGGCAGAATGGACAAAGGGGTTGAGACTATGGCAAAACGACACAAGCGCCGGTTATTTACCGGGGCGGTATGTACGCAGATCGTTTATACCGTGTCCGACGGTGCGGACAAAAAGACCAGCAAACCGCGCAAGCCGCGCTTCCAGACGCGGGAAGAGCAGGACGAATTCAACCGGAAGATCTCCGAGGCAAAGCTGGAAGCGCTCGTCAATGCCAACTTCGGCCCGACCAGCCTGTATTCCACGCTGACGCTAGACGACGAGAACGAGGTACATACTGCCGCAGAGATGAAACTCATCCGGGACAGATTCTACCGCCGCCTACTATATAAATACCCAAACGCCAAGATCGTGATCGTCTACGGGCAGGGCAAGTCAACGAGCCGGTTCCATCTGCACATGATCTCGGACGGCATTCCGGAGGAGGAGATCGGCAGGATCTGGGGGCTCGGCAGCGTGGTCGAGATCCGGCGCCTGCGGGAGCACAATTATTACGCAGACGCAGACGGCAACAAGATCGACCACGGCCGGGATTATAAGGCGCTGGCCGACTACCTGCACGCGCATTGGAGAAAAGAGTTCGGCGGGCACAGGTACAAGGCCAGCAGAAGCTGCATCCGCCCAGAGCCGGAGCCGGCGACCGAGGCCGTACGCGAGTACAGTCCCAAGCAGCCGCCCGTCGCCCCGCGCGGCTATATCCTCGTCGAGGTACGGACGACAAAGTACGGGTATCAATATTATAAGTATGTAGTCAATCCAAGATCAGAGCACAAGCGGAACGGGAGCCGCTTAAATTAAGCCTTGTATATGCGTAAGGTTTTAGCACGAAGCAGGAAGGAAGTGGGAAAGTGTCAAAGCCGAGATACTGGTGGTACTGGAACGTCTGCCGCACCATCGGCGAATTCCCGAAACTGGACAGACAGGTTCGGGACATGAGCCGCCAGAAGATCACGCCGGGATATTCTGCACAGCCGGGCGGACATTCCTCCGGGCGCGCCGTCGAGGATATCGCTGTGCGCGTTTTATCTTCGCGGGAGTACGAGGACTATGCTGCCGTGCAAGCCGCGATCAATACCGCACAGACATGGCGGGACGGAGCTGACGTGCTGGAGGTCGTGCGCCTGCACGCATGGATCTGGCCGAGGGAAAGCCTGGAATCCGCCGCGCGCCGGGTGCATGTCAGCCAGTCGACAGCCAAGCGAATGTACAGCCGTTTTGTATACGAAGCGGCGCGGGAGCTTGGCTATCGCGAAAATTGAGCCAACAGGGCCAAAAAAATGTGCTACAGTGATAGCGTGAAGAATTGGAGGGAACAGGATGCAGCCATGGGCCGCACACTTTTACGCATCCGCGCGCTGGAAGAAATGCCGCGCCGGGTATATCAAGTTCCGCCGGACCATCGACGGCGGGCTCTGCGAAGAGTGCCGGGACAAGCCGGGCTACATCGTCCACCACAAGCGGGCGCTAACACCGGACAACATCACCGACCCGGACATCAGCCTGTCCTACTCCAACCTCGAGTTCGTCTGCAAGGACTGCCACGATCAGTTTGACGGGCACGGCGTCGCAAAATCTCTGACGCAAAAAATTTTCTTCGACGCCGCCGGCGACCCGATCCCCCCCCGTCGCACGAGGCCGGGGCGCGGCTGAATCACAG
>ENA-UERG01000533-UERG01000533.1-human-gut-metagenome-genome-assembly--contig:-NODE-533-length-36467-cov-9.399945_pt1 | contig 36467 bp, 41 predicted proteins | sample MGYA00242954_ERZ507954 | MGnify/ENA primary metagenome ERZ507954 (study PRJEB26167, sample SAMN06115478) | human gut metagenome | host: Homo sapiens | place: China:Sichuan | collected 2015-01-21...
TCCCTGCCTGCTGCGCAGAAAGCGGAGCTGAAAACGCCGCTGACGCTGACCAAGAGCGGCGTGGTCATGGCGGACGGAAAGGGCGGTGGGAAGCTCATTACCCCAACACTGGGGCCTAAGGCCGCACAGACGCCCCTCGTGAAGCCCATGGCGGCGCAGAACGCACAGAGGTCGGGGCGGCTGGTGAACACTGGGACCATGATCTCCGACACCGGCAGCAACAAGCGGCAGGCGCCGCTGACGCTGACGAAAAGCGGCGTGGTCATGGCGGACGGTAAGGGCGGCGGAAAGCTCATCACGCCGACTCTGGGGCCCAAGGCGGCGCAGACGCCCATTGTGAAGCCCATGGCGGCACGGAATGCGCAGAGGCAGCTGGTGAACACCGGCACCATGCTCTCCGACACCGGCAGCAATAAGCGGCAGGTGCCGGTGGTCACGACGCCGAAAGGCAAGGCGCAGCGGACCGTGGACGACCTGCCGGACATCGCCGCCTTCGGGGCAGGGGCCTACGGCGCGGACAAGAAGCCCCTGCAGGGGTTCCTTGCACGTGCGGGTAAGACCGTCTCCGGCGGCGCGAAGGGCAGCCTTGCCGGCAACATGGATGCCATGGGTGTGGCCTATCAAGCGGGACAAGGCGGCAGAACGCAGCGGAACACGGAGGAGCTGCGGGACGCCCAGTGGGCGGTGGCGCGTGCCAAGTATGCCTATGATACGGACAGGTCGCCGGCGGCGAGGTCGGAGCTGGATAACGCGCTGACAAAGATGCGGGCGTTTGCCACGGTGCTGGGTGACGGCGCCTACGAGCAGGCGCTGGACGCGGCCTATGACGCCGCCGCAAGGTTCGGCACGGCAGACCTGAACGAGCTGTATAACAGCCTTGGGAACGTGCAGCCTGTGCAGGGCACCGGCGTACAGCAGCGGGCCGGAGAGGCGGCGCGGGATCTGGCGGCGGACGTGCAGGAGAGCGCAAACAGGGACATTGAAGCCGCCAAAACAGGCGTGTCCAAATTCTGGCAGGACGCTATTGATGCGGGCGCATCCATGACGCAGTCGGGAATAGACGCTGCGGCCAGCGCGATTCTGGGACTGCGGCCCACAAGGCTTAACGGCGGTTACGCACTGATGGGAAACGTCGTTGAAAAGCGACTTCCTGGCGCAATGATTCCATTCGCCACCAGAGCTTTTGGCGGCGCTGCTATGGAGGCCCGCGAGGGCGGCGGAGATCTGGCGGAGCAGATCGCATACGGCGCGGGTATTGGTTCCGTTGAAGTGGCAACCGAATTGATCTCCAACGTTGCGCTGCCGTTTGCAAAGGCATACGGCAGCGGCGCACTGGACGATGTGGTGCAGCGCGGCATTCAGAAGGCTGTAAACAAATTGGGTAAAACGGCAGCGGGCAAGCGGGTCTTGAACGCGATCCTGCAGATGACGGCATCCGGAGCCGGTGAGGGCTTTGAGGAGTTGGTCGCACAGTGGGCGGAATGGCAAATGCCGCGCATCTACGGCGGCGACGTAGAAAGCGTGGAGGACAATCTTGCTGATTCTCTGCAAAGCTTTATCGTCGGCGGTATGTCCGGCGTGGCGGGCTCTCTGGTCAGTCCCGACACATATCGGTATAAGGGCGGCGAGACATCCACCGCGGAGGAAGGACAGGGAACGGCGTATCGCGGCATGGATGGTAAGTGGCGCTTCAATGAGCAGCAGGGGGTCGAGGGGGATGAGAATGCACAATACAGCATACATGCTACGCGCGATCTGTCGATAAAAAATCAGATGAAGGAATATCGCGCAGGGCAGCTGACCGGTCACGATGAATTCTACTACGGGGAAACGCCGGAGATTCTGGATGCTGCGGGACTTGCGCGGAGGCCTCTGGTCATGTCGCAGACAGATTTCAGAAAATCAAGGTCGGAAAAACACAATGTGCCGCCCCGTGCCATGACAAGACTTGCGGAAGCTCTGGAAGATCCCGTTCTTTCTTTTGAAATGGGGGACAGAATCGGTATCTTGACGAAGGACATTGATGGAGACGGAAAGCCGCTCCTGATCGCCGTGCAGAACGATGTCGAGTTGGACGGCGAGCGCGTGAATAGAATAAAAAGCGCCTACGGGCTGGATAACCCGCAGGCGTGGATCGCAAACCAGATAGCGGCAGGAAAAAAGCTGCGCATCTATGACAACGAAAAAGCGGATAGCTTTCTGAACGGGTTTGGCTACTTGGCCGAGCGCACAGAAGACTACCGCTTGGGTGACACTATACCAGAGATTCGCGGGAATGTCAACACGGAAAACGGCGGCTTTGTGCCGCTGGAGCTGCCGCGGCTGGTGGATGCCAACGGCATGGACGCGGCCCAGCGGACGGCGTGGCGGCAGGCACTGGAGCAGATGCCGCGGGAAAAGCAGATGCAGTTCGAAATGGCGGCGGACATCGCCCGGCGCTTCGGCGCGGTGGTGCAGGCACGGACCATGGCGGACGGCGTACAGGGCAGCTATCAGGACGGCGTGATCTCCATCGCCACCACGGCGGTGGACCCTGTGCGTCAGGTGCTGATCCACGAGCTGACCCACCACATGGAGAGCAGCGGCCTTTACAGCCGGTTTTCCGACGCGGCGCTGCAGTTCGTGGCGGAGGACATGGGCGCGGATGTGGATACCCTGCGCCGCGCCGTGATGGCCGACTACGCCCGAGCGGGCGTGGCGCTGGACGAGGACGGGGCCACGCGGGAGATCGTGGCCAAGTTCGCGGAGGAGAAGCTGTTCACCGACGAGGAGACCGTCCGGCGGCTGCTGGCGCGGGACCGCAATCTGTTCCAGCGCGTCTATGACTGGATCCGCGACACGGTGGCCAAGATGAAGGGCACGCGGGAGCAGCGCCGTCTCATCGACGCACAGAACCTCTATGAAAGGGCGCTGCGTCAGGCGGCAGACGGCGCACAGAGTGCGGCGGGCACACAGGGCGCGGCGGCGTATTCTTTTGCATCACAGACGGTTCCCACATGGGAGAAGCTGGGGCAAAAGCCAGACATTGAAATCGTGGATATCCGGAACAACGGGAGGAAGCTGCCGTATGCGGCAGAACGGCACGATATTCTGAACAGCGAGGAGGTGAGAAGTCTTTACTCTCAGCCGCCCGTCAACAGGGACACGGGGGAGTTGATTTTTGTGACACCCGCGACACTGTCACACTCCTTCTCCAACTCCGGAGAGGACAGCATCTACGCGGTGAGGCATCTGCGAAAAATTCTGGAGAACGCCGTACTGACACATGCGGAGCCCAGCAGGAAGGCAAATGATAATTCCACCGGTGTCTATACGCTGTTCGGCGCCGTGCGTACTGAGACCGGCATCCAGCCGGTAAAGCTCAAGGTAAAGGAGTATCGGAATGTTGGGCAGGATATACCGGAAGCTGTCCGCGCCTACTTTGAGAGGAACGGTACGCAGGAGGAGTACTCCAGAGCATACGACAGCGGGGTACTGAGCCTGGAGAGCATAGAAAAAGAAGAGCCATCCAGTTCAGCATTCACGAGTACGCCAAACGGCGCCGTCGAATACCCTTCAAGCTCTTCCACCATTAGGGTACATGATTTGCTTCGCCTTGTCAATAGCAGATACCGGAAATATGTACCGACATTCTCTGAAATGGAAAAGGAGCTTTCCACCGGCCGGAGCATCGAGGAGATGACGGGGGTGGACAGCAATGGCCGGGAGCTTTCCGAGCAGCAGAGGGAATATTTCAAGGACAGTCAGGTGCGGGATGCCGAAGGCCGGCTGATGCCGCTTTATCACCAGACTGATGGTGAGTTTACTGCCTTTGACACAAGACACAAGGGAGCCGGTTCCAGCGACGATGAAACCCCATTCGGAGTATTTCTGAAAAGCACACCGCGAGATATCGGTATAAAAGGCGCACGGCAAATGGAGCTTTACGCCGATATAAAGAACCCGCTGCGGGTACGTGACCGTGGCGAATTGGTAGAGAATCTTATAAAACTGTCACCAGAGTACGAGACGCTGAAGGCGAAGTCGGCTGTCATCGACAAAGAGTACAGCCGGAAGTTTGAAAAGGCGAAAGAGGATTTCGTCAATTTCATTACGGAGTGGCGCAAACAGAACCCCGATGCTTCCCGGTCAGCGCTCTATGAAGTAGATGAATTCAATAGAGTTTATGACGCGGAGGACAACGTAGTCGAGGAGTGGGGCAAGGCAAAGGACGCGGTGGCACTGCAAGCCAAAGAAGCCATTACTGCTGCTTTGAGAATGAGTGGATATGACGGAGTCATTATTGCCAAGGATGCCGGCAGCTGGGGGCGTGAGACGGATGCATATATCGCGCTCGACCCGGAGCAGGTCAAGCGCGTGGACAACACGGCCCCCACGGGCGACCCGGACATTCGCTATTCCACCGGCCGGAGCATCGATGAGATGGCAGGGGAGGATGCGGACACATGGCGCGGCGTGGATACGGGGCGGGTCACGCAGGAGAACGGCCTGTTCCGGAGGGATACCGGCGACGCAGCGGCAGAGGACGCCATTTCGTGGCAGGGGTTGTATGGCGGCTCAGACCGCACGGCACCTTCGGAGAGGGTGACGGAACCCGTAACGGCACAGGACGCGGCGGAGCGAAACGCCTATATGGAGCGGCTGGCACGGGACGAGAACATCATCGGCGACGACCCCTACACCGTGTCGGACGCAATCTACGACGAAAGGCTCCGGCGGCTGGAGCGGCGGGAGGCGCCGCCTGAGCGGACGGCGGAGCAGGTCACGCAGGCCGATCTGGACGACCTGACGCGCCTGTACGCAGATCAGGCCGACCCCATCGGCACGAGAGAGGACCGCATCCGCGACACGGAGTCGATGGTGACGGACCACACCGCGCCGGTGCGCAAGAGCGCCAGAGAGAAGGCTCGTGAAACGTGGAGCTACATCTACCGGAAGATGGTGGATGCGGGGCACAGCGTCAGCAAGGTGTCCGAAGCCGTTAGCGACCCTTACCTCTACCAGTTTTACAACCAGGCGCGTGCCTCGGCCTCCGCGGGCGTCAGCATGATAGCGGACGCACAGACGAACGTGAATGCCCAGCGCGTTGGTGCGAGCCTGAACGACATCTTCACGCCCATCCGCCAGAGGGGGGAGGACTACTACCACAGCTTCCAGATGTACATGTACGATCTGCACAACATCGACCGCATGAGCCTGTCGCAGAACAAAGACCAGGCGATGCTGGAGGCCAGGGCGGCGCTGCGGGACTTCGATGCAGACCATCCGGAGGTGCGCACGGACACGGAAGCCCAGCTCCGGCGGCTGACGGAGGACCCAGACCCCGACATCGCGGAGATGGCACGGGAGCGGCTCCGGCTTCTGCGGGCAGTAGACCGCGCGGACGCCATCCGGGACAAGCCGGTGTTTTCCTACGATGTCACGGCGGAGGTGAGCCGTGAGCGGGCGCGCCGTGCACTGCGGGAGCATCCGGAGTTTGCGCGATACCAGCAGCAGGTGCGGACCTACATCGACAACCTGATGCAGTACCGCGTGGACAGCGGCCTGATGACGCAAGAGAACGCAGAATTCCTGAGAAGGTTCTATCCCAACTACGTGCCGACGCTGCGTGTCACGGACGGCAGCGCCGGAGCGGGACGGGACCGGAACGCCGTGCGCGTGGGCCGTACCGTGGGCCGCGCACGGGGCGGCACGGAGCAGCTTGTGCCGCTGCATGAAGCGCTGGGCAAGCAGACCATGAAGGTGGTGCGCGAGGGCAGCAAAAACCGGTTCGGCCAGCGCATGCTGGACGACTACATCCGTGCGGGGGAATCCTCGGCGGTGAACCGCTACATTCAGGACGCGCAGGAGTTTGACGGCAGCGATTTTGATCCGGATACGCTGAACGATGTAAGCAATCAGCCGCTTGCAAAGGATAAGGTCTTTACCGTGTTCCGAGACGGCAGACTGTGGGAATTGACGGTGGACGACACGCTGTTCGATGCGCTGAAGGCGCTGTCACCGGACGCAATGGAGAGCAATACCGTCACGAAGGTCATCCGAGCCAGCAACAACCTGTTCAAGTCCCTTGTGACCGGCTATAACCCCACGTTCCTGCTGCGGAACACGGTGCGTGACCTGCAGACGGCGGGGCTGTACACCCGGGACGGCAGGGCGTTCCTGCGGAACTATCCCAGAGCGCTGGCGGAGATCCGGAATAACGGCGAATACTGGCAGATGTATAAGGCGCTGGGCGGCTCCTACTCCTCGGTGTTCGACTATGCCACCGGCACGGTGAAGGAACCCACCGGCAGGGCGGCGAAGCTCATGGCGCGGCTGGAGTCGCTGAACATGGCCACGGAGCAGGCGCCCCGTCTGGCGGAGTTCATGAGCGTGGTGGAAAAGGGCGGCGTCAACTCGGAGACGCTGGCGGACGCGCTCTACGCTGCGGCGGATGTGACCGTCAACTTCGGCCGGTCCGGTACGCTGGGCAAGGTGCTGAACGCCAACTACGTGCCGTTCCTGAATCCTGGCATCCAGGGCTTCGACAAGCTGATCCGGCGGGTGACGGAGACGAAGGGCGGCCGCGAATGGGCAAAGCTCATCGGACGCGCCGCCCTACTGGGCATCGCCCCGACGCTCATCAACGCGCTTTTGTATCACGACGATGAGGAATGGGACGACCTGCGGGACAGCGATAAGGATACCAACTACATGTTCAAGCTGAAGGACGGTATCTGGCTGAAGATCCCCAAGGGCCGCGAGCTGTCGCTGCTGGGCATCACGGCGGACCGTGTGGCGGATGCCGTGCAGGGAAAAGATGTGGATCTCATCGCCACACTGAACACCATGGGCAACCAGGTGGCACCGGCCAACCCGCTGACCACGAACATCGCGTCGGCGCTGGTGGATTCGGCCCTGCTGGACCCGGACAGTCCTGGCCGGACGTGGTACGGCGGAGACATCGAGAGCCAGCGGCTCCAGAGCTACGCCCCGGGCCAGCGATACGACAGCAGCACGGACGTGTTCTCCAAGGCCGTGGGCGGTGCGCTGGGCATCTCGCCGAAGAAGCTGAACTACGTGCTGGATCAGTATACCGGCGTGGTGGGCGACTTCCTGCTGCCGCTCCTGACGCCGCAGGCGGAGCGGGGAATGTTCGCCAAGGCATTCACCACGGACGTGGTGACCAACAACCGTGTGAGCGGCGACTTCTTTGATGAGGCAGACGAGCTGGCCTATGCCAAGAACGGCGGCGACGAGACGGCGGCGGTGGTCAGCCGCTTCTGGAGCAAGCAGCAGTCCGCCTGCTCAGACCTGTGGAAGGAGATCCGCGAGGTGGAAGCCTCCGATCTTTCCGACAAGGAAAAACGGCAGAAGACGCGGGAGTTGAAGGCCGTTGTGACCGGTATCCAGAAGAACGCGCTGGCAGTGGAGGAAACCTACCGCGCGGCCGCGGAGAAATACCTGCGGCAGGGAATGGAGACGGATGACGCCTACCGTGCGACCAATAAGGAGTGCTTCGGCGCGGAGTACGCGCTCCAGACCTACAACAAGGATGTGTACGAGCGGGCCAAGTCGGCAAAGACCAACGGCGTCAGCTACGACGACTTCTACACCTACTACTTCGGGACGAAGGGCATCAAGGCCACGGGCGAGAAGAGCGCGGCCACGCAGAAGTTCGAGTTCCTGCAGAACTCCGGCATGACCCTGTCGGCGCAGGCGGAGATCTATTTCGCGGACATGGCCAGCGACAAGACGCTGGAGCAGCAGGCGGAGCTGGAGACCGATGCGAGCATCACGCCGGAGCAGTTCTACCGCTACAAGGTGGCCAGCAGTGGCATGACCAGAAAGGCGGAGAAGATGCAGGCCATCAACAGTCTGGATCTGACCTACGCCCAGAAGGATGCCCTCTACTACGCGGAGGGGTGGGCGCAGAGCACCATCGGACAGGCACCGTGGCACAATGGATACTCCGGCGGGTACACGGCATCCAGCGGCGGCAATCCGTTCCTGCGGGGGACCGCATCCAACCCGTTCCTGCGGACATCCGGTTCCGTGACAGCGCAGACGAACCCGTTCCTGCGCGCCAGCGCGCAGCGGAGCAGTGCGCAGACCAATCCGTTTCTGCGCACCGGCGGGAAGCAGAGCCCCACGCAGACCAATCCGTTCCTGCGGGGGCGAGGGTAAGCAAAAAGGATGAGAGGCCCGCCGGCCTCTCATCCTTTTTACCTGTGGAGAATTGTCTAAGTATTACGGAGTATGCGGGCGAAAGAAGGGGTTGTCATAGATGCGTGCGTCATGGCGGGCCTTTACAGATTCATAGATGAAAGGTAAATCGTGATAACGGAGTTCTTCTTGGCAATATGCGAGATATTCCTTCAGGTGGCCTATGGTTGCTGTGTACGAGGCGATGGACTTTTCGTGGGCGGAAATGGTCGCATTTCTTTCTGCAACATCAGCACAGGCGGCAGACAGCTTGCAAGCCAGGATGCCGCAGACGACCAGCACGACAACGAGAGCAGCGGCTAAAACCGGAACGGCAATAGAGCGATGATGCTTTTGCGCCGGAGGTTGCTCCTCGATGGGGTCATTGGGCACTTCAACGTAATCGACATCAATAACTTCCACGACGATCCCTCTTTTCTGCATTGTGGTTCAAGAGTAGACCTTTTTCGGCGAAATGTCAAACAAAACATTTGAATCATAGTCTAATGGTGTATGGCGGGCCTTACTTCATTAAACTACGATGGAGGGCAAAAAAATAGGTCAGTCAAGCAGGAGGCGGTAATGGATGGTCAGCTGGTTTTGGGCCTTGTCCCAGTCGATGTGTTCGATGATGGAGCGGGCGGCTGCGCAGCGCTGTTCCAGCGTAGCGTTCTCGTTGGTGATGGTGGCCAGAGCCAGACGGATGGCATTCCGCATGAGCTTAGGATCACCGCGGCGGTGGTTTTCTCTTTCGGCTTCGTAGATCGCCTCATCGATGCGCTGAAGCTGAGCCTGCGTCTCCTCTTTGGCCTGACGGTACTCCTCCATCGTGTCGATGCCGGAGAGAAAAGCCTCCCGCAGACGCTCGAGGCGGCGCTCGGTGGAGACGCGCTGGGCGCGGAGAGCGGCGACGGGGTCTCCGACCTTGTCGGTAATGCGCAGAACTTCGTAGTGCAGGTCTGCGGCGGTGGAGGAATCGGCTTGCAGGCGGCGAAGGATGGCATCCTTCAGGAGGTCGCCGTTGATATGCTGGGATGTGGTGCAGCGGCCGCGCACATAGTTGTTGCACTTCCACCAGTGGGGCTTGGCAAAGACCATGGTGCCGCCGCAGGCGGCACAGCGGACAAGACCACTGATCCAGTCCTTATTGCTGCCCAGCGGGCGGCCGTGGTAGGGCATAGCCGCTTTGGACTGGGCAATGCGGCGCTGCGTCCGATGAAAAAGCTCCTCGCCGATCAGCGGCTCGTGTTTGCCGTCCATCACGATGATGCCGGGATCATCGAAGTTCCGGTGGGAGCGGCCAGTGGGGTTCCAGCGCAGCTTGCCGATATACACAGGATTGCGGAGAATGTACTCCACGGTTCGGTTTTCAAATGGGCTGCCGCGATGGGTGCGGACACCGGCGGCATTGAGCCAGCGGGCCAGAGAATAGCAGCCCTCACCGGCGTTGTACCGGCGGAACATCTCGCGGACGAGGGCGGCCTCCTCCGGCACGGGGGTGAGCACATTTTCCACGACGGTGTAGCCGAAGGCAGGGGGGGACTGAAGCTCGCCGCGCCGGTGCTTCTCCTCCATGCCGCGCTTGACATCCTCGGCCAGATTGATGGAGTAATATTCGTCCATGGCCTCGATCATGGATTCCATGATGACGCCCATTTTGCCTTCATCGATGGGCTCCTTGATGGAGATGACATCGATTTTCAGCTGCTTACGGAGGATGCTCTTGTAGTACACGGCATCGTCACGGTTACGGGCGAAGCGGGAGAACTTCCAGAGCAGGATGGCGTCAAAGGGCTTGGGCTTTGTTTTGGCGGTGGCGATGAGCCGGCGGAACTCGTCACGGCCTGTGACCTTCCGACCGGTTTTGGCCTCATCGACAAAGACGAACTCATCGGGCACCAGATAGTTGTTGGCGGCGGCCCACTTGCGGATCTCCACCAGCTGGGATGCGGGGGACAGCTCCACCTGATCGTCGGTGGAGACGCGGATATAGGCCGCGGCGGTTTTGAAATCAGTCATGGGCACCTCCGTTCATGTCGCACCTTGCGCAGGCGTATCCGTGATCCCAGCCTTCGGCACGGCCGTCCAGCAGGCCGGTCTGGTAGCCGCGGTCATACCCTGCCTTTTCACCTGCGGCATATGAAACCGCGGACTCGCGCTTCTTGCCATCGAGAAAACCCTCCGCATATGCTGCATCCTTGGAGCACTGCACATCCGACTTGGTGCGGATACGGAAAATCACAAGGGCGCTGTACAGTATCCAATAAAGACCGCCAGCTGTGCCGCAGATGCCGGAGGACACGCCGAAGTGCGCCAGTGCACGGGCGATGCCAAAGCCGCCGCCTACGGCACCGGTGAGCAGGACAAAGAACGTCAGGCAGTCGAGGAAAGAGAGATGAAGCTTCTCTTTCGGGGTCTCAGCGAGGATCATGTCGCTGCCATCGTGCATGAGATACACCTCCTGTCATTGTGCTTATGAGAAAAATATAGCGCAGGACGCTGAAAAAGGCAAGGCGTTTCGGCAAAATGGATATTGTTTTATAAAAAGTGCATACTATAGTTGGCATTTTCAACATTTGTGCCAAAAGGTGTGATAGGATACAGGCATGAACAGCAGGATCAGCGAGATGAGGAGTTACCACGGCATTACACAACGGGAGCTTGCCCGGAGGGTGGGCATCTCCAGCGCGGCCATGAGCGCCATTGAGAGGGAAGCACATATGCCGAATGTGATCACGGCGCTGCGGATCGCGCGGGAACTGGGAACAACCGTGGAGGAATTGTGGGGTGATAAAAGGGAGGCTGCAAGGAGGGAAAAACAACTGCGCACATGGGGGAAAAGAAAATGAAGAGAGAGGTACTTATTGCTGCTATCACGGCGGCGCTGGAACGCGCTGCGCCGCCTGTCCTTGAGATCATCCTGACATTTGTGGTGGGACTGCAGCGATAAAAAGGAGCGAGACGCCAGAGGGGGCGTCTCGCTCCTTTTTTATTTATCAGTGTCGGCGCGGATGAGCTTGTCGGCAAAGTCGGAGATCAGTTCCCACTGGGCGGGCTCCAGACGTGCCAGCGCGGAAACAAAGCGGCGTTGGAAGTCCTTGTCGGGGTCGCTGATGATGTCCGCGATGAAGGCGGCGATCTCCTTTTCCCGGTCGACGGCCTGAAACATCTCACCCTGGCCGGTGCGCAGCCACGTCTCGTTGACGCGGAACTCGCGGCACAGGAGCGTTACCACGGCGTCGATGGGTTCATTCCGCCCAATTTCATATTGAGCGATAGTATTGCGCTTAATGCCGATCCTATCGGCGAATTCCTGCTGCGTGAGGCCGAGGGCCTTGCGCAGCTCTTTTATTCTTTCGTGCATGATATGGCCCTCCTTGCCGCCTATTAAAACACAATGGAGCGGAGTTGTCAATAAAAAATGTCGCAGAAACACAAAAAGAGCTTGACAAATGTGTATTAGAGACGTAGTATTGTCTCGTAAACACAAATCGGTGTCGCGTAGAGACGGAAAGGAGGTGCGAGGATGTCCGAAAAGGAGCAGGAGATCATCCGCAAGCTGAACAAGCAGGTGGAGGCCATGAGCGCGGAGCAGAAGAACATGCTGACCGCCTACGCGGCCGGTCTGGCCGACGGCGTAAGGATCGCCGGCGGAGCCGGAGCCCAGGGCCAGCGGTAAGGCATCGGGAGCCATAGGACAGCCCCAGCGGGGCATAGGAATCAATTACCAAAAGGAAGGAGTGTGACAGCATGGCGAAGAAGGAACGGCCGCCCATCACCGTGAAGGCCTACGTGAAGGTGAACGGGGTGGAGACGGACGTGGACGCGCTGAACGAAGAGCAGCGCCGGCGGCTGGCGACGGCCATCAAGGTGACGGTGCTCAACGAGCTTTTCGCCGGGCAGGTCCGCTTCTATCCTGCCGGTGAGGAGAATGCACAAAGGAGGACGGAGCTATGAGCAGGAAGAAGCAGCGGGGCGCGGCTTACGCCGAGGGTGAACAGGTTCTCAATCTCGTGCCGCTGGCGGCGGAGCGGAACGGCGGCTATCCGCCGATGGGTACGGTGCTGCGTGTCACGCGGCGCTGGGGCAGCTGGGCGTATCAGGTTCAGGTGCAGGACACCGACCGCATCGAAACGTGGCAGGAGGAGACGCTGGGGAGGGTGCAGGTATGATCGTATTCGGGTGGATCTGCACCTATATCGGGGCGGCGATGCTGGCCTGCGGCGTGGTCCGTCTGGTGGACAAGCTGGGTGGCCGCCGTGGGTGAGGTACGGAGAGGTACGCCGACGCCGCCGTGCAGGGACTGCGCGGACCGGCGGGTGGGGTGCCACGGCACCGATGAGAGCGGCGCGTGGCGCTGCGTGGCCTACGGCGCGTATCAGGCGGAGATGGACAAGCTCCGGGAGGAAAAGCGGGAGGCCAAGGACGCGGCGGACGTGATGCGCTGGTATGTGCGGGCACGGTCGGCGCGGCTGGTGCAGAGAAAGAATCTGGAAGCGAGGAGGTAAGCGGTATGGCGAAGAAGACGGAGTGGCTGTGGTTCGTGGCCTGCGAGGGCCACGTGACGGCACCGGTGATCGCGGAGAGCTGGGAGCAGGCCACGGTAGAGGCGGCGAAGTTCTGGGGCGTCCGGTGGGGCGCGGTGGCCGCCGCCTGCGAGCTGCAGGAGAAGCGGCCGGTGGTGAAGAACGTGTGCTATAAGTGCGGCACGTACTTCCACGGCAGCGGCGTGGTGTGCGACCACTGCCGCAGTCAGGCAGAGATCGAGGAGCGCCGCGCACAGGCGGCGCGGAGGAACTATTTCCGGCGGATGCACGCCGGGGTGTGAGGAATGACAGGAGGAATGCGCGAATGAGTACGAGTATTGAACAGGCCCTCGAAAAGCTGCGGAAGGCGAAATGCCCTGCCGGACGCTGCGAGGGCGTTGTTTTCAAGCCGGTGGTGCGGGCGCTGGAGGACTTCTGCCGGCAGGACGAGGAGTTCGCCCGGGCAGTGATACAGGGCGGCAGCGTGGAGGATTGTATCAGGGCCACCGTCAAGGGGGCCGGAAACAGCCTGAGCGACCTTGACGCCTACAAGCGGGCGGCGGCATTTTTCTTCCCCGGCTGCGTTGTGACCATGAAGCTGACCATTGTCATGAGCGAGCACGATGTGGCGGCGCAGGAAGCGCCTGTGCCGCAGGAGTACAAGGCGGTGGTGCTGGATCTGGCGGACTTTTGGTGAGCGCCATGGTCAACGAAAAGGAGAGGGCCGCCCAACTGGAGCGGCTGGCGCCGAAGCCGACGGCGCAGGAGATGGAGCAGGTCAACGATCTGTTCCGACACTTCATTTTCAAGAGGAGCGGCAAGGGCGAGATATGGACGACCTGTTGCCGACGGCATACCTTCGTCAAGCCGGACACGGACAACGCCGATGAGCTGCGCGTCCTGAGCGCGCCGCACACGCCGGAGCCCCGGAACGGCTGGGACCATTCGCCCACGGTGAAAAGGCGCTGCAGATGCCCCTACTGCGGCGCGGAGGTCACGGTGAAGGAGCTGCGGTACTCCGGCGGGCGGGCCAACCTGTGGAGCTTCCGGCGGGCGGTCATCCTGCGGCAGTGGCGGGGCACCCTGTGGGCCACGGCGTGGGACTGCGACAAGAACTACAGCCGCGTCGGCATGAACGGTGAGCCGATACTGACGAAACTGCCGGAGATGAAGCTGCTGGGCGTGTACCGCTTTACGCCGGGCGTGGCGGAGCAGGCCACGCGGCCGTGGTGGTGCAGCGGCGGCACACCCATGAGCTACCGGCGCCAGACTGCGCCCGGCAAGAGCAACGGACGCAAGGGCGGTATGTGGCAGATCCACTCGCCCTACACCTACTGTGCCGAGCTGGGCGCCAGCTATGACGTGATCGGGCTGCTGGAGGCGGACAAGGGCTTTATGCGTTGGTGCGGCCTCAGAAAGATACATCTCCCCTCGGACGACTTCATTGAGCTGCTGACGGCGTGCTGCTTTTACACCCGCCAGATCGAAATGCTGGTGAAGCTGGGGCTGGAGGACGCGGTGAAGGACCTTGTGGGGCGCGGCGTGCGGAACGCCGACATCATCAAATGGGACGCGGACAAGCCCAGAGACTTTATGAAATGCACGCCGAAGGAGGCGATGGCGGCGTGTTCCGTGGGAGAGCCGCTGCGGGTGCTACGGCTGTATATCCGGCACAGGGACACGCCGCTGAAAATGACCATGGAAAACGCGGCGTGGCTCACAGAGGCCACCATCGGCCGCGGCGAGGAGAACTACGCCGTGCGACTACTGAAGCGGCTGGGCGTCACGGCGGAGAAGCTGACGGCCTATCTGGAAAAGAACAGGATAGCGCTGCAGGAGGGCGGCAGACCTGGCTCCGGCACCCGGAGAGGGGCGCTGCAGCTGTACAAGGACTATCTGGATGCGGCGGAGAACTGCGGGATGGACATGGAGAACCCACTGATCCTCATGCCGCGGGACCTTGTGGAAAAACACGACCGGGTGACGGCGGCGTGGAGCGCCATACAGCGCCACCGCCTCCGGGCGCAGAACAAAGAAGTAGAGAAGGCTGCCGCGGAGGCCTACAGAAAGCGGCTGCACCGTTTGTCTGAGAAGTACCTGTTCTGGACGGACGACTTCCTCATCCGTGCGCCCATCAACGCCGATGAGATCGTGGACGAGGGCAAGTCGCTGAAGCACTGCGTGGGCGGCTACGCAGACAGGCACGTCAACGGCCGGACCGTTATCCTGTTCCTGCGCCGGCGGGACAGGCCCCACACGCCGCTGGCGACCATTGAGATGAACGGGAACAGGATCGTGCAGGTACACGGCTACCGGAATGAGCTGGAGGGCTGCGCCGACAACCCGGACCGGGAGAGTGCCAGAAAGCTGTACGCCGGGGTGCTGGATCCATGGCTGAAATGGCTGAAGGCCGGAAGCAAACGAGAAAAGGACGGCAGGCCGAAGCTGCCGAAAAAGACCAACAAAAAGAAAAGCAGGAGGAATGCGGCATGAATATGAAAAATGAGAGGTGCCCGCTGCAGGCGGAGTGTGAGCGGCGGTGCAGCTTTTATGGCAGGGAAAAGGAGTGCGACTACTATCACGGCAATGCCCGTCCCGGCACCATGATCGACGAGGAGTTGACCGCGACAGAACTGGAGGCGCTGGATGAGCTGTTCGACCAGCGGGATATCGACATCATCACAGAGGAAATAAACTTCTACAAGCAGCAGGCGGGTATGGCCATTCTGGAGATCGGGAAGCGGCTGGCGGAGGCGAAAAGCCAGCTTTCCCACGGGGAGTGGCTGCCGTGGCTGGAGGAAAAGGTGGAGTTCTCCGAACGCAGCGCACAGCAGTATATGCGACTGTGGAAAGAGTATGGAAAATCCGCAACCGTTGCGGATTTGGGAGTCCGCAAAGCCTTGGTATTGCTGGCTTTGCCGGAATCTGAGCGGGAGGAGTTCGCGGCGGAAAATCACGCCGCCGACATGACGGCCAAGGAGCTGGAGGAGGCCGTCCGGCAGCGGAAGATCGCGGAGCTGAAGGCAGACTCGGCACAGCGGGAGCTGGACAAGCAGAGAGAGACCGCCGCCCAGGCAGAGGCGGATGCGGCGAAGGCCCGGGAGGCGGCGGAGCAGGCCGTCTCCGATGTGCAGGCGGCCAAGGACACCGCGCTGGCGGCACAGGAGGAGCTGGCCCGTGTACGGGGAGAACTGGAGAAGCTGCGCAGCCGTCCGGTGGACGTGGCGGTGCAGACAGTGGATGCCAGCGAGGAGCAGATCGCCGCCGCCAGGGCCGAGGCGGAGGAGGCCGCTGCGGACAGGGAGAAGAAGCTGACCGCCGAGCTGGACAAGGCTCAGAAGGCACTGGAGAAGGCATTGGATGGCAAGAAGGCGGCGGAGGCCCGCGCGGAGGACGCCGAGCGGGAGCGCACCTCTGCCATGGACGCCGCCAAGAGCTACAAGGCCGAGGCGGAAGCGGCGGCCAAGCGGGCCGCCATGGCCGCCAATGAGGGCCTGACCCGCTTCAAGGTGGTATTCGACCAGACCGTGGCCAACGTGAACAGGCTGGCGGAACTGCTGACGGCGCTGCCGGACGGGGAGCAGGAGAAGCTCCGGCGGGCCATGGGGGCGCTGGCGGAGCAGGTGCGGAAGGTGAGCGCGTGAGCGGCGTGAACCTGAGAAACCCCAGAGAATACTGTGAGCACCTGCTGCGCATCCGCACCAAGGAGCAGAAGCTCTCGCCGCTGGTATTCAATGAAGCCCAGCAGCATCTGTACGGCGTGATCCGGCAGCAGGCGGCGGCAGGGAAGCCCATCCGCATCATCGTATTGAAGGGGCGGCAGGAGGGCATTTCCACCGTGACGGAGGGCCTGATGTTTCAGGACACCGTGACGCGGCCCAACGTGAAGACGCTCATCGTGGCCCACGACACCACGGCCACGGGGAACCTGTTCAAGATGAACAAGCTGTTCTACGACTGCCTGCCCCCGTGGGCGCGGCCCCTGCGAAAGAACAGCAACGCCAAGGAGCTGGTGTTCGAGAACCCCACCCGGGACGACGGCGAAAAGCGCCGCCGCCCCGGTCTGCGCAGCAGCATCCGGTGCCAGACGGCGGGCAAGGGCGGCGTGGGCCGTTCCGACACGCTGACCAACGTACATATTTCGGAGTACGCCTTCTGGCCCAACAACAAGGAGGATCTGCTGCTGGGCGTCATGCAGACGGTGCCCAACGACCCCGCCACCATGGTGGTCATTGAGAGCACGGCCAACGGTGTGGAGCACTTCAAGGCCCTGTGGGACGGGGCGGTGGCCGGTGACAACGAGTGGGTGCCGGTGTTTTTGCCGTGGTACATGGAAAAGGGCTACCGGATGGCCTGCACCGGCGGCGAGGCGTGGACCCAGGAGGAGCAGCAGCTGCAGAAGGACTTCGGGCTGGACACGGAGCAGCTAATGTGGCGGCGGTGGTGCATCAAGGCCAACTGCGGCGGCAGCGAGGACAAGTTCCGGCAGGAGTACCCCAACACGCCGGAGGAGGCGTTCCTGCTGTCGGGGCGTCCGTTCTTCGATAACCGAACGCTTGCCGTCCGGCGGATGCACGCGCCGAAGCCGCTTCGCGTGGGGTGGTTCGCCTACGGCACACCGGCAGAGACCGGCGCAAAGCCGGAGAACTGGAGCTTCTCCGAGGCGGAGAAGGGTGGCGTCCGCATCTGGCAGGAGCCGGAGGAGGGTGTGCCCTACGTGCTGGGCGGCGACACGGCGGGAGAGGGAAGCGACTGCTTCACCGCCTTCGTCATCGACAACCGGACGGGCCGGCAGGTGGCGGAGCTGCAGCAGCGGCAGTCGGAGATCCTGTACGCGCGGCAGATCTACTGCCTGGGGCGGTACTACAACGACGCGCTGGCCGCCGTCGAGGTGAACTTCTCCACCTACCCGCAGCGGAAGCTGGAGGAGTGGGAGTACCCAAGCCTGTACCAGCGGGAGCGGTTCGACACCTACGCCAACACCATGGTCAAGGCCTACGGCTGGGAGACCAGCGGCAAGACGCGGCCCCAGGCGCTGGCACAGCTGCACACGGTGATGGAGGAGTCGCCGGAGCTGGTGGTGTCCCAGTGGACGCTGGGGGAGATGGTGGTATTTGTCTACGACGCCCACGGAAAGCCGCAGGCGGCGGTGGGCGAGCACGACGACCTTGTGATGGCGGCGGCCATCACCCACACGGCCCGCACCCAGCAGCGGTACACGGTGGAGGAGACGGCTGGCGGCCGGCAGCACTGGACGCCGGACATGTGGGAGGACTGGCGCCGCGCCGATCCGGAGACGCGGAAATATCTGGAAAAACGGTGGGGAGCGAGGTGAGCGCCGCCTGCGGCGGATACAGCGAACCGAGCGAGTGGCCGCGGTCAAAATTTCCAGCGTCCGCCGAAAGGCAGCGTGGAAATTTTGGGAACCGCAACAGGAAGAGGTGAGCGCCGCTCACCTCACTACTATAAAAATGACAGGAGGAACTTTTGATGAGCGTGACGGAAATTCTGGCGTGCGCAGCGCTGCTGCTGTGGACCATGGGCGGCGCCTATGTGGTGCTGGTGGCCCGGAGGTGGGACTTCGTGATGGAGGCCCTGATGGACGCGATCGAGGAGGTGGACAGGGATGAAGACTGAGAAGATCGCGGCGGCGCTGCGGTGCTCGTCACAGGTACCGGGGCCGCAGATGGATTGCAGAACCTGCCCCTATCACATGGAAGAGACGGTTGACGGTGTCGACTATGCGGGCTGCGATTGTGACCGCATTGCCGTGGATGCCGCCGACCGGCTGGAGGAGCTGGTGGAACGCTGCGCCCGGTACGCCGAGGAGATCGCGGTGCTGCGGGAGAAGATGAAGTGGGCTGTCGAGGACGCCAGCCCCTACGCAGCGGCCACCGAAAGACAGGCTGTAGGGGGCGGCGTCCCCGACGCCCCGGACGGTACGGAGAAAATCTACGGAGACACGGGACTGACGGCGGAAGATGCAGCTGCCCTACAAAAGGACTGGAGCGATTTATGTACGGTTGTTGGTGAGTGCGGCGGCCTTGACCGCGTTAAGGAGCTTGCCGAGTTTGACAAGGATGGGCGCGTAGCGATTCTGCCGTGTAAGCCGGACGGCGTCATGCTGGACATGAGCGACCCCGAAAGGCCGGAGCTGATGAAGAAACTCCACTTTGCTGTGGCCTATGTGCGATGCGGGATCGTGTTTCACCGACCGTACAAGATCTTCTCGGAAAATGTCGCGGCGGGGCATATTCGACCGGTAAGCAGTTCGGCAGAGAAGATGCTGGGAGAGGAGCTCTGACCATGAGTAAGGCTGTACTTATCAGCATCCGGCCCAAGTGGTGCGAGAAGATCGTCAGCGGGGAGAAGACCATCGAGATCCGAAAGACGCGGCCGCGGATGGTCACGCCGTTCAAGTGCTACATCTACTGCACGCTGCAGGGGATGAACGATTTTTTCCGCGCAGAACTCGGTGGAGATGTTGCCAGATGGAACAGGGAGAAATGGGGCAGCAGAAAAGGCGCGGTCGTCGGCGAGTTCGTGTGTGACCGGATCGACCGGCTGGTACAAGTGGGCTTCGATGGAAGCGGTGAGCCTGCGAGATACTGCGTGAGCGGCGCGGATGGGCTGGTGCAGCCGGTTGATGGTGTCTGTGAGGCGGCCTGCCTGTCGCGGGAGGAGCTGGAGACATACCTCGGCGGACACGAGGGCTGCGGCCTGCACATCTCCGGCTTGAAGGTCTACGACACGCCGAAGGAGCTGAGCGAGTTCACGGGCCTGCGTGATACGAGGTTCGGTGCGGAGTCGTATAAATTCAAGCACCCGCCGCTGAGCTGGTGCTATGTGGAGGAAATGTGATGGAACGACTGACGCAGCGACTTAGGACTGGTGAGGTTCTTATGGCGTCAAATTGCGAGGAGAAATACACGGAACAAGAGTGGATCTGTGTGCTGCAAGACCGCCTCGCCGCCTACGAGGATAGCGGATGCGACCCGGAGGAAGTTCTGCCGAAGGATAAATCGGACGAGATCGCGCTGAAGCTCATGCGCCTTGCTGATTTGGAAAACCTTTGCAGCTATACCCGCCTGCGGGAGCTGGCGGAGGCCGACAAGGGCGATCGCGTGGTGGCGGCGATGAGTGACAAACAGGCCGCGGCGGCGCTGCGGGAGTATCTGGAAAACCGAGAGATGCCGGCGACGGTATACGTGGCCATCTGCGTGGCCATCCGCAAGCTGGAGGAGCCAATGGACGGAGGTGCTGACGATGAGTGACCGTGAGCTGATCGAGAGCATGGAGCGGCTGAAGGTACAGACGGGCAGTCTCGCGTGCCTTGGATGCGCGCATGAGGACAACTGCGGCATCCATGGGTGCGCCATCCTGCGGGAGATGATCGCATGGCTGGAGCGTACGCTGGCAGAGGGCAGGCCCCACAGCGTCATGGAGTACAAAGATCGTGATTCAGAAAGGAGCGAAACATGAAGGTTTTTATCAGCCAGCCCATGAGGGGCAAGACCAACGAGGAGATCAAGGCCGAGCGGGAGCGCCTGATCGGCAAGGCGCGGGAGCACTACGGCGCGGACATTGAGGTGGTCGACAGCTTCTTTGAGGGCGCGCCGGCGGATGCCAGACCGCGGCGGTCCCTGGGGAAATCGCTGGAACTGATGAGCACGGCGGATGCGGCCGTGTTTGCGCAGGACTGGGAGGGTTCCAGAGGGTGCCGTATCGAGAATATGGCCGCTATCCTGTACGGTCTGGAGGTGCTGGAGGTGGATAGCCATGGGGAATGAAAAGGTGTACGCCGATCTGCAGACGGCGGTGGCCGAGGCGGTCGCCGCCATGACGAAGCAGCGGGGGCGAGGCTACGCCAGCGACAAGGAGAGCTGGGCGGACCTGACCAAGCGGGTGGAGGAGTGCGACGACCTGCTGAAAAACGTGAAGAAGGTCCAGAAGGACATGTGGAAGGCCATCCGGGAGAACGACCCCGACAGCTACGGCGCTCTGGCCGCCGAGCTGGTGCGGGAGAGCATGACCATGACGGCCAACTGGCTGGGCATCACGGCGGCCAGCAAGGTGGCGCTGGAGATGACGGAGGAGTAGGGCCATGGCGCGGAAGTATCCCATGACAGTGGACGAGATCGTGACCAGCTACCGGCAGGCCAGGAATCGGCAGACGCAGATCGGCGTGCTGGCCGACCTGAACGTGTGTACGCGGAAGGAGATCAGAGAGCTGCTGGCTGAGGCGGGGGTGCTGCCGCCGCCTGCACCGGCGGCGGAGAAGAAGGGCGGGCGGCCCCTCAGCTTCGACGAGGAGCTGGCCCGACGCCTGTGGGCAGAGGGAATGACGGACGCGGAGATCGCGGAAAAACTGGGCATCCCCGTGGAGCGCCTGGTCAGGTGGCGCCAGCGGGTGGGTCTGCTGCGTCCCAGGGTGCCGCCCCAGTGCCGGCAGGACACGGGCGAAAACGAAAGACCGGCGGAGGCCGGAAGAACACAGGAGGAACAGACTATGAAGAAGCAGAGTATGGACGTGCGGACGCCCTGCGCGGCGGAGGCTGGCATCGTGACGGTGAAGACGCTGCGGGCGCTGCTGGATGCGGCGGAGGCCTCCGGCTACGGCGACGCGCCGCTGGAGGTCAAGGGCTGCCGTTTCGCGGAGATGCACCTGCGGGTGGAGACGCTGATCGGCGCGGATGTGCCCGGGACGCTGGTGGAGCTGATGGCCACGCCGGCGGAGACGTGAGAACAGAAAAGCCCTCCGCCCCGTAAAGGGGGGCGGAGGGCTGCGGCGAGTCAGTCGGGCTTTAGGTAACGCACTTTTGTCATGGCCGTACATACAGGCCGGTGGCCTGTGCCAGCAGGAGGCGGAGGTAGTCGGGGCAGCTCCGTGCGCCGCGCTCCCAATCCTCCAGCGTGCGGGTGGGGATACAGTAGCGGGTGGCAAAGGCCACCTGGGATAGTCCGGTGTGCTGGCGGATGTCGCGGATCGTCAGGTGGGCGGCGTCCCAGAGACGCGCCAGCGTATCGATGCGGTCTGCGGGGATGGCCGCGTCCGGCGCATCGCCCCAGACGGAGGACAGCGACCAGTCGGAGACAAAGGCGTCTCGGTCGGGCGAAGCGATGGCGTCGCCGAATAGGGTGTAGAACAGTTTGTCGGTGGTCATGGTAATCTCTCCTTTTTGGCTTCGGTTGGCGTCGATTTCTTCCTGTTCTGGCCACGGCGCTTGGCGTCCGCGCGAAGCTGGGCCTCTTTCCGGTGGGCGGCGGCGCACTCCAGAGAGCAGGTGACGGTGGGGGTGCCGGGGACGATCTCCTGGCCACAGACAACACAGACCTTGACGCCCCGGCGGGGTGTTTCGCGGCGCTTGGCGCGGTAATCGTGTTCGGCGTTCCAGCGGTTGGACTGCGCACGGTCGACTTCACGGACGGCATCCGGTGCGCATTTGGGGCAATACTTCTGCAGGCCGGATCGGATGACATACTCGCCGCCGCAGATCACGCAGTTATCGATGTCTCCCAGGTGCCGGGAGTAACCGGAGGCCTGGTACTTTCGTTCCCGGGTCTTCTGCCGCTCGGCCCGGCATGTGGGGCAGTAGCGGGCGCGGGGGCCGCCGGGGAAGGCAGCCCCGCAGGTGTGGCAGGTTCGGGTGCGCAGGGTGGTGGATCTGGTGGCGGCAAGGCAGTCATCACACTTCGCCTGCTCGGCGCGGTCTGTGGAGAACACCTTGCCGCAGGTGATGCATTTTTTCGTTCGCATGGCGGGTGGTCAGCGGTGGGCGACGGGGGAGATCTCGTCGGGGATGTAGAGAAAATCCAGATCGTCGTAGCAATAGTACACGCCATCGATAATGACATTTTCCTCCGGGGACCAGCGCTCATCGTTAGCATCGTTGATGATCTCGCCTCCTGCGCACTCGATGGCCTCATCCAGCGTCATGCTGTGGTTGGATACGATCTCGCAGATCGTGGTGTTGGTGGCGGTGTCGATAAGCTTCTTCATGATGTTCCTCCTCTTTCTGCCGCTGTGCGGCTGCACTGTTCCTTGATCTGTCTATATATTACCACGCAATGCGTGGTATGTCAAGGGGAAAATCAAAAAATATGTGATTAATTTAGGCTTTGATATTGCCGCCCTGACGGGCCGAAGGCCTGCGCTGGATGCGCGGGGTACAGATGTAGGCACGCTGGGGCGGCGATATGAGGGCCTGAAGGACAAGCCATACCGATATACAATACGCGCACGCGCGTATCTGTGGGGCTCTTCAACGTCTAAGTTTACGGCGATGGCCTCTTGCGGGGGCAGAGGGTCGGAGGAACTCCGGCCGCGCTGACACGGAAAAAGAGCAAGCGGCCCATCGCAGGGTGAGGAATGCGAAGGTCTCCGCGCGGGACGCGGGCGCGACCTATGCTATTTTATCGCGCGTACTGCTGCGGAAAATTTTGAGGGGAGAGGGACAGTCATGGATGCACGGGAGGGAATGTACATGATTACCAAGATTGAATCCGGCAGTGTGGTAGAACGCCGAAAGAGTAAAACGATGCGGCGCCCGTCCAAGCGAAGGAATCGCGTGCGGGGAAACAGCAGCGAGAAAAAAATGGAGGGGAACCGCCAGTACGCGATTCTGCAGCTGACCCGCTCCTTTAACTGCAACCTGCAGCCTGGAGATGTGTGGCTGACGCTGAAGCTGGACGAGGAACACATGACCTGCTGCGGCGGCACCTTCGAGGGCGTGAAGAAAGAAGCGAAGAAGTTTGTGGACAGGCTCTGCTATCGGATGAAGAAAGCAGGGGTGGTGTGCAAGTGGTACTTAGCCCCCAGCGAGATCGACGGCGAGACGGGGGAGTTGGTGCGCCCTCACGCCCATCTGGTGATGACAGGGCAAGGGTTCCGTATGGAGAATGGCGTCCTGTTCCTACGCGATGAGCGTGTGGACGATATATGGGGACAGGGCAGCGTGGACGTGCAGTTTGTGCGGCACCAGAAAGACTATTACCCGCTGGCGAAGTACATCATCAATCAGTCGCGTGGCGTGCCGGATGAGAAGAAGTACACATGCAGCCGGAATCTGAAAAAGCCGAAGATCACGCGAACGGTCGTGTTCTCCGGTGCGCAGCTCCGCGTGCCTGCCGGTGCCACGGTGCTGCCGGGTACAAGGTACGACCCAGAGGCCGGTCAGGATTTTGTGCGGTACATACCCGCCGACCGGCGGGAGCGGGCGGCCCGGAAGGTGGGCGGCCGCCGCGAGCTGGCGCGGGCACAGGCCGGAGACGCCGGAGAGGAGGCGGACGGTACGTGAAGAAGCTGCGGGGCGTCAACGTCAGCCGCAACCGGCAGGGCTTCATCCGCTACGCCTGCCTGACCTACGACGAGCAGCCCAAGCGGATGCAGAATAAGATAGACAGGCTCCTGCGCCAGTGCGGGGGGCCTTATTCTGCTGCCCTGCGGGAGGTGATGTGCGGCGAGGACAGCATCACGGCCATCGCCCTGCGGCACTACGTCAGCGAGAGCACGCTGTACCGCCTGCGGAAGGACTTTTACGAGAGCTGGTATGAAAAGTGACGCCCCGCGCGGGGCGGTACGAGCACTGCGGGACGTTGTCCTGCGGTGCTTTTTTGCGTGCATCGCGGGGGTGGCATGTTGGTGATAACGGGCGGTCGACCTGTGCGACAATAACGATAACAAAGAGTGTTTCCGGCGGGGGGAGTGGTGACGGTGCCGGAGGAGAAGCAGCTGACGGACAAGCAGAAGCGCTTTGTGCGGGAGTGGCTGGTGGACATGAACGGCACGAGGGCAGCGCTGCGGGCGGGGTACAGCGAGAAGAGCGCGGCCCAGACGGCCAGCAGGCTCATGAAGGACCCAGCGGTGCAGGACTATCGGAACCGGCTGCTGAAGGAGCAGTTCGACGCGTTGGGCGTGACGGAGCATTCCCTGGCCATGGAGGTGTGGCGGGTGTTTGAGCGCTGCTCTGCCGCCAAGCCGGTGATGATCTGGGACAGCGATCTGCGGGAGTACGTGGAGAGCGGCCAGTGGCAGTTTGACGCCAAAGGGGCGCTGAAGGCGCTGGACATGCTCCACGGCATGATGGAGAAGCTGGGCGCCCGCGACGAGGACGAGGGCGGCAGCTACGAGGACATGATCGCCTCCGGCGGCCGTGAATTTTGACAGGGAGGAAGCCATGAAACAGGACGAGAACAAGCTGCGGCTGTGGCAGGAGCGGCTGCAGGCGGCGGAGAACGCCATCGAGGGCGAGCGGGCCCGCATGAAGAAGCGGGAGAAGCTCTACGAGGGCGACCACACCATCTACGGCGCCGGCGGCAGGGCCCAGGCGGGCGAGGACGGCGTCAGCGAGGCCACCCACGTGCGGAACGTGTGCTTTGAGATGGTGGAGACGCAGGTGGACAGCACCATCCCCAGCCCCAAGGTGACGGCGGTGCGGCCGGAGGACGAGGAGCTGGCGGACATCGTGGAGAACCTGCTGCGGGACGTGATGGACCGGCTGCCCATGGAGCGCATCAACGACGAGGGCGAGCGCATCAGCCCCGTGCAGGGCGGTCACGGCCTGCTGGTGGACTGGCTGGACAGCGTATCCGGCCGCGACTGGCTGGGCGACCTGCGGGTGCAGCTCATCCACCCGCGCTGCATCGTGCCCCAGGCGGGGGTGTATCAAGTGTCGGACATGGACTGGGTGTTTCTCAAAACGCCCCAGACGCGGCGGCAGATCCGCGTGAACTACGGCGTGGAGCTGGAGGGCGAGAACGAGTCGGACCCCGAGGCGCGCCGTCTGGGGGATGGGCCGGACACCACGGAGGAGATCGTGACCATGGTGACGGCCTACTACCGCAACAAGAGCGGCGGCATCGGGCGGCTGCGCTGGGTGAACGACACGGTGCTGGAGGATCTGGACGACTGTCAGGTGCGGCGCATCCACCGGTGCAAAGCCTGCGGCGCCGTGGGCGACGGACGGAAGTGCAGCTACTGCGGCAGCACGAAATTTGAGACGGACACGGAGGAGGACGAGGTCCTGACGGAGGACATCACGCTCCGCGACGGCACGGTGATCCCCGCCATGAGCATGGTGCGGGACGAGCTGGGCCAGCCGGTGCTGGAGGAGCTGACGGAGGGCAGGGACGTGCTGCCCCAGCTGCGGGCCTCCGGCGGCCCCGCAGTGCGGCATGCGCGGCTGGTGCAGGCCCCCACCCGCATCCCCTACTACAAGCCGGACGTGTATCCGCTGGTGGTGCGGAAGAACGTCAGCCTGCCCGGGCGGTTTTTCGGCGGCTCGGACATCGACGCCATTGCAGACCAGCAGAACACGCTGAACAAGCTGAGCACCAAGATCAACGCCAAGGTGCTGGGCGGTGGCTCCTTCACCACCGTGCCGGAGAGCGGCGGCGTGTTTATCGATGACCGCGACAACCGTATCCTGCGGGTCAAGAGCGCGGCGCAGATGGAGATGATCCGCACCTACAACACGCAGGTGGACGTGTCGGCGGATCTGGCACTGCGGGCGCAGATCTACGAGGAGGCGCGGCAGACCATCGGCGTCACCGACAGCATGCAGGGCCGGAAGGACCCCACGGCCACCAGCGCCGTGGCAAAGGAGTTTTCCGCCCAGCAGGCGGCGGGCCGTCTGGAGAGCAAGCGCATCATGAAGCAGGCCATGTATCAGGATCTGTTCGAGGCCATCTTCAAGTTCTTTCTGGCCTACTGCGACGAGCCCCGCTCCATCCGGCGCACCAACGAGCACGGCGACGTGAGCTATCAGGTGTTCGACCGCCACGACTTCCTGTATCAGGACGAGGCGGGGGAGTGGCGCTACAACACGGATTTCCTGTTTTCCTGCGACAGCGCGGCGCCGCTGGCCACAGACCGGCAGAGCCTGTGGAAGGAGGCACGCATGAACCTGCAGCAGGGGGCCATGGGGCCGGTAAACGAGGTGACGACCCTGATCCGGTTCTGGTCGCAGATGGAGAAGCTGCACTATCCCATGGCGGGGGACATGAAAAAGAGCCTGGAGGAGCAGCTGGCGGCATCGCAGGCCGCTCAGGCGTCACAGGAGACGCAGACAGTGCCTGACGCAGAGGGCGGCGTGCAGGAGGTCATGCCGGACGGCGGGGAGGTGATGGCATGAAGTGCCAGGAATGCGGACTGGAGCTGATGATCTATCAGGTCACCACCAACGCCAAGGGCGAGGAGGAGGTGGAGTACGCCTGCCGGAACCCCCGCTGCGGCTGCTATGACAAGCGGCTGACGCGGAAGGCGGCGGCTCCGGCGGAGAACACCGGCAGCGCCCAGACGTGACATGCTCTCCGAGGCTGCGGCGGGCGGGATCGCACCCTGCCCCCATGGACAGTTCCTCCTGTTCGGATGGCGGGCCCCTGCCGCAGGCGGGGCGTCCGCCGCAGTCTCGGAGCATACGGACGACCATCATTCGCCGGCGGGACGGCGGAAAAGACCCGAATACGGGGAAAGGAGGACCATCACATGAAGAACGATACCGGCTACGCCGGCCGCATCGCCAACACCGGCAGCCAGCGTGTGGAGGCGCCCTGCGCCAAGCCCGCGCCGGCGGCCAAGGGCACCGTGCGCTATACGGGTAAGGACCTGCGCACCGGCACCGGCGCCAAGCAGAGCACCGGCAAGAGCAAGTAAGACCGGCGGGGAGCCGAGGCCGCCGTGGACGGCGGCACTTTCGCTTTGCTCCGGCGGAAAAGGAGCATTTCGCACGAACGCGTGAAAATCGGAAAGGAGAATGATCCATGGAATTGACCGAGAGAGATTACGCCGAGGCCTTCGGCGTGGAGCTGCCGGAGGATACCTCGGCAGGCGAGGCGGATACCTCCGCGGAGACGGGGGAGCCGGAGACCGCACAGGAGGGCGCGGAGAGCGCCCAGCCGGACACCGCCGACAGCGGTGACGGTCAGGGTGAGAGCGGCTCCGGCGGGGCAGAGGAGGGCACGCAGGAAGTGCCTGACCAGCCCCAGGACCCCGAGGAGCGCCGCAGGCAGGCCCACGGCCGCCGCCAGCGGGAGCTGGAGGCCGCCAGACAGGCGGCGCGGGACGCAGCCTATGAGGAGATGTTCCGCGGCCAGAAGAACCCCTACACCGACACGCCCATCCGCACGGAAGCGGATTACAGGGCGTATCGGGACGCCATGAGCCGTCAGGACGCCGAGGCGGGGCTTCGGCGTGCGGGCGTAGATCCACAGCTGATCCGCGGCATGGTGGAGGAGGAGCTGCGCCCCCTGCGGGAGCAGGCCCGGCAGCAGGAGCTGTCGGCCATCGGCGAGCAGGCCCGCATGGTCAGCTCGCAGGCGGACGCCGCGATCCGGCAGGCGATGGATACCATCCGCCAGATGTACGGCGGCACGGCGCAGTCCATGGAGGACATTCTGGCCATGCCTACCGGCGAGGCCTTCCGCGGCTACGTCCGGAAAGGGCTGTCGCTGGAGGACGCCTACTACATGGCCAATCGCGCAGACATCGACAAGCAGCGTATGGCGGCGGCCCGTCAGGCGGGCGTCAACCAGGCGCGGGGCAAGAGCCACATGGCCAACCCTGCGCCGGCGGCAGGTCCTGCGGCCTATCAGGCCACGCCGGAGGAGGCGCGGGCCTATCGGGAGTTCATGCCGGACGCCACCGACAAGGAGATCAACGCCGCCTACGCAGGGTATCACAAAAATCAGTGACGCCCCGTACACGGGGCAGGGAAAGGAGCAAAAAGAGCATGTTTTGCCTCAGCAGCATGAAGGTGGGGCTGACGCCCCCTATCGAGTATAAGACCGCCACGGCCGGCGAGAGCTACGCCGTGGGCGAGGCCCTGAAGCAGTCCGGCGGCAAGGTGACGCTGTGCAGCGGCACCACAAAGCCGGAGTACATTTGCGTGGGTCCGGCCAACGACGCGGGCGAGGTGCCCTGCGTGGCGGTGCAGGACTACATGGAGTTCCAGACCACGCTGGCCGTGGCTCCGGCGGACTCCGCCACCATCGGCGTGGGCGACAAGGTGACCATCCACACCGACGGTATGCAGGTGACGGCCACCAAGACCAGCGGCGTGGCCCAGCTCGTCCGCGTGGACGGTCAGACCGTGGGCAGCGTCGTGGTCGTGAAGTTCTGAGAGAGGAAAGGAGATAACACATGAGTGGTTTTGTGACGGTGTCCATCGGCTCCGGTCTGGTGGACCCTATTTTCGGCAAGTGCCAGGTGCCCCTGGCCTCTTACATTGAGAAGCAGGGCGAGGCTTTTGAGCGCGAGAGCGTGATGAAGTATTTGTTCAGCTTCAACCCCAGCCGCCATTGGGCGGAGCAGTATTCCAGCGAGACGGCCATGGACGACTTCGTGCCCGTGGGCGAGGGCGGCGAGTATCCTCGCACCGGCTTCGAGGCTGGCTACAACCGCATCATCGAGAACATGACGTTCAAGCAGTCCTTCTCGGTGACGCAGGAGCTGGTGGAGGATGCCAATCTGGGCGCGATGAAGCAGCGGGCCAGAAAGCTCATCACGGCCTATGGCCGCACCCGTGAGAAGTTCGGCCGTGCCCTGTATGCCGGCGGCATCTATGGTACCACCGTCAATTTCGGCGGAAAGAGCTTTGCCTGCAACGGCGCGGACGGTCTGGCCCTGTTCCACAAGGAGCACGTGAACAAGGTGGACGGCAAGAAGCAGAGCAACCTGTACAAGGGCGCGTTCTCGGCCACGCTGCTGGGCAAGATCGAGACGGAGATGCAGCAGGTTACCGGCGACAACGGCGAGCTGCTGGCGGTGTCTCCGGACACAATCTGGATCCCCAACGATGCCGCCCTGAAGGATGCGGTATTCTCCGCCGTCGGCGCGGATAAGGAGCCTGCCACCTCCAACAACGCCTACAACGTCCAGTACGGCCGCTGGAACATCATTGTCGACCCGTATCTGACGCAGATGCTGCGGGTCATGGGTAAGACGGACAAGCCGTTCTTCCTGCTGGACAGCAAGTTCATGCAGAACGGCGACGGCGCTATCTTCCAGGAGCGGAAGAAGCTGGAGGTCAAGTCTGTCATCGACCAGAACAATGACAACAACAGTTGGCGCGGTCGGGCCCGCTTCGGCGCAGGTTTCGTGGACTGGCGCTTCGTAGCCGCGGGCAACATCAGCACCGGCAAGGACCTGTCCTGACGGAAGGAGGGGAACGGTATGACGTGGGGAGATGTGAAGCTGGCGGCGCTGCAGACCATGTTCTCCAACGAGGGCGAGGTGCTGACGCCGGACGACATCAACCAGGACTACATCAACGCCATGCCGGCCAAGGCCAACGAGGCGCTGCAGCAGGTGGCGTCCGTTGGCCGTCCCATCCTCCGGAGCTGGCAGGTGGAGGTGGCGCAGGTGGACGAGGCCGGGGAGACGGCGGAAAAGCTGGTGCTGCCCGCCGCGGAGAAGGCTTACAAGATCAGCCTGAGCCACTACCTGCCCCGCTTCCGGTGCATCGACCGCGGGCAGGTGCTGTTTGATGACGGCGCTGTCTACGACCTGGCGGAGGACTGGCGGCTGGAGGGGGACGACGTGCTGGTGCTGCCCGGCGTGCCGGTGGGCACCTACACCATCTGGTATCAGGCGTACCCCCAGACCGTCACCAGAGAGACGCCGGACAGCGAGGAGATCGACCTTGCGCCGGAGGCTGTGGTGCTGCTGCCGCTGTACATGGCGGCGGAGCTGTACAAGGAGGACGAGCTGGCTATGGCCACCATCCTGCGCAACGAGTACGAGGACGGGTTGGAAAAGCTGCGGCAGTCCTATGAGGACGGCGGCAGCGGCCTGACGTCCGGCGCACGCCGGAACACGACGGGGTGGTGGTAAGCGATGGCGAGATTTTCCGTACCGGCCGAGAGCAAGAAGTACAGCACGGTGGTGGAAATGTTCCGCGGCGTAGACCTGAACAACAGCCCCGCCAACGTGGATAAATCCCGTTCGCCGGAGGCGCCCAACATGATCCGCGACCAGGTGGGCAAGGTGCGCAAGCGCACGGGCTACACCACCATGGTGACGGCGCCGGAGGGCGCGGCCATCCACGGCGTACACCGGCTGAAGGACGAGACGCTGGTACACGCCGGAAGCAAGCTGTACCGCCTGCGCCAGACGGAGAACGGCACGTGGGGCCTGACGGCCGTCGGCAGCATGGCAGCCGCCCGCAGCCGGAGCTTCGTCTTTGACGGAAAACTGTACCTGCTGGACGGCACTGCCTACCGCGTCTACGACGGCACGGCGCTGTCACCGGTGGCCGACAAGGCCACGGTGCCAGTCATCATTATCTCCCGCCGCCCCACAGGCGGCGGTGAAGCCTATCAGGGGCTGAACCTGCTGGGCCGCAAGTGGACGGAGAGCTTCCTCGGAACGGCGGACGCCACGGTGTACCAGCTGACCACGGCGGGTCTGGACAGCGACGCCGTGACGGCGGAGGTGCTGGACGCCAACGGCACGTGGGTGGCCAAAACCGAAGGGACGGACTTCACCGTGGACCGCACGGCGGGCAAGGTGACGTTCAAAAAGGCCCCGGGGGAGAGCCCCGTGACCGGCCAGGACAACGTGCATATCACGGCGGCCAAGACCCGCGAGGGCTATCTGGACAGCATCAACAGGTGTACCGTGCCGGCGGTGTACGGCGTGGGCGGCAGCACGGATCGCGTATTTCTCACCGGCAACGCGGACAAGGCGGGGGTGGACTTTTACAGCGAGTTTGAAAACCCCGCCTTTTTTCCGGACGTGAATTACACCAAGATCGCCAGAGACGGCGGGACCATCGTGGGCTACGCCGTGCTGGGCTCGGCGCTGGCGGCCTTCGTCAGCGGCAGCACGGACGGCCGGAACGTGGTGGTCCGCACCGGCGACCTGGACAGCGACGGCAGCGCCGTGTTCCGCATCATCAACACGGTGATCGGGCAGGACGCCGTGGCGCCGGACAGCTTCTGCCGGACGGATAAGGAGCCGCTGTTTCTGACGGACCGCGGCGTCTACGCCATTACGGCGGAGGAACTCACCGGCGAAAAGTACAGTCAGGAGCGGAGCTACTACATCGGCAGCGCCATCCGCGCCGCATCGGGGCGCGAGGCGGCCAGCGCCTGCATCTACGGCGACTTCTACGTGCTGGCGCTGGACGGGACCATATATCTGCTGGATCTGCAGCAGAAGACCTACGAGCGCAACAGCCCGTACAGCAGCTATCAGTATGAGTGCTACTGCTGGCCGGACATCCCCGCCAGCGTGGTGTGGACGGATGCCGGCGGGGCCCTGTGGTTCGGCACGGCGGGCGGGAAGCTCTGCCGCTTCGGAGCGGAGCCGGAGAATCCCGCCCAGTACAGCGACGACGGCGCGGCCATCGACGCCTACTGGGATACGGCGGACTTCGACGGGGAACTGTTTTTCCACGTGAAGACCTTCACCGGCGTGGCCGTCCGGCTGGCGGCGTCTCCGGTGACGGGCGTGAAGGTGTTCGCGCAGGTGCGCAGCCTGTGGCAGCAGGTATTCGACGCCAAGGGAAAGGCGCGGTATTTCGACTTTTCCTATGTGGATTTTGAGAAGTTTTCATTTTCCGCGGATAAGACGCCGCGGACCCTGTACGGCAAGGTGAAGATCAAGAAGGCGGACAAGGTCCGGTTCCGCCTGCAGAACGATGAAGTCTATGAACCCTTCGGCCTGTACGCCTTCGGCGTGCAGTGGAAGGAGTCCGGCGGAAATTACAGGAGGTGACAGCATGGCGCTGAAAAAGATCACAGATGCGGAGATGGACGCGGCGGGTGTGGTGGCCGCACCGGACGTCCTGTCCGGCACACCGGCGCAGAACAAGGCGGTCTTTGACCGCATGGTGCGGCAGCTGGTGGCACCGGCCTACAACGCCGCCGTGGACGCCATCAATGAGATCGACGATGTGGAAAAGGGCATCGAGACTGCCGAGGCGCAGCGCGTGGAAGCAGAGAACGCCCGTGCGGCGGCGGAGACGGAGCGCCAGAACGCGGAAGCGGCCCGACAGACGGCGGAGACGGAGCGCCAGAACGCGGAAGAGGCCCGCCAGATCGCCGAGACGGCCCGGGAGGACAAGGAGACGGGCTACGTGGCGGACGCGGAGGCGTGGGCCAGAGGCACGCGGAACGGCGTGGCAGTGGGCGCCAGCGACCCCGCATATGAGAACAACGCCGCCTACTATCGGGATCAGGCCCGCAGCGTGGTGGGCGGGGAGTACGTCAGCTTTGGGCTGCCGCAAACCCTGACCGCCGCGCAGAAGGCGCAGGCTCGGACAAACATCAACGCACCCGCACCGTATACGGCGGGAGATAACATCTCCATCAGCGGCAGCGTCATCGCTACAAAAGTGCAGCCCTGCAACCGGAACCTGCTGGACAACTGGTATTTTGGTGCGCCGGTGAACCAGCGGGACGTCAGCGGCACCATCAGCAGCGCGGGATATTGCCTGGACCGCTGGAAGCTGGTGAGCGGCAGCGTGACGATCGGCACGGACGGCATTACGCTAAACGGGACCATGCAGCAGGTGCTGGAGACCGCGCCGCCCGGCACGGTAACGGCATCCGCCCTGACACCGGCGGGGGTGGGCGAGGTGGTGCCGTCCTACAACAGCGCAAATAAGACGGTCACGGTCACGGCGGCGGGGAAAAAGCTGGTGGCCGTCAAGCTGGAGCTGGGGACGGAGCAGACGCTGGCGCATCAGGAGAATGGCAATTGGATGCTGAACGAGTTGCCGGACTACGGCGAGGAGCTGACCAAGTGCATGAGATATCTTCAGATCATCTCCACGCCCTACGACACCTCCGGCAACGGCGTGGCCATCGGCTACGCCAACAACACCGTCGACCTGTGGGTGCCCATCCCGCTGGCTGTGCCCATGCGCATATCGCCTACGCCCACCATCCCCACCGGCGGCGTATCGTTGTTCAAGGTGGGCAAGACCTCCAACGCCCTGAAGGACGTCACCAAGGTCACAGGCGGCTGGGCGATGCAGACCGGCGGGGCCTGCAGCGTGAGGAGCCTGATCTTTACGGCCTCCGGACTGACGGCGGGAGACACCTACGCCCTGTTCCTGAAAAACGGGGCGCAGATCGTGTTCAGCGCCGAGCTGTAAGGGGGTGATAGGGTGACAGAGGCGATTGTCGTGGCGGTCATCACGGGGACGCTGAGCCTGTGCGGCGTACTGGCCAGCAACCGCAAGACGCAGGCCGTGACGGAGACTAAGATCGAAGAACTGACCCGCGAGGTGCGGGAGCACAACAACTTTGCGCGGCGGATGCCGGTGGTGGAGGAGCAGATCAAGGTCATCAACCACCGCATCGCAGACCTGGAAAACGAAAAGCACGAACAGGCCAAGTAAGGCCGGAAAGGAAATGGATATGAAGCTGAACAACAAGGTATACGACATCCTGAAATGGTTGGTCATGATCGCACTGCCCGCGCTGAGCGCGTGCTACGTGGCGCTGGCACCGGTCTGGGGCTGGCCCCATGCCGAGCAGGTGGCGATGACCATCTCCGCCGTGACGGCGCTGCTGGGCGCCCTGCTGGGCATCAGCACGGCCCAGTACAACAAGGGCGTGCCGGTCGAGACGGAAGGCATGGTGGATGATAATGAGAATCATTGAGACTACTTACCGTTGGGGCGGTACGCTGGTCAAGCGCCAGTCCACGACCAGGATCATCCTGCACCACGCCGCCGCCAAGACCTGCACAGCCCAGCAGATCCACAGCTGGCACCTGGCCAATGGCTGGGCGGGCATCGGCTACCACTTTTTTGTCCGGAAGGACGGCTCCATCTACCGCGGCAGACCGGAGGACGTGCTGGGCGCACATGCGGGCAGCAACAACTACGACAGCATCGGCGTGTGCTTCGAGGGCAATTTCATGTCGGAGCAGATGCCGGCGGTCCAGCGGCAGGCAGGCGCGGAGCTGGTGGCGTATCTCAAGCAGAAGTACGGCATCAGAAAAGTGCAGAAGCACAGCGATGTCAACGCCACGGGGTGTCCGGGGACCCACTTCCCGTTTGACGCCATCGCTTACGGCGGGGAGCCGGAATCCGACGTGCAGGCCGTGGAGCTTAACATGAAGGTGCGGATGCTGCGGCGCGGGATGCAGGGCGCGGATGTGAAGACCCTGCAGGCGGCGCTCATCGCCTACGGCTACTCGTGCGGCGCGGCTGGTGCGGACGGCGATTTCGGCGGCGGCACGGAAGCGGCGCTGAAGAAGTTCCAGACCAAGTACGGGCTGGGCGCGGACGGCATCGCAGGCCGCGGCACCTGGGGCAAGCTGCTGGGGGAGTAAACAGACAGGGGCGCCCCCGCACAACGCGGGAGCGCCCCTCTATCATGAAAGGAAGGTAAGAACATGCCTGATATTATCAAAAAGTCAAAGGAACAGGTAGGCGGTGGGGGGAACGGTCGGAGCGGGAGCTTTCTCAAAACGCCGAGTTCGTATGTGGGCGGCGGAGGAAGCGGCCGGAGCGGGAGCTTCGGCACCGCAGGAAAAACAGGGACCTCCAGAACATACGGGGCCAACAGCGGCGGAGGAGGGAGCGGCAGGAGCGGGAGGTTCGACCAGCCGAAAAAGACGCAGGGGAGCGGCGTAAGCGCAGGGACTGGCTCCAAGGGGTCCTTTGGAAGTAAGCTCGCCAGCAGTATCAAGGACACGGCCTCGTCGGTGGTCTCGGGCACGGCCTCCGCTGTGCAGGATGAGATCAGGCGGCGCGTGGATCAGGCGGCGCAGGGCTCCTCCGGCGGCACGGCGAGCCACCGGCCCTCCTACGGGCAGGCCGCGGCAGGGGGCAGCTACTACGATGAAAGCGTCACGGACAACGGAAGCGGCGACTATGCGGAACTGGAGGGGCCTATGAGCTACGAGGACTACTACGCCAAGGTAGGCGGCAACACCTACGAGGACGATGTGCAGGCGGCCATCAAGGCCCGCGTGCAGCAGGCCGCGGACAGCTACAACCGCCAGAAGGAGCAGGCCAAAACCAGCTATGAGGACGCCTCGCGGAAGGCGTATATCAGCAGCATGATGTCCAGGCGGAATCTGGACCAGCAGCTGGCGGCCAACGGCGTCTACGGCGGTATGGCGGACAGCCAGCGCATCGCCATGGACGCCGACTACCAGAATGAACGCGCTGACCTGGAGCAGCAGTACATCGAGACACTGGCGGATCTGGATCAGGCCATCACGGACGCCCAGCTGGCGGGGGACGCCGAGGCGGCGGAGCAGATGGCCAGCTACAAGTCCTCGGTGCAGAGCCAGTACGCCAGCTATCTGATGCAGAAGGACGCCCAGGCGGCCAGCTTTGCCCAGTGGCAGCGGGAGCAGGCCGCGCAGAGGGCCGCCAGCCGCTCCGGCGGCAGCTCCTATTCCGGCTCCGGCTCGTACTCCTCCGGCGGCTACGGCAACGGCAGCCTGACGCCCTCGCAGGTGGCGGAGATGCAGAGGAGCCTCGGCGTGACACCGGACGGCGTGTGGGGGTCGGAGTCCAGCGCGGCGGCGGACGGTATGACGGCTGACGAGGCGTGGAGCGCTTATCAGGAGGCCAGGAACGCCAACAACTGGAGGAACACCAGGGCGGGCAGCGTCATCAGCGGTGTGATGGGGAGGTAGACCATGAATTTCCTGGACGACTGGAACAAAAAGAACACACAGACGCAGAAAAAGGCAGGGGTGCAGAGCGCATCCCTGCCTGCTGCGCAGAAAGCGGAGCTGAAAACGCCGCTGACGCTGACCAAGAGCGGCGTGGTCATGGCGGACGG